>Ga0209628_10001068_pt1 | contig 17360 bp, 16 predicted proteins | sample TergutCu122P4_FD_187285 | JGI IMG/M metagenome (GOLD analysis project Ga0209628, IMG submission 187285) | Cubitermes ugandensis P4 segment gut microbial communities from Kakamega Forest, Kenya - Cu122 P4 (SPAdes) (version 2) | ecosystem: Host-associated > Arthropoda: Insects > Digestive system...
TGCCGCCGGCATCGTGGCCGGTTTGCGCAAGGGTAAGTTCATCGATTCGCTGGTCACGGTGTCGACGCTGGTGGTGATCGCGATTCCGGTGTTCGTACTCGGCGTGCTGGCCCAGCTGACGTTCGGCATCAAGCTGAGGTGGTTTGCGGTCACGGCGACCGAGGGAACCTGGGAGCAGCTGATACTGCCGGGATTCGTCCTGGGATCCCTGTACGTCGCCTATGTCGCCCGCCTGACCCGCTCCAGTCTGGTCGACAACCTGGGGGCCGACTATGTCCGTACGGCCCGGGCCAAAGGCATGTCCAACACCAGGGCCATCGGCGTCCATGCGCTCCGCAACTCGTTGGTACCCGTGGTGACCTATGTCGGGGCCAGTTTCGGGGGGCTGATGGGCGGGGCGATCGTCACGGAGAGGATTTTCAACATCAACGGGATTGGCGGGCTGATATTCCGCTCGATCAACCAGAGGGACGGCACCACATTGGTCGGCGCCGTCGTCGTGCTGGTTGTCGTCTACATGATGATGACATTGCTGGTGGATCTGTTGTACTCCGTCCTGGATCCGAGGATCAGCCATGGCTAAGCCCCTGTCCACCGACAAGCCGCGGTCGCTGGGCGCGGACGCCTGGGACACCATGCGGGGGCGCCCGTTGTTCTGGGTGGCAGCGGGGTTGGTCTTATTGTTCGTTGTAATAGCCCTTTTCCCCGGGTGGTTCACCCCCAAGGATCCAAGGGGGTGCGCCCTGTCGTTGTCAAGAATGCCGCCCAGCGCGCAGGCGATCTTCGGGTACGACCTGCAGGGTTGCGACATCTTCGCCCGGACGATCTACGGGGCGCGCGCCTCGGTTGTCATCGGGCTGTCGACCGCCGTGGTGGCCGCGATCATCGGCGGGGTCCTGGGTACGCTGGCCGGCTATCTGGGTGGCTGGGTCGACGCGCTGCTGTCGCGGGTGGCGGATATCTTTTTCGCCATACCGCTGCTTCTCGGCGCGATCGTGGTGGGTTACGCGCTGCCGGTCAACGTGGACACGCCGTTCATCTGGGTGGTCGGCCGCGTGGTGTTGTCCATGGCCTTGTTCGGGTGGCCCAACGTGTTCCGGCTGATGCGGGCGTCGGTGATCCAGGTCAAACCCAACGAGTACGTGCAGGCTGCCCGGGCGCTGGGAGCCAATCCGCTGCGGGTGATCCTCTCCCATGTCATACCAAATGCGCTCACGCCGCTGATTGTGGTCTCCACCATCGACCTGGGCAGCTACATCGTGACCGAGGCCACCCTCAGCTTCCTCGGGGTCGGCCTGGGTGGAACCAAGATTGTTTCGTGGGGGTTTGACATATCCACTGCCTCGGCCCCCGGCATGATCCGCATCGCGCCGCACATGTTGCTGTTTCCGGCCGCTGCGCTGTGCCTGACCGTCTTGGCATTTGTCATGCTGTCCGAAGTCGTGCGCGACGCTCTTGACCCGAAGCTGAAGTGAACCCATGACCGAAACCGTTGACGTGACCGCGGGCCATCTGCTCGACGTACGTGACTTGCACGTGGAATTCCGCATGCGCGCCGGGATCGCCAAGGCCATCAACGGGGTGTCATTCCACTTGGACAGGGGCGAGACGCTGGCGATCCTGGGGGAGTCCGGGTCCGGCAAGTCGGTGACCGCCCAGGCGATCATGGGTATCCTGGACACCCCGCCGGGATTCGTGACCGGCGGCGAGGTGTTGTTCCAGGGCGAGGACATGCTGAAGATGTCCCGCAAGGGGCGCGCCAGGATGCGGGGACCGAAGATCTCCATGATCTTCCAGGATGCCTTGTCAAGCCTGAATCCGGTCTTTTCCGTCGGCTGGCAGATCGCCGAGATGTTCCGGATCCACCGCCAGATGAAGAAGCGCGAGGCGATCGCTGAGGCGGTACATCTGATGGAAAAGGTACGGATTCCGGGCGCCAGGGAACGTTACAAGGCGTACCCGCACCAGTTCTCCGGCGGCATGCGGCAACGCATCATGATCGCGATGGCGATCGCTTTGGACCCGTGGGTGCTGATCGCCGACGAACCGACAACCGCGCTTGACGTGACCGTACAGGCGCAGATCATGGACCTGCTGGCCGACCTGCAGAAAGAATTCGGCATGGCGCTGATCCTGATCACGCACGACCTCGGGGTGGTCGCGAACGTGGCGGACCGGATCGCGGTGATGTACGCGGGGCGGATCGTCGAGACCGCGCCGGTCGGGCCGCTGTACGCCCGGCCGCGCCATCCGTACACCATCGGTCTGCTCGAGTCCGTACCCCGGCTGGACTCCAAACTCGGCGAGACCCTGCCGGCGATCGGGGGTCTGCCGCCCAACCTGCTGGCCATACCGCCCGGGTGTCCTTTCAACCCGCGTTGCCGGTTTGCCGAAGACCAGTGCCGGGTGGGAGAGCCGCCGCCGCTGGTCGGGTTGGCCGGGGAGGAGCCCGGTCGTTACGCCGCGTGTTGGCGGGCGGAAGACGGCGAGGTACGGGCGGCCAGTGAGCGGGCGGGAGGTGATGTGAGGTGACCGAAACCATCCTGACCGCGGTCGACCTGGTCAAGCATTACCCGATCAAGACCGGCGTCATCCAGCACACCACCGGGCACGTCAAGGCCGTCGACAAGGTGTCGTTCGAGTTGCGCGCCGGGGAGACCCTGGGTGTGGTGGGGGAGTCGGGTTGCGGGAAGTCCACTTTGGGGCGGCTCCTCGTACGTCTGGAGAACCCGACCTCCGGGTCGGTCATTTTCGACGGGGTGGACATGTACAAGCAGACGGGCGCGGCCATGCGGCGCCTGCGCCGCGACATCCAGATCGTGTTCCAGGATCCGTACACATCCCTCAACCCGCGCATGACCGTCGGCGACATCGTGGCCGAGCCGTTCGAGATCCATCCCGACGTCGCACCCAGGGGGTCGCGGCGGGCGCGGGTCCAGGAACTACTGGACCTGGTGGGGCTGAACCCGGAGCACATCAACCGTTACCCGCACCAGTTCTCCGGGGGCCAGCGGCAGCGCATCGGGGTGGCGCGGGGGATCGCGCTGAACCCGAAGGTACTGATCTGCGACGAGCCGGTGTCGGCCCTGGACGTGTCGGTCCAGGCGCAGGTGATCAACCTGCTGGAGAAGCTGCAGGCCGAGCTGGGCCTGGCGTACATCTTCATCGCCCACGACCTGGCCGTCGTGCGGCACATCTCGGACCGGGTGGCGGTGATGTACCTGGGCCGCATCGTCGAGATCGGCGACGATGCGCAGATCTACGACCACCCCGTTCACCCGTACACGCGGTCGTTGCTGTCGGCCGTACCGGTGCCTGACCCGTCGGCGAAAGGTACGTCGCAGCAGATCGTGCTGACCGGTGACGTACCGTCGCCCGCCAACCCCCCGCCCGGGTGCCACTTCCACACCCGCTGCTGGCTGCAACGTACGGAAGCGGGCCGCCAGCGCTGCGAAACCGAGGACCCGCAGCTGTCCGACCACGCGGACGGCGTCGGCGTGCACCAGGCCGCTTGCCACTTCGCCGACTGAGACCCAGTAGACTATTGGGGACAAAAGGAGGTCCAATATGGACATGTTTGCCTACAGAATCGTGCCGATGATCGTGATCGATGACCCCGAGGACGCCGATCAGCTGGGGCGGGCCCTTGTCGCCGGCGGGCTACCGGTGGCTGAGGTCACGCTGCGGACCGACGCGGCCGCGGAGTCCATCGCCATCATGAGTGAAATTGCGGGTTTGACCGTCGGCGCAGGAACGATCATCAAGCCGGAGCAGGTGGAGCTGGTGGTTGAGGCTGGTGCGAAGTTCCTTGTCAGTCCTGGTTTACGTACGGACATTGTTCGCGAGGCCCAACTGGCCGGGAGACCGATCCTGCCCGGCGCCGTCACCCCGTCGGAAGTCATGGCCGCCGAAGCCCTCGGTGTCGAAACGGTCGAGTTCTTCCCGGCGAACCTGTACGGCGGGCCGGCGGCGGTCAAGGAGTTGGCAGCGCCGTTCGCGAACGTGCGGTTCGTGCCGACCGGTGGCATCACCCCGGCGAATATGGCGGAGTATCTGGCGCTGAGCTGCGTACCGGCGGTGAGCGGTTCGTGGATCGTACCGCCAAATCTGATCGCCGAACAGCGTTTCGAGGCCATATCCCAGTTGTGCCGGGAAGCCGTCGCTCTGGCCGCATCCCTCTGAGATCAGGGGGTCAAGATCCGGTTCGGATCAACGTGTGTGGTGGATTGTCCAATTCATGGTCCCACGCGATTAGGCCGGGTACGGGGCATGCGTTGACAATACTTGGTATGTCGTGGCTGGCGGCCGCCCAGTCGGCGCTGGCGGGGAGGATGAGGGCGTGCAGGATGCGTACGCAACGCAGACATTGGGCGAACACATGAGGTTTGCCGAACACGGGCTCGTTGTGGGAAAGCCGGTTACGGAACCGCAGGGCCACAGCCGCCAACTCGTGAATCGAGCCGCGATTCACGCCATGAGGGTAAACGAGACGAAGTGCTTCTGTCCACAGCATGGGTTCACGGGCCCCATCGGTCAGCCCGCACCACATACCGAAAGATGTATCGGCGATGACGCGGTTGTAGTCCGACTCGTCGTCGATTCCAGCCTTGACCAGCGCGTCAATGGTCTTCCGGTTCTCTTGTTCTTGGACCTGCTGCCGTTTCGCGTCGCGAGTGCGGCGCCGCCACAACGATGAGCTTGGTGACATCCACTCACCGTACCGTGCAGTCAAGGCTCGGTCGTACGCATTGCGCATTGCCACTTCGAGGTGCCAGACCTCGGTCAGGGCTGCCGACGCCGCACGAGTATTCCATGCATACAATGACACGGCCGTTGACTCGTCCTGTCCAGCAACATCAAGATACCTGTCGTATCGTGCCTGGCTCAGCCACTGCTCCATGTCGGCAGGCGACAAGGTTACCGCCATGATCCCCTCCGCATCATCATATTTGCTGTCAGCTACAGAAGAAGTGTATACTGGACGCAAGCGTTGCGGATAACATACCGCCTCTGGTGATACTAACTCATGAGTTGGTAGTCATTAGGCACCGCAGGGTTACGAAACAATGGGATGGATTCCCAAAGGTATCCATCCCATTTCTTCGTTGCTACAGCATTCCACGGGAACGCTGGGCCGGGTTTGTGAAGGTCACTGCAGCAACAAGGTCATTCCAGTCCTGGTTCTGCGGAACCGTCCCCAATGGCTCCGATTTGGCTTACTGTTTTACGCGTAGGGTGTCGTGCCATTCGGTTCTTATCACCTGGCCGTTTGTGTCCACGTGGGCTATTACGCACGCTGCGGTGGCCAGGGGGCGGTCGGCTATCCCTAGTACGTCCATCATGTCCGAGATTACCGGGGCGTGGCTGCACACCGCGGTTGGGCGGCCGCCGGCGCCCACACTCTCGGCTAGTTTTGTTGTGTATTTCGTAAGCTTTCTTGGGTTCCAGAAATCCTGGGACAGCGTTTCCGTTGTTTCCACCTTCGTTCCGATTTGGCTTCCGTACGTTTCCAGGGTTTGGACGCACCGCACCGCCGGGGACGCCGACACCTGCTCCACGCCGAAGGCGCCCAGGATCTGGTTCACGTACACCAGCTGGGCCCGGCCCTTTTCGTTCAGCGGGCGCAGCGCGTCCGGTTTGAACCACTTTTCCCGTCTTGCCGCCTTGGCGTGGCGGAAGATGACCAGCGGGGTCGTGGCGGGCAGGGCGACCGCCTGGGCGGCGACGGCCCGCTCGTCCGAGTACGTCAGGCGGGCCTGCGCATCCTCGGCTTTGAGCCATTCGACCTTGTCAACCTCGCCGTTCGGGGTGTGTTCGTCCGTCGACAGCGCTGCACCGACCCACCAGGACACCACCTTCATGGCCGAGCCGACGGGGTAGCGGATGGGGTCGAGCGGGGTGCCCAGGCGGATGCGGACGGCGGATTCCTCCTCCACCTCCCGTACCGCCGTGGCCGGCAGCAACTCGCCCGCGCGGGGCTTGCCCTTGGGCAGGGTCCAGTCGTCGTACGCCGGTCGGTGAACAAGCAATATCTTGCGCTTGGACTCTGGTCCCCTAAGAACGACCGCCCCCGCGGCCCATTGCGGCTCGACCGCGACGATACTCACTTAGCTACGCCTCGCCCGCCGCGGGAGCCCGCCGGGTGGCGGTCGCCTGGATCAGGTACTCCTGGATGTCCGTCAGCGGCTGCTGGTTCTCGTCCAGCGTCCTCTGCACCCAGTCGTCGCCCTCCAGCCACCACGACGCCGTCGTGTCGGCGAAAGCCATGTTGAACAGGGCGTCGATCTGGTTGACGTGGGTCTGGCTGGACAGAAGTACGACGACCTCCACCCGGCGGTCCAGGTTGCGGTGCATCAGGTCCGCCGAACCGATCCCCACCAGCGGCGAACCGCCGTTGCCGAACCAGAACAGGCGCGAGTGTTCGAGGAAGCGGCCGAGGATCGACCGTACGCGGATGTTGTCGCTCAGGCCGGGCACAGAACCGCGCAACGCGCAGATCCCCCGTACCCACAGGTCGACCTTCACACCCGCCTCGCTGGCCCGGTACAGCGCGTCCATGATCGTCTCGTCCACGATCGAGTTGACCTTGAAACGGATGTAGCCCTGGATGCCGGATTTCTGGAGTTCGATTTCGTGTTCGATGCGCTCCATCAGCCCGTTGCGGATGCCGAAGGGCGACACCAAGACGCGGCGGTAATGCGACTCCGCGGTCATCCCGGACAGGTGGTTGAAGAGCCGCGCCACATCGTCGGTGATGACCGGGTTGGCGGTCAGCAGGCCCATGTCCTCGTACATCCGCGCGGTCTTGGGGTTGTAGTTGCCGGTGCCGATGTGGCAGTAGCGCCGCAGACAATCACCCTCGTCGCGGATCACCATCGACAGTTTGCAGTGTGTCTTGAGGCCGACAACGCCATACACGACATGAACCCCGGCTTGTTCCAGCTTCCGCGCCCACGCGATGTTCGCCTGCTCGTCGAAACGGGCCTTGATTTCGACCAGGGCCAGTACCTGCTTTCCGGAACGCGCGGCCTCGATCAGGGCGTCGACGATGGGGGAGTCCCCAGAGGTGCGGTAGAGGGTCTGCTTGATCGCCAGCACCTGCGGGTCGGCGGCGGCCTGCTCCACGAAGCGCTGGACGGATGTCGCGAAGGAGTCGTACGGATGGTGCAACAACACATCGCGCCGCCTCAGCGCGCCGAACATGTCGGCCGGCTGGGAGGTTTCGACCTCGGCGAGCTGCGGGTTGGTCCGGGGCAGGAAAGCCGGGTACTGCAGGTCCTCCCGGTCCACGTCCGCGATGGAGAACAGCCCGGTGAGATCCAGCGGCCCCCGTACGAAAAAGATCTCCTGCGTCGTGACGTCCAACTCGGAGGCCAGGATGTCCAGCAGCTCGGTGTCGATGTGCTCCTCGACCTCGAGACGCACGGGCGGGCGGCCCACCTTGCGGCGCAGCAACTCCTTCTCCAGCGCGAACAGGATGTTCTCCGCGTCGTCCTCCTCGACCTCGACATCCTCGTTGCGGGTCACGCGGAACGTGGCGCGCTTCAGCACCTCCATGCCGGAGAAAATCCGATCCAAATGGTGGGCTATGACGTCCTCGAGAGGTACGAAACGGCCCTCCGACACCTGCAGGAAACGCGGCAACGAGTTCGGCACTTTGATCCGGGCGAACAGGCGCGCGCCGGTTTGCGGGTTGCGCAGCTGGACGGCGAGGTTGAGGCTGAGGCCGGAGATGTACGGGAACGGGTGTGACGGGTCGACCGCCAGCGGGGTCAAGATGGCGTAGATGCGCTCCTGGAACAGGTCCGTCAGGCGCTGTTTCTCGGACTCGGTGAGACCGTTCCAGCGTACGATCAAGATGCCCTTCTCGGCCAGCTCCGGCATGATCTCGTCGGTGAACACCCGTGCTTGTTCGTTGACCAGGTCGCGGGCGGTGGACAGGATGGATTCGTGGAGTTCCCGCGGCAGCAGGCCGGAGGTACCGCGCTGGGCCAGCCCGGCGTCGATGCGGCGCTTGAGCCCGGCCACCCGTACCATGAAGAACTCGTCCAGGTTAGACGAGAAGATCGCCAGGAAGCGGGCGCGCTCCAGGAGCGGGACACGAATCTTGTCCTTGGCCAGGTCCAGCACGCGGTTGTTGAACGCCAGCCAGCTCAGTTCCCGGTCGGAGTAGCGCGACACCGGTTCGTCATGCGGAGCCGTCCACTCCGGGGCCGGAACCGGGGCGGCTTCGGCTGTGGGTGCGGGTTCCGGGGCTGGTACGGGTTCTGGGGCTGGTACGGGTTCCGGTGACGGTTCCAGGTGGACAACGGGTTCTGGTACGGGTACAGGTTCCGGTACGGGTACAGGTTCCGGCACGGGTACAGGTTCGGGGGCGATGTTTCGCGGGATCGTGTCCGGCACCAAGAAATCCGTGGTCACAACGGCTGGTTCGGCGGCGGGCTCCGGTACGGCAGGGGCGACCGGCTGGGGCGGGGCGAAGAACCCCGTGACCGTTTCCGCGGTCGCGTCGGATTGTTCCTCGGCGAGTCTGGGCAGTACGAGGCGGCGCTCACCACGTGCCGGCCGCGGGGTGCGGTCGGGTCTTGGCGGTACGACGGGTTCGGCGGGCAGGGCATCGGTGAGGCGCCGGGCGTCGGCCGCCGGCCGGTTGCTGCGGGCCGCCGCGCGCGACTGTTCGGCGAGCCGGGCCTGCTCCTGTTCGGCGAGTCTGGTCAGTTCCGCCAGCTTGGCCTGTTGTTCACGCTGGGCGAGTTGTTCGAGACGGACCTGTTTCTGGTTCAGCGCCTGCTCCTCGCGGCGGGCCTGTTCCTCCAGTCGCGCCAGCTCTTCCAGTCTGGACTGCTCCTCGAGCCTCGCCTGCTCCTCCAGGCGGGCGAGTTGTTCGTTTTGCGCCTGTTCTTCCAGTCGCATGAGCTCGTCGAGCCGGGCCTCCTCCTGGCGCTGGGCCTGTTCCTCGAGCTTGGCCAACTCCTCCAGCAGTGCCAATTCCTCAAGCAACGCTTGCTCTTCCCGGCGGAGCAACTCGTCGTTTCCCTGGGGGGCGTCAATGGCCGGGCGGTCCGGTGGAACCATCCGCTGCGCCCCGGCCGTGCGGTCGCGGTGGAAGATTTCCGGGCGTTCCCTCACCCGCGGCGGGTTGGCTGCGGGCGGGCGGGCCTCGGGCATCGCCCGCGGAACCGGCGGGGCGGCGGGGCGGGGTTGTGGTACGGGGTTGGCATCGCCGAGATCGTACAGGTCGAGGGTGTCATCCAGATCGTAGGATCCGTAGTCATCCAGGTGATCGTCCCGGCCGGCGTCGGATGTGAGCATGGACAGGACACGGTCGATGTCCTCCTGGTTCGGCAGCGACTGGGAGTCACCCATCGTACGCAAGCTGAGGAACTCGTCCATCAATGACCGGTCCTTGTCGCGCAGCCGGGATGACCTGCCTGGTTGGCTGGTGTCGCTCATCGTTCCTCCTCGCTGTCGCGGAAAACCCCTAAGGCCACTCGGGATTCGCCGGACTCTAGTTTACGATAACTCAGGTCCGCGCTCACAACGGCGAAATCTGAGCGTTCATATAGGGTTCGTGCCCGTTGGTTGTCAGCTTCCACCCAGAGGCGTACTGTCGTCAAGCCGCGGCGCGCGAGGTGGATCAGGCCGGCGTTCAAGAGAGTCCGGCCCAGGCCGTGCCGGGAGGCGGACGGATCGACGGCCAGTACGTAGACCTCCCCGTACCCCTCGGGGTGGATCTTCGTCCAGTGGAAGCCCGTCATGTCGCCTTGCTCGTTGCGCGCGATGAGCAGGCCTTCGGGGTCGAACCAGGCGGCGGCCATCCGGGTTTCGAAATCGGCGCGGGTCAGGCGCCCCTGCTCGGGGTGGTCCGCGAAGGCGCGGGCGTTGAGCCGTACGAGGTCGTCCAGGTCGGCCGGTGTGAAGGACCGTACGTTCGCGGACGATTGGGACGGTTCCAGTCCGCGGACAATTGGGACGGTTCCAGTCCGCGGACGATTGGGACGGTTCCAGTCCGCGGACAAACAGAACCGTTCCAGGTCCGCCTCCATGGTCAGGATGGCCCGTACGGGTTCATAACCCGCGGCTCGCGTGAACGCGCGGGCGCACTCCAGATCCCCGAAGGACCAAAGGCTGGTTGCCGGGTCGAGCTGGGTGAGCCGGTGCAGCAACTCCGTACCGATTCCCTGGCGCCGCCGGTCCGGGTCGACCGCGATCTGGGCCGCCGAGCCCGCGAGGAAGGCGTAGCCGACGAGAGTTGAGCCGTCCCGGGACAACAGGTGATGGTGCCGCGGCGGCTGCGCCGGGTGGAACGGTTCTGTTTGTCCGCGGACTGGAACCGTCCCATTTGTCCGCGGACTGGAACCGTCCCATTTGTCCGCGGACTCGTTCAGGGCCAGTTCGGCCTCGTCGTTCAGGGGATTGATGCCGTCGTGGGCCGCCACACGGGCGGCCAGGGTGCGGACGGCTTCCCGGGCGGGCCGGGCCAGGGTCTCATGGGTGTCGATGGTGAACATGTTACTTGTCCGTGAAGCGGTAGCCGACGTTTCTGACCGTGCCGATCAGGGACTCGTATTCCGGGCCGAGTTTGGCGCGCAGGCGGCGCACGTGGACGTCGACCGTACGGGGGCCGCCGTAGTAATCGAATCCCCAGACCTCGGCCAGGAGCTGTTTGCGGGAAAAGACGCGGCCCGGGTGGGTGGCCAGGAAACGCAGCAACTCGAACTCGGTGAACGTGAGATCCAGCGGTTCGTTGTCGAGCCAGACCGAGTACGCCGCCTCGTCGATCACGAGGCCTCCCACCAGTACGCGGGGTGACTGGTCGGCTTCGGGTGCCATGAGAACGCGCAGGCGGGTGTCCAGTTCGGCCGGCACGGCGCTGCCGACGCAGAAATCGGCGCAGCCCCAGTCCGCGGAGAACGCACCCAGGTCGCGTTCGGCGAGGATGACAAGGCGCGGGACGACGACGCCCGCCGTCTTGAACATCTGGCAAACGTTCTTGGCGGCGACCAGGTCGGTGCGGGCATCGATGACGACAATGTCGGCATCCGCGGAGGTGGCAAGGACCTGGTCTTTCGGGGCGCGTACGACCAGTGTGTGCCGCAGGGCACCCAAAGCCGGAAACGGGTCGCCGGCGGTGCTCGGAGTGATCAGCAAGACCATTGCCATGAACGGAACCTTACCCGATCGGGTTGGACGGCGCCGATACACTGTACCGGTGGCGACATTCACATTCTGGTTGATGATCACCGTGATCGGGCTGATCGGTGCCGGACTCGTCCTGTGGTTGGTTTCATTGTTTATGCGTAAAGGTACGAAGGAGGACAACGGTGTTTGAGGTTGACGAGCGGCTCGACCCGGTTCTTTGGGGGGTGGCGTGGATGATCGGGCACTGGGAGGGCACCGGGCGCGGTCACATGCCCGGCGGCGACGAGTTCGCGTACTCCGTGACCGTCGATTTCAGCGAGAACGGCGGCAACTATCTGACGTACGTCATGCAGTGGTTCGAGACGGACGACGAGGGCCACCCGACGCGGTCGCTGGGCATGGAGGCCGGTTTCTGGCGCCCGCAGGCCGACGGGGCGGTCGAGGTCGTCATCGCGCAGCCCGAGGGGGTCGCGGAGGTCTACATCGGGCAGATCAAGGGGGCGACTGTGGAGATGCGTACCGATGTGGTCGCCCGGACCGTCACCGCCGGGGTGGAGGCCAGCGGCGGCCACCGGTTGTACGGAAACGTGGAGTCCGATCTGATGTTCGCATACGACCGGGGGACCGCGAGCCACGAGTTGCAGCCGTACCTGTGGGCGAGGCTGGCGCGCAGATGAGCGAACCGGTTTTGGTGGAGTCCGGGGTCGACCGCGGGCTGGTTTGGCATTACGGCGACCCGCTGCGGGAGCAAAGATATCTGGATGAGGGTACGGGGATCGTGGACCTGTCCAACCGGTATGTCGTCCGGGTCAGCGGTGCCGACTGGAGGGCACTCGACCGGCTCAGCGACCCGGGTGAGCCGTCGCACCTGGGTTCGTCGATGACGTTCACCGATGACGATGGGTACATTGTCGCGCGTATGGCGTGGGCGGAGCAGGAGGGGCAGCTGTGGGGCTGGACGGAGATGGGGTACGGGCGGGCCCTCGTCGCGCGGCTGCGTGCTGCGGACCTGGGTCACGGGGCCCGGGTGACCGTACGGCCGGATGTGGCCGTGGTCTGGTGCGACTCCGCGCTGCCGGGCGCGGCGGCCCGCTGGGGGGCACCGGACTGCCTGGGCGGACATGAATTGTTTGTTGCCCGTCCGTACCTGGCGAAGGTCCTGTCGGTTCTGAGCCCGGCGGGCCTGTGGGCGTACACGGCGTGGCGCATCGCGGCGGGAATCGTACGGATAGGCGTCGACACCGACGACCGTACGCGCCCGGAAGAACTTGTGGGACACCGTTTGGGACACCGGGACGGTTCTGATGTCCCGCCAAGTCAGGCCAGGAAACTGGTCCGCTACCACCTGGACGGGTCAGAGGAGAGGTTCGTTCAGCCCGGTACGCGGGTGACGCTGGCCGGAACGGACATCGGTTTCATCGGCTCCTCGGCGTACCACTTCGAACTCGGCCCGATCGGGCTGGGACTGATCGCAGCGGACATACCGGACAACGCGGTCGTCATGATCGACGGCATACCGGCGAGCGTAGAGATCCTTTAGGGTTGAGATCCTTTAGGCGAATTCCTCCGCGCCGGTGGAGGGAGGAGTGAACTCGTTGGCGTACGAGGTTCCGCGCGCCCGCTCCCACGACTCGCGGATTTCCGCCTCGGCGTGGGCCCGGCCGACCCAGATGGCGCCCTCGACGGACTTGCCGGGCTCCAGGTCCTTGTAGACCGAGAAGAAGTGCTCGATCTCGAGCAGGGTGAGGTCGGGCAGGTCGGTCAGCTCGCGGATGTTGCCCTGGCGCTGGTCGGCCGTGGCGATGCACAGGACTTTGTCGTCGCCGCCATGCTCGTCGGTCATGCGGAACATCCCGATGGCCCGGCATTCGATGAGGGCCCCGGGGAACGTCGGTTCCTGGAGGATGACCATGGCGTCGAGCGGGTCGCCGTCCTGGCCCAGCGTACCTTCGATGTATCCGTAGTCGTTCGGGTACTGCGTGGATGTGAACAGCGTCCGGTCCAGCCGGATGCGGCCGGTGTGGTGATCCATCTCGTATTTGTTCTTGGTCCCCTTGGGGATTTCGATGGTCACCTCGAAACACAGGGCTGGTTCAATGCGCGGGTGTTCGTAAATTTTGACCACTTGGCCATCCTCCTTTGTCGGGGTCGCACTTGGTTGCGTACGTGAATTCTACAGCCTGAACCAGCCCCTTGCCCGCCGCCGCGTGGGGTATCCTGGTTCCCCGAAGGAAAGGCGTAAACATGGCGTTCAACGGGAGGGTGGGGATCTTAGGCAGGGCTAACAAATTTGTGGTGCTTGTCGGGGTTTTGGCGCTCGCGGCTGGTCTGGCGGGCTGCGGGGGTACGACGGGCAGTTCCGGTTCCAGTTCTGGTACGGCGACCCCGTCCACTGTGACAACCGACAAGATCGTGGTTGGTACGACCGACAAGGTCACGATGCTGGACCCGGCCGGGTCGTACGACCGGGGTACGATCGCCGTCCAGATCCAGGTCTTCTCGTTCTTGTATTCGTTCGTGGCCGACAAGTCCGCGCCCCAGCCGGATGCGGCGGAAAAGTGCGAGTTCTCCGCGCCGACGGTGTTCGAATGTACGCTGCGGGGCGGGCTGAAGTTCGCCAACGGGCATGATCTGACCAGCTCGGACGTCAAGTTCAGTTTCGACCGGATCCGGACGATCAAGGATCCCAACGGGCCCGGTCCGTTGCTGGCGAACCTGGATTCGGTGGAGGCGCCGAGTGATTCGGTGGTGCGATTCCATCTGAAGACCGCCAACGACCAGACGTTTCTGCAAGTCCTGGCCACATCCGCGGGGCCGATCTGTGATGAAGAGGTGTTTCCGGCTGATTCCGTCCTCCCGGACGACGACATTGTTGCCGCCGGGGCGTTCTCCGGGCCGTACAAGATAACCAACTACAAGAAGAACGATACGATCGAGTTCACCGCGTACCCGGGCTATGTGGGCGCCCAGAGCAAACCCCTGACGCATACTATCATCCAGAAAGTATTCTCCGACCCGACGAATCTGAAGTTGTCGGTGGAGAAGGGCCACGTGAATGTGGCCTTCCGCTGGCTGATGCCTACTGACATTGAATCTTTGCAGAAGAATCCGGCGGTGAGGGTGTGGTCGGCGGAATCGTCGGTGATCCGGATGCTGGTGTTCAACCTTGTCACCATGCCGGGTGACACCGACGCCCAGAAGCTCGCCATCCGGCAGGCGGTGGCCGCGTCGGTGGACCGTACCGCGCTGTCGGCCCAGGTTTACAAGGGCCAGTTCACGCCGTTGTGCTCGTTCATACCGCAGGGTTACCTGGGGGCGAACACGTCGGTTTGTGATAGGTACGGGTCGGCGCCCGATCTGGCGGCGGCGACGAAGTATCTTCTCGATGCCGGGGTTGCCACGCCCGTCACGTTGAACATCCAATACAACTTGGACCACTACGGGGCGAACTCGGACCAGGAGTTCGGGCTCATCAAGCAGCAGTTGGAGTCGACCGGGCTGTTCAAGGTGAATCTGCAGGCGACGGAGTGGGTGACGTACAACCAGGAGCGCGTGCGCGACGGCTACCCGGTGTATCAGCTCGGGTGGGGGCCGGATTATCCCGATTCCGACGCGTTTCTGACGCCGCTGTTCCTGGCGGACAGTTTCGTACGGAATCATTTCGCCGACGCGGCCGTGCAGGCGCAGATCAATGCCCAGCGTAATGAACCCGATCCTGACAAGCGTGCCGCGTTGTTGGCGGCGATCCAGGACGAGATGGCGGCCTCCCTGCCCGTACTGCCGTTGCTGCGCAGCTCGCAGTGGGCGGTGTCGGGCGCAAACGTGACCGGGGTCGTACTCGGCATCGACGAGGGGTTACACTTCAACACCCTCGCCAAGGGTTAGCCTCATGACGTAGTGGGTGTCGGCCTCGTCGACAATGGAGAAGCCGGCTCGTTCGTAGAAGCGACGCCCCGCGTCGGAGAGTTTGTGGACCTTCAGGGTGACGTACCGGTCGGTGGCGTTGGCGCGGGTGCACACCCAGTTGAGGGCCTTCGAGCCTGCGCCCTTGCCCTGGTGGGCCGTACTGATCTCCAGCGACTCCAGGACCACCGAGTCGTCCTGGTTCGTCAGGTAGATGGCGCCGACATCCTGGCCGAGCTGGCTGATGATGACGATCTGGGTGGGGTGCCCGATCCGGGCGGCAAAGAACCCTTCCTGCCAGGCGCGGTCGTGTTCGTCGTAGAGTTCGGCGATGAGCGTGGAGTACGAATCCTGGTGCAGGCGCGTCAGCCAGGCCTGGTCCGCCTTCGTGGCATCGCGAAAACTGTACTTGCCAGTGGTGTCCATCATCGGCTCTCCCCGTGGTGTGTGGCTCCTCGTCGGTCCCCGGGAATTTCCGGGAGACCACACCATACCGTACAATGATCTGGCGGCGTTGTATTGACGCCAATGGTGGCTATAGCTCAGTTGGTAGAGCATCAGATTGTGGTTCTGAGGGTCGCCGGTTCAAGCCCGGTTAGCCACCCGAAGCAGTACCCCGAGTCAGCGACCGGGTGCCCGGTTGCGTTCAGGCGTACATTGGGCGTACGATCATGGTATGAGTGTGACCCTTAAAGACGAACGTATTGCCTTGCGATTGACCGGTGACCAAAAGGCGCTGATCACTGCCGCAGCCGACATGTTGGGAAGCTCTGTGACGGATTTCGCCGTCCAAACAACCCTTGCACGCGCCACCGAGGTGTTGGCCGATCAGCGCATTTTCCACGTGTCGGAGGCACGAAGTGCCGAGTTTGAGCGTTTGCTGAACGCACCGGTACAGCCGAACCAGGGTTTGGCAGACCTATTCTCCAAACCGTCGGTGCTTGTCCCCCGATGAGTCTCTACTTCGCGGCAGAGCCTCTGGCGGACCATCACCGGATTGAGGGTTTCACTTGCGGGGTTCCGTCTTTGGATGATTGGCTTGCCACGCGCGCACGGGCAAATTCCGTATCGGGCGCGTCCCGGGTGTTCGTTGTGACCGGCCATGATGATGTGGTTGTGGCGTATTACTCATTGTCGACGGGCTCGATTTTGAGAAAGATGCTGCCGCGGAACCGGCGGCACGGAACACCTGAGCCAGTTCCTGTTCTTCTCATCGGTCGGTTTGCTGTGTCGGCGGCACATCAAGGCCAGGGGCTGGGGCGTTCGCTGCTACAGGACGCCCTGGGCCGATGTGCTCGGCTGCTCGGGGAAGCCGGATTCATGTTTGTGCTTGTCCACCCCATCGATGCTGCGGCAGACGCGTTGTGGCGCCGCTTCGGATTCTCTCCCGCGCCGACGGAGGAACCGATGCTGATCCTGCCCATAAACGATCTGACCAACCACGTGCAAGTGGCGCACCCAGATGAGGCGGGAGGCGCATGACCCTTCGAAATGTAGTCCGTGAAGGCGGTGGGGGTTCCCTGGTGACGCTGTTCAACGACGCTCGTCTGATCGAACAGTGGGGTTCAAGCATCAACAGAACTGACCAAGATACTGGCCATACTGACCAACAGATGCTGTGTTGGAGATGAGGCTGGGGCAAGTATTGGCGGACAGCTCGATGGTTTCGGAAGTGTTGGCGCTTCTCAATACACTGGATGTACCACCATTGTGGCTTGGCGCGGGGGCGATCTGCGGTACAGTCTGGAACTCAGTTTTCGGGTACGATCCGGCACATGGTATCAAGGATCTTGACATTGTGTATTTTGACGGTGGTTTGGATGCGGAGGCCGAGGCGGGGATTGCCTCGAAGGTGGCCGGTATTGTCGGTCATATCGGCTTGTGGGCGGACGTGAAGAACCAGGCCAGCGTGCATACCTGGTACCCCGATAAATTCGGTTCGGTCATCGCACCGTATTCGTCCCTGCGCAGCGCGATCAGAACCTGGCCGACCACGTCGTCTGCGGTCGCCGTACGGCTGGTCGGGGATGACCTGGCGGTGGAAGCCCCGTACGGACTCGATGACCTGTTCGGGTTGGTCGTACGGCCAAACCGGATTCAGGTGCCCAGACAAGTGTACGAAGAAAAGGCCGCCCGCTACCACACGTGCTGGCCTGAGTTGACAATCCTGCCCTGGGAAGAAGGCATTGGGGGTCGATGGGTCAGCGTATATTCAGGTTTGACAAGGCTCGATCATGTTCTGAGCGCATGCATTGTTCGCTGATGCAGTCCGGCATGTCCGTGTTGTTGCCGGCACGTTGTCGAGTTGCGTACAT
>Ga0209628_10001069_pt1 | contig 17345 bp, 13 predicted proteins | sample TergutCu122P4_FD_187285 | JGI IMG/M metagenome (GOLD analysis project Ga0209628, IMG submission 187285) | Cubitermes ugandensis P4 segment gut microbial communities from Kakamega Forest, Kenya - Cu122 P4 (SPAdes) (version 2) | ecosystem: Host-associated > Arthropoda: Insects > Digestive system...
TCCGAGAGAGGGTAAGTTCGGGCAGGCAAAAACGACGTATGGACTTGACCGTATCAGAGCCCGACTTAAACAAACAAGTGAATCGTGGATTGCCGGCATCTTTATGGTGCTCAACCTCGTCAAGTTGGCGGGGGCGGCACTCCCTTGCCTTATTGAAAAATTAGTTGTGGAATATATGCAAAAAAACTCCAACAAGTTAAATTGTATGAAGTTTGTTGGCATATGAATATTGACAGGAACTCTTTGATGCCTTTGTGGGTGGGTAGAGTTTAACAGCAGACCCTAATTACATTACTTTGTCGATGATTATTCAAAGAGTTCAAAGAGTTTTCTATCTTTAATTTTAAAAAATTAAGAGTTTAGTTTATTTTAAGTCTTAGTAAATTATTTTAAAGGATATTGTGTTTATGCATAGTAAGTCAGGTTTGTTTAAATTGGTTTCAAAAGAGGCTAATTTTACAGTTGTCGAATCGCTTATTAACAGGAAGTTAATTACAGGACAAGACAGGGATAAAATTATAATGCTTCGTGAATATATTTGTCTGTAAAATACTCTTTGCCTGTTTTTTAAGAAACTGTAACTCTTTGTTTTTGCGTCAAATATTGGCAAACAGAAACGTCCTGCTTCCAAGCGTTTATGATACAATACCAATCCGCCGCGTTCCCAATGAAGTAACTTAATCGTGGTGCGCGGACGGTTCATTGAAGATAAATACTTCTCCACTTAATGGATCGCGACCCATGTCAGAACGGAAAACTCCGCATAGGGCATCGAATCCCTTGCACATGACGCAACTTTCGGGACACAGGTAATAGTGCAGGGAATTATTCAAGCCAAACATCACACCCGAAACTTGATTAGTTCAAATAAAGTATCAATCTCTACAAGGTGTTCCGAGCCTACAACTAACCGTACTCCATGCGGATAATGAATCTCAAAACCTGAAAGCCGGGTACTGATAGAAGATTCTATCTTGACAGGATGAAATTTCTTTTTCGCTTTTGTAGAACTTACAACTTCAGGATGAATCGCAAGATAACGCTTGCGCTGCGGAGAACTGAGATCTTGTTAGTTTGTGTAGTTTGCAATACTCAGTTGCACTGAGTCTGCTATGATAGTAATTTTCTATGTGGACAAGACCTTCTGATTGGCTCAAAGGTCGAAAATCTTCCTTTAATCTTCCCATGTTGTTTTTGCTGCAAAGGTAGGGCTTAAAGATTTTGGGGGCAAGATGGGGTTGACCGAATGCTTACAGTTTATTTTGTAAACGATGAATTAAAAAAGTCCGGTTTACGCAAACTCGTTGATAAACAGCTTGGTAATGACAGAAATTCAGTGATTCCTTTGTTGGCTTGCTGAGTTAAACAGCATGTCCCCGCATACACAAAATTTTGGAGAGAGCTAAAAATTGTTTAGTGCGATCTAAACGCTTACTCCGATTATTATTTTTGAGCTTCTACAACAAAGCTTTCTAGATTGTTAGCCCATTCTGGAATTGATTTCCCATGCTGTTCAATATTCTTCAAAATATTGTGTTTGCTATCTCCCAATTGAGGGTAAGTAACATTTTTAAAACCCGTTTTTTTTAATAAATATGTGATGGTCTCTTTATCATAAATCATTTTATGTCCCCAAAAACGCATAAAATTATTGACAATAAACATTCTGGGAATCCTTTCAGTTTTAAAATCATTTTTAATTACAGGATCAAATAACGAGATGCTCCAATCTATATATTTTTCATTTAACTCATTTCCCTTATTTAAATATAAATCCATTAAAAACTCTAAGCACGGCATTGTTAACCTAAATATACCTTTCGGCTTTAATACACGATAGGATTCATGAAGCATATTCCTTCCTCCTTTATAATCAAGGTGTTCAAATAAGTGTTCAGAAAAAACATAGTGAAAAGATGAATCTGGAAAAGGAAATTGCTTTTCTGCATTCATAAAAACAATTTTTTCAGAAAAAGATAAATCTGTATTTAGCCATCCGGATATTGGATGATTTCCACAGCCTATATGCAGAGCAGTCTTTTCAACTTGATTGAAATAAGAAAATGGGAAATGTTCATTTATTGTTTTACATATTCGTTGCAACAAATTATTTTTATTCTCAGATTGTAATAGAATAATAGGTATTTGTTTATTATTCCCTAAGTCTTGCAACTCTTTTTTCTGAAAGGAGGCGTTTTCAAACATAACAATTCCAGCAGGCTGTATAATATCAAGAAATATCGACAATGTATTAATATAATTAGATAACTCATCAAAAGAATTGTCAAGAAAACTGTTATCATAAACTTTTTGATCAATATAATCCAACTCTACTACTTGTATCCAATCCGGGAAAAAATCTTTCTGCAAATTAAAATTACATAATACTATTACAGACCTGTTTAAAGCAATAATTATTTGCGATAAATAATTTAATTCATCTTCATTTTGTACATAAAAAACTACGTATTCACGTAAATGAGAAAAGTATGGATACCATAAATGCTCTTTTAAATCTTCTATTTTGGATTGTTTGGCTATAATGTCAACTTTTCTTTGCCTCCAACATACTAATTTGTTTTCAATTTGTTCTAATACTCTTTCTTCAGTAAATTTTGTGTTAGAGCTTTTTGGAAGATTAATATTTTCTTTTTTAAAAAAGAAATCCAATAAATTACATATTGTACTTGGCTTGTAATCAACTTCTTGAGAAATAAATAATTGTTCTGCAAAATTGTATAAATTAGTATACAAATTCGAGCTTGATTGTGTTTCCATTTTTTTGAACTTATTGTTTATTAAAAAGTTCTCAAAATTATCACTTTTTTCTTAAATTCAAATGGCTTATTGGTTTTTTTCTTCAATATTAAAAGTATTTTGTGGTAACAATGAAGAAAAAATAAAAAAAACTTCCAATACTACCTGCTTTTATATAAAATATTTCTTTATGTTTGTATTGAATTGCTTAGTTACAGAATTTATGCAAACAAAAATGGCCTCATTAAACAATAGCAGTTAGGAAAGACTCAGTTTATTTTCACTTTGTTCGTCAATACTTTCCACATAATCAGAAAAACTTTGGACAAGTTAAAAACGTGGATTATTTTCTTTTTACAGACCGTGATGAAAACGTTGAGTTAAGGGTATTTGAAACATTCCATGCCTCCCAGTATGTGACCATATGCTTACTCAATTATTCATTTAACATATTTCCCTCATTTGTGAGATTACAATCGCAAATACAGCAACTTGATCGAAAGGAGTAAGCTGTTGAAAAAAAGCACAATCGATGATTAATCTTCTTGTTTTTTAATCTGTTTTAATAACTCTGTAACTGCGAAATCCAATATATTGTCTTGCCCTTTTAAATAGGCAAAATAGTCTCTTTTAACTTCAATATCAGGTAGAACACCAGTGTCATTTGGTTGAGAACCATCTGGATTTACATATTTTTTTGCACAAATCATAGCTCTATAATTTCCAGGTAAAGAAACGAACATAGGTTCTCCTACACATCCTACGCTCGGTTCTCCAATAATTAACGCCCTTTCATTTTCTTTCAATGTTATTAAAAAAGTTTCCGCAGCAGATCCAACATACTGTCCAGAAATAATAATTAAGGGTTGATGTAATTTTAACGAATTGTTTACGTTATTTATATAGCGAGGATGTATTATTTCTTCTAATGCTACACCTAAATAATAATCTTTAAAGCGAGAGTCGTATTGTCCCCAAAACTTGTAAGTAGAAATATGTTTCTTTGAAAACCATTTCCCTTTTGTGTCAAATTGCTGTTCTGCAATAAAATGACATGCTAAGTTTTCCCATGCTTCGTCTGTTCCTCCTCTATTTCCACGAATATCAATAATCAAACCTTCACAATTTCTTAATTGAGGAAGGTGTTGATTGAAAACAAAATTGATTGTGTCAACATATAGCCCGGAAAAAGAAGTTATTCTAATGTAGCCAATACTCCCGTTTAAAATTTCGATGTATATTGGAGGTGTTTGAGTAGTATCTGCCCAAACTTCATTTTTATAATTGGAGTTATAATCTCTAAACATTTTCACATCACGTTCTTGACCTTTTAGTGTTTTAATTGTAATATTCACAGAGGAGTGTGGTTCTCCATGTAACATCTCTGTTACGGCTTTATCAAATTTCCAATGAGAAGTTGCAGCAGCAATATACTGAAAGACTGAATCATTAAGATATTTCACAACGGGAATGTTGTTTATTTTAAGGATTTCGCTTCCCAACGGAATCTCATCTGTCATGCTCTTAACGACATTGCTTACTATTATTTTTTCACCGAAATTGATTGTTTTCAAAGGAGGAAAATCATCCGGTCGGTTTGCAACAGAAATGCGTGTATGAGCTTCGTTAAAATGTGCCATAAATGCACATAAAGTGCGGTAGTATTCATAATTGTTTTTTACTTGCTCAATTTTAGGCAGATATGCTATATATAAGCTATCTAAATTAGATTGTTGTAATTTATCTTGAAATGCAAAGTTGTATTGCATTTCCTTCCAAATAACAGACAAGGAATAGATCCTTTCTTTATTGTCGGGCATATTGCCTTGTGCATAAACCATACTGGTCAATAGAGTGTACATGGAAAGGGCATAACTAATGATAATTTTTTTCATTTGTTTATAGCTTTATATGTTGTTGATTTATAATAATTTCGTTTCGTCTGATTTTCCCGATAATCTTATGGAAATTTTATTTGTACATTATTAGTTTTTTATTTGACAAATGGAACTCGCATATTCATTTTCTTGGGTGCAAAAAAGGCATATGCTCGTTTCATTACATCTCTTTTATTAAACATTTTTTTTTTGCTTTTTCTATGATATAAGCAATAAGTGAATATTCTGCATATTCAGAAATACACGGCAACGGCTTATTAAGTTTACGGGATTCGTAGTTTCTGTGTATACACGGTCCCATACAAATAGGTAATATTTTGCATTTTAAACATCGTTCATTTTCAAATGTAGATTTAGAAAATAAATCACCTAATAATTTATCATTCCATTTCACTTCCCCATTTGATAATAAAATGCCTATAACTTTGTCTTCCCCATAATCATGAGCTGTACATTTGAATATTTTGCCGTCATAATTTATCGAATACTGGTAATATTTATCGGCATAACACCGATGAAAAGTTTGTGGTCTATATGCCCAAAAATTTGAATTGAGTCCGTTAATGCGAAAATTCTCCTTAGATATTTTTAATAAATTTCTTTCTTTTTCCTCACAAGCAACTTGCCAAACTCTTTGAAAATCAATATATATTTTTGATTTACTTTCTTCACTAATATCTTTTATTACATCTTGAATTTTTTTTAAAGTCTGCTTGTCATAGTTTATTCTTAAAATAATATTAACATTTGAGATGATGCTCGCAATCATATTAATATTATCCATAACAAGTTTATAGGTACCTTCCCTACCTTGAAAACATTTAATTTTGTTATGGCGTTGCTCATTACCATCAATAGGTATTTGAAAACTGGTAAAATTCAATTCCTTCATTCGGTGTATGCGATCAATTCCTATCAATGTGGCATTTGTAGTGATATGCTGCGAGAACCTTACATTATTTTCATTAACCAATTGATTCGCATAAACTGAAATAGGCTCGATTACTTCGTCAAAATACAATAAAGGCTCTCCTCCAAACCAATCTAAATGTAAAGATGACGCTTTTCCCTCGTGTATAACTCTTTTTATATGGGCAATGACACTTTGAACCACATTTGAACTCATGCCTCCACCAGTATGTTTTGCTTTAGCAAATTTAGTAGAGCAGTACCAACATTTCAAATTACAATCAAGAGTTGGGTTTATAGTAATATGAAAGTCTCTGTCAACAAATATTTTACGTTTATTTTGGAGCTTAATGTAGTCCAACTCATTATAATCAGTGTTTACTATGAAACCGGTATTTTTTAACCCAGTATACAATGTTGGATACTCTTCGGAAAAACAACCTAAATTTTCAAACAACAACTTTACGATTTCGGACTCTTCTTGCGTAAGACAAAGTAGAGAATCTGATAAAGTGTTGTATAGCAAATTATAGCCATTATATTCAAAACTTACGTTATAAAAGCTGATCTTGTCCATATTATACTTGCAAAAAAAACCCACCATAAGTGGTGGCTACCATAACACACCACCACTTTTATGGTTTAATAAAATCAAAATGTCTTAAAACTTTCTAATGTAATTATCTAAGTATAAAATCTAAAGATTTAACTTAATTGCTTACATATAAGGATAATTTTAAGCAACGCACTCTACGCAGTTGCGTTGAGTAGGAGTACAGAAACATCCTGCAAGTAATGGACCACTGCTTGTAGTGGTAGTAGTAGTAGTAGTTAAACCCGTACCACAACCAAGTTGCGGATTACCTCCTAACAAATAGTCCATTTCACCATGACTTAAACGACGCATAATGTCTTCTTCGTTTAATTTAATTTTTCTTAACTGTTTCATAAACCAATCATTAAAATATTTCCTGTAGAAACGTGACAACGAATCGGCAAATTCATCGACTGCTACCCTACAGTTTTGTAGCAATTATATAATATATTCTGAAAACTTTTGCAAATTTAGTATAAAAATTTGATTTACGAAAATAAAAATGTAAAAATTCTATAGAAAATTCATATTCATTTTTTCTTTTGTATTATAGAAATGTTTATTGATCCACCAGTAGTTATACTTAATCCTCTGATACTAATAGGTTTTTGCTTCGTTTTTCGTTTCGTACTACACTTTTCAACCAAATATAAGAAGGTAGAAGGACGGAAAAATTATAAATAGCTTATTAAAAAAAAAAAATTCTTTGAATGAGAAAAGATGCTTATATTTGTTGCAAATTATTAGTCTAATTAATTCGATAAAGAATTTTAAAATGCAATATTTAGTTTATAAACTTTGTTTGAGGGGTTCAATGATTGTTACAATAAAACCAATGTATAGTAAAGAGCAAATTGGATTTATTCCATTTTCTAGTTCTTTGGGAGTAAAACACAAAAGTTGCTTTCCAAATAGTTGTTTTCAAGTACATCCACAAAGATACAATATGTTTGATCTGACAGAAATGCGATCAAGTAATATAACTGAAAAAAAAAGATTCAAAACAGACAACATAGAAGATACTATCAATACATTGAAAATTCCCTTTATCACTCATGATATATTAGTGTGTTTGCCAACAACCAATGTAACATATTGCTCATGGCAACATAAAAACGAAAAAAATTCCATAGACAAATTCTTACATGAATTGTCAAGTCCTTTTTTTTGGGATTTTGTTGCGCAAAAAGCAATTGATTTCAGTTACAAAAGATGTTTATTAAAAGTACGTACAGGCACTTTGATGCAATACAAACCATTATTCGTTCCCAGATCTTTTTTTAATCATGGCAATATCTATGAAAATACAGCCTGGATGTTTGCCTTGCTTGTCGTTTTGCTCAGAATTTTCACCTCATATCGGTTACTTCAAAAACAATTGTATATTCATAGCGAATATGTCGATATGGTTTGTTCGCTTTTCAAAAATAACTGTTGTAGCAAAGTAATTGCATTATCTTATAAAAATTGCTATGAAAACATATGACTTTATTCAAACTATCATTCATAACTTAATGCTAAAATCTTTTTTTTTGAATGATATTGGATTGCTTCATGGCAAAATAGGCATTGCTTTATTTTTTTATAACTATTCCAAATTCACCGACAATACTGTTTATTCCGACTATGCTGATGATTTATTGGATGATATTTGGAATAGTCTTCACAATCGCCTGCCAGACACTTTTGAATCGGGCTTAACTGGCATTGCCTGGGGCATTGAATACCTTATACAGAATAATTTTGTATTGGGCAATAGCAACGAAATTTGCGAAGAAATCGACAATCGTATCATGCAATTAGACCCGTTTCGGATGTTTCCCAAATTTGCTGAAAAGGAATTAGAGGGCTTCTTGCATTATGTATTAATCCGTATCTTAGGAACTATTAGACAGCAAAGCGAACCGCCCTTTGATAAATTGTACCGTAACAATTTGTTTCAAGTCTTTTCTTTTTTGCAACAGCAGGACAAAATTAATGAAACTTGTCGTACACTTATCAATCAATATTTTAATTTTATAAACTATAAGCAACCGTTTGATTATAAACCTGATCTTCTACAGTTAATTGATGAAAACAAAATCATAGAAAAATATTATTTATCTGCTCCACTAGGGCTAAAAAACGGCATCGCAGGTCAATTGTATAAAAAAATAATAGGAATAGCAAAATGAATAACATTTACATCTTAGACGAATACAAAAGTTCTACTCAAAACGGAATCGGAACATTTTTAAGGGAACTGATAAAATGTCTTGCGGGACATAATATCTGTTTAATCGAATTTAATTCCAATGAAAAGGAATTTACCTTAAAAACCAATAATGATTTCAGAGAAATTCATTTCCCTGTCTTTCTAAGAAATGGATTTTTAGATAATTACAAAATTATAGATAAATTTCTTCGGCTCTATATCGAAGATTCAGCGGATAATTTATTTATGTTAAACCACAGCCCCTGCGAAAAATTGTTGAAGACAATAAAAGTTGCTTTCCCTTTATCGAAAGTTACTTTCACTATTCATGATTTAGGCTGGACATCGCGTCTGTTAGGCGATTTTGAGCTGCTGAAAACAATTATTTCTAAGGAAACACATAAAAAAATACAACTAAAATATAAACATGTAATCGATTATTTCCGCGAAGAACAGCGCATGTATGAGGCTGCCGACAGAGTTATCTGCCTGTCGGACGATACTTTTCGGTTTTTGCAGGAAGTTTACCTATTGGATAAAAACAAAATTTCGTTGATTCCAAATGGGCTTTCCGATACTCGTGCTATTACATCAACGGCTGTGAAAAAAAGATTGAAAATAAAAATGGGAATCCACCCAAATGAAAAAATTCTCTTGGTTATCGGACGAACTACTTCTGTAAAAGGAGTTCCAAGTTTATTAAACGCTTTTTCAAATGTAATAAAAAAGTATCCCGACAGCCGGTTAGTGATAGTCGGACAAGTACATGATTCTCAATTATTGCTGAAATTAAGTAAACGGTTTGCTGCAAAATTCACTTACACGGGTTTAATCGACAAAGAGGAATTATCCCGCTGGTACAGAATTGCTGATATAGGCGTAATACCTTCTTTTTCGGAGCAATGCAGCTATACCGGCATTGAAATGATGATGCATGGACTTCCAGTTGTCGCTTCAGACGGGTTCGGCGTACGTAGCATGTTTCAGAATGGAATTAATGCTCAGGTGGCAACAATCGGAAATCGAAAAAAAACGAAGGAATTTGAAAAGAATCTGACAACGGCAATTTTGGAATTGCTGTTGTCAGAAATGTTAAGAAAAAAAATAAGTAACGGTTCGAGACAAGTATATGAATCTTACTATAATTCAGAAAAAATGCGAGAAAGATATAAAAAATTATTAGAAGAATAGAGAAATAAATATAATGACTACACAATAATTTGCCTGAAAACAATTATCTTTGTACTCTAAACAAATAGTCAACATTATGAACGTGCTATACTACAGCATTTTATTTCCCGATGTGGCAAGTTGTCGTAACAAATGGAAAGAGTGTAGAAATATACAGAGGGTTATCTGTCATCGTTGTACTTATCAATTGCATTACTGTAAAGAAGATAAAGAGAACTACGAGCGTAAAGGTTGTGTTAATTATCAAATCTTGAAAGCTAATACAGTGGAGCTTGGCAGTCGATTGTCCTTGCGCAATTGGTTTGTGGTTATTCATTTTGCTTCCACAAAAAAAAGTTTTTTAGCATGTGAATTTCAGTATCAATTGGGGAGCAGTGCCTATAATTTAAAATTTGAAGTATCATACAAGTTTCTTCAAGCAATTTATGCGCGTGATGCCCGTCATCAGTTGTCAAATGTTAACGAATTCGATGAAGATTTTTTTTCAATAGAAAAAATTGTGGAAAAAAATGACAAACCTTTGAAACATAGATGTTGTAGCCGAAAAAGAAGAGAAGCATTAATAATGACAAAAATTTTTCCTGTTAACAATAGTCGGCCTATAGAAGATAAAAAACCTCTAACGATTTTACAAATAAAGATGTTTCTCCTTGAATATTTAAGATCAAAAACAATAGAAACTATAATTATTGAAGCAATAAATAACCAGTCCATTATTGATTGTAATAACTCAACTACATATAAAAAATTCAAGCATTTAATCAGAGTGCATCGTCCGACAGCAATCCCCAATAAGGAAGTTGGGATGTTATTGCCATTCGTACACATTAGCATCAACAATGTTAAATTGATGCTTTTAAAAATATTTCACATTATTAAACTCATTTTTCAGCAAAGTTATCCAAATGTGTTTTGTAATAAATTCAACAGAAAATATTGTAGGGAAAACTTATTTTTCAGATTGATATTTATAGTGCCAACATATAAAAATCAGTTTTATCATAGCTTTGAATAATTATTTAATTTCTTTCAATATGAAAAACTATCAAGTACCAATTTCAGTTATAATGCCGGTATATAATTGTGAAGAATATATAAAAGTAGCAACAGAGAGTATTTTAAATCAGACTTTCAAAAATTTTGAATTGATTATCATTGATGATGGTAGTTCAGATGAAACAAGCCGAATTATTAAATCAATCAAAGACAATCGAATCGTATATGTCAAGAACAGGCATAGGGGAATTGTTGATGCATTAAACAACGGACTAAATATTGCAAGAGGAAAATATTTAGCTCGCATGGATGCTGATGATATTAGTTATTCTGACCGTTTACAAAAACAATATGATTTTATGGAAGCAAATCCGGACATTGCTGTTTGTGGAACTCATATTATTTTCAGTGATAATAATGTTGGCGATTGTGGTTATGGATATTGGGTTGATCCTTTACCTCATTTAGCTCGAGGAAATATTTTATATCATGGGACTGTTGTTATACGTAGCAAATTTATAACAGAAAAAGAATTGCAATATCGACACAAACCTCACACCGAAGACTATTATTTATGGTTTGAAGTTGCAAAAAGTGGAGGCAAAATATACACTATTCCTAAAGTCTTATATTTTCATAGAACCGGAGAAAAACAGGTTACAAATAAATTTTATGATGAAATGTGGAGAACAACAAAAATTATTCAAGATGAAATTGAAAATTATATGTTTGTAAATAAAAATCTTTCCGTAATCATTCCATTTCTTAACGAAGGTGAAAATGTTATTAAAACTGTAAAAAACATCCAGGTGACAACTGAAGGAGCGGTGAATATTATTTTAATTAACGATGGATCTGACGATGGTTTTGATTATAAAAAAAGACTTAAATCTCTTGACAATGGAAAGTTAAGTTATTATGAATCAGAAGAAAGATCGGGCATAGCAGATTGTAGAAATGCTGGAGTTGACCTCTGTGAAACTCCCTACTTTTTATTTTTAGATGCACATATGGCATTTATAAGCAACAACTGGGCTACAGAACTTATTAAAGAATTAGAAACTCATCCGAACGACTTGTTATCTCTCCAAACTTTAGGTTTAGAGACTGATTTTAGAATGAAACATTTAAAGAGCAATATTAGCGGTTGCAAATGGCACTCATTTAATGAGAAAGATAATTGGGACATCTTTTCATGCAAATGGGATGCTCCAAAGGAATTAAATGACATTAACGAAGTGGATGTTGTTATGGGAGCTGCCTATGCAGCGAGTACGGAAAGTTGGAAACGGTTACATGGTCTTCAAGGGTTAATAAAATATGGAGGAGACGAGCAGTTTATGTCTTTGAAATATAAATGTGCTGGATATAAGGTTAATACGATCAATTATATTCAAGTGGGACATATATACAGACCGGTTCAGCCTTATGTATTTTCGATATTTAACCGCACCTACAACCAGATCATTATTATTATGACATTGTTCGATGGTGAGCAAGAAAAAGAATTATTGAAGAATTGTAAACGGCTGAATGAAAATTTCGATGAATGTTTTGAAGCCATTGATAAAGATTGGTTAAAGCAAGAGAAAGAATACCTTAAAACCGTGTTTGTTCCCAACTACCAAGAAATATTAACCGGTATTTATAACATTATTTCTGCTCCTGCAAATGATTAAAACATTTTCACCCTACACCCAATTAAATGCAATATGTCACAATATGATTTTTTAAAAATAAACAAACTATCTTAATAAATTTAATAGTATCAGTTCACACTATCTTGCTTTCTTTGATAAAATCTATTTCAGCGAAATTATAAAAATAGAACTCGCAAAACTCCCCAAAATACCAATTCCACCTTTTACATTCGTATAAATTTGAATAGGTTCAGACAAAGATTCCAATAATTTGCTCAAATTGGAATTTGCCTCTATAGTTTTCAAGTACATGTAATAATCGTATGAAAGCGATTGAAGTTCTACATAAATATCTCTATCAACGGGTTCAGGGTATATCTTAAATGGGGTGTCGAAGGTATAATTACTAAAATAATTATCATCATAATTATATGCTTTTATTTTAATATTATATTGTTTTCCATCAAAGAGGTCGTCGTTGAACACTATTGTTTTCATCTTATTTTTGTCGTCAAGAAATCCCATTTCTTTCCCCGTCTTAAATACTATGTCGTCAGATGTGTAAAATAACGGCACAAAAGCGCTATTTCCTTTTGGAAAATAATACTTTATAAAAACTTTAATTGTGTAATAATTAGGAATATCTTTGGGGTCTTTAAAAGTAATATTCAAATCAAAATTGATAGACAAGTTGTAGGCAGATGAATCTATATGAGAAGTTCCATCTTTTTCGGAATATATATATCTGGAATATATCTTTTCTTCGTTATAATTCATTGAATCGGCAGAATTTACCGGAGTTGGTGAAATTATTTCCGTAGAACAATCGACTCGGTCGAAACCTTCACAAAATGCTGTTACTCTTATATTATCGCCTGTTTTAGGAATGTAATTCCCTGTATAATATCCTTTGCCTTTGTTTAATAAATTTTCGATTTTGTTACCGTCTTTCCACAGTTCAACAGTTGCATTATTAATAGTATTAAAATGACCTTCTTTTAAAAAGAATTTACTTTCGGTCAATTTAATTTTTATTATTGAGTCGCTTGACAGAAGTCCATTGAGAACCAATTTTGTTCCTGTTTCATCTCCACTAAACTTTATGTATTTTTCGCAAGAGGAAAATAAAACTGCTAATATTAGCGTATTGTAGAAATAATGTTTAATTTTCATTGTTTAAAATTTGTAAATATATGAAATTGACGGAATTAACGGGAAAATACATATTTGTTTTAAAACTTTTTCCGTTTTTATTTCTCCTGAAAACATAGATGTAACTTCAGTCTCGGGATAAATAAAAAACGGATTATTCCGGTTATAGACATTGTAAACGCTTATATTCCAAGTTCTGATTCCGTGTTTTAGTTTTTTGTGGAAATTTACTCCTAAATCGAGACGATGATAAGCAGGTTTTCGATAGTTGTTCCTTTTAGGAATATAAACTAACTCGTTATCTTCCAAACCACTGTAATTTTGCAAACCAAGTGTGGCGCAATCGCCTGTACTGTAAACCCAAGTTCCGGAAATATCGGTTTTCTCGCTGAATTTATGTAAAACAACAAGATTCAGGTCGTGACGGCGGTCGTATTTGGCTGGGAAAACTTTACCAAAATTGATTTCCTCTCCCTGCCTATTGAACAATCTTTCTGTTTTTGCCCAAGTATAACCTATCCAACCGGTTGTTTTTCCAACGGTTTTCTGTGCCAAAAATTCTATGCCATAAGACCAGCCCCGTCCCATATTGACTTTGTCTTCCCAACCGGTATTCAGGTCAAGAAAAGATGCTCCGTCCTTATATTCGATTATGTTGTCCATCGTTTTGTAATATCCTTCTACTGATAAATCAACAATATTTTTCAGATTATAGAAAACTCCCAATGCTGCCTGATGCGATACCATAGGGACAATGCGTTTTGTAACAGGCACCCAAATGTCTGTCGGCAGACTGATACTGTTATTCGAAAGTAGATGAATATATTGATTCATCTGTGAATATCCGGCTTTTAATGAGAGGTTGTTTTTAAGCAATGCACGAACACTTATTCGTGGTTGCAAGGAATGATAAAATCTACCTTGCACGGAAAATGTTGAATAATGAAGACCGAGATTTGCTTTTATATGCGAGCCGATATTGAAATTATCTTCAATAAACCCAATCATTTCATTAGCATAAACATTTTTGTCTCCAATAATACTATCGATAGTGGTTGTCTCACCTTCACGTTCTACAGCGACGAAAACACCAGGGCGGAAAGTATGATTAGCATAATTTGCGCCAAATTTTATGTCATGATTTGGATTGGGAGCATAATCAAACTCAATTTTACCTGCAAAATCCTTAATTCCTGTTTTATATGATAAATTTGCGTCGTAATTCTGTTTATTTGGATTTCCTGTTTGAAGTACATTTTTGAAGCCGAGATCGAAATGGTAACGGGTGAAATGGGCTGTTGCATTCATAAAGAGTTTGTTATTCAAAACCCTGTTCCAACGGACTACCGATAGTAAATTACCCCAACTCCAATCCGTTTTAAGTTTGCTCATTTCTGTATAACTGTTTTCAGGCTGAGATTTGTCGTTATCAAATGTATAATAAGTTGATTTTTTGTTAATATTCGCGTATAAAACATCTTTACCCATATAAAAACTAAAAAATAGACGGTCTTTGTCTGATAATCGATGACTTATTTTAGCATTTAAATCATAGAAATAATAACCGGCTTTTGTTTTATTATCAGAATTGGAAGGCAGAAATGATGCAGTGAAAACGTCGTAATATGTGCGTCGAGCGGAAATGTTGAAAGTAGTTTTTTCGCTGAAAAGCGGTCCCTCTAAATTCAATTTGGAAGAAAGTAGTCCGATGCCTATATTTCCGTGAAGTTTTTTGTTATTTCCGTCGTTCATCCTGACATCAAGCACCGAAGACAGACGGCTTCCGAAACGTGCGGGAAATCCGCCTTTATAAAGGGTTACGTTTTTTATTGCATCGGTATTAAATACCGAAAAAAAACCTCCCAAATGGCTTATATCATACAAAGGAACGCCGTCTAAAAGAAATAAATTTTCATCAGGGCCTCCGCCTCTGACATAAAATCCTGTAAATCCTTCTGTTCCGCCTTGAACACCAGGTAATAACTGTAATGCTTTTATTAAATCGTTTTCTCCGAAAAGTGATGGAATGGCTTTTATCTGCTCAATTGGGATGTTAATAGCGCTCATTTGGGTTCCTCTCACTCCGGTTTCCTGAGATGAGGCAGTGATAACAACTTCTTGCAAAACGTTGTCCTGACTTAATGATATATTGATTATTGTATCTTTTGATAAATTAAATTTGATTGTCTGCTGCTTATAACCAACGTAAGAATAATTTATACCCACAGAACCCTTCTGTAATGTAAGAGAATAAAAACCGAAAGAATTGCTAACTGCTCCTTTTTTAAAGTCGGGTTCATAAACAGACGCTCCTATAAGTGTCTCACCGCTTCTTTCATCTATAATGTAACCGCTAATTGTGTAATTTTGCGCTTTTAGAAAGATTGGAAACAGTAGGATAAATAAAACAGTTTGATAATACTTCATTATAATTTTAAAAATTTGATCGCAAAAATTAACGGCTGTTTTAATATTTCGATAAATAAGGGCTTATTAAAGATTCTATTTCAAAAAGTCCATGCTATGGTTAATTGTAAAACAATATTTTTTCCCGCGTTATAAATTCCTTTATTACCTCCAATCTCTGTTAAATCAAATTCATATTTACTGCTTGGTAACAATCCAATATTATAGCGAAGTCCTAAAGATAAATGACTTGTTAGGCGGTACTGTAAACCAAAGTCTAAGCCCAAGTCAAAATTATTATTCTTAATTATTGTTTTATTGAGATAAGAACCATCATATAGTGAACGATTTACGCAAAGACCGAGTTGAGGACCTGCAAGAAAACTTAGAGGAAATCTAAAAGGCTTTATCTCCAATAATAAGGGTAAGTTGATATAATAATATCGACTTATTCCGCCTTTTATCTCAGGCTGTACATATACATATCCGGGATACTTTGCTCCCTGCATAGAAAAAACCAGTTCGGGCTGAAATCCCAATAAACTGTTAATCGAATAATTTGCAAAACCTCCAAAATGAATACCATACGGCCCGTTTAGGCTAAGAGTATATTTTGAATAATCAGAATCAAAGCCTGATAAATTAGATAGATTCAATCCTGCTTTTATTCCATATTTTACTTGAGAAAAATTGGAATGCTTAAACAGAATGCGATAATAAAAATTGTTACTTTTTTCATATTTTAAAATAATTTCTAAAAAATCCATTGAAAATCAAGGCAAAGGTATGTGAAATATATTCAACAAAATAGTTAATAATTGTTGTTTTGTGATAATAATTGTTACTTTTAAGAATAATTTTAAACAAGCGATTAAAAATCCATATTTGCTTCAAAATATTAACAAAAATAAACTTTTGATTTATTGATGATGAAATAAAAATATGGTTATTTGATATTCTACTTAAAACGTAATTATGCTATTCTGTTATCAGTAAAAGCAATTTTTGTACTGAATACAAATTTGTACTGAGTACAAATCTGTAATGAAAACATTTTTATCCGTTTGTGTGTAATTGAAGATTTTTTGCTAACTTTGTATGTTTAAAACTTGCGCATCATGAGCCTTTTTCAACATACAATATTGAGCAAATACATTATAGCCAACGCTGAAAAAATCAGAGCTGCTTATAAATTGTATACAGTTTATTTTCACGATGTTGCTATTCAAGAAAATATCCGAAACTCAAAAGAAGAGCAGTTTCAGGAAGGATTTTTACGTGAATTGTTTGTGAAAATTTTCGGTTATACGCTCAATCCTACACCGAATTTTAACCTTATTACCGAGCAAAAAAACGAAATAAACTCTAAAAAAGCCGACGGCGCAATTATTGTTGATGGCGAAGTTGTGGGCGTTATCGAACTGAAAGACACAAAAACAACCGACCTGAAAAATATTGAAACACAGGCTTTCGGTTATAAAAACTACAACAAAAAGGCGGTTTACGTTATCACTTCCAACTTTGAAAAACTGCGTTTTTATATAGATAATGCAATTGATTTTGAGGAATTTAACCTTTTTACGCTATCGGAAGAAAAATTTGCCGTT
>Ga0209628_10001070_pt1 | contig 17343 bp, 14 predicted proteins | sample TergutCu122P4_FD_187285 | JGI IMG/M metagenome (GOLD analysis project Ga0209628, IMG submission 187285) | Cubitermes ugandensis P4 segment gut microbial communities from Kakamega Forest, Kenya - Cu122 P4 (SPAdes) (version 2) | ecosystem: Host-associated > Arthropoda: Insects > Digestive system...
AAATTATCGAGCAATCGATAAATTAACATTCTTCTATGAAACCGAAAGAACCAACATAAAATCCTATCGGTTTAATATAACAAGAGGCGTAGAGAAGTTTGACACCCTCTTAACGACCGTTGGCGAAGTAGCCGATATGCTCGGCGTTTTTTACTTTATACGTGGTTTAAATCGAAAGCTATTACAAACAGGGGATATATTTCCAATCACAGTAGCTGTTGGGAAAGACCTTGTTAAGGTTCAGTTTATCTATCAAAATCAGGCTATTGTAGAATATGATAACGCGAAATATAATACGCATTATTTTAAAATTGATATTTTCGACGACGCCTTTGAAAGCACCAAATCTGCCGCCGAAGTGTGGATCAGTGACGACGGTAACTTTTTACCTGTCAAGTTGCGAACTAAGCTAAAGCTGGGTTATGCAGAAGTCTATTATAAAAATTCGTCCGGGCTGGCGCATCCATTCAGTAGCCGAATAGCCAATAGCAGATAGCTGGGCAGGGGGATGTAAAAGGTTTATGAGAACCACTGACCTCAGAACCCTGTCCACTGAAACCTGAAACCTAAATATATAAATATGGAAAAGAATTTTATCAACCGAAGGGATTTCCTTTCAAGCGCGGCGTTGATTGGCGCTGCAGGAACAGTAGGAACGGAGGTTTTGTTATCCTCATGTAGCGGTTCAAAAGAGCCGGGATTGACGCCCTTAAGGCCTGGATCCGAGTGGAACGTATATCAAGGCGTCTTGCCCGATAAGGCGAAAGATGGCAAACCATTGAAAGCAGGCGTTATTGGTTGTGGTGGACGCGGGTCAGCCGCTATTCAAAACTTTATGGAAGCAGGCCCCAACCTGTCGGTCGTCGCGTTAGGCGATATGTTCCCCGACAGGCTCGACGATTGCCGTAAGCTGCTAAGAGACAAGTACAACAACGATGTCCCAACTGACAAGTGTTTTACCGGGTTCGACAACTACAAAAAAGTGATTGCCGCCGGTGTCGATGTAGTGATTGACGCTTCGCCCCCAGCATTTCGACCAGTACATTTTAAAGAAGCAGTCAATGCCGGCAAACATGCCTTCATAGAAAAACCGGTTGCCGTCGATCCCGTCGGCGTCCGCTCGGTGATAGCTGATGCCAAGAAAGCGCAAGCACAAGGTCTGTGCGTGGTTACTGGAACGCATCGTCACCATTGGCGCTGCTACATGGAAAGTTACAAACAAATACAGTCGGGAATGATAGGCGAGATTGTCGGCGGCAACATTTACTTCAACCAGAACATGCTATGGTTTCGCGAGAAAATGGACAACTGGACGGATATGGAGTGGATGATACGCGATTGGGTAAACTGGACCTGGCTGTCGGGCGACCATATCGTCGAGCAGCATGTTCATGACATCGACCTGTTCAACTGGTTCTCCGGCAAGCGTCCGGTGAGGGCTTCCGGTTTTGGCGCCCGACACCGTCGTCTGACAGGCGACCAGTATGATATGTTCAGCGTAGACTACATTTACGAAGGCGGCTATCACCTCCACAGCATGTGCCGGCAGATTGACGGCTGTACCGGTAATATCTCCGCCTATATTCAGGGTACAAAAGGCGCCTGGACAGGAGGCGGCGAAGACCGCAAGCATCATACCATCGTCGACCTGAAAGGCAATGTGCTTTGGCAGTTTGACTTCGAGAAGGAAGCAACCGAGTTCAAACAGGTAGCGCCCCACTATTTAGAGCATGTCAGTTGGGTCAACCACATCCGTGACAACAAGCCCATCTGCCAGGCCGAAGAGACCGCCTATTCGACCCTAACAGCCATCATGGGACGCATCTCAGCCTATACCGGCGTCGATGTGACCTGGGACGAAGCCATGTCATTGGATATGAACCTGATGCCAGATAACTTAGCCCTCAGCAACCTCGACATGACCCAGTTTGTTGTCCCCATCCCCGGCAAAGGCCGCAATGAAAGACGACGCAGCTAACCCTTTCTGAAAAACTTATCTTTGTAGTTTGTAAATGATAGCTCATTATTAAAGAAAATTATGGCAAACTGTTTAGCGAAAATCGCTGCCCTAGGTCCTCGGTCCTCATTCCTCATTCTATGTTAAAAAATTTAAGTCTTTCGCTTTTAGGTGTTTCGTGCATTTCGTGCGCTTCAAAGGATATGGCATCCGATGAAAAGCCTAACATTATCATTATCCTCGCCGATGATATGGGTTACTCCGATTTAGCCTGCTATGGCGGTGAAATTGAAACGCCCAACATCGACCGTTTGGCGACAAACGGACTTCGTTACCGGCAGTTTTACAATTGCGCCCGCAGTTGTCCTACACGCGCCTCATTGATGACAGGCTTGTATCCTCATCAGACCGGTATGGGCTGGATGGCTGCCGCTGATATGCAACTCCCTGCCTATCAGGGGTATCTTAATAATCAGTGTGTTACCATTGCCGAAGTCCTTAAAGATGCCGGTTACGGTACCTATATGAGCGGTAAATGGCATCTCAACAGTGACCGCAAAAATAATGGCGGTATCATCGATAACTGGCCCACACAACGGGGGTTCGACCGTTTCTTTGGGATAGTGACCGGCGCTTCCAACTATTTCACAATGGATTACTATTACGGCAACGAAAAGGGTCGGTCGCCCGATGACGGCAGTTTTTACTTCACCCATGCGCTAAGCGACAGCGCCATCGCTTATGTTTCTCAACACGATTATACGAAAGCGCCGTTTTTCCTTTACTTAGCCTATACAGCGCCCCATTGGCCCCTCCATGCCTTGCAAAAAGACATCGACAAATATGTGGAACGCTACAAGGCTGGCTGGGATACACTTCGCAAGGAACGCTTCGCGCGCCAGCAAAAAATGGGGCTTTACCGAAAAAATGTATCTCTATCGCCACGCGACGAGGAAGTGCCTGCATGGGATAGCCTCATACCCGAAAAACAACATGAATTTGTCATGCGGATGGCGATTTATGCCGCTCAAATAGACGCTATGGACCAGGGTATCGGGAAATTGATAGCCTGCTTGGAGAAAAACGGACAATTGGATAACACCATCATCCTGTTTCTCAGCGATAATGGCGCATGCGCCGAGTTTAATTCGTCCGGTCCCAGACGAGTGGTTGACGGCAAAGCGGATACGTATGAAAGTTACCGTATCAACTGGGCGAACCTGAGCAGTACGCCTTACCGTGAGTACAAACATTTTACCCACGAAGGCGGCATCGCTACCCCGTTAATTGTTCATTACCCGAATGGTGTCAAAAGAAAACTGTACAATACCTGGGTTGATGAATACGGCCATCTGACTGATATCATGGCAACCTGTATAGAACTTGCCATGACGAATTATCCGACGACCTACAAAGGAAACGCTATTATTCCGATGCAAGGCGTTAGTCTGACACCCAATTTTTCTGGCAAAAAAGCTAACCACAAACCCCTCTTTTGGGAACATGAAGGCAACATAGCGCTTCGCGATGGTAAGTGGAAGTTAGTATGTAAAACGAAAGAGGGACAACCCTACAACGATGCGGCTATCTGTCTGTACGATATGGAGAACGACCCGACGGAGCTATCCGATATCTCAACGCAATATCCTGACAGGAAACGACAAATGTACGAAACATGGACGCTATGGGCTGAGAGTATTGGCGTTTTTCCCATCGACACACGCGACTATAGCGAACGACAACGCGCCTATAAACGGATCATCAACGGCGAGTTCGATGATAACTTCGGCGATTGGGACATTATTTGCAGACCCGATGCTGCGGTGGACTTCGTCATCGACACAGAAAACACGATTTCCGGCAAGAAAACAGCCCGGATTGACGTCGTCAGTAAAGGTGAAAGACCGGCATCAGCCCAATTAAAATGGACGATGAATATACCGAAAGGCAAAACTAACGCTATCAGTTTCTCGGCCAAATCCGACCGCCCGACAAACTTGATTTTCAGAATGGAACGAGTTAATAATCCGCAGCAGAAACTGCTTGATGTGACTGTACCGCTCACAACTGCCATTAACGATTATACTTTCAATAATATCCCGATTGAGGAAGCCGGTAATTTTCAATTGGTGTTCTATGTCGGCACAATGGATGGTACATGCTGGATAGACAAGGTGAATGTTTCAATTAGTCATTAGGAACTCATCTCAAGGCAGCTTACCATTGTTTAATCCCTTTTTCTTCCTTGCTGAAGGATACGCCAATCGTAACTTACCGGCGGTGGTCGGTGACGTGAGTAGGAACCCGCAATCCCCCATCCCATTTTCATTTCAATTTTGAAAAACTGTCTTTCGGACGGTCTTTATAAGCAACCGAAACTTGTTTTATCAGAAAATTCAGAACTCCTGATTTGACCCAAATCAGGAGTTCTGATAGTTAAAACGACACTACTTAAAAAAGTCAAATTGCTCGTTTGGCGAATCGCCTATTTTCAGGTAGCGGCGGCTGATGACCGGTTGGGTGGCGCCTTCAGGGTAGTATTCGGCAAGCAGCAAATAGCCGCCTTTTTCTTTTGGTAGCTCAATGATGCAGGGGACGTATTTTTTCATAAACGGCTCTACACGGATTGACACATCCTGTTGGCTGACAACCGTGCCCTTGCTGTTGAGGAGCTTCACTAGGGTCTTTCCTGTTGCCGCCCTTCGTAAATCGTTGATGCCTACGAGATTGAACAATAGGCGGCTATCAGGTTTGTGGGGTGTAGGGTGTTTCATATACCGCTGGTCGACTAAGTTGATGAAAACCGCTTGGGGTGCAAAACAGTGTTTGAACCATTGGAGGGCGGGCGCTATTTCCAAGTCTTTGATGTGGTTGATGAACCAGTCGCCTGTAAAACCGTAGTTGTTAGTCAAATGGCAAAATGCTAATACGCCGGTTATAGACCTTTCGGCGCGAAGCCATTCGGTTTCCAATTGTAGCCAGTAGGCTTGCATCTCGCGACGTTGTTCTGGTGTGGCGTCTACGCCGGCAAAATAATTGAAGTTATTGACAGTCAGTTTGGCCGGTCGTCCGTCGCGCCACAACCAAATCCAGCCATATTCGTTGACTAACTGCGGAACGCTGGCTTCCAATACATGCATGAAACCGTTCCAGTTGTCTAAGTCGCCCAGATCGTAAGGTCGTCTTTCAAAATAGTTTTTGAGCGCATCGGCAGGCAAAGTCGTTGTGTTAAGCATCCGGTAGGGGTGGGGCTCGTCCATTTCGTCATTTCCGCCCATCTCCTCCGAAGTCATGTATCCGGCATCCCAAATACGGGTGGGGTCTAACCGTTTTAGTTCGGGTATCAGGGTGTTACCGATGAAGGCGTCCCAGTTCTCGTTGATAGCGTCCCAGATGACGATGCTGGGGTGGTTGCCGTCGCTCCATACCCAGTTGGTATATTCTTGTCGCACCTGTTCGTCCCACCCGTGATTTTGCCAGTAGAACCATTCGTTTTGCAAAACGATCCCATATTCATCGCACAGGTCGTACCAGAAATCGGGAACGATGCCCACACATATCCGAAAGGCATTCCAGTTAGTAGCTTTGGGGATGTCTATCAGCATCTTCTTCACCCACTCGCGGTCCCAAGCTAAGTTACCGCAGTCAGGGTCTTCAAAGAAGCGTTGCAGTGTAATATTGCTTCCCCTTAAATAATACCTTTCGCCATTGAGACGAAAGAAGCGCCCTTTGGCGGTAAAATCCCGTATCCCGAAATTAACTTTATACGTATCTGTGAGCTGGTTACTCAGGTAGATTCGCACTTCGCCTTCGTAAAGAAACGGGTTTTCGGGCGACCATGCCACAGGCTCTTTGACAAGGATGTCTATCTCAAAAAAGGTTCGGTTGTCTCTTTTAGCCCGTCCTTCCATCGTTTGTTGTGCTACGATGGCGCCGCTTTTCTTTTCATTGATAATAAACTCCATCCGGCACCGGTCGTCCATGGCGTCGCCATAGAGCATCTGTGGCGGGTTGACATTGCGGACAATGAGCTTTGCCGTAACCGTCTTTTTAGATAGCGAGGGCAAGAACAATGCCTTATCTACCCTGAGCTTTCCGGTAGCGGCGATAAAGACATCGTCCCATATCCCCGGCAGGTAACGTATTTTTTCCTTGTCGGTACTTCCCGCAGCCTCGCTTGGGAGCAAGGCGCGGTCGCCCACCTGAATCAATATATCATTGTCGTCGCCAAACTTGACAGCGCCCGTGATATTGAAGTCGATGGGCGTATAACATTCAATAGAACGTCCTATTAACATCCCGTTCACATATACGACAGTGACGTACTGGCTTTTCTTTATTGTCAGAAACAACTGTTTATCGCTTAGGTTCTTGTCGATTTTTACTTTCCGCTTATACCAGTTGTACATCGGGGTATAGTCCATGCCTTCGAGGAAGTTGTGGCTGTTTTCCATCTCTGTGCTTTTAACAGGTCTTTGAAAAAACAGGTCGTACTGTCCGATACGGGGCATTGCTAAGTGGATAAGTCCGGGAACGGGTATTTTCCTTGTAAACTTGGCAGGGGGAAAGGCAGTTTTCGTCTGGTCAAATTCCCATTCCCCGTTTAGAGGAATGACAACACGGCCTCCCGTTTGAGCATAAGCAGAAACAAAAAAGCAGCAAACAACTATATACAGTGTTGCAATTGCTATGCCACGCCCAATCTTTGCAGTTATTAAATATAGTGTGGTATTAATCATAAAACGACGTTATTTATTGGTAAAATTCCCCCTTAATAGGGGGCGGGGGGATGTATTATCAGGACAGTGAACATGACAATGCGATGATTATTTTCCTAAAATGGCGTTAATCATTTCTGTTTGAGGCTCGCCGCGTACAACGATGCCAAAACCGCCTTTGTAATCCCAGTTGGAACGTCCAATCCCGTGCCGGTCAAAAAGGGTGCACATATCTTTATACCAGCGTATTCTGTCCTCTTTGGGAGCGCCGCTGATACATCCGTATTCGCCGCAGTAGACCGGCAGTTTGTATTTTTTGGCTACCTCCAGCACCTGCAAGAAATCTTTTTCTATTTCGCCGATATTCCAGTTCCGCCTGCCGGCTCGGGCATGGTTGCCGGCTGCGTCCAAGTCTTCCGGAGCTATCAGTTGGCCGGGATAGTGGACGGGTACGGCAAGGTCTCTGGTATTTGTCCAGGATGCTTTGTAGTGGGTAAGCAAAAACGGCTCGTAGTAGTGAAAGCTGATGAGGATGTTGGGGTCGTTTTCAGGTATTCTCAAGTCTTTGACCGTTGAGAAACTTTGCCACCGGTTTGAACCCATAAGGATGGTTCGTCGGGGCTCTAATGCTCGTATTACTTCCACACAGCGGTTGAGGATGACGTTCCACGTTTCGGGGTCGTCGGCGACAGGTTCGTTCATGGGTTCGTATGCGACCTTATCGACGGAGTATTTTTTCAGTTCGCCGGAGAGTTTACGCCAGCATTCATAAAACTGTTCCTGCGCTTTCGGGTCGGTAAACAAAGGTTTCTCGCCTTCATTAAAATGGTGGGTGCGCAAGATATGCAGGTCGACCACCGCGCGCAGGTTAAACTCCTGACACCACCCTAAGGCGTTGTGTAACAGGGTAAACGCTTCCGGTTCTTTCTGCCCGCTTTCGGTAAACATTTGCACTTCATCGATAGGGATACGGATATGGTCGTAACCCAAACCGGCAATGAACTGTACGTCGTCGCGTGTAAAGTAGGCCTTACGTCTTTCGCCCCGCTGTTCGCTTTGCGAAAGCCAATGACTGATGTTGACGCCGTTCTTAATCTCAAAAGAATTTTTCTTCGACCCGCATGATAAAACCAGCATCGAAACGGCTAAGATTGCTAATAAAAAAAATTTTTTCATAATAAAATATTTTAGAATGTTCATTTGGCAAAGGCAAGGATGCCGTTGATACTTAAAGGTTCCATTCAACGCCCTCTTTGGTGTCTTTTATTTTAAAGCCCAAGGCCTCCAAGTCTTTGCGGATGCGGTCGCTGGTAGCCCAGTCTTTGTTTGCTTTGGCTTGGCTGCGAAGGGACAGGAGCAGGTCGACAGCTCTTCTATATGCTATTTCATTATCGGAGGTAGTTGAGGTAGCCTTTAAACCGAGAATGTCGTTGATGTACAACTGAAAAACATCTTTCAGTTCTAACAGGTCTTCAGACGAAATGGTTCCTTTGCCGTCGTAAACGGTGTTGATGGCTTTGCTCGCATCGAACAGATGGGAGATGACGATGGGCGTGTTCAGGTCGTCGAGAATAGCTTCTTCACAACGCTCACGTAATCCTTTGACTATTACGGACGAATTGGGGGATGGCGTCAGTTTGTTGAGATGCGTGCTGGCATCTAACAACCGTTCCAACCCTTTTTCGGAGGCTAACAGCGCTTCGTTGCTGAAGTCTAAAGTGCTGCGATAATGAGCCTGCAGGATAAAGAAACGGATAGCCATGGGCGAGATGGCTTGTGTAAGCAACGGGTGGTTTCCGGCAAAGAACTGGTCGAGCGTGATAAAGTTGCCGAGCGACTTGCCCATTTTTTGTCCGTTGATGGTCACCATATTGTTGTGCATCCAATAACGCACCATCTCTCTCCCCTGAGAGGCAACAGCTTGCGATATTTCGCATTCGTGATGCGGGAATATCAAATCCATCCCGCCCCCGTGAATGTCAAACAACTCGCCGAGGTATTTTTTGCCCATCGCTGTACATTCGCAGTGCCAGCCAGGGAAGCCGTCGCTCCAAGGGGATGGCCAACGCATGATATGTTCGGGTTGCGCTTTTTTCCAGAGGGCAAAGTCGACGGGGCTGCGTTTTTCGTCCTGCCCTTCTAAGGCGCGTGTTGTATTGAGCAGCTCGTCGATGTTCCGGTTGGAAAGGATGCCGTAGCGAAACGTGTTGTTGTATTTTTCGACATCGAAGTAGACAGACCCTTCGCTTATATAAGCGAATCCGTTTCTGAGGATGGATTCTACTAAAGCAATCTGCTCAATGATATGCCCGGACGCAACCGGCTCAATGCTGGGCGGCAGCACGTTCAGCAAGTCCATTGCCCTGTGATAGCTGCCGGTATAGTGATGTACGAGTTCCATCGGCTCGACTTGCTCAAGGCGCGCCTTTTTCGCTATCTTGTCTTCCCCAGCATCCGCATCATGCTCTAAATGACCCACATCGGTGATGTTGCGAACATAACGGACTTTATACCCTGCCTGTCGCAGCAAGCGGAATAGCAGGTCGAAGGTGATAGCCGGACGGGCATGCCCTAAATGAGGGTCGCCATAGACCGTAGGGCCGCAAACGTACATCCCAACAAACGGTTCGTGAAGAGGTTTGAACTCTTCTTTCTTTCGCGTTAGCGTGTTATAAACTGAAAGTTTCATCAAATACACAGTTTTGAGACTGCAAACGTAGATATAAAAATTCAGTTTTCCAAATATGTCTCGTATCTTTACGAGGTGGCGGATTTGAGAGCAAAATATCGTTGAATTAAAAAAATCACTATATTTGCGGGGCAAAATGTTAATAAAATAATGATGATTAAAAGATTTCGGATTTCGTTGTTAGGGTGGGTGGCTATTGCCATAACAGGGGGCGTTCTGTTCGGACAATTTCTCCCGGCAAGCGTGGCGCGTATCTTTGTTACGTTTAATGGGTTGTTCGGTAACTTGCTTTCGTTTGCTATCCCGTTGATTATCTTAGGGCTTGTTGCGCCGGCTATTGGCGAGTTGGGAAAAGGGGCCGGACGTTTACTCGTTATTACGACTGTTATTGCTTACGGGTCGACACTATTTACGGGTTTTTTTACCTACTTCACGAGTTTGGCCGTTTTGCCGAATATCATAACGCCTGATACTACGCTGACTGCGTTAGAGAACCCGGAAGATTTTATGCTGACGCCTTATTTTACGGTTGCCATTCCGCCGTTGATGGACATCATGACCTCGTTGGTCATGTCGTTTGTGATAGGTCTTGGCATCTCTTCTATCACAGGGAACACGCTACAAGCCTTTTTTATTGATTTTCGCGACATCATCACGAAGTTTATCCGGTCGGTTATCGTTCCTTTATTGCCGCTTCATATCTTCGGTATCTTTCTGAATATAACGGTCAGCGGACAGGTTGCTGCTGTTATCCTCATGTTTATAAAGGTGATAGCATTTATTTTTGTCCTTCATGTCGTTGTCTTGCTGTTGTATTTTTCGGTGGGAGGTGCTATCGGTAAAAGGAATCCTTTCTCGATGTTGAAGACGATGATGCCGGCTTACCTGACAGCTTTAGGTACACAGTCGTCGGCAGCCACTATACCGGTTACGCTGAGGCAGGTCTTGAAGCTCGGTATTCGCGAGCAGGTGGCCGTGTTTACAGTCCCGCTATGCGCCGCTATACACATGCCGGGCAGTACGCTGAAGATTGTTGCCTGCGCTATGGCTGTGATGATGATGGCAGGCGAGCCGGTGACCATGGCGCAATATGGCGGCTTTATAATGATGCTGGGTATTATCATGGTAGCGGCGCCGGGCGTTCCCGGAGGGGCTATCATGTCGGCATTGGGACTGCTCGGCAGTATGCTTGGTTTTAATGAGACCCTGCAGGCGCTAATGATAGCGCTTTATATTGCAATGGATAGCTTCGGGACAGCCTGTAATGTAACAGTAGATGGGTCGTTGGCTGTGGTGATGAACAAAATAGCTAAAGTTTAATGATGCTTATGGAGCAGGTTCATAAACTCTTCGCGGGTCTTGGCCTGCTGGAAGGAGCCGGTGAAGTCGGAGGTGGTGGCTAAGGAGTTTAGCTTTTCGACGCCACGCATCTGCATGCATAGATGCTGCGCCTCAATGACGACCATGACGCCTAAGGGGTTGAGTGTCTGCTGTATGCATTCCTTTATCTGGAGTGTCATACGCTCCTGAATTTGCAGGCGGCGGGCAAAGATATCGACCACACGCGCAATCTTGCTCAGTCCGGTGATGTATTTGCGGGGGATATAGGCGACATGTGCTTTGCCGAAAAAGGGTAGCAGATGGTGCTCGCAAAGAGAAAAGAAATCTATGTCCTTGACGATGACCATTTGTTTGTAGTCTTCTTCGAGGAACATAGCCGATTGCAGGACTTCTACGGGGTCTTTGTCGTAACCCTGCAGCATGAACTGCATAGCTTTGGCTACGCGGTGCGGGGTCTTTTTTAATCCTTCGCGCTCGGGGTCTTCGCCTAAAAGCTGTATGACTTCCGAGTAATGCTCAGCCAATAATTGGGTGATATCAGATGGGTTTGCCGGTTGTATCATTAGTCCATTGGTAAGCTGATAGTGTCTTCAATAATGGTTATTTCTTTTTTGAGTTGCGGGAAGGCGTTTCGCAATACCATTTGCATTTTAAAAGCCTCAGTATGAGTAAGATAGCTGCCAACGTATAACCGCCACCAAGGGGCTCCAAAATCAATCTTTGTCTCAATTTCGGGAAAGAGTTCTTTGACTTTAGACGCATAGGATTCTACTTCGATTTTTGATGTACGTTGTTGATTACCGGAATAGAGCTGAATACGGTATCCCATCGTTTTAAGCAGTGATTTGCCTTCTATAACTTCGATGTTCTCACTGTCTAAACGGGTTCCTATAAGGCTTTTAATCGCTTGTGACTGGTGAATAACGATGACGCCTCTGCCTTGTCTTGAGTTTTGTTCGATGGCGTCGAAGATTGAAAAATGGGGGGATTGGGCGGGGAGGGCTAATGAAGTAAGGAAGGTGAAAAGGAGAAATAGGGCTGGTTTCATTTGGCACACGGATGACGGATTGAACGGATAAAAAAACGGATTTTTAGAACCAGTCGAAGTCGTTATCTGTTATATCATCAAAGGCTTCGATGATGGGCATGAATTTGTCAACGCCTAAGGATGCGCCTCCGATAAGTCCGCCGTCGACGTCGGGGTTGGTAAACAGCTCCTTAGCATTATCGGCGTTACAACTGCCGCCGTAGAGGATGGTCGTGTTACCGGCTATTCCTTCGCCGTATTTGCCTGCAATGACTGTGCGTATATAGGCGTGCATCTCCTGCGCTTGCGCGGCTGTTGCGGTGACGCCTGTTCCGATAGCCCATACCGGCTCGTATGCTAAGACAAGTTTGGCGAAGTCTTCGGTTGGGAGGTCAAATAATGAAACAGCAATCTGTTCGTATACCACGTCGAAATGTTTGCTGGCTTGACGCTCGTCTAATACCTCGCCGAAGCAAAAGATGGGGGTCAGGTTATTAGCTAACGCAAGGTTTACTTTTTCTTTTAGCAGTTCGGGTGTTTCGTGATAATAGGTTCGTCTCTCGGAGTGACCTATAATCACATATTTGGCGCCGGTTGAGGCTATCATAGCAGCGGATACTTCGCCGGTAAAAGCGCCTTTGGCTTTGTCGGCGCAGTTTTGAGCGGCAATACTGATTTTTGTAAGGTCAACGGCTGTGCTCATGATAGCTAAATGTGTGAATGGGACTCCGATGATCACTTCGCAGTTAGGGCTTTTATTAGCAAGCGCTTCGTTTAGTCCTTTTCCGAGCGCCAATCCTTCGCGAAGTGTAGTGTTCATTTTCCAGTTTCCTGCAACGATGTTTCTTCTCATTTTGAATAATTTAATTAAATGGGTACTGTCTTTTTTCGTTTGTTACGGAAGTAGTCATACGTCCAAACAAGCAGCAAAGGTAATATAAAACTGACACTAAACGATAACAATGGGTCGATTTCTTTATTTTTTTCAATAGAAGGGTTCAGAAGCGCTTCAATAACGGTTGCCGCGGCCTCTTCCGAAGGGATGTCGTTATGGTTCCATTTATAGAGAACGGTGCCCGATTGCAACAAGACAAGACCCGGATTGGCACGTACTAAGGATTTGAGCATCACGTCGTCGGCTGTTAGGAAGGGATATTCGGCGCCGGTATTTTGAATCCAGGTATTAATGTGTTCCGGTGGAGAGCTTGTAGCGCAATAGAATAACATATCCTGTTCGATAGCGTAATCATAGATGTTATTGATTTCGTCGATATGCTGGTCGCTCGCTTTTTCAAGCGCTGGTGAGACGAGCAGGAACACCCCCTTCTCATTCTCTAAAATGTTGTCTGCTACATTATTCCCGTTTTCATCATACAGGTCGAATGCGGTAATGGGAGGTAAATAGCCCTGCTTAATCAGCTTCCTTGAAACAAACTTCCAACTATCGTCGTCCAAAGGTGCCTCTTCGGGCTTAAATGCCTTCTTTTTGCCATCTTTTTCATAGACAAAATGATAGATATCCTGTGGGGCATCGTCTGGAAACGACATTTGTTGGGGAATATTGACACCGATTTTGTACGGGAGGAAATCTATAGACGGAAGGTGGTAATAGTTATAAAAGGTAAAAACTACAACGAAGAGATATCCAAAGACAACTGTAAACCAATATACGTTGTAGGTGAATACGGGCGTCATTTTTTTATAGTAGATGAACGTTATTACCGAAGCAGGCATCAGAACGAGCGCATTTTTAAGAAAGGTTTGCAGATTAGTCATAATGATGGCCTGGCCGAAGCAACCGCAATCATGCACCGGGTTAAAGATGGCAAGATACAGCGTGAGTAAAGTCATAAACGACATGAAAACCAGCATACAGAAGGTCGTTATTTTACGGTAGACAGCCATCAGTATACATAGACCGAGCAGAAATTCGATGGCCGACAGATTGATAGAGGCAAACAAGGCGATAGGGTTCAAAGCTGTCAGTCCGAATGCTACGAAATAGCTTTCCATAATGATAACGCCACCTACCGGGTCAATCGCTTTGACAACACCCGAAAACAGAAAGGTAATGCCGAGTACGAGGCGGCAAAATTCGGTTATAATTTTTTTATAGTCAACGTGAACCATAAATTTGTAACTTTTTAGTGTGTTTAAATCTAATAAACCAGTTTTATCAATCCAAAGAGGGCATAATTGATGATATCCTGATAGTTGGAATCTATCCCTTCGGATACAGTCACCTGACCATGCTTATTTTCGATTTCTTTAATCCGGTTCAGTTTCGTCAGTATTAGGTCGGTATAGGAGCTTATTCGCATCAAACGCCAGGCTTCGCCGTAATCGTGATTTTTGGCATACATCAGCTCTTTGGTATCCGTCATTAACCGGTCGTACCATTCAAGGGCTTGCTGGGGCGTCAGGTCAGAAACATCCGAAAATCCCTGTTCTAATTGAACCAATCCGATAATGCCGTAGTTGACAATCCCAATAAATTCGGGCATGATGCCTTCTTTTATTACACTGACTTTCGTTATTTCGATGTTTCGAATGCGTTTAGCCTTGATAAGTATCTGGTCAGTAATAGATTCAGGCCTCATAATCCGCCAAGATGGGCCGTAGTCGTGCAATTTTTTCTCAAAGACATCACGACATAGCTTGATGACCGTATCGAATTGTTCTTTTGTATCCATTTTACGAGCATCTTATCTTTTGACCGGTTTTGATGATTATATTTTCATTGATATTGTTCAGCTCACAAATTTTTTCGATGGTAGTACCATACTTTTTTGCTATCGAAAATAAGGTATCACCGGGTTCAATACTGTGATAAATCGGTTCGGCGCTTGGTGTTGTAGTCGAACTGCCGGATGCCTTGACTGTTTGCGTGGTCGTATTTTTTTGCGGTATTACTTGTTGGACAGCCGTTGGCGAGGCTTCAACAGTAATGGGTTTCGCGCGAAAATTGATTGGCTGCCCAATTGACAGGGTTGAAGTCTTCGTTATCCCGTTCAGTTTGCATAACTCATCGACCGTCGTACCATACATGCGGGCTATCAGGCTTAAAGTTTCTCCTTTTTTAACACGGTGCACCGCAATAACATCTGCTGAGGTAGCGTAAATATTTGTGTTTTTCCCTTTTACCTTGACATTATGAAACACATATTCGTCTTTGTAAGGAACTTTATTTATAAAATCGATGATTTCTTCGGGGTTGATGTCTTTCCCCAGAAAGCGGGTCTCGAAATGAAGATGTGAGCCTGAAGAGCGTCCGGTATTGCCTCCAAGACCTATCGGCTCGCCTGCGCGTACAATTTGGCTTTCTTTTACAAACACTTTTGAGAGATGTCCGTAGAGGGTTTCTAAGCCGTTAGGATGTCGCATCACTAAATAATTGCCATAGCCGCGCCGTTGAAAACTTTTTATACGAATTTTCCCGTCAAATGCTGCGCGTATGGTATCACCTATCTGAATTTTCAAGTCAGTGCCGGTATGCATGGTTCGGCGGCGAAGGCCGTATTTGGAAGTTATTTTTATTTCATTATCAATCGGCGAGACGTAGGAATAACAATTTATTGCATAAGAATCGGGAAATGTGATTGTTGTGTTCTTAAAAGGATTGACATTAATCGTATCCCAATTGGAGTTATACAATTCATCGGCAGGAAAAAGAAGACTTTCTTTTAAAATGAGTTCGCTGATATCGTCAAATTTTGGAACTGCTAACTCGCCTGTAATCTTCGCCGGTGTGATAGCATTCGCAAAGAGTTCGAGGGTGTGTTTTTCAAGACGCGAAAGGTCGACTGAGACAGGTTGGACCTGTTTCAGGGAACTCTTTTTTAGCGCTTGCGCTTGTGTTTGCAGCAAGAGAGTAAAACTGCAAACAATAAGTAGAATACTTCGTTTCATGTCACATATAAATATTTAACTTATTTGTTCTTCTTACGTTATTCATCCGACAAAAAATAACCGGCTTTCTAGTGCCGATTATTGAATTTGCGACCCCAAAGGTCTGCATTTAAGAAATAACTACCAAATTTATTTTTTAATAAAAATCGTTGTGAATATGTTTTTTACAGAAAATACGACTATATGTTTCTGTATTTCAATTGCTTATGTAAATATATGTTTTACAGCATATTATGGATTTTTGACTAAAATAGTGCATTTTTTTCGTAAAAAAAGACTTTTTTCGGATGGTAGGTTTAAAAAAATATGTATTTTTGCGGGGTGAAAAAATTGTATTTAGCAGATGATAAACTACTGTACACGCGTCGACATCCCGCAGTCGGATTTCAGGATTAGCTATAAAGACAGCTTGCTGTTTTTAGGCTCGTGCTTTGCTGATCTGATAGGAGCGAAAATGAAATCGCATGGATGGGACGTCTGTATCAACCCTTTCGGTGTTTTATATAACCCGCTGTCGGTCGCTGCAGGATGCAAACGTATCCTGCAACCTGCCCCTTTCACTAAAGACGAACTGTTTGAATACAACGGTCTTTATCACAGTTTTATGCATCAGGAGCATTTTTCCGACCGGTCAGTAGAGGCGACATTAACCAAGATAAACAGCGCATTATTGACTGCTGCCGAGCATTTATCAAAGGCTTCCTGCCTTGTGATTACATTCGGTACGGCTTATGTTTATCGGCACAAAACCGACGGAAGCGTGGTCGCTAACTGCCATAAACTACCTGCTGCAACGTTTGACAGAGCGTTATTGTCGGTCGAACAAATCGTCGCCGAATGGTCGGCTTTGCTCGATGTGTTACTGTCAGTGAATGACAGGCTCAAAATCATATTTACAGTCAGTCCGATACGTCATTGGAAGGATGGCGCACATGGAAATCAGCTTAGCAAGTCGATTTTATTACTGTCGCAACAGGCTATGAGCGAAAAATTTCATAGCCATGTCGTCTATTTCCCTGCCTACGAGTTGATGATGGACGAACTGCGGGACTACCGTTTTTATGCCGACGATTTGCTTCATCCGTCGAAGGTAGCTGTTGACTATATCTGGGAACGGTTTTGTGAGGTTTATTTAGACAGCGAAACGACAGAAGACCTGAATGAGGTAGAATCAATCCTTCGCGACATCAATCACAGGCCGTTTCATCCCTCATCGGATAGTCATAAACAGTTTCTGAAACAGGCATTAGACAAAATAAAGCGCATAAAAGCAAAAAATCCAACCATTTATATGGCTAAGGAAGAGAAGGAAATAACAGACAGATTACAGGAATTGGTATGAATTATTCGATAAAGGAGATAGCCGGTATTATCCATGCGTCGTGTCATATCGTTTGTGACATGCTGATTGAGCATTTGTTGACAGATAGCCGCGCAGTTTTTGCCCCAAAGGCTTCCCTGTTTTTTGCCTTTCAAACTAAAACCAATGACGGCCATAAATATATAAGCGATTTATATGCCATAGGAGTGCGTAATTTTGTTATTTCTAAGGAATTACCTGAATCAAAACTTATGCCGGGCGCAAATTTCCTTTTCGTTGAGGCGCCTTTGTATGCCCTGCAACAATTAGCGACTTTTCACCGCAATCGTTTTACGATACCGGTGATTGGGATTACGGGCAGTAATGGGAAGACGGTCGTGA
>Ga0209628_10001071_pt1 | contig 17339 bp, 17 predicted proteins | sample TergutCu122P4_FD_187285 | JGI IMG/M metagenome (GOLD analysis project Ga0209628, IMG submission 187285) | Cubitermes ugandensis P4 segment gut microbial communities from Kakamega Forest, Kenya - Cu122 P4 (SPAdes) (version 2) | ecosystem: Host-associated > Arthropoda: Insects > Digestive system...
AAAATCGGCTCCAGGCTACGCCCTACGCCGCTTCCCCCGCCACGGACAAAGCGGACAATTCATTTGCTACAGAACCGGACAAATCTATTTGTTGCCAACAGATACCCAAACTCACAGCAGTGACTCAGTTCGTCATTCTGTGCGTTGTGATGCGGCGGCGCTGCAATCCTGATATCGCATGGATGCTGCGACTACGCGCAGCATGACGAACTGTCTCAATCCCGGCCAAGCCGGTACACCGCCACAGTGGCGAGAAAATTCGGGTCGTCGACGATCACCCTGCCTTCATCGAACGCCAGTCTCTTGTGAATGGCGATACCGGACTGCGCGCACAGCGCCTCGAAATCCTCGATCGTGAAGAAGCGGACGTTCGGCGTATCGAACCACTGGTACGGCAGGCTTTTGGATACCGGCATGCGTCCATTGAGAATGCTCTGCCGATGCCGCCAGTAACCGAAGTTCGGAAAACTCACCACCGCCTCGCGCCCGACCCGCAGCATCTCGGCCAGGATACCCTGCGTATTGTGCATGGCCTGAAGCGAGAGACTCATGATCACATGATCGAAAAAACCATCGTCAAAGCCGGTCAGCCCGCGATCCATGTCCGCCTGAATCACGTTGATGCCATTTTTGATGCAGGCGAGAATCTTTTCCGGGTCGTTCTCCACCCCGTAACCGCGCACTTGCCGCGTCTCGATCAGGTGACGCAACAGCCCCCCGTCTCCACAACCGAGATCGAGCACTTTCTCGCCGCGCCCGATCCATTGCGCAATCACATCGTAGTCGTAACGATAGGCAGCCATCTCTCACACCTCGATGCGGTCGAACCACGCTGCAAGCACAGCATGGTATTGCGGGTCGTCGAGCAGGAAGGAATCGTGCCCGGCTACGCAGTCGATCTCGGCATAAGTGACGTCGCGTCCGTTATGCGCCAGCGCGTAGACGATTTCGTGCGAACGATCCGGCGAAAAACGCCAGTCCGTCGTAAACGCCACGACCAGGAAACTTGCCCGCGCCGCCGCCAGCGCCGCCGTCAGGTCGCCGTCGTGCTCGAAGGCGGGATCGTAATAATCAAGCGCCTTGGTCGTCAGCAGATACGTGTTGGCATCAAACTGCCGCGCAAACCTGTCTCCCTGGTGACGCAGGTAGGACTCGATCTCGAATTCCACGTCGTAGTTGTACATGGCCTTGCCGTGGCGCAGGCTACGGCCGAATTTCTCGCCCATTGCGTCATCGGAAAGATAGGTGATGTGCCCCACCATCCGCGCCAGCCGCAAGCCGCGCTCCGGCAACGTGCCATGCTTATAAAAATGGCCATCGTGAAAATCGGGATCGGTCAAAATAGCCTGACGCGCCACCTCGTTGAACGCGATATTTTGCGCGGTGAGTTTGGGCGCGGAGGCGATGGCCGCCACGTAACGCACCCGATCCGGGTATTGCAGCGCCCACGAGAGCGCCTGCATTCCCCCCAGACTGCCGCCGATGACCGCCGCGAAACTCTCGATGCCGAGTTTGTCCGCGAGCCGGGCCTGGGCTTCCACCCAATCCTCGACCGTGATGAAAGGAAAATCCGCTCCCCAGGGATGCCCGGTCGCAGGATTGACCGACCGCGGCCCGGTCGAGCCGTGGCAGCCCCCCAGGTTATTGACTCCAATCACAAAAAACTTGCAGGTATCGAGCGGCTTGCCGGGGCCGACCAGATTGTTCCACCAGCCGGAATCCTCTTCTTCACCTTGATAGCGGCCCGCCACATGGTGCGAACCCGACAGCGCGTGGCACACCAGGACGGCGTTACTGCGCGCGGCGTTGAGCGTGCCGTAAGTTTCATAAACGAGTTCGTAGCCGTCCAGACGCGCGCCGCTCCGCAGTTGCAGCGGCTCTTCAAAGCGGGCTGTTTGCGGCGAGACGATACCGACGGACTGGTAGTCGAATTGCGGGTCGATCATATGCTATTCGTGTAAAAAGCGTCATGGCGCCGTAGTCGCAGGTTGGGATAAGCTTGCGAAGCTCAACCTGCACATTCTTCGCGCGGCGCTTATTCTGCCTGAGCGCGCCGAAGCTGCGGAAAAAATAAAACCACTCCCATCAATGAGAGTGGTTTTATCTTGTTGGAAGAAACAGGTTTACGCCACCGTTCCGGCCTGCCGCTTGCGTGTAGCCATGCCAACGACGCCCAAACCGGCCAACAACATGGCCCAGGTTTCGGGTTCGGGGACAGGAAGATTGTAGGCAAGGGAGATGCCGACAATCTCACGCTCATCTACCCACAAAAACTTTAATTGATTTGTCGTGGGAAACACCTCGAGCGCGACATATGGAGAAGCGGGCTGGCCAGACGCGAAAATTTGCGCGAAAACCTGGGCCATTGAGACGCCTTCCGTTTCCCCTGCGTAGTAAACGAGTGATTTCTCGAAGTCGAAAATGCCAAATGCAGAAAGCGGAAGATCTGAGTATGCCTCGGATCTGAGTTCATCCCGGTCAAATGGAGCGGTTGAATTATACTCTCCCGCTTTGAGGTTGATGTGACTGACACTGTTGTCAGTATCCTTCAAATAAACCCAGAATCGCGAAGTAATGTCACCCTCATACGAAGCGTACTGTTCTCTTTCAAGAAACGCTTCGCCACTTGGGTTCATATAGTAGTCATAGGTCTGCTGAGTAACAGTAGTGCCTGGATTGGGGATAAATGGATTACCGGGATCTATGTATGTCTGGAGCAAGTACACGCGAGAGCCGGAAAGACCAGTTTCATAAAGCGCGCTCAATTCCAGCGTCGCAAAACCCGATTCTGGAGGGAATATTTGGCTATTGAGTCTGGGATCGAAAAATACAAAACCCCCGAGCCCAAACGGAACGCCATTCGTGACCGTGGTTTCGGCAGATGCGGGAACGCTCCCTGAGAGGGCGGCGAGAGAAAAGGCCAAGGCAGCAGCGGTCAGCAGTGGTTTCATCATCAAGCCCTCCTGGTTGGTTTCACAGGGACAAGACTCTCTTGCGGAAATGTTCAGGCAAGGGAAGCTAAAATGACATGGTAGGATGTATTCGACTTACCTTTTTGATATAAATCAAACACAGTCACTTATAAGGAGTGGCTTGCCAGGCATCCTCCTCAACGCATCTCGAACAATTCCTGGTGAAAGCTCTTCGCCTCGAAACCACGCGATATCAACCCCTGTCGCAAGGCCTGGCCGAACCCCGAAGGGCCGCAGAACCACAGCGAGGCCTCTTTCCATTCCGGCGCTTCGGCGCAGAGCTTTTCGGCATCCAGCCGATGATCGCGTCCATCGACGATCACATGCAGGATGACTCCGGCTGTTCTGGCGAGTTGTTCCAGGTTCTCGACAAAAGCCTGATCCGGGTTTCTGACGCAATAAAACAGATCCACCGCGGCCGGGCCACGATGAATGAGCTCTTCCAGCTTCGCCAGAAAAGGCGTAATGCCGATGCCGCCCGCTACCCAGATTTGCCGGGGTTTGTTGCTCTCGAAACGGAAACACCCGTAAGGCCCTTCGACCATTGCGCGATCTCCCGTCTTCAGCGTCGCGGGTAGACGAGCGGTATGGTCGCCAAGATTCTTCACATGAAAGCGCAGCAGTCCATCGTTTTTCCAGGCCGATGAAATTGTGAACGGATGCGCTTCCTTGCCGTTCTCATCGTAGAAACTCACGAACGCGAATTGCCCTGCGTCATGCCCTTCCCAATGATCGCGGGGCAAGCGGATGCTCACCTCCAGCACGCCATCGCCGTGTTTGAGCGTTTCCACCACGCCGAGCGCCCGGCGCTGAATACCGATCCGGCGTCTCAGACTCGACACTGCGCCCGCCGTGCCGCCTGCCATCAGCAACAGGGAAACCCAGGCAATCGGGGAGGGGGATGTCCAGTGAGAAAACTTGATCAGGAATACCGAATGGAACACCAGCAACAGATAGGCAAAGGCAAGGATGCGGTGCGTCTTGAAGAAATAACGGTACGGAAACCACTTGATGAGCGCCAGTATGATCAGCACTGCCGCGACGTAAAACGTCCACTCGCCCACGGCCTCTGCCGTATGGCGCATTCCCAGAACATGCCCCTCCAGATGCTCGAGAAAAGATTTCTGTATCGTCTCGTCGATCACCGGGCGCGGACCGCGTTGCGGACGCTCCAGCCATCCCCAACCCACCGCCCATTTCACACCCGTGGCCCACAGCCAGTGCACCGCGCCCGCCGCCAGCGCGGCGATGCCCAGCCATTTGTGCAGGCGGTAGCTCTTGTCCAGTCCTCCGACCCAGGGTTCCAGCGTCACCGGACGAATCGCCAGTATCATCGCCAGGCTCATCGCGCCCATTGCAATGAAGCCCGTGTAATCGACTACGATGGCGCGCAATTGAAAAAAGTTGTAACTCCGCGCCCAAGGCTGTTCGGCAAAAAACCACAGCGCCGTCAGCACGGCAAACAGCACGCCGTAAATCCACTTGATCCGATTCATTGCAAGGCTTCCAGCAAAACGACGACAGCGCAAAGTCTAGCAACCGGCTTATGGGCGATATGTAGGGTTATGTATGGGAAGGCGGGTTCGCACCAGATTGATATGCGCTTTCAGGGTATAGAGCATATCGGTGAAACGTAACGGAATCGGCATCCGGCTGGCAGCTTCCTCGATGGCGTCCAGGCGCTTGATGAGTTCATGGCGCGTTTCTTCGGTCTGGACCTGACTCAGATCCTGCTCCAGAAATTTGAGTTCGCCATAAATGCGGCAAAGACGGGCATGAATCCGCCAGTGATAAATCGCGGGCGCAAACCGTATCAGGGGCAGCAGCAGGGTGAGAACCGGAATGATGAGAATCAGGAAACGATCTGCCAGCACCGCAAGCCAGAAAGGCATGTAGCGTTGCATGAACGGCGGCCCGGAAGCGTAAAAACGCTCGGCAGAAGGAGACATCTGAAAATCGCTGTCCTTGTAAGCGGGGAACTCGCCAGACGCCTGAAAAAAACCGTTTCCGCCATGAATTTCACGCATCGCGGAAAGCATCAGGGTTTGCAGGGCGGGATGCATGTCTTCACGAATGACCAGATTGCCCGTCGCCGCAAGCAGATCAATATCATGCGGCGGAGTGTCCCGCGCCAGATCCACCACGCCTTCGGGCAGGGTGAGGCGAAACAGATAAGGAAACCGGCGACGATAAGCCTCCGCCTGCGCAAAACTCATCAGCCGTACCGTCGGCGCGCGCAGCAATTCCTGCACAACCGGCGACTCCAGCGCAGTGATGACAAAAAGCGCGTCCAGCTTACCCTGTTGCAATGCTTTGGCAGCTTCCGCCTCGTCCATCGGAATGATCTGCACGTCCTGCTCGCCCAGTTCGTTCGCCGCCAGAAGACGATAGGCCAAACCGCGGGAACTGCTGCTTTCCTGAATGATCGTGACCCTGAGTCCTTTTAGTTCGGCCAGTTTTTTCGGCACATGATCGCTCCGAACGAACACCCAGAGCGGCTCGTAAAAAGCGCTGCCCAGCGACAACATGCCTTCCGGTCTTCTGCGCGCCGAAACCCCGCCCTGCACGAACGCGATGTCCGCTTCCTGCTCGCGCAACCGGCGCAGATTCTCCCCCGATCCCCGTGAAGGCCTCAATTCAAGGGTGATGCCGTTTTTGGCGAAAAACGCCTGATACTGTTTGGCAAACGCATGATAGAGGCCATCCTCCCGCCCGGTACTCATGACGAGCGTCGTCGGAGGCGCAGGCTTCACGAAATGGAATGCGAGCAAAAAGCCCAGCAAAACCAGCGCCACAAACGGCCAGGAAGCCTTCAACACCTCCCGCCAGGCGACAGATCGCTCCCGTATTCTTTGCCGCAAGCGGCGCTTGTTTTCGTCCATTTACCTGCTCATGGAAAAGTCTTGACGAGCTTCTGCTCCTCGCCAGCCAGACAGGCGAGGTTGTCGGTAAAGGTGTCAGCAATGCGGAAGTTCATCTTTGGTTTTGTTCAGAAATATGCTTTTGCCATTCCTTGCACAGCTTGCGAAACGAACGACTGTTCTTGAAAGCCTGTTGTAGATCAAATCGGGCAGCGAAAGCGGGTTGATCAAGAATTTCGCTGTACGTACCGCCTTGCATGTGCTCCCTCATCCAGCCTTTGGCGTTACGTGGTATTTCTGCCTGCATATGCTCGTCTGACGCTAAAGAAAACCCACGAAACCCTTGTAAAGAATGCGCAGCAGCAATAAACCAAGCCTCAAACTCGCGGTTCGCCAACACAACCGACAAACGCCGATGCGGGATGTATTGCTGCGCCCGTTCGTAAATTTGCTGGCCGAGGCTTGCAGGACAGTCGTTATCGGCATCCAGCACGATCAGAATCCATCCATCGTCACCACTCTTGGCCGCAGCCAGAAGCAGTTGTCTGCGAAACTCTTCATCCTTGTTGAGGAATCTGTCGCGCCTGACACGAATAGGCTGTAGCGAATTGATCGACGCGACAGGTCCCCATTCAGCAGCCAGTCTTCGTAACAAAACCGGCAAAGCAGAGACTTCTCCGTCTCCTTCTACGATAGACGCAATGGTGATCATGGCTGAACTTCGCCGAACAAGTCAGCCTGAACCATGGTCTGTTGATCAATTATTTTGCGATCAGGGGCCAGTTGATTCGTACGCAACAGCTCCCCCGCAGTAAACAGATGGTCATGCAGCACCTTGCGGGAGGCTTCGTCCAGCGGGGCAATCTTTGTTTCTCCTGCTTCGGAGACAACAGAAAGAATCGAATCGGCTTCGATATCTCGGTCATCAAGCAGATCAGGGCTATGGCTGGTCACAAGCACCTGAGTATGTGTAGCGGCTTGGATCAACACCTCTCGCAAAGCTGCACTTGCAGCAGGGTGCAACGCGGTTTCTGGTTCTTCGATACCAATCAATGTGGGGGAATAATCAATATTGCCTTGCAGCAACGCCGTCATGACACCCAAGGCGCGCAAAGTTCCATCGGACATGTTCTGAGCCAGGAACCTCCAGGGATGCTTGGCGCCTGCCATGTCCTGGCGAAACTCCAAAGTTTCCATTGGTCCGATAGCCTTGCGCTCCATGCCATGCACCATGGGCACCACCGATTGAAGGTACTCTTTGATAGCATTGATTCGATCAGGAGCGACACGTTCCAGATGGCCGATCACGCTGGCGATGTTCTCGCCAACAGGTTTGAGCAAGCGGCCATCCTGAGGTTTCTGGAGTTCGCGCATCAGCTTGGGGTTCAGGTTATAGAAACCCATGGCCGTCAAGGCATCAAACAATGGCCTGAATGCAGTGAACCCGGATGCTGCCACCAACGCGAGCCTGTCAGAAGTGATTGAAGGAAATGTGGTCTCGTTGCAATTGATCAACTGACCTTTGGCAATGCGAAAGAATGGCCCCTTTCCAATGCCAGCGATGACGCATTCTTCACTTTGCACCTCATAGCCTCCACCAGGCATTGCACCAATCTGGAAGGCATACCATCCATCACGACCATCTCTAAGGCGAAACTCAAGTCGAATGCCAAAATGGTTTGGGTGGCCACCGGAACGTCGACGCACTTCATTCAGGCCACCCCGTTCATTGATGGCGCTATCCAGCGAGCCTGCCAAGGCGTCACGGACAAAGTGCAATGCATCCAAAAAATTGCTCTTCCCGGCCCCATTCTGGCCAACGAGATAGGTCAGTGGCTGCAAGCTGACGTCGCAATGGCCGATGCTCTTATAGTTGCGCAGCACCACACGACGAATAAAAACTGTATGTGACATGAAAGCCTCTTCGTTCAGGAAAATACGAAACGCTACTCAATATTCTGCACCTGCTCCCGAATCTGCTCGATCTGCACTTTCATCTCCATCGCAATGCCGGTGATGTCGGAGGCTGCTGATTTCGAGCCGAGGGTGTTGGCTTCGCGGTTGAGTTCCTGCATGAGAAAGTCGAGCCGTTTGCCCGCTGCGCCGCCCTTGGCAAGAATGCGTTCGATTTCGTCCAGATGGGCCGAGAGGCGGGAAAGCTCTTCGGCAACGTCGATGCGGGCGGCGTAGAGGACGGCTTCCTGAACGATGCGCTCTTCGTCGGTCGTGGTGAGCGCTTCCTGCAGGCGGCGGGTGAGCCGGGCGCGGTACTCTTCGACGATGACCGGAATCCGGGGCGCCGCCGCAGCAGTGAGTTCGCGCATCCTGGCAATCCGCTCGCGAATCATCGCCTCCAGCTTCTCGCCCTCGCGCCGACGCGTCGCCAGAAATTCGTCGAGCACGGCATTGGCAAGATCAACGATGATCGGCTGCAATGCTTCAAACCCCAAACTGTCGTCGGCAAGCATGCCCGGCCAGTGCAGCAGTTCGGACACGGATAACGGGCGGGCATTGGGAAATTGTTCCAGCACGACGGTTTCAGTAGCCGCCAGACGGGCGAGCAGGGCAGCGTTGGGCGTCAGCGCGCGCGGCGTGTCAACGCGCGTTTGCAGGTTGAGTCGGCATTCAACCTTGCCGCGCGTGAGCCGGGCGGCAATCAGCTCGCGTAGAGCCGGTTCGGCGGCGCGGAGATCGTCGGTAATGCGAAAACTCAGATCAAGATAACGCGAGTTGACGCTGCGTAATTCCATATGGATGTTTACGTCTTCCAGCTCCCGATTCAGTAACGCAAAGCCCGTCATGCTGTAAATCATGGAAAGACCCTCAAAGATATGCCGGGAACCGGCTGCAATCGGCTAAACTGCCGACTTTGGTCAAAACATTTTTACACAAGTCCTGCTCCGACGTTCAAAAGATGCCGTCCCAAGTAAACTGTGCCCTACCTGCCGGTTTCCAACTCGACCGGTATCGGATCGAGCGTCAACTCTCGTTGGGCGGATTTTCCATCGTGTATCTGGCCTACGATACCGACGGCACGCCGGTAGCCATCAAGGAATATCTGCCCAATTCGCTGGCTTTGCGCAAACAGGGCGAAATCGAGCCGCAGGTGCCGGATGACAACCTTCCGGCCTTCCGCTACGGGATGAAATGTTTTTTCGAGGAAGGCCGCTCACTGGCGCGGCTGATGCACCCGAACGTGGTCAGGGTGCTGAACTTTTTCCGCGCCAACAGCACCGTCTACATGGTGATGCAGTTCGAGCGGGGACGTACCTTGCACGAATATATCCAGCGCCATCGCGGTCAGGTGTCCGAACGATTCATTCGCAACATCTTCATTCGCATGCTCAACGGTTTGCGCGAAGTGCATGCCCACAAACTGTTACATCTCGACATCAAGCCGTCGAATATTTACCTGCGCGCCGACGGTACGCCGGTACTCCTCGATTTCGGCGCGGCCCGGCAGACGCTGGCGCAGGAGCAGGCAATGCTCAAGCCGATGTATACGCCCGGTTTTGCTTCACCCGAGCATTATGCCGACCGCGAGCGGCTTGGGCCGTGGAGCGATATTTACAGTGTAGGAGCAAGCATGCATGCCTGTATTGCCGGTTCCGCCCCGCCGCGCTCAGACGAACGGGTCAAGAAGGATGTATTCATTCCGCTGGCCAAAACCCATCTCGGAAAATATTCCGCACAGCTTCTCGAATTGGTCGATTGGTGCCTGATGCTCGATCCGCTGCAACGCCCACAAAGCGTTTACACCTTGCAAAAGGAACTCGGTCAAAAACCGGCGCGTGAAGAATCTGCTCCACAAAGCCGGTTGGGCAGCTTCTTGTCGAAAATCAAATCGTCGATCGGCAAAAGCTGAGGGAAACCGCCGTGAAATTCACCATTTTTCAGGAAAGCCGCATCGGCAAGCGCAAGACCAATCAGGATCGCATCGCGCATTGCTATTCACGCGATTCGTTGCTGATGGTTCTGGCCGATGGCATGGGCGGACACCTGCACGGCGAGGTGGCTGCGCATATCGCCGTGCAATACCTGACGCACGTTTTCCAGCGCGAAGCACAGCCCACACTGCCGGATCCGGGAATTTTTCTGTCGCGTGAAATTACCCAGGCCCATCATGCCATCCTCGATTACTCGATCGAAAAGGGATTGCGCGAAGCGCCTCGCACCACGATCGTGGTTTGCATCGTCCAGGATGGATATGCCTATTGGGCGCACGCGGGCGATTCACGTCTGTACCTGCTGCGCAATGGCCGCATCCATGTCCAGACGCACGATCATTCACGGGTACAGTTGATGGTGGATCAGGGATTGCTCGACGTGCGCAGCGCCGCCGTCCATCCAAACCGGAACCGTGTTTATTCCTGCCTGGGCGGAACCCATGTGCCGCAAATCGAATTCTCGCGCCGCACGCCATTGCAGACCGGAGATATCGTGGCGCTTTGCACGGATGGCGTCTGGGGACCGTTGGGTAACGATGGCATGTTACGCGGCATGTCCCGGGAAAGTCCGATGATTTCGGTTCCCTGCCTGCTTTCCGAAGCCGAGGCCCTTGCCGGAGATCGTTGCGATAACCTGTCCCTGATCGCGATGGTCTGGCGTGAAGGAGAAGAAGAGAATCTCGATCTGACCCACATCGTTTCGACGCAAACCATGGCGACGAGTGATTTCACGACCCGGATGGATTCGTTCCAGCGAATTCACCCTGCAGCAAAAGATATTGACCTTTCCGATGATGAAATCGAGCAGGCTATCCGGGAAATCAACATCGCAATCCAGAAATTCAGCAAATGAACACTTCAAAAACTTTCCGGCGTCCCGATTCGCGCGCGCCGAACGAACTTCGCCCTATTCGTTTTACGCGCGGATATACCCGCCATGCCGAGGGTTCGGCGCTGGTCGAGTTTGGAGACACCAGGGTGCTCGTCACGGCCAGTGTCGAAGAGGGCGTGCCCGGATTTCTCAGGGGCAGCGGGCAGGGGTGGCTCACCGCCGAGTACGGGATGCTGCCCAGGTCCACCCATACCCGCAGCGCGCGTGAAGCCGCCAAGGGCAAGCAAAGCGGGCGCACCCAGGAAATCCAGCGCCTGATCGGGCGCAGCCTGCGCGCGGTCGTCGATCTCGCCGCGTTGGGCGAGCGTCAGATCATCGTCGATTGCGATGTGCTCCAGGCCGACGGCGGAACCCGCACTGCGTCCGTCTCCGGCGCCTGCGTGGCCGTGCACGATGCGCTCACCCGGTTGGTCGTCAGTGGTCAACTCGCCGTCCATCCGTTGCGCGAACTGGTCGCAGCGGTATCGGTCGGCATCGTTCAGGGCGTCCCCGTGCTCGATCTCGACTACACCGAGGATTCCGCCTGTGATACCGATATGAATGTGGTCATGACCGCTTCCGGCGGATTCGTCGAAATGCAGGGAACCGCCGAGGGACAGCCGTTCTCGCGGCCCGAACTCGATGCCCTGCTCGATCTGGCCGCCCACGGCATCGGTCAGATCATCGCCTGTCAACGCGCCGCGCTTGCCACGACCCTGCCATGAGCCAAAAACTGGTGCTGGCAAGCAACAACGCCAAAAAAGCCTTCGAGATGCAAACCCTGCTCGCGCCGCTTGGGCTGGAAATCGTTCTTCAGGCCCAGCTTGGCGTGAATGAAGCGGAAGAACCGCATTTCACCTTCATCGAAAATGCGCTTGCCAAAGCGCGCCACGCTGCCGCCGTCACCCATCTGCCCGCCATCGCGGACGATTCCGGCTTGTGCGTCGCGGTGCTTGGCGGCGCGCCCGGCGTGTTTTCGGCGCGCTTCGCCGGGGAACCCAAATCCGATGAGCGAAACAACCGGTTTTTGCTCGAACGCCTGTCGGGCGTGCCCGAAAGCAAACGGGATGCCTGGTATTACTGCTGCCTCGCCCTTGTCCGTCATGCCGATGATCCCTGTCCGATGATCGCCGACGGACAATGGCACGGCTTCATCCTCGATGCGCCGCGTGGCGAGGGCGGCTTCGGCTACGATCCGCTTTTCTGGCTGCCGGAACTGGGAAAGAGCGCCGCCGAACTCGATCCCGCGCATAAAAATGCACTCAGCCATCGTGGAGTCGCGATGCGCCGGTTACTCGAACGCCTGCGGGAACAACCTTTGTCCAAAGAGTCTGAATAATTCTGAATGTCTACCACCACCTCCAGCCTCAAAACCTATCTTCGCCTGCTTGCCTACGTGCGTCCCTATGTAGGGATGTTCTTCATCAGCATTGGCGGTTTCATCGTCTTTGCTTCTGCGCAGCCGATGCTGGTCGGGGTGCTCAAATATTTTGTCGATGGGCTCATCGACCCGAGCAAGGCCGTTTTGCACGGCGTGCCATTGCTGGATGGCCTCGTCCTGATGCAGGCCGTGCCGTTGATGATCGTTGTCATTGCACTCTGGCAGGGGACAGGTTCTTTCCTCGGCAACTATTTTCTGGCCAGAGTTTCACTCGGGCTGGTGCATGATCTGCGGCTGGCTCTGTTCGACAAACTGCTGCGATTGCCGAATGCCTGGTTTGACAACCACAACTCCGGTCGACTGATTTCACGCATCACTTTCGACGTCACGATGGTCACGGGCGCAGTGACCGAAGCGATCAAGGTCGTGATCCGCGAAGGGCTGACGGTGACTTTTCTCTTCGGCTATCTGCTGTGGATGAACTGGAAGCTGACCCTGGTGCTGGTGGGCATCCTGCCGCTGATAGGTCTGCTGGTCGGCAAGGCCAGCCGCAAGTTCCGCAAACAGGCTCGCAAGATACAGGCTGCCATGGGGGACGTGACCCACGTTGCTTCCGAAACCATCCACGGCTACAGGGTGGTGCGCGGTTTCGGGGGGGAAGAGTACGAATCGACGCGCTTCCTGCAAGCCAGCAGCGACAACACGAAAAAACAGTTGAACATGATCAGGACGGTGGAAACCTACACGCCGCTTTTGCAACTGATCATTCATACGGCGCTGGCCGGAGTGCTGTTCCTGGTATTGTGGCTGCGCGGCGACACAAGCGCGGGCGAACTCGTAGCCTATCTGACTGCGGCGGCATTGTTGCCCAAACCGATCCGCCAGTTATCGGAAACCAATTCGACCATTCAGAAGGGTCTCGCCGGGGCCGAGAGCATTTTCGGCCAGCTCGATGAACCGGCTGAGCGCGATACTGGAACCGTCGAGCGCGAACAGGTGGAAGGTCGCATCACTGTACGTGATCTCGTCTTCAGTTATCCCGAACGCGAACAAAAGGTACTCAACGGACTGAACTTCGAGATTGCGCCGGGTCAGATGGTGGCGCTGGTCGGCCGGTCGGGCAGCGGAAAATCGACGCTCGCCAGTTTGATCCCGCGCTTCTACTCGCATGAGCAGGGCCAGATATTGATAGACGACATCGCCATTGGCGATTACACGCTGCGCAACCTGCGCCGTCATATCGCGCTCGTCACCCAGCATGTGACGCTTTTCAACGGCACCGTAGCCGAAAACATCGCCTACGGCGAACTCGCCGCCGCTTCGAGAGACGAGGTGGTACGCGTTGCCGAGGCCGCCAACGCGCGCGAATTCATCGACAGGCTCCCACAGGGTTTCGATACGCTGATCGGTGAAAATGGCGTCATGCTTTCGGGCGGTCAGCGTCAACGATTGGCGATTGCCAGGGCATTGCTCAAGAATGCGCCTATTCTGATTCTCGATGAAGCCACTTCCTCGCTCGACAGCGAATCCGAGCGACATATTCAGGATGCGCTCGAACACGCCACCCGCGGACGCACGACTCTGGTCATTGCGCATCGGCTCTCGACGATCGAACGGGCCGACCTGATTCTGGTCATGGACCGTGGTCATATCGTCGAACGCGGTACGCATACTGAATTGCTTGCTGCGGGCGGGTATTACGCGAAGTTGCACATGATGCAGTTCGGCAACGAGGAAGCCGAGGAGGAATGACCACCCCGGCGCTTCGCGCCATCCCTCCTCGGAGGGGAATTTACCCCCGCCTTTCGGGCGCCCTGTTCAGCCCTGTTCCCCGCCAAGCGTTTCGATCAATGCCGGCAGCAAACGCACGAGTTCGCCGGTCATCAGGGCAAATTCTGCATCGAACAAGGCTTCGGCATCCTCTTCGTTTCCGAGTTCTTCCCGCACCGTGCCGAGAAAATCGAGGCGTTTGAGTTCAAGTTTTTCGGTCAGCACGAAACTCACACGATCATTGAACGTCAGCGCCAGGCGCGTGGGCAGTTTTCCGGTAGCGAGATGATTCTTGATTTCGCCGCCGTCGAGCGGATGATGAGCGTAACGCACCGTTGCCTTTTCTTCGCTGACCGAACGCAGTTCGCAATCCTGATCGACAGTGAAACCTGCGGGCGCTTCGCCCGCCAGCCAATCGGCCATTGCCGATTCAGGCGAGCGAGCCGTTCGCACCAGTTTGAGCGGAAAATCATCGAGCGTCCGCCGCAGGCATTCAAGCGCCTCTTCAGCGCGCGCCATGCTCGACGTATCAATTCCGAGCCATCCATCCACCGGGTCGATCCACACCCAGGTACGGCGGCGGTAAGTGAAGGCGCGCGGCAGCAATTCCTGAGTGATCTGTTCATGCAGTTCTTTCATCTGCCTGCGCCCGAGCTTGTAACCCTGCCTTTCGGCAAGCGCCTCTGCGCGGGTTTCCGCCTCCTGCCGAACCACGGAACTTGGCAGCAGCCGCGATTCCACGCCAAACGCAATCAACCACTGCTGACCGACCACGTGCAACAGAAGATCGTTGCCGAGAGGCGATACCCAGCCACGCGACTCCATATCCTGACTACCGCAAGATTGAAGCGGATACTTCTCCAGGCTTGCTTCGAGTTGCGCGGAAGTCGCTTTCCAGCCTGACGGAAGACGGTAAAACAGAAGGTTCTTGAACCACATGGAGTTACAGATAAATCAAAAGAAAACATTCTAAGGTTTTTATCCTGGATACGGAAGTTTTACGTTCATGATGTATCAATTATTTTGACCATTCAGTTGTTTTCATTAGCTTTTTTATTTTATAAAAGAATAAAATGTATACATCGTATGGTTTTCTGTGGATAAACCTTATTTCTATTGATATTTCGCTGTTTTTCAGCTTTGGTAAAGTTGTTGATAAGCGCTCCTGACTCATGTGCAGGAAATGTTTATTTTTTTGAACTTCACTGCAAAAAATGTTTTATCCACACAGCTTTCCTTATTTATTCACTGACTTGTTCGGGTGATGCGCATGTCTGTTTCCTTGAACCAAACGAAATGGGAAGTCTTTTGCCGGGTTGTGGATAACTATGGGGATATTGGCGTGTGCTGGCGGTTGACACGCGCGCTGGCCGCTGAATACGGGGTCGACGTCCGGCTTTGGGTCGACGACTGGAAAACATTCTCCAGGCTATGTCCGCAGGCAATCCGTGATGGAGCGAGGGTCAGCGGGGTCGAACTGCGGCGCTGGATGGATCCTTTCCCGCTGGAAGAGTCCGCCGATGTGGTCATCGAAGCGTTCGGCTGCCATCTGCCGAAAGAGCGCGAGCGGGCGATGGCAGCGCGGAAAAAGCCGCCGATATGGATCAACCTCGAATACCTGTCTGCGGAAAGCTGGGTCGTCGGATGCCATGGGCTATCCTCGCCGCACCCGGAATTGCCGCTCACAAAGACCTTCTTCTTTCCAGGGTTCACGGAAGGTACGGGTGGCCTGATCCTGGAAAGGGGGCTTCTGGACGGGCAACAACTGAAAAGCCGCATCGACTGGCTGCGCGCGTTCGCGCCGCTTCATGAAGATGCCCTCGTAGTGTCACTTTTCTGTTATGAACCTTTCGGGCTTGCGGGCCTGCTGCATTGCTGGGAACAGGAAAAGCGTCCTGTGCTGCTGCTGATACCCGAAGGCCGTTCGCTGGCCGGGGTGGAGGCGGCGCTCGGCATGAATCTGCCGGTTGGCGGGCAGGTACAGCGTGGCGCATTGCGTATCGTTGCCTTGCCATTCACGGATCAGGACGGTTTTGATGCGCTGTTGTGGCATTGCGATCTCAATCTGGTGCGGGGCGAGGATTCCTTTGTCCGGGCGCAGTGGGCGGCGCGGCCCTTCGTGTGGAACATCTACCCACAAAGGGAGGAGGCGCATTTCGTCAAGCTCGAAGCCTTTCTTGCGCTGTACGGCGCCGGCTTGCGGGAAGAAGCCGCCAGGGCGATGGCTGCATTCTGGCGAGCCTGGAACGGGCGTGGAGACGCGGCAGAGGCCTGGCCTGCCTTCGCGCAAGCCTTGCCGGAACTGGAAAAACACGCGCAACACTGGCGCGCTTCCCTGGCCGCGCGGCCCAGCCTTGTGACGACACTCTGGCAATTTGTCGACACATCATTGAAAAAACTGGATAAAATCCCGCCTCTTTAAAATTTCGGCGGGCGGCTCGTCTGCCCAAGGGCCTCACAGCATGAAAACCGCGCAAGAACTCCGCTCCGGCAACGTCATTATGGTTGGCAACGATCCGCTGATCGTGCAAAAAGCCGAATACAACAAATCGGGCCGCAACGCCGCCGTAGTGAAGATGAAGTTCAAGAACCTGCTCACCGGCACGCCTGCGGAAGCGGTGTACAAGGCCGATGACAAATTCGAGATCGTCATCCTCGACCGCAGGGAAGTGAGCTATTCCTACTTTGCCGACCCGATGTACGTGTTTATGGATGCCGAGTACAACCAGTACGAGGTTGAAGCGGAAAACATGACCGATGCCCTCAAGTACCTCGAAGACGGTCTGGCCTGCGAAGTGGTGTTCTACAACGGCAAGGCGATCTCGGTGGAACTGCCCAACAGCGTCGTGCGTGAAGTCACCTACACCGAACCGGCGGTCAAGGGCGACACTTCCGGCAAGGTCATGAAACCGGCGCGGATCGCCAGCGGGTTTGAGTTGCAGGTTCCCGCCTTCGTTGAAATCGGCGACAAGATCGAAATCGACACACGTACTGACGAGTATCGCAACCGCGTGAAGTAAGACACGCACTGATTTATTTCCGCACTTCCCACCGCGTCGTCCCCTTGTTCAGCGGGGACCCAGAAAGCTGCGGGTATGATGAAAGGTGTTCTGGATTCCCGCCTACGCGGGAATGACGGAGGTGGAAATAACCATGTCCAGTGACGACCCCCGCGCCAATCACATCCGTATTTTCGGCGCGTGCCAGAACAACCTGCGCAACCTGTCGCTGGATCTGCCGCTGAACCGCCTTCTGGTCGTCACCGGCGTATCCGGTTCTGGAAAATCCTCATTGGTGTTCGACACCCTCTACGCCGAAGGGCAACGCCGGTACGTCGAAACCTTTTCGCCCTACGCGCGCCAGTTCCTGGAACGCATGGACAAACCCCGCGTCGAGCGCATTGAAGGCGTGCCGCCCGCCATTGCTATCGACCAATCCGGGCAGGTGCGCACCTCGCGCTCCACCGTGGGCACCATGACCGAGCTGGCCGATTACTTCAAGCTGCTTTACGCCCGCGCCGCCCGTCTGCATTAGATC
>Ga0209628_10001072_pt1 | contig 17318 bp, 14 predicted proteins | sample TergutCu122P4_FD_187285 | JGI IMG/M metagenome (GOLD analysis project Ga0209628, IMG submission 187285) | Cubitermes ugandensis P4 segment gut microbial communities from Kakamega Forest, Kenya - Cu122 P4 (SPAdes) (version 2) | ecosystem: Host-associated > Arthropoda: Insects > Digestive system...
ATAAAGTTAATTCTTCTACTTTTTTTAACAGTGTGGCATTCATTTCACTTAAATTAATCCCTTCTGCTTCCATTTCAGCAGCGGGTGCAACATCGGGTAAATGTTTGTTGGTTTTAATAAACGTATGCAAATCGCTCAAATTCATTAGTTCATAATCTTCCTCAAATACATAGTCACAGCCTTGGCTCAGGCAAACTTTTACTTCTTCTGCGCGTATAGTGCCTTTTACATCAAGTGGTACAGTAGGATTACTAACTCCAATCCCAACATTCCCGTTAAAAAAACTATTACCAACCACATGTAATTTATGTGTCGGGTTGCTGAAGCCCACTCCCAAATTTCCATTAATATATGTAATACCATTAATATTTGCACTTGTAGCCATAACCTGCCCACTTACCTCTAATTTTGCATTTGGGTTTTTAGTTCCAATGCCTACATCGCCATTTGCCGTAAGGATAAGATTTTTATTGGTAGTAACAATTGCAGAGCCGGCAGCACCCGTACCGGCAGTTTCTAATAAAATACTGCCATTTGCATTGAAATTGAGAAAACTTGAAAACCCCTGCTCTATTCTTACATTTCCTGAAGATGTATAGGTGGCATTATACCCTATGTATTTATTTCCTCCGTTGTGAAAGGTCCAAATATCCCCTATTTGCATTTGTTCATAAAGATTACCTGTTGTTCCTACTCCCAACTTTCCTTTAATGTAACTATTTCCTGAAATATTTATATCTTTAATGCTCAGCGTTTTTGCCGTTAATGTATCTATAATAGTAGCATTTTTGGCGCTTAACATGCTTGTTAAATTTGCAGTTTCTGCTTCTAATTTTTTTGCAGTTAGCGTTTTGGTAATATTTGCACTTTGAGCGATCAATGCACCGCTAAGTTCAGCACTCCATGCTTTAAAAGAACCTTCAACATCCAATTTTTTCTGCGGTGTCCTTGTTCCTATTCCTACATTTTGGAGGTCAGATAGAAACAAAACCGACTGCATTTGATATGCTTTGTGGGGCACTCCTTCATCGTAATATTTCCAAAAGTTAAGTCCATACCCATCTGTGCGCGAATCTACCCTTTCAATTCCCCATTGGTTGGAAAGAGGGTCATTGTTGTTTTGTACATCAAAGATTAGGGAACCGTTGGGAACATTGGGTACTTTGGGAGTCTTTCTATTTATGAGCAAATTTCCATCTTCAAGATGCAACTTTTCTTTTGGTTGCTCAGTGCCAAAGCCAATATAGCCATCTCGGGCAATCGTTAGCCCGCCCATGGGCCCCTCAATTGACAAATTGGCGTTTTCATGTTGTTTCATCAATACTTTTTTTGTATTATTACAACCAATACTAAATCCATCGTTAGGATTAAATACCATTAATGGATTTGAAGATATTTGAAAAGATTTTGTAAATGTACCATCCATTGGTGGAACCCGCCAAAGATGTAAAGGTGCTAGAGGATCTGCTCCTGAAAGTCCTATCCCCAAAAATGGTTTGTCGGATAACAACCGCATTCGTTCAATTCCGTTTGTTCTAAAAACAAGTGGTGTATTATCTGTCGTACCGATAAAATCAGTATTTGTTGTACCACTGTTTCCTGTTAGATTCCAATATTGCGCATATCCTCCCAAAAAGCATACGCCAAAAAGGCTCAAAAAGATAATTTTTTTCATACGTTTATAGATTAATTTTTAACCCTGCAAACATAATAGCCAAGAAGGCGCAATTTGAAAACCAGCGGCTATTTTTCGTAACTTGTAACTTGTAACTTGTAACTTGTAACTTGTAACGCGTAATGTGTAACTTGTAAGACAACGGCTGCTGCTGTTCACTTGTTTTTTGCCAACGCACACTTTCAAGACAAAGTTTCGGAATTAAAAAAAAAATAAATGACAAGTTATAGCGTTAAAAAAATTGTTATCTTTGTATTTTGGCTAATATGAATGATAATTTAAAAGAAAAGTAATGAATACAATAGAATTAGAAGTACAAAAAGCAGGTTTAGCACGAGAAATTTTGTGTATGGAAGACGAAACCGTGATAAATAATATATGGTTATTGCTAAAAAAACGTAATCCTGTTGTTTTTCAACCGCGAATGCCTAAAAAACGTCAGTTGGGTATTTTGGACGGAAAAGCAAAGATAGTGTTTAAGGACAATTTTGAAATGACAACTGAAGAATTACTTGAATTGCAATGAAAAAATTAATGTTAGATACTCACGTTTTGCTATGGACAATAGGAGATAGCACGAAATTGTCGCCACTGATTTCGGAACAAATAAGCGACAGAAATAATGAAGTATTTGTTAGTGCCATATCGCTTTGGGAAATAGTTCTCAAACAAAGTATAGAAAAATTAGAGTTAAGTTTTGCCATAGAGGATATCCCAAAGTATTGCCAACAAATGGGTTTTTCTCTCATACCACTCAAACCCTTGGAAGTATTGGGCTTTTTAAAGTTACCGCAAAAAAAGAATCACAAAGACCCTTTCGATAGAATGTTGATACATCAATGCATCGTCAATGAGTATGTGTTGGTAAGTAAAGATGCAAAAACGGAAATGTATAAAGACGATGGATTAAAATGTATTTGGTAAAGCACAAACTGAAAACCGGCGGCTATTTTTCGTAACCGGTAACTCGTAACACGTAACTTGTAACACGTAACTTGTAACTTGTAACTCGTAACCTGTAACTGTTTTCAAAACAATTTTAAACGGCTTTTTTACTATTGCGTGATTTTCGAACTAAAATGAGTACCGTTGCCATGATGCTGATTAGCGCCAACGGACCTATTGTATTCAAAAGGATATAGAAATTTTTCTTTGCTTTTACTGCGATGGGGTTCAAAGTGCCAATTTTAAAACTCTTAGAACGAATAAGAAGCAGGTCTTCATCAGAACTTAAATAATTAACACAATTCAGCAGGAAATCTGCATTGTCGTATTTTTTCTTTGCGTAACGGTCGTATCCTGTTGGATAGGGTTGCATACTTTTCGTGTCAAAGTAGTTCCGAATCATATCTCCGTCGGAAATAAATATTTGACGGGTTTCTTTACTCTCGGTTTTAAATTTAAACTCTTCAATGGTATCGAACTCTATGGGCAAAATTCCCTTATAAGCGGATGTAAATTTACCTTCCACCAACACAGCAATGGGTTCATACATACGGTAGTATTCTTCTAAGTTTGGTTTATTTTTTACCACATTCAGGGTAACAATAGCAGGGGTAGGCACCACCTTTGTTTTTTCGGAAGTGGTGGCCAAAACGGTTTTTTTAAGTTCAGGGTCATTTCCCACAAAATCAATCGTTCCGGCAAAATCTACTTTGAGGGCTTTCATTTTTCTAACAATAGGATGGGTAGAAAAATTGACAATAAGGGGCATATAGGGAAACGCCCAAAATTTGAGTTGCGGTTGACTTCCCGAATAACCCGCAGAAAGTGGAATGGCTTGGCAATTCAAATCTTGAATTAAATTTGCATTTAACCGAACTCCATATTTAAAAAACAGATTATTTAGTTTATGATAATTTTCTGTAGCAAAAAATTCTCCTTTTGCTTGAAGGCTATCCACAGAGGCATTCGTAGCATCAATCAACCAAAGCACCTTTCCGCCGTTCATAATAAATTGGTCTATTACATATTTATCCATATCTGAAAACGGTTTTGTGGGTTGCGCTACAATCATCACATCATACTTGTTTCCCATCGCAGCAATTTTTGCTTTTGCAGAATCTTCCACAAATATATGTCTCAAACTGTTTATTTTATTATTAATGGTAACCCTTTCCACTTTGTAATAACGTCTTAACTGCCATTCCATCCATGAGGTTGCTAAAATATCAAGTTCACCGTGCCCCTCTAAAAAAACCACAGAATAGGCAAAATTAGTTCTTATATTTCGGATGGCCGAAACCAAATTGTACTCTAATTCCTGAATGGAGAAATCTAACCAGCCCACATCGTTAGGGTCAGAAACCACTAAAGTAACCGGATACTCTTTCGACTGATAGGTAATGAATGCACCCGGCACTACCCACGTAGTAGAATAATCTTCTCTTGATATTGGAATAGGGTAAAGTCCTTTTTTATAAAACTCGCCAAAAATAGTATTAATCTCTTCCTGGTCTTTTCCATCGGTGGGATCAATCATTTCAAATTCCACATTGGAAGAATATCTTGTAAACTCTTCCAAAATTTCCTTTGTTTTTTGTGCAAAGATTTGATAATCTGCAGGATTATTTTTACCTTCCAAAAACACTTTGATATAAATTTTGTCCGGCAGTTCTTTTAGAAGTTTAATAGTAGAAGGTGCCAGCGAATTTCTTTTTTCGGAGGTCAAGTCAATTCTTACATAGAAATAAGATAAAATAATATTAAGCGCAATCAAAATAAAGAGGCTTGAAACCAATGTAATAATTGCTGAACGTTTATATTTAACTTTGTTTTTCATAACGAACTGATTAAAAATTACCTTTTTCGACTTAACAAGATAATTCGCGTAGCCATAAGAAAAATAATAATTACGCTTGCAAAATAGAGGAGGTCTCGGGTATCAATTACGCCTCTGCTAATAGAATTATAATGGTAGTCAATGCCTAAAGTTTTAATAAATACACCAATTTTACCCAATTTTTCGAATCCGTAAATAAATTCAAACCCAAAGTGCATGATAAAGCAAAGGGGGGCGGCAATAATAAAAGCCACAATTTGGTTTGGTGTTGTGCTTGACGCAAATATGCCGATGGAGATGAAAGTTGCGCCTAAGAAAATAAGCCCCAGGTAGGAACCCCACGTGCTTCCCAAATCAATATTACCGGGAGGATTACCCAAATTATATACTGAAACTACATATAATAAAGTAGGTATTAAAGCAATAACCAACAAGGTAAGCGAAGCCAAAAACTTGGCGACAATGATTTGGGTATCGGTGAGAGGTTTGGTAAGAAGAAGTTCTAATGTGCCTCGATGCCTTTCTTCTGCAAAGGTTCTCATGGTAATAGCCGGAACCAAAAAGAGAAACAAAAACTTGGACGTGTTGAAAAGCCCTTGCAAACTTGCCATATTGGAAAACAAAATATTGTTAATATTAGGAAAAACCCATATAAACAATCCGGCAATGATTAAAAAAACGCCTATAAAAATATAGCCGATGAGCGAACTTAAATAAGATTTAATTTCTTTTCTGTAAAGACTGTACATATTTCAGCCGATTAAATTTTAAAGCCGCAAAGATATATTTTTAGTGATAAGAATGCTTTTTAAGAATTATAAATTATCTTTGCACCTCTAATTAATTAACACGTATTTATGAATAAAGATTTGATTAAGAAATGCCTCCCCTATTTTGTTGCTTTGGCGGTTTTCATTTTGTTTGCCCTTATTTACTGCTCTCCGGTTTTGGATGGAAAAATTGTAAAACAGAGCGATATTTTTAATTGGAAAGGGATGTATCAAGAAGCAAAAATGTTTAATGAAAAAACCGGTGAATCTACCTTTTGGACAGGCTCCATGTTTTCCGGAATGCCTACCTACCAAATTGGAGGTGGAAAAATTGCATCCTACTCTTATGTAAGCCCTATTGAAAAAGTGTTACACCTTGGCTTTAAAGATGTCTTGAAATTATTAATATTATATCTATTCGGTTTTTTTATTCTTCTCAGGTCTTTTAAAGTAAACGTTTGGCTCTGTATTGTAGGTGCATTTGCCATAACGCTCTCTTCCTATTTTTTTATTATTATTGAAGCCGGACACGTAACAAAAGCGGCTACCATTGCGCTAATGGCTCCTGTAATTGCAGGTTTTTTTCTTATCTTCAATAAAAAATACCTGTGGGGTGCCATAATTACTATGGTTTATTGCATGGCAGGAATTACCGCTCACCCGCAAATGTCGTATTATTTTCTTCTCCTTGTTGGTTGTCTTTTTTTTGCAGAACTGTTTATTCATGTTAATGAAAAAAGAATCAAAGATTTTTTTATGGCAACGTTGCTGTTTGGTGCTTCCATAGGAATTGGATTAGGGGCAAAATATACCTCTATCCAGTTGAACAGAGAGTACGTAAAAGAAACAATGCGGGGAGGACACTCAGAACTGGAAAAAGAGGATGACAGCACAAACAAAACAGCCGGATTAGATTTAGATTATGCCACCCAATGGAGTTATGGTATTGATGAAACAATGACGCTGCTCATTCCCAACTTTATGGGGTCTTCTTCTCATTATAATGTTGGAACAAATTCTATTGTTTACAAAGAGTTGATTGATAAAGGTGTTTCTAAGAAAAACGCTGAAGAGTTTTGTAAAAATGTACCCACCTACTGGGGAAAACAACCTTTTACTTCCGGACCGGTTTATATGGGCGCAATCATCTGTTTTCTATTTGTATTAGGACTTTTTATTGCAAAAGGCCCGTATAAATGGGCATTATTGATTGCCACTCTTTTTTCCATTCTTCTCTCGTGGGGGAAAAACTTTATGCCGCTCACAGAACTTTTCTTTAATTACTTCCCAATGTACAACAAGTTTCGAACGGTTTCATCTATATTGGTGGTTGCCGAAGTAACGATGCCGCTACTGGGCTTTTTGGCCATTAAAACCATAATGGAAAAACAGATTTCAAAAGAGAAACTGTTAAAAAATATCTATGTTTCTGCCGGAATTACTGCCGGAATTTGCCTCTTTTTTGCCCTGTTTGGAAGTTTGTTCTATGATTTTACTTCCCCAAACGATGAATCTATTTTTGCGCAACTTCCCGAATGGTTAGGAAGCGCCATCATTGCTGAAAGAGCCTCCATGCTTCGCACCGACGCGTTGCGCTCACTGGCTTTCATTGTTTTGGGCGCAGCATCATTGTGGCTTTTTGTGAAAGAAAAAATAAAGCTCTCTCATCTCATTATCGCTTTAGGGGTATTGATTTTGGCAGATATGTGGACGGTTGCCAAACGTTTTCTAAATGACGACAACTTTATTTCACCTAAATCTGAAACTGCCTATTTCAAAAAACAACCTTATGAAGAATATATTTTGCAAGACCCCGACCCCCATTTTAGAGTATTTAATTTAACAACCAATACTTTTAATGAATCCAGAACTTCTTATCATTTAAAATCTATTGGTGGATATCATGCAGCTAAATTACGCAGATATCAGGATTTAATTTCCGAACATATTTCTAACAGAAACATGGGTGTTTTAAACATGCTCAATACTAAGTATTTTATCATCAATGATGCAAACAATAACCCGATGCCGCGCTATAACCCCGATGCCATGGGCAATGCCTGGTTTATTGATTCTGTGTTGATTGTGAACACACCCAATGAAGAATGTGATGCCTTAAATTATATTGATTTAAAGACCACTGCTGTATTGGATGCTAAATTTGAAATGTTTGTTAAAGAATTTACTCCCGGAAGAGATTCTTTGGCAACAGTGAAGTTGATTTCTTACGCGCCAAATGCTTTAGAATATCAAACAAACACTAAAAAAGAGGGCATCATTGTTTTCTCCGAAATTTTCTATCCTTATGGCTGGCATGCATATATTGATAATGAACCGGTTGAACATTTTCGGGCAAACTACACGTTACGCGCATTAAACGTGCCCGCCGGAGAGCACCATATCCGGTTTGAATTTTTGCCTGATACATTGAAAAAAACCGAACCGGTATCGTTTGCCTGCATATTTATGATGTATGCAACAATTTTGGGGGGCATTGGGTATGGGATATTTCGCAAAGTGCGAAACGCAAAATGCGAAAAATGATAATGAGGCTGTCTCAAAAGGCACGCAGATGAAGCAGATTATCATGATTTGCGCAGTTTTAAAACATCTAATAAAAATTATTACCTTTGCCGCAAGATTCATGAAAAAGAAATCATTTTATATTCGGCTTTTACATAGGGATTTTTAAAAAAAAAGCACTTACATAGGGATATCTACAAAACGAAAGTTGTTTTTGCCAAAACGTTCCGCCTAAGGAACGTTTTTTTAAAAAATCGTTCCTTATAAAGAACAATTTGTTATTTTTGCAGCGTCATTTAATTTTATATTTATGGAAGCTTTACGTCGAACCTATACCCGTTTGATTCAAGAAACAGAAACAAAACAATTTCGTTATTTGTACAGCAAAATTCGCTGGACAAACAGGCTCATAGGAATTATGGGTGCACGTGGGGTTGGCAAAACTACACTATTATTGCAACATATTAAGAATAGTTTCCCTAACCGAGACATAGCTCTATATGTGAGCCTTGACAATATCTGGTTTGCTACAAATCGTTTGATTGATTTGGCAGAACGATTTTACGCTTATGGAGGCACGCATTTATTTCTTGATGAAGTTCATCGCTATACGGGATGGGCTAATGAAATTAAAAATATTTACGATAGTTTCCCACGTTTGCACATTGTTTTCACGAGTTCATCTATACTCGAAATGTATAAATCGCAAGTTGATTTATCGCGACGGGTTGTTTGTTATTCTATGTTTGGATTGTCGTTTCGAGAGTTTCTTTTGTTTGAAAATAAATTGGAAGAAGAACCTGTAACATTAGACGAAATCCTTACAAATCATCAATATCTTGCTGAAAATATTAGTGGAAAACTGAAAATATTACCTGAGTTTCGCAATTATCTTTCGTATGGGTACTATCCTTATTACAAAGAAGGAATTGAAGATTATTCTTCACGCGTTCATAGTGTAATAGACCTTACTCTTTACAATGACTTACCTGCAGTGGAGAATGTTGAATATATCACCATTCAAAAAATTAAAAAATTACTGATGATTATAGCGTCCTTGTCGCCTTATTCTCCTAATATTACACGTTTGAGCAACGACATTGAGACGAACCGCAGCACTACACTAAAATATCTTAATTATTTACAAAAAGCAGCATTATTGCGTTTGCTTTTGCCGGCTCAAAAAACTATGGGCATATTAAGTAAACCCGAAAAAATATTTCTTGATAATAGTAATTTATTATACTCCCTTGTTGAAAATGCAAATATAGGGAACGTTCGTGAAACTTATTTTGCAAACCAAATTGCAGTAAATCATTTTATTACATCTATTGAACAAGGTGATTTTCGGGTGGATGATAAATACATTTTTGAAATAGGGGGTAAGAGTAAAAATTACGAACAAATTAAAAATTTAAAAAATAGCTTTATTGCAGCAGATGATTTAGAAATTGGATTTGGTAATAAAATTCCGCTTTGGCTGTTTGGTTTTTTGTACTAACATAGCGGTAGCATATGTTAATTTTGCAGCGTAAAAAAAGTTTTGTCATTAACTTAGAATGGCAGTGGCTTACACCACCTACTCAAACATACGGCTATACCCTTTTTCAATGGGATAATGCACTAAAAATTTGGCAATCTACTTCTACTAACTGCGACAAAGCCATTAAAGTGCTGAATGTTTACCCCGACCTGCCAGCTTCTAATACCCTAAAAACCTGGATGGATGACCCCGCCGTTGGGTTGGGAAAAATTAATGTTACTCCCGTGTCAATAACCAACTTTAACAATAACCCCACAAGTAATCCCGATATTTCATCTTCTCCGTTTTTTGCAGCTACAGACAATCAATTACTCATTTATAACATTCAAGCCCCGAGTAAGTATGTTCATATACAGGCTATTGATTCTGCAGGGAATTTGAGTGAAGTTTTTACTTTAAATCCGCTTGAACCCTACAAAGTTACGGCAACGGTAGCCCCTGCGGGCACCGGCACGGTAACAGGAACAGGTACTTTCAATTGCGGAGATACAACAACCTTAACAGCCACCCATGCTTCCGGTTTTAGTTTTGTGGAATGGACAGAAAATGGAATATCGCTCTCCTCTAATATAGTTATCTCTTTTGTCATAACAGAAGACCATAATGTTACGGCTAATTTTAAACCAAGAAATATTGATACCTTAGATTTCGACACCTACGCCGTTATTATTTGAAACACGGTTGCCACAACTCCTGTCATGAAACTTACCCTCGATTTTCCGCAAGGAATCTACCTGATACGCAATGAGGAGCGGATTGTAAAGATCGTGATAGTTCAATAGCTCACACTCCATTTTATCAACGTATATTAAAATATTCAAAATTTATATATTTTTGCACTTTCAAATATACAGTTTATGGAAACATTGATGAAAACTTACAGCAGTCGTTTGAAACAAGTTGATAATAAGTTTGTCCGTTATTTAATGCCGAAAATTAATTGGAATAACAGGCTTTTTGCTGTGGTGGGTGCGCGTGGTTCAGGAAAGACCACTATGCTTTTACAGTATATCAAACAAAATCTCAATCCTGATGAGGCATTTTATGTGAGTTTGGATGACTTGTATTTTAGTACAAACCGTCTTGTTGATGTTGTTTATCAGCTTCATCAAGAAGGTGTTACTCGTTTTTTTGTGGATGAGGTTCACAAATATCCTTACGAAACCTGGGCACAAGAGTTGAAAAATATTTATGACAGTTTCCCCGATGTTAAAGTTGTTTTCTCCGGCTCTTCAATTTTAAATATTTACAAAGGAAATGCCGATTTAAGTCGCAGAGCCATTCATTATGAACTATTTGGATTATCATTTCGAGAATTTTTGGAATTTGAAGGCATAATACAAACTTCACCGATTACGCTTGATGAATTATTGGAAAATCATATTTCAATAGCCAGTGAAATTGTACATAAAATAAAAGTTTTACCACTTTTTCGCCAATACTTAAAAACGGGCTATTTTCCATATTACAAGGAAGATTTGGCATCCTATCAGCTACGTTTACTCAATACTGTTAACGCTGTTATAGAAACCGATTTGCCTGCAGTAGAAAAAATAGAATTTATTACTGTACATAAACTCAAACGTTTATTGAAAGTAATTGCCACCATGACTCCTTTTACGCCCAATATGGCAAATTTGAGCAGGCAGGTTGAAATGCAAAGAACAAATCTTCCAAAATCATTACTTTTACTTGAACGAGCAAGACTTTTGGGGTTATTGCGAGCAGTAGAAAAAAGTCCGGATGATTTAAGTAAACCTTCCAAAATTTTTTTAGGAAATCCCAATTTGGCTTTTGCACTTGGAGAAAACAATCTGAATGAAGGCAACTTGCGCGAAACTTTCTTTTTCAATCAATTAAATGCTGTGAGCAAAGTATGCACTGCTGCAAAGGGAGATTTTACCGTGAATAGAAAACATGTTTTTGAAGTTGGAGGAAAAGGGAAAAATTTTACCCAAATTGCAGGAATTCCAAACTCCTATATTGCTGCAGATGATATAGAAATGGGGTTTGGCAATAGAATTCCGCTTTGGCTGTTCGGATTTTTGTATTAATAATAATAGTTCATAAGTTTAAAAAATTAAAAGATCAATGTTAAATAAATTCTTACCATCTTACCATCTTACCATCTTACCATCTTACCATCTTACGGTCTTACGCTATTACGGTCTTACGGTCTTGTTTATATTCAGTGTTTTGCATGTTTCTGCGCAACGATATCCATACGAGTTTTCGGTTTACTGCGAAGGTGGATTTAATGCTTTTATTATTCAAAAACCGGTAAACAAAGTTTCTTCCAAGAGGTATGGAGGTGATGCAGGAGTGGGGTTTACCTATTTTTTCAGCCAAAATTTAGGGCTGCACACAGGGGTAGGATTTGGATTCTTCCATGTGGGAAATGGAATCAACACATTAAACATCATTACCCCCGAAAGGGAAGATTGTGATGGCGAACTTGCCTTGTTGGATATTGCCAAAAGAATGAATTTAGTAGCAGCGGGGGTAAAAGTGAGAGTGGCGTTTCAGGGTGCTGAAAAAACGAGATGTTGCCGGTAATAATAGAAAAATGCAACTTGTAATAATTGTTTATTTGCACCCGATTATGGTATAAATTAGTTTAATATGGAATATGTTGAATTATCATTTTAAACAATTACTATCTTTGCCGCAAAATTTGAGAAAATGAAAACAGTTTATGTGGGAATGAGCGCAGATATTATTCACCCAGGTCATTTGAACATTATTCGTAAAGCCAATAGATATGGTAGTGTAACAGTGGGTGTACTTACAGACAAGGCAATTGCCAGTTATAAACGGCTACCTTTTCTTTCGTTTGAACAACGTAAGTTTATTGTTGAAAATCTTAAAGGAGTTAATAATGTTGTAGCACAGGAAACTTTAGATTACCGACCTAACTTAAAGTTGCTCAGACCTGATTTTGTTGTGCATGGGGACGATTGGAAAGAGGGGGTACAAAAAAATATACGACAGCAGGTAATTGATACCCTTGCCGAATGGGGAGGCAAAGTAGTAGATGTTCCTTACACTCAAGGCATTTCCTCTTCTTTGCTAAATCAACAAATTAAAGAAATTGGTACGACACCGGAAATTCGAATGAAAAGACTGCGTCGCTTACTTAATGCAAAACAAATTATTCGCATTTTAGAATCACACAATGGTTTAACAGGTTTGATAATTGAAAACACTTCTGTTGAGATTAACGGAGTAAAAAAAGAGTTTGATGGTATGTGGTCGAGCAGTTTAACCGATTCTACTTCAAGAGGGAAACCTGATATTGAGGCTGTTGACTTAACTACACGACTGCATTCTCTTAACGATATGCTGGAGTGTACAACGAAACCTATTATTTTTGATGGTGATACGGGAGGGAAAATAGAACATTTTATTTTTACTGTTAGAACACTTGAACGATTAGGTGTTTCAGCTGTAATAATTGAAGACAAAATTGGATTAAAAAAAAACTCCTTGTTTGGCACCGAAGTATTGCAAGAGCAATCGCCTATTGATGAATTCTGTGCTAAAATTCATGCAGGAAAATGTGCCCAAATTACAAGTGCTTTCATGATAATTGCGCGTATTGAAAGTTTAATTTGCGGAAAAACAGTTGAGGATGCTCTTGAACGTGCACACGCATTTGTTGAGTCAGGCGCAGACGGCATTATGATCCACAGCAAAGAAAAATCTGGTAATGACATCATGAGGTTTTGTCTCGAATTTAGAGCAAAAAATCAAACAACACCTATTGTAATAGTTCCATCAACCTTTAACCAAATTACAGAAGATGAATTTGAAAAATGGGGCGCAAACATTGTAATATATGCAAACCATTTGCTGCGAAGTGCTTATCCTGCAATGATAAACACAGCAAAATCTATACTAACCAACAATCGTTGCCATGAGGCTTCCAATGATTTTTGTATGTCTATTAAAGAAATTTTAGAACTTATTCCGAATACTAAATAGAAGATTTATGCTATCATCAAAATTTTTTCATGAACAACTAACCAAACACAATATTGATTTTTATACAGGAGTTCCTGATTCTTTACTAAAAGATTTTTGTGCTTACATTATGGATAATGTAGAAAAAAACAAGCACATTATTGCAGTAAATGAAGGATGCGCTGTTGCTCTCGCTTGTGGTTACCATTTAGCCACAAAAAAAATCCCATTAGTATATATGCAAAACTCCGGATTAGGCAATGCTACCAATCCGCTACTTTCGTTAGCCGACAAACAGGTGTATTCCATCCCCCTGCTTCTACTCATTGGTTGGCGTGGCGAATCCGGAGTGAAAGATGAACCACAACATATTTCTCAAGGAGAGGTTACACCCGACCTACTCAAATCAATGAAGATACCATATATTGTATTGGATAAAAATGAGGATAACGCCGCTAAACAATTGGGTAATCTGTTTGAGTCTATTGCTCAGGAAAACGCTCCTTATGCCATCATCGTTCAAAAAGAAACTTTTTTTCCATATCAATTGAAAAATTTGATAACAGATAATTCATTCTTGTCGCGAGAAGAGGCCATTAAAAATGTAATTCAATATATTACAGAAAACGACGTAGTAGTTTCTACCACTGGTATGATATCCAGAGAATTATATGAATTGAGAGAGCAATGCAGTCAAGGACATTTTCAGGACTTCCTTACCGTTGGTTCTATGGGGCATGCTTCGCAAATAGCATTGGGTATAGCGCTCAATAAACCCAACAATAAAATATATTGTCTTGATGGTGATGGTGCAATGCTTATGCATCTGGGTGGACTTGCTACTGTAGCAACATGTATTCCAAATAATTACATTCATATTATCTTCAATAATGGTGCTCATGACTCCGTTGGAGGGCAGCCAACAATTGCCCATGATATAAACATTCAATCTCTAGCCTATTCGCTGGGGTATAAAGAAGTAGGTAAGGCAAAAAGCACCGATGATATAAGCAAATTTTTGACAAACATAGATAAATTCCCTGCGCTATTAGAGATTTGTGTAATGAAAGGAGCGCGCATAAATTTAGGAAGGCCAAAATCTACTCCCGTGGCAAACAAAATTGAATTTATGAATTTTCTTTCAGGATTATAACTTAATGCTACTGCAAATATACTTACAAGAACCTGAAATTCAATTGGTAATATAAAAAAAAATGATGAAAGAAAATTACCCCATAGATTTTGTTGTAACTTGGCTCGACGGCAACGACCCTGAATGGCAAGCAGAGTGCAAAAAATATTACAAAGAAGAAAAAGGGATTGATATGTCTATTGCACGAATGCGAGATTGGGACAATCTGCAATATTGGTTTCGCAGTGTTGAAAAATATGCCACTTGGGTTAATAAAATACATTTGGTTACTTGGGGACATTTACCAAAATGGCTTAACAAAGATGCCAAAAAACTGAATATTGTCAAACATACCGATTTTATCCCGAAAGAATATTTGCCAACATTCAGCACGTTTCCAAATAACTTAAATACACACAGAATCAAAGGTCTTTCAGAACATTTTGTACTATTTGATGATGATATGTTTTTAGGTAAAAAAGTGGACAGAACACGATTTTTCAAAAATGGAAAACCTGTTGATATTGCACAACTTACACCAATTCCACCCGTTTTGCCATTTGGACATTATTTGCTGAACAGTGCGAGTTTGATGCATCAAAGATATCGTTTTAATGCTGCAATTTTAAAGAATATTTTCAAATGGTTTAATCTAATATACGGAGTATCATCAAATCTAAAAAATTTATTTTTATTGCCTTTTGCCAATAATGTTGGATTAAAAAATCCACATGTTGCTATTCCATTTTTAAAATCTACTTATGAAAAGCTCTGGAAAGAAGAGTTCGAAGTTTTAGACAACACAAGCAAAAATCGCTTTCGCTCTAATATAGATGTAATGCATTGGGTTTTGCGTTATGAACAACTTTTAAGCGGTAATTTTGTGCCTCACACTATTAAAGACACTTGTACCGATTTAATTACCGACCAACGCGCAGAAGAAATTGCCGATTATATTGCAAAACAAAAATATGCTATTTTTTGCATAAATGACTGCAACGACATTGTTGATTTTGAAAAAACAAAAAATATTATAAATCAGGCATTTGAAAAAATATTGCCGGAAAAATCAAGTTTTGAATTGTGAATATACTTTTTATTTTTAATGCAGACATATCGCCAACGGCAGCTGGAGGAGCCACAGGAGTAACCCATTTGTTGGCACAATTTCTGAGCGAAACCTATTCTTATGGTACTTCGCTTGCCTACTTCGATAAGCACAAAGTACCTTCTCCTATCAAAAGTAAATTCCATATTACAAAGCAAAGCATTGACAACGAGTTTAAAAACTATCTAATTAAAAACAGGATAAATACTATTATTGTTTCTCATGTATTAAAACACAACAACCACTTTATTTCTAAAATCTATGAGGCCGCCAAAAGTCTAAACATTAAAGTTATACAGTGGTTTCACAACCAACCCGGCGTGGAGCTTTACTACTACGGTTCGCTTTCTCGCGTTTTATATTCGTTGAAAAGCAGGAAAAATGTTTGGATAAATACTTTTTACTATTTTACAACAATTTTCAGAGGACTGTACAGCAAAATTGCTTCGCAATTTTTGAAAAACAAGTACGAAATGCGCTATGAAAACTGCGATGCATACGTTTTGTTGTCAAAAAATTACATTGAAAAATATGCCAAAATAGCAAAGGTTGCCGATAAAAGTAAATTTTACGCTATCAACAATGCGCTAAGATTTAATAAAGAAGTGCCAAATAGCGTACTCAGTGAAAAACAAAAAGAAGTGCTTATTATTGCCAATTTAAATGATAGCACAAAACGTATTTCCCTTGCTTTGAAAGTTTGGAAAATAGTTGAGAAACAGAACCAAGAGTGGACTTTAAGAATTGTAGGCGATGGGCAAGACAAAGAATACTGCCAATATCTCGTAAGAAAAATGAATTTATGCAACGTATATTTTGAAGGTTGGCAAAAAGACCCAACTGAGTACTATAAAAAATCGTCCATTTTTCTTATGACCTCTGGAAATGAAGGCTGGGGATTGGTGTTAACGGAAGCGCAGCAAATGGGAGTAGTGCCGATTGCCTTCAATAGTTATGACGCAATTTACGATATTATTCAAAATGGCGAAAATGGCATTATTGTTAAAGACAATAATTTGCAAATGTATGCCGAGCAACTAATGGACTTAATGCAAAACGACAAAAGACGACAAACTATGGCGAAAAATGCTCTTTCAAGTTGCCAAAAATTTGCCTTGCCTAACATACTAAAACAATGGGTAGATTTATTTAATACTTTGCATAACTTGTAGAGAATGAATAATGTAAAGCGAAAAGACCGTTTTCCTGACTTTGTCAATGTGACCCTTTAACGAAAATTATCCCAAAACCCTACTTCAAATAGGCTGGCGAGGGATTTATATTTCTCGGTTAGAACCATAGTTTTTGTTTAATTCTGTTTAATAATTCTTTCGATTTTTTTTTGTCAAATTTTCTTGCAAAAAAGCAATCAGATTGTGATATGCTGTCATAATCTTCAATGGTAAGTGTATTTGGAGAACTACTTTTGGCATCTCCCCAAGAGATATATCTCAAGTTATTGTTTTGTGGCATATAAAAAAAATTTTTGCAACGCCGATTTCCATCATTACAAGCATTCGCGGCAAAAGTACACATTTATATCCTTGTCAATAATTTTTTTTTTAATATTGTTTCATTATTAGAAAAAATATATTTTTGCTTCAAAATCAAATTTATTAATTTAAATATTTTATTATGAAACGATTAGCTTTTTTTACAGTTATTTTTTTAGCTACTTGCGTAGTTGCAATGGCGCAACCGAGGGCCATTGGTGGACGTTTTTGTTATAATGTTGGGGCTTCTTACCAACATGGTTTCGGTGAGAAAAACATGCTTCAAGTTGATTTGGATTTTCCGCTTTTCTTTTGGGGAATTCAAGCAA
>Ga0209628_10001073_pt1 | contig 17314 bp, 13 predicted proteins | sample TergutCu122P4_FD_187285 | JGI IMG/M metagenome (GOLD analysis project Ga0209628, IMG submission 187285) | Cubitermes ugandensis P4 segment gut microbial communities from Kakamega Forest, Kenya - Cu122 P4 (SPAdes) (version 2) | ecosystem: Host-associated > Arthropoda: Insects > Digestive system...
GCTCCTTTCATCAAAAGGCGAATATTTCTGATAACGCGATGGCTTATCTTTCAGCGAATTTTTAAATTCCTCATATTTTGCAATAAATTCCTTATCATTTTCAATATCAGGCACTTTCACAAAAAACGGAACTAATTGATTTCCAGCGATTAACAGTACAATTATCACCGCCAGCACAATCAGTCCAACTTTTTGTCCTTTTGAAAAATATAAGAAATCTTTGAACATACTACTTAGTCATTTCTCCGCAAAGCGAAATTTTTAAATTGCGCTTAACTTCATCAATATCAGAATATTTACCCAGTAAAAACATCAGTTTTGTAACCGCCGCTTCGGTAGTTATATCGTAGCCGCTGAGAACGCCCGCTTCAAGCAGATTTACGCTCGTTTCGTAACGCCCCATCTCCACGCTGCCCGCACGGCATTGCGTAACGCTAAACAAAATTATTCCCCGCTCGTTTGCCGAGTTCAACAACTCTTTTAGCCAATCGCACGAAGAGGCGTTGCCTGCACCGTAGGTTTCAATTACAACTGCCTTTAAATTCTTGATATTCAACACGCTTTCTAAAACATTTTTGTTAATTCCCGGAAAAAGTTTGAGAATAGCAATATTGTTGTCAATTTTTTTAGAGATTTTTAAAGGTAAATTTTCTGTGTTGAAATGACAATATTTTGGAAAATATTTGATATGCACGCCGACCTTTGCAAGCGGGTGGTAGTTGAATGAGGTAAATGCGTCAAATTCTTCGGCGTTACGTTTGGTAGTACGGTTTCCACGAAAAAGTTGGTCTTCAAAATAGAGACAAACTTCTTGAATCATTGCTTTGCCGTTGTCGTCTTTTGCTGCCGCAATCTCTATCGCCGTAATCAAATTTTCCTTTGCATCACTGCGAAACACGCCAACAGGCAACTGCGACCCTGTAAAAATAACCGGTTTTGACAGATTTTCCAGCATAAAACTGACCGCCGAAGCAGAATATGACATCGTGTCTGTGCCGTGCAGTACTACAAAACCATCGTATTTATAGTAATTTTTTTCAATAATTTCGCAAATATTTACCCAGTTTTCGGGCATAATATCTGAAGAATCAATCAGCGGCGAAAATGAAATTGAGGAAATTTCCACGTCCAAATGGTTGAGTTCGGGAATGCAGGCAAGCACCTGTTCGCTATTCAGCGGTGCAAGCGTATTACCAACACTTTCGCCCATCGAAATTGTGCCGCCGGTAAAAATTAAAAGTACTTTGTTTTTCATTTTTTTAGTATCAAGTAGTGAGTATCAAGTATTGAGTATTGAGTATTGAGTATTGAGTATTGAGTATTGAGTATTGAGTATTAAGTATTAAAATAAATTAAGCAAAGATAATAAAAAAAACATTAAAGTTTTGCGCTTTTTGTCTAAAAATCTTTTTATTCAAACCTGATTGCTTTTGCTGGGGAAATTTTTGTGATGATGTGAGACGGCAAAAGCATCATCAGAATTGATGAAAACAGAACGCAGAAATTTATCATTAAAATTGTCCAAATGCTCAGTGAAATTGGCACAAAAGTTACATAATAATATTCGGGGTTTAGGAAATTGATGATGTGCGTGTAACGTTGAATTGCCGCAAGTCCGATACCAAAAACATTACCCCAAAACATACCTTTGAGAACAAAAAAGAGTGCGTGAAGCAAAAATATTTTGCGAATCTCACTGTTTTTTGTTCCTAACGCTTTCAAAATTCCTATCGTTTGCGTGCGTTCCAAAATCAATATCAGCAAACCCGAAATCATATTGAAACCCGCAACAATAATCATTAAAACAAGAATTACCCAAACATTTATATCAAGCATATTTAGCCAACTAAAAATATTTATATATAATTCTTTGATTGTCAGCGTGTTGTATAAAAAGCCGTCTTCTGTAAATTTTGTACCAACAATGGCGTTTATGTCTTCGGTAGCAACATCAAGTTTAGTAATTTTCATAATATTGCGCATATCGGTAAAACTAAGATTGTTAAAATTGTCAAATATAATTTTTAATCTATCAACAATGCTAATTTTTCCAATATCGGTGAGCATAATTTCGAGCGTGGAAATCTGTGTGCTGTCCCAGCCATTCAACACTCTAATCGGCTCTAAATTGCTGATAACAAACATTTTATCAAACTCAGAAAAAGAGGTGGAATAAATTCCCGCTATCTCAAATTTTCTCGCTCTGATTTGTTTTTGAAAAAAATATGCGTTAAGATTATCGCCTGTTTTCAGGGTTAAAGCATCTGCTAAAAATTTGGAAATCAATACTTTATTTTTGTTTTCGTTAAGATTGTAATCAATTATTTCGCCATCAACAAGATTTTTTTTCAAAAATTCCCAAGAATAATCGTTATCTACCCCCTTAAAAACCACTCCTTGAAACAAAGTATCGGTCTTAATAATTCCCGGTTTTGTAACGATTTTTTCAATTTTTTGAACATTAGGTACATTTTTTATTTCCTCTAAAATATTGTCCGACAGTGAAATAGGGGATTTGTCAAACGACATTCCGCTGTTGTATGCCATAATTTGAATATGCGAACCGAAACCGATAATCTGGTTGCTAACCTCATTTTTAAAGCCGACAACAATAGCAAAAGCGAGCAGCATAACCGCCATTCCGATAGCAATTCCAAAAATTGCAATCTTGATACCGGGCGGCTTTTTTGTCCCGTTTTCTGAGGCAAAACCGCTAAATCTTTTGGCAATAAAATAGGGAAATTTCATTTTTGTCCGCAAATTACACAGATTAACACAAATTTTTCTTTTGATTTTTCAAGTAGCCCCTATGCGGGTTGTAGTTTTTACAAGATTAACAGAATTTTCCTTCGGCTTTTCAAGTCAAGTGCAAGATTTACATATTTTTATCTTTTATCCTTTACCTTTCACCATTTACCCTTCACCTTTTTTAGACACAAGACACAAGCAGCAAAAAAAACTTGATACTTGTGTCTTGATACTTGTGTCTTGATACTTGTGTCTTGATACTTGTGTCTAAAATGTTCTGTTTTTAAATTTTTATTTTTAATATTTTTGCATCTTCTCTTGCTCTTGCATTATTTGGGTCAATAGCAAGAATTTTTTTTACAACCTCAATCATACTTTTTGTGTCTTTTTTAATATAATAATATGACCTTAAATATTGATATGATTGTACAATATAATTATTTAATTTGCTATCTGCGTTATTATTTATCATAAATTCAATGGCTTCATCATAAAATGGCTTTGCCATGCCTTCAATATTTTGTCCTGCTCTCTGCATATAAGTATCAACTCTTGCATAAATATTTGCACGTCCAAAATAACCAAGATAAGAGTCGGGTGCGCGTTTTATCAATTCTGTATTTGCCCAAACACCTTTTTCAACATATTTTTCCAAAAGCGCTCTTTTTGCTTCAATAATTTCCTTTGAAAGAGCATCTGAAACTTCAAAACAAATTGCATCTGCCGCATTTATACATATCTCTGAATACAAATACAATTCAATATTAAGGTAATTTGGGTTTAACTCAAAATATTTTTCAAAACTGCTTAATGCCTCGTCATATTGCCCTGCCGAAGAATAGACAAGAGCGATTTCCTTGTAAGTATCGGGGTTTTCAGTATCAAGAGCAATTGCTTTGTTAAAATTTTCTATCGCTTTATCATAATTATTTTGCTTTGTATAAAGACGTCCCAAAGTTATAAAATCAAGGTAAATATGCTTATCCTGCGGAACAGAAACCATAAATTTCTCCATTTTTTGTACCCCATCATTATATTCTCCAAGTTCATAAAGATTATACGCCTCTAAACGCCGTAAAGTTGCATTATTGGTTTTTTGTGTAAAAACCATTTGAATTTTCTGTAAAGATTTATCAAATTGATTATCAAGATAGAGTGCTTGTGCGTAGGTTTCAAAAACCTCAATCGGCGGTTCGCAAGTAGCAATCACCTTCTCATACGCTTCAATAGCTTCTTTGTAGCGTTTTTGTGAATTTTTTATATCACCAAGCACGATATATGCAGGCAAATAGTCATTATCAAGCGCAAGAGCAGCATTAATTTTGTTTAAAGCCAAATCCTGCCTGTTTTGTAATCTATACATTTGTGCAAGTTTTACAAAGGCGAGTTTACTTGTATTTTTACTAAAATAGTCAGCATCATCATATCTGTTCATTGCCTTGCCGATGTTTTCACCATTTACATTTGATTTTATAATCATATCTCCCTCAAGCAGATAAATATCAGCAAATTCTTTATTTATTTTTTTTGCCTTTTCAAGTGTGCTTGTTGCCTTTGCAATCATATTGTTTGCAAAATATGCATCGGCAATCTGCACCTGCACATCAGCATTTTTTTTGCCCAGACCTTCGGCTTGCTTGAACAGTTTTTCTGCCTCTTTCACGTTGTTTTTTAATTCAACCCTACCCTGCCCTATATAGCCGTAAGGTAATTTAGGCGCAATATTTATTGCTCTTTTAAACTCAGCAACCGCAGCATTAGCGTTTTGCTCTTTTGTATAAATTAACCCAAGATAATAGGCAGCAACTGCCTGTTCGTCAGGATTTTCACTTTTTTGTTGCAGGAAAAAGTTTTTTGCTGCCTCATACATTCCTGCCTTGTAAAATTCAATGCCTTTGTCGTTGTTTGCAAAAACCGCAAACGAAATTGACAAAAACGCCAATAAAGATAAAATTTTTCTGTTTTTCATTTTTCTTTTAATTATGAATTATGAATTATAAATTATTAATTATTTTTTTTAGAACAAAGAACAAAGAGCAAGGAACAAAGACAATTAATTTACGATTTTAGATTTTTTAAATTTTTGTCATTCCGAACGATAGTGAGGAATCTGTTTGTTTCACGGGATTTCTCGCTTACGCTCGAAATGACGTTTTCTTTCACCTTTCACCTTTTTTAACCACCCCCTGCCCTCTCCAAATTGGAGGGGATTTTTTTTCATTATACATTTTACATTTTACATTCTTCACTATTCATTAATCACTATTCACTATTAACTTGAATATAAGTATTTTGCGGGTCTCCGATTGGCATTAATCCTGCTTTTAAAATTATTTTTTGTCCTACTTCCTGTGTGAGAAAGAAGCAAAAACTTTTTGGAAGTCCGTTGCGCGTTTCTCCAAGCAGAACGTAAATAGGTCGCCAAAACGGGTAATCGCCGCTGTTCAAATCGCCTGCGTATGGCAAAGTCGGCTTTGAATTTTCGCCTTTTTTTACCCAGATAAAGCGCGTTTTTGATGTAAATTCTCTGTATCTCTTTGTGTTTTCGTTGCCGATTTGGTTTAAGCCAACAATACCGATAGCGTTTGGCTGATTGGTAATTTTGTCGCGCAAATCATCAATGCCTTTTGTGTAAAAAAGATTTTGCGACAAGTTTTCGGTTGTTTTGGTAATGCTGTCTGCTATATAATTTAAAATACTCGTCTCTTTGCTGTCAAAAAGCACTTTGATTTCGCCCAAATTGGATTTTGGGTTAATCTGTTTCCACTCCGTAATTTCGCCCAAAAGAATTTTTTTAAGCGTTGATACAGAGAATATTGTATCTTTATTCGTTTGATTTGCAACTATTGCAATGCCTTCAAAAGCAAAAAGATATTTTCTAATAACCTGATTTGGTTTCAATTTTTGATTTTCCATTGCGTTTAAATCACGTGAAGTGATGGAGATTTTCACCGAATCATCCATTAACATTCTGATTGCATCGCTTTCCGAAACATACATCGGGAAAATAAATGCCTGCGGATAGTGCGCATTGAAAATATCAAGTTGTGCGTTGATAATATTTTTAAAATTATCAGCGCAGGCAAGTAAAATTTCGCCCGAAGTTAGCGTGTCTATCTGTCCCTTTGGCTTTTGACGGCACGCTGCAAAAAGCAAAATTGCAGTTAATATGAATATTGTTTTTTTCATTGTTTTATTATGAAAACAATTTCTTATATGCCCTGTAAATTCTATAAATACCGTACAAAATAAATATTGCACCTAAACCAATTCTTACAACATCGCCAAATGTTCTAAAAAAATCTGTTGCAATCAACACAATGCCGAAAGCAAGATAAAACAACGACATCACCGATTCGAAAATCGTTATTGTGAGTTGTTTTTTGTCTAATTCTTTAAAATTTATCATAATATTTATTAGTTTTTAGTTTTCAGACACAAGACACAAGTTTTTTTCTGTAAATAATAACTAATACTTGTGTCCTGTGTCTAATTACTTGTGTCTAAAAATTCTCTACCAAAAAGGACACAAAGATACAAATAATTTTTGAACTTTGCGCCCTTTTTGATTAAAAAATTTCATTTTAAAATAAACGTTATAGGCAGTGTAAAATAAGAATGCACATTATTTCCATTTTTTTCTGCTGGTTTCCAGCGCGGCATATCTTTTACAAGGCGTTCTGCTTCTCTTGCCAAATATGGATTTGCATCTTTTGTTACCACTTTTATACCATCAATACGTCCATCTGAACGTACTATAAAATTTACATAAATCCTACCCTGCGCCCCTATTTCCTGAGCAGCAATTGGATAATTGATGTTTTCATTAAGCCATCTCATAAGTTCTTTTTCACCGCCTGGGAATTCCGCTTTTTTATCAACAATAGTAAAAATTTCTGGTACATCAACAACTACTGGTGGAGGAGTATCATCAATAATAACTTTGCCTTCTGGATTGCCTTCTACTGTTTCACGTCCAATAGCGGCATCTATTTTAGCAAGTTCGTCTTGCGCCTTTTGCAGATTTTCCTGATTTACCTCATCGTCTTTTTTGATAACGGCTTCGGTAAATTGCACGGTGGTTTTCAATTCAGGCGGTGGTGGTGGTGCTACATCAACAGGAGGAGGAGTATCTTCGGGTACGTCTTCTTTTGTCATATTAGACATGTCTACAATTGTTGTTTCCACAACACCTTTCTCGCCAAATTTCATTGTAGCAACAATCTTTGGAAGAAAAACAGTCAAAAGACCAACAACAAAGACAATTACCAACGCCTTTAGATGTCGATTAGACGAATCGTTTCGCAGTTCATACGCACCATATTGCTTGTTCTTTTTTTCAAAAATAATTTCAAGCCATTTGGGTGACAATAAATCAAAATCTTTGATTATCTTCATAACTTTTTTTATTTTATAAGTTATTAATTGTGCTTATTTTTTGCCGATTTTATCAATCTGCGCTTTCTGTGCGGGCGATAAAATATCAGGGTCGCCTGTTCTCATATAGTACAGGTATCTGTCGCCATCCGAAAGTTCAACAATTTGATAAAAACCAATATTACAAATAAGCATTTCGTCCAAAATATCTACCATATTTTTATATGAAGATTTATCTGTCGGCTTAATAAATATGTTTGGCGCAAAAAGTCCAAACTCGTTTGCCTTTTCGTTTGCCTCATTCTGTATCATTTTTGCTATAGAATCATACAGAACAATATCTATTTCGCCTCTTTCCCGCTTCAACTTTAATTCCTGAATTTTGTCGAATGTACCTCTATTTTTTCTTAAAAGAATTTGACGAATTCCATCTTGTCCATACTCGCCTTTTTTCAAAAAAGCGGTATCTTTATAGAGTTCCTCGGTTGGCATTCCTTCATAATAATAGAGATTATCATTTTGACCCATAATAATAGTTAAGGCAGCCGATTCACGCACTTCTATCTGTTTTTTTCCTGGTGGCGGTTTTTCCGTAGAAGGCATTGCGATATTCATTACCTGTGGTTTCAGCAGCGTGGTTGCAAACATAAAGAAAGTTATAAGCAACATATTCATATCTACCATTGGGGTAAAATCGACACGAAGCGTCTGTTTCTTTTGTCTGGCTTTTTTGTTGCCGCCTTGTTCTTTTACTTGTACTTCTGACATAATTATTTATATTTTTTTTTAGTTAATAAATTTATTTGTCAGACGATGCTGTCCGCAAATTAGTTACGAGTAAATATTTATTCTCTCTCAAAGCCCTTAAATCATTCATTACGCTTTTAATAACTTCATAAGAAGTTGTTTTATCTGCTTTTATAACGAGCATCAGGTCTTTACCGCCTTCTTCTCTTGCCTGTCTAATCCAGGTTTGAAATTCGTTATACGATTTTTTTACGCCCTGTTCCGTTGTAAAAGAACGTTGCCTGCCGTTAATAGAATCGTTTGGAATACCAATATTTGGGTTATTTGGAATTAAAAGTTGTTCCTGTACAAATTTGTCCTGTTCTGCACCGGTAAGATTAAGAAATGCGGACAACTTGTCAATCGGTACGCCGAAAGAACTAATTTTTCTGAGAGATTCAATTTGCTTATCAGTAAAAGAAATACCATATTCCGCACCTACATTTCTTGTTATCTTCATCAATTGTTCGTTGTTGTCCATACTGAGAAATACTTTGCCTTTTTCATCAACGAGAATTGTCATTGAGTTTGATTCGGGAACTTTAATTTCCGAAACAGAAGCGGGAGTATTAACAGTAATTGGCTCTTTACTAACAAAAGTTGAGGTCATCATAAAGAAAGTAAGCAGCAGAACCGTTACATCACTCATCGCAGTCATATCGATGAATGTACTCTGTTTTTTTACTTTTACTTTTGCCATTTTTTTAAAATTAGAAATTAGAAATTAGAAATTAGAAATTACGATTTTTTCCATAATTCATAATTTATAATTCATAATTAAAATTAGTGTGTTTCGGCATAAGTTTGAGTAAGAGCGAAGCCAACTTCTTCGATAGCGTAAGTCATATTATCAACTTTACCACTGAAAAAAGAGTAAGATATAATTGCCAATGCGCCTGTTGCAATACCGTTTGCGGTATTAATCAACGCCTCAGAGATACCAACGGACAATGCAATTGAGTCAACGCCGCCTGCTCCTGCAAGAGCCGAGAATGAACGAATCATACCCAATACTGTTCCAAACAAGCCCATAAGAGTACCAAGAGTAGAAATGGTAGCAATAATAGGCAAATTCTGCTGCATAGAAGGCAGTTGCAATGCTGTTGCCTCTTCTATTTCTTCTTTGATTTGAGCAATTTTTGCCTCTTTTGTAAGGTTTTGACCTTCCATTTCTTTGTACTTTCTCAAGCCCGCATCAACGATAGCGGCAACAGAACCTTTTTGTTTGTCGCAAAGTTTTTGAGCGGCTTCGAAATTGCCTTTTTTCAATTCATTTTTAACTTCGGCAACAAATTTTATAAGGTTGCCTTTACCTTTTGCCTTATTCAGAGCGAAAAAGCGTTCAACACTCAAAATAACTACTGTCAATAACAGCGTTAAAATAATAGGTACAACCCAACCACCTCTGAACATTGTTCCTAAGAAGGTTTTGGGGTGCAAAGCAGCACCATTAAATGGGTCTACTGTAACTTTTTCAGTTGCACCTTCTGGCAAGTAGGTGATTTTCTTTTGCCAAACAAAACCGTTGTTTTCAACGTTATTGTTTTCGAAATTTCTATTTGAACCCGGAACAAAATAGAAAAAACTTTCAGCCAAAATAAAGCTGACAAGAATTACTGCAAAGGCAGAAATGCCTCTTGATTTTTTTACTTTCATAAATAATAATTATTAAGTTTTTTAATTAAAAAATTTTGGTTGCAAAGATACAATTTATTTTTAATATTTGATTTTTTTTTTATGCAAAAGTTTAATATTAACAAGATTTAACTTTGTTGCATTTGATTTATATTTATAACGTTGAAATAGAAAAAAATATTGCATAATATTTTATTTTTTAAAAAAAATTATAAAAGTTTGTAGTAATTAAAAAAATATAGTAATTTCGCACAACTTTTTTAAGAAAATATAATTTTTGTTATGAATACAATGACTTTTTGGTGGATTGCATTTATTGTAATTTTTATTTTGGTTTATGCCATTGACCTTTATGTTACCGACCACCGCAAAGGTGAAATTTCGGTAAGGACATCTTTGCGCTGGACAGGTGCTTGGATTACTATTGCGCTGCTTTTTGGGGTAGCGTTGTATCTGTTTTTCCCTGATAATCATACAGGTGAAAATACCTCAAAAATTATGGGAATAAAATTTATTTCCGGTTATTTAACGGAATATTCTCTTTCGGTGGATAATCTTTTTGTGTTTATTATGATTTTTTCAATGATGGGAATTGCCTCGCACAATCAGCCAAAACTGCTGAAAACGGGAATCCTAATCTCTATTGTGTTGAGAATTTTATTTATTCTTGTGGGAATGTCGCTTGTTGAGCGTTTTGCGTGGATAATATACATTTTTGGAGTAATTCTTATCTGGACTGCATATAAAATGGCGTTTTCAAACGAAGATGAGCAAGTTGACCCCGAAGCAAACATATTATATAAAGGTGCATCTAAAATTTTTCCGATTCACCCTGATGAACATTCATCACATTTTTTTATTAAAGAAAACGGAAAACATTATATTACGGTAATTTTTCTTTGTCTGCTTGTAATCGGCTCAACAGACGTATTATTTGCAGTTGATTCTATTCCTGCAATTATAGGCGTTATAAATGACGGTGCAAAAGGACTTCTCACACTCGGCGAAGAGAACTTTCTGGCTGTTTCTTCAAATGTATTCGCAGTAATGGGTTTAATTTCGCTGTTTTTTGCACTCAAAGGCATTATGAAAATGTTCCGTTTCCTCAAACACGGCGTAAGTTTTATTCTATTTTTTATAGGTGTAAAAATGCTGTTAGGTTTTGTTACTCCTGTTGCAGCATTCTTCCACAATAATTCATGGGTTTCATTGGCAGTAATTGTTTTCACGCTCGCCTTCTCTATTATTCTCTCAATGTTGATTTCTGATGAAAAGAAAATTAAAGAATTAAGAGAAATATTGGAAGAAGAAAAAGCAAAAAAGCAATAATTCAGACAATATTTTTTATAAAATAAAACTGCAAAAGTAATATATAATATTTGAAAAAGTATTATATATTACTTTTTGTTATCATTCTAAAAACCTTGCAATTGTAATGTCTGTAATGGATAAAATTATAATAAAAATTTAACTTTTAAAGTTTCTTTTAAAAAAAATTACTAATTTTGCAAAAAAAAATCAAAAAGTGAAGGAAAATTTTTTGCAATATGTCTGGTTTTCAAAGTTGTTTTCTGTTGAGCAGCAAACAACTGATTTTCAGCGTGTTGAAATAATTGATATTGGGCAGAAAAATACAAATGCAGGACCTGATGTTTTTAACGCAAAAATCAAAATTGGCGATACTCTTTGGGCGGGAAATGTGGAATTTCACGTTTGCGGGGACGATTGGCAGCAGCACCGCCACCACAACGACAAGACGTATGACTCCGTGATTTTGCACGTTGTGCTGCAAGAAGGTAAAAACGCCGAACGCACCAACGGTACTTTTGTTCCGCAAATGGTACTGAAATATTTAAAAAAAGCGGAAAAAATGTTTGAAAAAATAAATTTACCTTTTATTGAATGTGATGCAGAATTTTTAGAAAATCGTAAAAATGGCATTGAAAAATCTCTTGAACTGCTTGTAAATGAGCGCCTTGAGCAAAAATCTGCAGCAATAGAAAATTTGCTTTTACAAATGCAAAACGACTGGGAAGAGGCGTTTTATATAACTACGGCACGCAGTTTTGGTTTTGGTACAAATGCCGCACCATTTGAGCAAACAGCACGAAATCTACCGCAAAAAATTCTTGCAAAGCACAAAGATAATATTTTGCAGATTGAGGCGATGTTGTTTGGCACTGCGGGCTTTTTGGATAATATGGAGCCGCAAGACGATTATTCCCAAAAGTTATTAACAGAATATAAATATTTTAAACATAAATTTGAGTTAAAAAATATTGATAAATCAATGTGGAAATTTTTGCGGTTGCGTCCTACAAACTTTCCGACAGTTCGCCTTGCGCAGTTTGCTGTACTGATACATAATTCCTCTAAATTATTTTCAAAAATTCTAGAACAGAAAAATTATAAAAATCTGCTCGAACTTTTTGCCTGCGAACCGAGCGAATATTGGCAAAATCATTATCTTTTCGGCAAAATTTCAGAAGAGCGTGGTAAAAAAATGTCAAAAAGTTCAATAGATATTGTGCTGATTAACAGCGTGATACCGTTTTTATATTGTTATGCAAAAAAATATAAAAACGAAGAGATGAAAAATTTTGCTTTTTCGTTACTCAAAAAAATTCCTGCTGAAAAAAACAATATAACTTACGGTTTTGAAAATTTAGGTATAAAAACGAAATCTGCATTTGATTCTCAGGCACTTATACAACTCAAAAATTTTTATTGCAACAGAAAAGATTGTTATAATTGCAAAAATAAGTTTAGTTTATAGCAAAACACTATTAGAGCAAATAATTTGTAAAAAAATTGTACCTTTGCAGGTTTATTTTTTAAATGGAATCATAGTTAATGTATTAATATGAAAGGTGTTTCAAATAATGTAAATTTTGCCAAAATTGAAGAAGAGGTTTTGGAGTATTGGAGAGAAAACAATACTTTCAAAAAATCATTGAATAAAAGCAAAAACAACGACCAGTATGTATTTTATGATGGTCCGCCGTTTGCAACCGGCTTGCCTCATTATGGTCATATTCTTACTACATACATAAAAGATACAATTCCTCGCTATTTTACGATGAAAGGATTTTATGTTGATAGACGCTGGGGGTGGGACTGCCATGGCTTGCCAGTTGAGTTAGAAATAGAAAAGAATTTAGATATATCCGGCAAAAAGGATATTGAAGAGTTTGGTATTGATAAATTTAACGACGCCTGTAAAAATATAGTATTCAGATATGCTGATGAATGGATACAAATTATTGAACGTATTGGACGCTGGGTTGATTTTGACCGTCAATACCGGACTTTGGACTTAACATATATGGAGAGTGTTATGTGGGCGTTTAGTGAATTTTATAAAAAAGGATTGATTTATGAGACGCCGCGTGTTGTTCCCTATTGTAATCGCTGTGAAACTCCATTATCAAATTTTGAAACAGGATTAGACGATTCTTTCAGAGAAAGAACAGACCCTGCAATAACAGTAAAAATTGCAGCAAATGATAATTCGGGCGAAAACTTTTTGATATGGACAACAACACCTTGGACACTACCAAGCAATGTGGCTATTGCCATAGGCGAAAATATTGATTATCTTTTGCTAAAAAATGATTATGAATTATTATGGATAGCAAAAGATTGTGTTGGTCGTTACAAAAACAAATTAGAAAACGCAGAAGTTGTTAAAACAATAAAAGGAAAAGAGTTGATAGGGAGAAAATATACTCCAATTTTTGATTATAATAAAAATAATTCTAATGGTTGTAAAATTATTTCGGCTGATTTTGTAGAGGTAGACACAGGAACAGGGTTTGTGCATTTGGCACCGACTTTTGGCGAGGATGACTCTATTGCCTGCAACCGAGAAAATATTAATGGGTTTGACCCTGTAGGTTTAGATGGAAAATTTACTTATTTAGTACCCGATTTGGAAGGAATTGATGTTTTTGAGGCAAACAATCCGATAATTGCTCGTTTAAAAGAAAATGGTAAATTCTTCTATCGGGAGAACTACAAACACAATTATCCTCATTGTTGGCGTTGTGATAATCCGCTTATTTACAGAGCAATCAGTAGTTGGTATGTAAAAGTTACCGATTTTAAGGATAAAATGATTGCCAATAATCAAAAAATAAACTGGATACCCAAACATATTAAGGATGGTCGTTTCGGAAAATGGCTTGAAGGAATCCGAGATTGGTCAATTAGCCGTAATCGTTATTGGGGTTCTCCAATACCTGTGTGGAAATGCAGTGAGTGTAATGAAATATTTGTGCCTGATTCTATTGAAAGTATATCAAAAATATCGCAACAAAATGTAACTGATTTACATCGTCCTGCTATTGATAATGTATTGTGGAAATGCACTAAACCTAATTGTAATGGTCATTTTAGGCGTGTCCCGGAGGTTTTGGACTGTTGGTTTGAATCGGGTGCTATGCCGTTTGCACAAGTGCATTATCCGTTTGAAAACAAGGAATGGTTTAATGACAATTTTCCTGCCTCATTCGTAGTTGAATATGTGGCACAGACAAGAGGTTGGTTTAATACGATGGTAACAGAGGCGGCAGGTATTTTTAATAAACCGCCTTTCAAAAACGTAATTTGTCACGGAGTTGTTTTGGCTGCCGATGGTCGAAAAATGTCTAAACGACTTAAAAATTACCCCGACCCAATGGATGTTATTTCAAAATACGGCAGTGATGCGCTGCGTGTATGCCTGTTGTCTTCACCTGTGGTTAAAGGATTAGATATTTCATTTAGCGAAGACGGCGTAAGAGATGCCCTACGAAGATACATTATTCCTCTTTGGAACTCATTTAGTTTTCTTACTACTTATGTAGAGTTATCAAAAGGATATAAACCAAAAGAGATTGTTAATTCTGATAATATCAACGATAAGTACATTTTTGCTGAATTTGAAAATCTGAAAGCCGAGTTGACACACAACATTGAAGCGTATGATTTACCAAAATGTTACAGTTTATTGCTTGGGTTTACAGAAACTTTGTCAAAATGGCATATTAGAAATAACCGCGCTCGTTTTTGGGCAAACGAATTAGATAATGATGTAATCGCTGCATTTGATACATTATATACCATTATTAAAGAGTTTAGTGTGCTTTGCGCTCCATTTTACCCATTTATTTCCGAATATATTTACAAATATTTGACAGGAGAATCGGTGCATTTACAAGATTGGTTGTCAGCAGTAGAAGAACGCAAAAACGAAAAACTAAAAGAGGAAGTAAATGTTGTTCGCAATATTATTGAAAGTATCAGACGTATTCGCGAAAAGGAAAAAATAAAAATTCGCCAACCGTTACAAGTTGCCAAAGTGAGCGGCGTTACTCCCAAATTATTGGAATTATACGGCAGTTTAATAAAAGACCAAACTAATGTTAAGGAAATTCAGTTATGTGGCAACTCTGATGAAATTTCTAAAATGACAATAACGCTTGCAAAAACACTTGCACCGAAACTTAAACAAAATTTTATGACGGTAAAAAATTCCGTTCAAAACAATGAATTTGAACTATTGCCGAGCGGAGAATTGAAAGTTGGAGATTTTGTTTTGGAAACAACCGACTTTGAAGTACAGCGAGTTCCTTTATTAGAAAATGAGGCAGTTAGTCAAAATAGAAATATTGTGGTTGTTTTGTCTTTGGATATAAACGAAGAACTATATTTGGAAGGACTGTCAAGAGATATGAACCGTCTAATTCAGGATTTGAGAAAAAAATTAAATTTGAAATATGAAACAAGAATACAAATTCAAATCAATGCAACAGGCGATTGGCTAAAATCATTTTCAAAGCATCAAAAATGGATAATGTCGCAAACATTGGCAAACAAGGTTATCTATTCGTTGAGTACCGAGCCGCTCATCAATGAAAATGATGAAACGGGGATATTACAAATTAATATTGACAGCATCTAAAAAAATACAAATAAAACAAAAACAGCCAGCAAGTAACACCGCTGTGCTGTTTTGTTTATAGATTTAAGTTTTTTTATAGATTTTTTCTTCCTAATAGCATATTTTTTATTGCATAATAATTTTCTAAATAACGCTTCTTTTTATCCTCATAAATTTCGTCAATAGTAATCATAATACCAGTATCGTGAATGTCTCCAAAGTCAGCATCAACGCAAGTACCAAAGGAGCGCATCGACCCCGAAAGATCAATATAAGCGCGAATTAGCGGCGGAATACTCTCTTTTTTCTTTTTTACAAAATTGTTTAAAATTTTAAAATTTTCTTTTGCATTGCCATCTGCAAACATTATTTCAAATTTATGCAAATAATGTTTTGGTATAATCTCAAGATTTTTTGGTATAAAAAGATTATCGCTGTCAGGAAAAAATTTTGAAAGGTAATATATTATTGCACACCGTGCCTGTTCGTTCATTTGCGGATAAATGGTAACTTTACCAATAAGATATTGAGTTTTGGGATATAGCGAAATCATTGAGCCGATGCCGTCCCAAAGGTTGTCAAGAGCAAAAAGTGCCTTAACTCCACCCTTTATTGACTGATATTTTGGCTGAATAAAAGCGCGTCCAAGTTCTATTGTCTGTGATAAATAATCATTTATAAATTTTTCAGAGAAAATAAAAATATGCTCCATAGACATTTGAGGAACATTGTTTTTTATCACAACATTTTGACCGCTTATAAAACGATAACCGCCAATTATCTCTTTCTCATCTGGATTCCACACAATGAGTTGTCCGTATGGTTGCGGCAAAACATCAAACTCATCTGTATCAAGAGAATTTCCGCTGCCGCCACCGCTGTTGCGAAACGAAATTTCGCGCAAACGCCCTATTTCTTTCATAACATTAGGCGAATTGTGCGCATTGACAACATAAATTTCGTTATTTGCCTTGTGGGTCTTTCTAAGAAATTTACCTGACAACTCCTTAATTATCAATTTTTTATCTATCGGTTCAATTATTGAAACCATATAATAACTTTTTTTATTTTTTTTTTTTGACAAAAGTACAAAATTATTTTAAATTTTATAAAATTATGTTTTATCAAACAATAATAAAAAAAAAATATGTAATTTTGCAAAATTTTAATTTAAAAAAAAATATAATGAACCCAATTATTCAAACACAAAATCTAACAAAGATTTTTAAGGAAACGGCACAGGAAGTTTGTGCTGTTGATAACATAAATCTTGAATTTGTTCAAGGCGAATTTACCGCTATTGTTGGACCTTCGGGCAGCGGCAAAACAACATTACTAAACCTTATCGGCGGATTGGATTCTCCTACTTCCGGCAAAGTTTTCATTGACGGCAAAGATATTTCTACCCTTACCGAAAAGCAAATGACAAAATTTCGCCTGCAAAATATCGGCTTTATTTTTCAGGCATATAACCTAATTCCCGTGCTGACGGCAAAAGAAAATGTGTCGTTTGTGATGGAATTGCAGGGCAAAAACAAAACCGAAACAAGCAACAGAGCGGAAGAATTGCTTTTGTCAGTTGGTTTGAACGACAGAGCCGACAGTCGTCCGGCAAAACTTTCGGGAGGTCAGCAGCAACGCGTGGCAGTGGCGCGGGCATTGGCATCAAAACCAAAATTCATCCTCGCAGACGAGCCAACAGCCAACCTTGACAGTAAATCCGCCGAAAATCTGCTCGAAATAATGGAAAAACTGAACAAAGAGGAAAATATTACCTTCATTTTTTCCACCCACGACCCGCGAATTATGGCAAAAGCAAGACGCATTATCACCCTCGAAGACGGA
>Ga0209628_10001074_pt1 | contig 17312 bp, 8 predicted proteins | sample TergutCu122P4_FD_187285 | JGI IMG/M metagenome (GOLD analysis project Ga0209628, IMG submission 187285) | Cubitermes ugandensis P4 segment gut microbial communities from Kakamega Forest, Kenya - Cu122 P4 (SPAdes) (version 2) | ecosystem: Host-associated > Arthropoda: Insects > Digestive system >...
AAAACGTAATTACAACTTGCTGCCGGGTAATTACGTTTTTGAACTGTTGGCTGATGCAGGGACAGACGAATCAAGGTGTGAAACCCAATCTTTTGCTTTCTCTATTTCGCCTGCCTTCTGGCAAACGACCTGGTTTTTAATCGCAAGTATAGCGTTCCTGTTGCTTTCGGGAGCAGGAATAGCGCTCGTTATTCAACAGCGTAAAAACAAGGCGCTATGGGAGAAACTTCGCGCCGAAAAAGAACTCAACGAACTGCGTATAAGCAGTATACGACTGAAGGCCATCCCCCATTTCAACGCAAATATATTAGCGGCTATCGAATACTATATCACCAACCGTTCCCGCGAGGATGTGATCCGTATCCTGGACATCTATTCCGACTTCACCTACAAGACACTGAGTGAGGTGGACAAAGCCTCCCGGCCTTTGTCTGAAGAGCTTGCCTACGTAAAAATGTATCTCGATTTGGAAAAAATACGCTTCCTTGAAAAATTCGATTTTCAAATCAAGGTAGATGAAGGGGTCAATGAAAATGTGCAACTGCCAAACATGGTCCTTCATACCTATTGCGAAAACGCTGTCAAGCACGGGCTTATGCCTTTGGATTCAGGCGGCCTGCTTACCATACAAGTATCACAACACGGTAATATCGTCAGTGTTATTGTTGAAGACAACGGGGTAGGACGCGCTCAATCCGCCAAAAACCCGCATCTGCACAGTTCCAAGCAAGGTCTATCTATTCTCAACCGACAAATTGAGATTTATAACCGCTTCAATCATTCCAAAATCAACCGGTACGTCGACGACCTCTCCGCAGGCACCCGCTTCACCATCGAAGTCCCCTTAGATTTCGCCTATTTGTAACTCCGGCATCCCTGCCGGAGAAGCAATCCGCCATCTCCCCCCGTCCCCCGTGGCGGATTAACCGTGCAAGACCTGTTTCATGTCAATAACCGGCCAGGGTTTGTAGTCTTGCCAGTCGCCGCGGGTGAAGTCGGGGATAGGAAGCGTGCATCTGTTGAGGACGGAGCGCTCGCTCAGTTCGACGATACACGACCAGGAAGCGGCGTCATACACGGTCTGGTCTAATGGATAACCGTTTCGCAGGCAATAGATTAACCGCCAGTCCATGATAAAGTCCATACCACCGTGACCGCCAACCTTACGGGCCTGGTCGCCGATGTATTTGCTTAACGGATGTTCATACTTTGAGAGAAGTTCTTTTTGGGAGCCTTCTTTTAAGAACTCATGCGAGCCGGGCTGTAAGGCTACCTTCTCATCCGGATATTTGACAGCCATACCATTCGTGCCTTGCACTAAGTGGATACGCGAATAGGGACGGGGCGAAGTGGTATCGTGCTGAACCATGATAGATTTGCCTTTGGCAGTATGGATAATGGTCGTGTTCATATCGCCTAACATATAACGCTCGGAGTGGGTTATCCTTTCATCATCTTTGAGGTTGTTTTTGGCATATAACGACAACCCGAACTGGTTGGTGGAGACCGACGAAAGATAGTCCATCCGGTCGCCCTGGTTGATCCCCATGATCTGCGCAATAGGGCCTAAGCCGTGTGTCGGGTACGGATTGCCTGTGTGGTATTTACTGTACTCTAACCGCCAGTGTTTATAGTATCCGTCGAACTTACTTTGGCGCAAGTCATGGATATAGGCCCCTTCGGTATGGATGATTTCTCCTAACACACCTTGCCGCGCCATGTTGAGGGTAGCTAGCTCGAAGAAGTCGTAACAGCAGTTTTCGAGCATCATACAGTGCAACTGTTTCTCTTCGGCTTTGTCGACTAACGCCCAGCAGTCTCTGACGGTCAGCGCAGCAGGAACTTCAACGACGGCATGTTTCCCATGGTCCATCGCATACAGCGCAATAGGTACGTGCAGTTCCCAAGGGGTAGCGTTGTAAATCAAATCAATGTCGGTGCGTTCGCACATCTTCCGCCAGTCTTCTTCGTTTGAGTAGGCGATAGCCTCTTTCCGGTTACTTTGTTTCAGGTATCTCTGCGAACTGGCTATACGTGCCGGCTGCAAATCGCATATTGCAACGATTTCGGTACCTTCAATCTGCGATAAACGCTGAACAGCGCCTCCGCCACGTCCCAAACCAACTACGCCTATACGCACTGTCGAAAGCGGCTTGCAGCGAAGCCCTAAAACCGATTTACCCTTCCGGCGAGGCGCCTCTTCCGCTTGAAGGGGGGTATTCTGAATATTAGCCGCCTGTAAATTTTTTCCTATCAATGCAGTAGCTCCTCCGGCCAAAGAAGTCTTCAGGAATTGTCTTCTGTTAAACATGATGTATTTTTTAATATGCGTTGCAAAAGTACACAAAATAATTAGAAAGCAACCTTTTTCCCCATTTTTTTTGATGGATTGGTGAAAATAATGTCCTTTCAAACTATCGCATCGGCCATTACAGCAACCGCCATTGCTATAAATCTCTAATAATTATCATTAAATAGGTGAAATATCATGGCGGAATGGGAATAGGCAACCTTCCGCCATTTCCCCCGTCCCCGTGGCGGTAACAAGTAATCAAAACGGGTATCCTATGGCTAAGTGGATGCCGATGCCGTCCCACAGGGAGGGGGTGTTAAAGTATGTTTTCTTGCCGGTGTCGTAGGGGTAGTGGAGGGCGTAGCCGATGTCGATGCGGAAGATGAGCATTTCCATGTCGTAGCGGAAGCCGATGCCTGTGCCGACGGCTATGTCGTTCAGTAGGTGCTTCAGTTGCATGGTACCGCCGGGTCGCGTTTCGTCTTTATGCATCAGCCATACATTACCGATGTCTAAAAATACAGCGAAATCTAAGTTGCCGACAAAAGGGCCGCGGTATTCTATGTTGCCTTCTATCTTCACGTCGCCGTTCTGGTCGATATAGGAATAGACGTTTTTGGCGGGGATGAAACGGCCGGGGCCGATGCTACGGATGGTAAAGGCGCGGATGCTGTTAGCGCCGCCTATATAAAAACGCTCGTTGTAAGGCGCCATCGTCGAGTTGCCGTAACTGTAAATGATGCCGCCGCCGGCACGCATGGCCAACCGCCGGTTCCTGTCTATGTACATGTTGTAGCGTAACTCGGTGGTGGCTTTCACGAACTGTGCGTAGGGGTTACTTAACAAGGCTTTATCCTTTTCGCTGAAATTCCTTCCCAATAGCGCGTAGGCGCCTGAAACGAGATTACCGGCTTCCGAAACGGTAAAGTTCCATATCGTCTTACTGCGCTCCTGTCGTACAACCGTGTTGTTCAGCGTATAAGAGTAACCGATGGAAGGGATAAACTGATCCTGCAAGCTCTGACGTAAAGATGGATTTAAGGCAACTACTTCGTCGAAAGCGGGCGTTGTTTTCTGCAGTTTGTTAAAGACTAATTTGAAGGGGGTAAACGTATGCGAGCGGATACGTACCGGATGAAAATCGTAAGATAAGCTGCCGCCCATCACCCAGGTAGCATAATAGTTGGCTCTGTTTAGCAGGCTGACATCCAAATCTAAGCGTGAGACGGCGGAGAAATCATACGCTCTTTTCCCTATTTTCGGCAATACAAGGCGCGGAAAGACGATGTCGGCTTTAACTCCTATTTCGTAATTGTTTATAAATCCTGTGTTGGTAATCGTTTTGCGTCCGGTATTCCATTCATATAGCCCGTAAGCGGAGCCTGAAAGCGTTTCGCCACCCCCAAACACGTTGTGACGTATCAGGTTAAGTGAGGCTTTAGGCCCGGCAAAATTGTTTTCATTCGCTGTGGCTCTTGCCTCAAAAACGGCATTGAAGGGGTAGTCGTAAGTGGCATTTATATGGACAAGTAAGGTATCGTTGACGGCGGAAGTGTCTTTGGGGGAATATTGGAACTCTGTAAAACGGAAGACATCTAACCTGTTAAGCGAAGTCTGCGATTCGGTTTGCCGGTTCAGATTGTATAAGTCGCCTTTTTTGAATTTAATCTGGTCGCTAATGATTTTCGGACGCACGCGCAGTTTGCCTTCGTAATAAATCATCAAACCGTTATAACTGACGCTATCGGTAGGCTGCTCGTTATCGTATCCGTTCAAATGAATAGCTATATCGCCCGTGCGCCAGGGGCGTAAGATAGCACGGGGCGAGCCGGGGCGCAACCCTACCCGAAGGCTTACCTTATTAGGCGCCAGTGTCGTGTCGGCCTGATAGACAATATATTCGGGCCGGAAGTAGTAGTATCCGTTGTTACGCATGATGGCCGAGGTGCGTTGTCTTTCTGCTTCTAACAGTTCGGCGTTAAACTGATTGCCCGGACGGATAAGGCTCTCCGCCTGGTTCAGCACAAGAACGGTGTCGGCTCTGTTTTGCAGGCGCCTCCACTCTACCGAATCTATCGTATAGGGTTCGTTCAGTTGGATGGTATACTGTATTTTGGCTTTCAGCGAATCGTTTTTATCCGGTATGATCTCATAAAAGGCTCTTCCGTTAAAATATCCGTTGTCGCGCAGTATGTTACGTACAATGGCGGTGCGTGTATCGGGGCGAACACCGGAAATTAAAACCGGCTGTGCAGCGAGCCAGTTCATCATCCACCGTCTAATAACGCCTTTCTTGTTCACATTAGCCTGGTAAACCCAGAGGCCCAAAGGAATAGGCGTCCTTGTATAGGAGCTTCCCAGAAAGGCGTTGTTAGGGGGGCAAGCCAATGTCTCGTCAATCAGGTCGAGCATCTCGTCGCCGACAGGAACGCTGTCAATATCAACGATGTTTATACTTTTTATACCGGTATACAACACCTCGTCTGCCGGAAGATTCTTGGTCGTCGAGCAGGAAAAGGCCATCATTAATCCTAACAATGCCTGAGACAGGTTTGCAATACAGGACTTGGACATTTATTTATTTCATCGGCTTTGACGAGGCAAAGGTAAATAATTATTTTCCTTTTTCAAAACTTTCAATAGTTTCCCGTTTACGGATGGCGAACAGGTCTTTCAGGTTGATTAGTTTTTTGCGGATTGTAAAGCCAACGCCGTACTTGACTATTTCGCCTTCAAACGTATTTTCATATTCACGGCTTCGGAAGACCTGAACTGACCGCGAGCCGTCCATGTCTAAACGGTAGCCGAGCGAAATGTCTTCGGGGAAAAACTTATTTCCATATTGGCGGTCGGCTGTCGAAAAGCGCAACCCTACGGCGGTATTAAATCTTTCCTTGAAGAAATCCTTGTAGAACCGTCCGATATAATCGACGCGCCGCCCCATTCCCTGCGTGCCGTCGTAGGTGATGACGTCGAAAGAAACCGGCATATCGCCTAATAAGTTGCCTAAAATATTTTTCACCTCACGCTGTAACAGACTGCTCAGCGCTGCACCGACATCTAAGTTTTCTTTATCCGTACCCTCGCTTGCTAAATATACGCCTGTCACTAAGAGGCTGATAGCCTGTTTGCTTCGCTCTTCGGCGCCCATCGAAGTGAGTTGATTTTGAATAGTAGCATTCGTTGGCGCTTCTAACAGAAACTGAACGGATACATCGTTTAGATTGTCGCGCAACTGTATGCCGGCATTAAAATCCACCATCTGCGATTCTCCGTTCAGGTTGACAGATGAGCGCGCCCTCGTATAAGCCGAAATGTTGAGATACGGGTTCATCGGGTCGCCGCTCCAGTCGATATAACTGCCGTTGCGTACCGAAAAATCCGTCAGCGGAATGACCGGTATCGAATAGCGTAGAGCGCCTTCCGACAGCGTATATCTGCCGTTCAGCCGCAAGTTGTTCTGTGTCGTATATTGTAGCGCCAATTCACCGCCGCCTCTTATCTCGACAAAGTTCGATTGTACCGGATCTAAGTCTATTCGAAGCCGCACTACCGGGTCGATACTGACATTGAGCAGCATATCTGTTCCGGTTGCAGTTGCCGTACCGCGTGTTCCCCGCATCAGGTTGAAAGGCCGCCCCGACCGTCCGGGTATCGTATCGGCAAAATAGGTGAAGGTGACAAGCTCGCCGAAGTTGTCCTCTACCTCTAAAGGCGAATCGACCATGATATATGTGAAATTTGAATTTCCTAACACCCTTAGGTTGCCACGTATACGTAACGACTGCATCGGCCCGGTTAAAGTGCTGTTGAAGTTTACAAACATACGCCCGAAAAGAAGACTTTCCGGCGTGCGCCGCGAATCAAATAATTGCAGGTTGGAACCTGACATTCGTAAGTCGACGACGGGGCGGCTTGTGTTCGTCGCATCTACCGACCCTTCGATGAGCAAAGGATTATCTTTCTGCGTATAAATTTTAAATTTTTCAAAAATCAACCTGTTTTTATTCATTTTAACCGGCTGATCATCAAAATATATCGCGGTAGAAGCTGGGATGACAGTAACGGCGACCTTATCCATCTTCAACTCGCCGCTCAACTCCGGATTATCCAACGTGCCGGTTATTTCTAATTTGCCATTCAAAAAGCCCTGCATCTGAACTGTCCTTTCTGGTATCATAGCATTGAAAGGGCTTAACGGGAAGCGGTCTACCCGGACAAATCCGTCAATTTTTTCCCTGTTCTTTTCCTCTTGATAGAGAATAGAAAGCGTTATTATCTCTGACAGATCGTGAAAAGTATGTAAGTCAAGCTGATGTGTACCATTTCCCACCGGCTTCCAAGAGGCGTCTATCAGGATTTCCCCTATTCGGCTACGCTCATAGTATAAGTCGTTAATAGAGCCTTTGGCAACCACTTTGAACGTATTATCCACCGGCAAATATCTGCATGTCACATTCAAAAAACCCTTTAACGACGGAAGTGAGGTAAATTTCGCCGAAATATCATCTAAATTCAACCTGTCAATCTCAACCATCAGTTCGTTGCTGTCTTCGTCCTGATGCTCTGTATGAATCCAAATAGATGAGTAATTATCGCCTCTCAAACGAATATAGGCGTCAATGTCGTCCCAATCTTTAAAACGAAAGAAATTGTTTTCGTTGATAGTAAACGGCAAGTAAGCTATCACGGGTTTTTCGGGATAAAAAGAGAAGATGTATCCGTCGGACGCCTTAGTGGCCTGGACGCCAAGGTGCAATCCCTTTTCGCCTCTGCTGTTGAGATAGGAGACAAATAAATCTGCCTTATCCTTGCGAAGGGAACCGCTCATATTCAACTTGAACGGGTCCTGGTTGCGAAAACGATTTTTCATTACACCGGCCTCATATATGAATCCTTCCATATCTTGCCATATTTTCAAGCGAATCGTATCGATTCTCAACGTGTCTTTTATCAACGCCAACAGTTTGCTGTTTACATTTAACCCATCTGCCTGCGATATCGTTGCTTCTAACTCAAAATGTTCAAAAAGCGTATTGTAACTCTGTAAAAATTGGCTGACCGAATTGTCTTTGTCGGCATTGATACGTAAGGACATATCCGGAAAATGGGAACGTAAAGCCTGAAAATCAAGCATTGAATCGCGCTTTAATTGCCCTTCTGCCTCGTTGGCTAATGAGGATATACTAACTATTAAAGTCTCCAAATCGGAGTTACCATGTAGATGGATATTTATGTCGCCGGCATAAAATGAAATTCGTGTCGTGTCAATTTCCGAGCGCAAAGCCATCGTTATCATTTTGGGCTTTATCACCTGACTGTCAATGTTCAGATTCCAATTGCCCAAAGTCACATCCAATGAATGTGTTTTTTCGAGGTCGGTTTCAAACTCTGAAAACAGTTGAAAAGAAGTAGACAGCGGTGAATCCATCATTCCAAGCCCGTAAATATCAATCGAATCAACATCCATTATTAACAATCCTTTTAACTTCTCTTTCTGCAAAACGCCATCTACGGAAATGATGCCTTTCAATAGCGGGTAAGCGCTTTTTAGTTCGGCTTGCAATTGGTTCTTATTAAGGCTCCCCGAAAAAGTGAAACCTGTCAGCGAAGACTGTCCATACCTTGCCTCGTTTAAACGAAAATCTATTTTGGCTTGCGTATCCGTATGGTACGGGTCTGTCCCTTTTCCTTTTGCATAAACGGATGCCGAGAGCCAATACAACGAATCGTCGGGCATAAAATGTTGGGGTTCGAGGCTATCAACTTTTAAATCCAATTCATAGCTTTCGGTTAAAACATTATAATGACCGCTTAAAAGTACACTTCCGTCGCTTTCCCTGCCTGTCATCTCCGTCGAATAAACTCCTTTATCGACTGCTATAAACCCGTTCAAGCACAGGCTATCCGGCATCCGAAATCGGGGCTGCAATAGCTTGGCTACCAACTCCGGCGCCTGCGCTTGCACGCTAAAATCAACCCTTCCGCTACGAAGTTGCTCATCATCAAACGAACCGATAGCGCCGCTCGCTTGCATCTGAAAAGCGCCCGGTGCCTCAATTTCTAACTTGTTAATCGTAATATCCGATACATTGCCCTGAATATTAGCCTCAACCACAAGTGTCGTATCCGGCAGTTGCGTCCAATAATCGTCGAATTCATCCCCTAAAAGCAGTTGAATATCATGCTTATAAATTGAGAATTGGGAATTGAGAATTGTGAATTGGGAATCATTGGTTTTTTTTAATGAAGACCAAGGAATAAGCGCTTGCAAGCGAAGTGTCGAATGAGTGGTCTCTAAGTCGAAAGCTGGTATTTCTATTTGCAAGCTGTCCATGTCAAAACGCCCTGTCAATGAACGAATAGAAAGGCCGGAGCGTTCTTTAGCAGCACATGCCCGTATAATAGCCGAGATAGCGCCGGCGCTATCATAATACAATGAATCCGCCAATAGGCTGACATCCGACAGATAAATATGCGAGATGTCCAAACCCGACGCTGCTTCTGATTCATCCGTTTGGTAGGAAAGTGTGTTAATTTTCGCATAGAATTCTCTAATACCGTACTGCTCCTTATTTAAATCAACGAACCCCTCCGATAAAAGTGCTTTTTCAAGGTCAAAATCTACAAAAATAGAATCACAGGGCATCCGGCAGTTGAAGGTGATATTTTTCAACGCTACTTTTTTCAACGCGATATAAAGGTTTATCGGCACATTGACCGTGTCCTTTTCAGTTATAATGATAGAATCAGGTGTTGTTACATTCAATGAAGCCGTATCGCACATAAAAAACCGAACCTCTCCATTAGATACAGCTAAATTTTTGATGTCAATCCTTTCGGCTGCAAAGTTTATCGAATCTGCATTGAGGCTTATTTTCCCTACTGTCCCTTGAACAACCATTCCATCTAATAAACTGCCCGTATTCAACTGAACTTTTTCCATATTTATCTTTCTAACCGAAAGATAGCCTTTCATTAAAGGCATGAGTCGCACATCTACCGACAACCGGTTTATGAAGGCCATCGTATCATCATCCGTTCCTTTGATACACGCTTGCCGCACGGATAGTTTGAGCGGAAAAGCTAAATGAATTCGCTCAAAGCTGATGTCCCACCCGACCGTTTCCGAAACATAGTTCATCGCCTTCCTGGCAACCAAATTCTGAACGGTCGGTACATATAACGACAAAGCTACCAACAGTATAACTACTACCGGCATCAATAAAACCAACCCTGTCACTTTTGCCCAAACGTGCATATTTTTGTGTCAAAAAGGTAACAAACGTACAAAAAAATTCCGAAATCCCAATCATCTGAATTGAATTTTTTTGCGTCAAAAGAAAAATTTATGTATTTTTGCAAAAAAAAACAAAGATAATCTTGGATAAAAGCGTTATAAAGAGCTATTTTAATTCTATTGCTCCACAGCGGAGACGGTGGAAAAAGAAGAGAAAGTATTACCATCGGTCGTTGGAAAGATACTTTTCTTTTCTCATTCCTGCGGGGAGCAACGTATTGGAGATAGGGTGCGGAACGGGCGAACTGCTTCATGCCGTTGCACCGGCCTGCGGAGTAGGTATCGACTACGCCGAAGAAATGATAAAAATTGCCCGCGAATCGTTCCCTGCCTATTCATTTTATACGGATGACATTGAAGAGCTTCAACTCAAAGAAAAATTTGACTTTATCATCCTGTCCGACCTTACCATGTCGCTCTGGGATGTTCAGAAAGCCTTCCATTGCCTGCAACAGGTGTGCCACGAACACACAAAAATCGTCATCTCGAATTATAATTTCCTTTGGGAACCGGCCCTCAAATTAGCCCAAAAGCTGGGATTGAAATTGAAACAGCCCAATCAGAACTGGCTCTCTATACAGGACATCCATAACTTGCTTCATCTGACTGGATTTGAACTAATAAAAACCGACAGAAAAATTCTTTTCCCCTTTTATATTCCCTTACTGTCGTCTTTTTTTAACCGTTTTATTGCCAATCTACCTTTAGCCAACCGGTTGAATCTGATTAATTTGTTAGTTGCAAGGCCTGTAACAAGAAGCGTCGATAAGGATTACGCTGTTTCTATCATCGTACCGGCGCGAAACGAAAAAGGGAACATCGAAAATGCGGTTAAACGGCTTCCTGCATTTGGCGCGTCGCAGGAATTTGTTTTTGTCGAAGGACATTCTTCCGACCATACATATGAAGAGATGCTTCGGGTGCAAGCCGCCTATCCGGATAAAAATATAAAAGTACTGTCTCAATCGGGAAAAGGGAAGGGGAACGCGGTCAGAGACGGTTTTGAGGCGGCCACCGGAGATATACTTTTCATTTTAGATGCCGACCTGACCACGCCCCCCGAAGATATGCCCAAGTTCTATGAAGCGCTAAAAACCAATAAAGGGGAGTTCATCAACGGCTGCCGGCTGGTTTATCCGATGGAAAAGCAGGCTATGCGTTTGCTGAACTTAATCGCTAATAAGAGCTTTGGCGTACTGTTCTCCTATCTGCTGGGGCAACCGCTCAAAGACACGCTGTGCGGAACGAAGGTGCTGTTTAAAAAAGATTATGAGCGCATCCGAAATAATCGGCGATACTTTGGTGACTTCGACCCTTTCGGCGATTTCGACCTTTTGTTTGGCGCTGCCAAGCTAAACATGAAAATAACCGAGATCATCGTGCGCTACAAAGACAGAGAATACGGGTCTACGCAAATAAGCCGCTTCAGGCATGGCTGGCTATTGCTTAAAATGTGCGTTTTTGCTGCACGGAAAATTAAATTTATTTAGTCTTTCAGCACAGAGACACAGAGAGCACAGAGTTTCACAGAGAATAGATTGTAACAAAATGAACGGGTAATTTATTATGAGAAATTTCGAACAACATCAGGCTGAGATTCAGGCTAATCTGAATTATTGGGAGCAAAAACCGGTTCTTCGCACTATCTATGATGATTTTTACAGGCTGATTATTGAGCGCGCTGACCAGACCATAGAAGGTAAAATCGTTGAGATAGGTTCGGGCATTGGTAACCTCAAAAAACTTATCCCTAACTGTATTTGCACCGATGTCTTTAATAACCCGTGGATTGACCAGACAGAAAACGCTTATAAACTGAGCTTTAAAGATGACGAAATATCCAATCTTATCTTGTTTGACGTGTGGCATCATTTGGAGTTTCCTGTTGTAGCAATCAATGAATTTCAACGAGTTCTCACCAAAAAGGGACGCATCTTGATTTTTGAACCCTGTACCAGCTTGCTGGGAGATATCGTCTACGGTCTGTTTCATCCGGAAGGGCTGGGTTTGTTTAAGAAAATAAACACTGCCTCAATCGACGTTGATTTGAACAATTTAAGCTACTATGCCGCACAGGGCAACGCTTCCCGCTTTTTCTTTAAAAAAAAATATCGCTCCTGTTTATCGGGATTTTCTATATTATACATTGAAAAAATAGCGGCGTTGGCATATATCCTGTCCGGAGGGTATAGTAAAAAACAACTATTCCCCGATAAATACTACCCTTCCCTAAAAAAGATTGAATCCGGACTTCAAAAAATGCCTGCCATTTTTGCTACCAGATTACTTGTCGTATTAGAAAAAATATAAAACGTATAAAAAATATGACCATTACAGAAAAACTTGAAAATTTCATTACAAAAAACGAACAAAAACTGTTCCTTTTTTCGTTACTATTAGCCGGTGTCATCAGCTTATTATTGTTTGATGTGAAGGTAAGCCTTAGCGGTGACGACTGCGATTATATTGTTGCCGCAGGCGAGTTCTGGAAAAACTTTACCTATCCCGGACATCACGGCCCGTTATATCCTATTATTTTATCACCTTTCGTCGGTATCTTTGGCATAAAACTGCCCCTGCTGAAATTTCTTTCTATCGTCTTTATCGTGGCTTCACTCTGGTTTTTTTATAAAAGTTTTCGTCGGATAGTCCCGGCTATCGTCACTATTCCTGCGCTATTGTTAGTCAGCATCAATCCACACGTCCTTTTTTTCGCCAGTTATACCTATAGCGAGCCGCTGTTTTTGTTTTTACAATCCTTGTTTTTTTATTTTTTTTCCACCTTTTTCTGGCGTAACGATATGGCATATACGTTGAAAAATAATTGGGATATCTATGTGATTATCTCATTAATTATTATCGGTATGGGGTTGACGCGCACAGTCGGCTTTGCTACAATTGGCGTTGTGGCGCTTTATTTCTGCTTGGAACGTCGATGGAAAGACCTTTTCTTTACTACCGGTATCTTTGTGCTTCTCTTTGGGTTCTTTTACCTTTCAAAACCCATTATCTGGCCGGAATCATCGACCGTTCAGAGTTTTGAAACGCTCCTTGCCATTCATCCCTATAACCCCGAACTGGGCGCCGAAGATGTCAAGGGGTTGATTCTACGGGTGATTCAAAATTCGCATATCTATTTATCCAGTTTTCTGTATAAATATTTAGGGTTTCGCTCGTGGACCGATATACCCTTGGAGGATAGGCCCTGGTTGAGCGCGTTGACCTATATCCTGTTTTTCTTTAGCCTGTTTGCTGTCTTCAAAAAAAATAAATACCTCCTGTTTGCTGGGGTTTATGCGGGCGTCATGTTATTTACAAATTTTATTCTCCTGCATAAATTATGGGCGCAAGACCGTTTTCTCATGGTCTATTACCCGTTTGTCGTCCTGTTTTTGGCGGGCGGTTTATATTATTTTTTCAAGGAGAACATGTCTAAGAAAATCGCTTTCCTGTTCCCTGTCATATTATTGTCGGTTTTCATTGGAACCGGCATACACGCCAAAAACCGAATCGGTCTAAACTTGCCCATATTGCAACAAAACTTATTAGGAAATGACCTGTACGGCCTCACGCCGGATTGGGAGAATTTTATCAAAATGAGCCGATATGTGAATGAGAAATATGATAAAGAGACGGTTATCGTTAGCCGGAAGCCATCTATTTCCTTTATTTATACCGGGCGTAGCTTCCTTGGTATTTACAGTGTCCCTTACGTAAATATTAATGACATAACCGAAGCCTACCGGAAAGAAAAAGACGACTATCAGTTTCTGGTTGTCGAACTGCAATCGAGCCAGCAACTGTTAGCAGGGCTTACTCCTTTCTTGCAGTATATCCTTATTTCCAAACAAACCGGTTCCTTTACTATCAACGACAAAAAGATACAAGGCGCTATCGTTTACAGAATTAACAAAAGCATCTTTAGCCGCGAAATAACCGACTATTTAGATGCTAACAATTTTAATTATACGCTGGACTACGATTCGTATTTAAAACAATATGTCGACGATACCTACATCAATTATCAGATTACAAACCCGGATATGCTGCTCGAAAACATTAAAAACGCCAATGTAAAGTATCTGATATTAGCTAAAATACGACTGTATACAGCCCAAAACACCGGCATGTATGTCAATACCATTCACCAATACATTTCTTTCATCCAATTTAAATACCCCAACCAATTTAACATTATTCATACCATCGGAAAAGACGAAACCTGTGAGTTAGCCGAGTTTATCGGACAATAAACAAGTTGTTCATAAAATGCTCATAACTTTCTTCTCTTCGAGCGCCGGCATCCGATGTGAATAGCGTACTTTTGACGCTTTAAAAAGACACCAAACATGGCAACAGACAATGTAACAAGCAAAAAGAAAATCATCGAAACGGTTGTAATACAAGAGATTGGCAAGATACAACCTCAAGCCTTAGATGTTGAGAAAGTCGTTATTGGGGCTTTATTACTCGAAAGAGACGCCTACCCGGCTATCAGCGAAATCCTGCGCTCGGAATGTTTTTACGACAAGCGACATGAATTGATTTTCGAGGCTATCGCTGATTTGGCCCGAAACGGGAGGCCGGTCGATATGCTAACTGTCACCGAACAGTTAAAGAGAAAGGGGAACCTGCCAGCGGCAGGCGATGTGTCGTACATGGCCGAACTGACAGAGAATGTGGCTGGCACAGCGCATATTGAATACCATGCCAAAATCATCATGCAAAAATTTCTCTCCCGCGAGCTTATCCGGTTCTCAGGCTTAATACAAGGGAAAGCATTCGACGAAACGATAGATGTAGACGACCTGATGCAGGAAGCCGAAGGCAAATTATTCGAGATTTCACAACGTAACATCAAAAAAGATGCTATCCAAATCAATCCTGTTATCAACGAAGCGATTAGCTCCATACAAAATGCTGCGAAAAAGAAGGACGGCGGCAGCGGCCTAAGCAGCGGCTTTGTCGAACTCGATAAACTCACCTCCGGATGGCAAAACTCCGACTTGATAATTATTGCCGCGCGCCCTTCGATGGGGAAAACGGCCTTTGTCCTGTCGATGGCCAAAAACATGGGCGTCAATTTCAAAACACCCGTCGCCTTGTTCTCACTCGAAATGAGCAACCTGCAATTAGTGAACCGGCTGATAGTGAACGTATGTGAATTATCCGGAGAGAAAATAAAAAGCGGACGCCTCGAACCCTACGAATGGGATCAGTTAGACTATAAAGTACGCGAACTGTATGACGCACCAATCTATGTAGACGATACGCCCAGTCTGTCGGTTTTTGAATTGCGAACAAAAGCGCGTCGCTTAGTACGGGAGCATGGTGTACAATGTATCATCATCGACTACCTCCAATTGATGAACGCCAGCGGGATGGTTTATGGAAGCCGCGAACAGGAAGTAAGTATGATCTCGCGCTCGCTGAAAGGATTAGCTAAGGAACTGAATATCCCTATTATCGCCCTTTCGCAGCTCAACCGCGACCTTGAAAAACGCTCCGGCCACGAAGGCAAACGCCCCACACTGTCGGACCTGCGCGAATCAGGCGCCATCGAACAGGACGCCGACATGGTATGCTTTATCCATCGCCCTGAGTATTACGGACTGCGAGAAGACCCCGTAACCGGCAGAGACCTGTCCGGATTAGCCGAGATTATTATCGCAAAACATCGCAATGGCCCAACCGGCGAACTGTGGCTTGCCTTTAAAAATATCTTTATCCGTTTTGAAAACGTCAATGAATCAGCAATAAAACGTGAGTTCACCTCCAAAATGAATGACACACCCGAAAAATCAAAAACCACCTTGCCTCCCATCCCTGCTAACGAAGACTTCCTGTACCAGCCGCCGGACGATATCCCCCCCTTCTAAAAGATTTCACCTGTTATTCCGCTGGGGCTGTATAAAATACTGGGAGACTACCGAGCGATGCATCCCCCTGCCTGTCGGCAGACACGGTAACGGGAAGCGACAATTTAGACCGAAGGTCGACGTAGACAATTTCAACCACTTCTGAAACAAAAAAATTGTAGAATAAAAAATTGTAAGTATCTTTGGGGCATAATTTTGAAGGAATTTACTTTGTTACAGAAAGGATGCTTGACTTTATAATACTGATAAATAGAATAATATGGAAAAAGTTGTAACATTTGGAGAAATCATGCTGCGCTTAGCAACGCCTGATTACCTTCGTTTTTCGCAAGCGAAGGAGTTGATTGCTACCTTCGGAGGCGGTGAGGCCAATGTAGCGGTGTCGCTTGCTAATTTTGGGATAGAAACGGAATATATCACCCGCTTGCCTAAAAACGATATAGCCGATTCCTGCCTGATGACATTACGCTCACACAACGTGGGCGTAAACCATATCCTTCGTGGAGGTGATAGGATAGGTATTTATTTTTTAGAAACAGGCGCTATCGCACGTTCCTCAAAAGTAGTCTATGACCGTGCCAACTCATCTATTGCTACCATCGAAAAAGGGATGATCGACTGGAAAGAGATTTTCAAAGACGCCCAATGGTTTCATTGGACAGGTATAACACCCGCTATATCGCAAGGCGCCGCCGATGTATGCCTCGAAGCAATCAAAGTGGCCAATGAAATGGGTATCACTGTGTCTTGCGACCTTAACTTTCGCAAAAACCTCTGGAAATATGGCAAAAAAGCCCCCGAAGTGATGCCTGAATTAGTAGAAGGTTGCGATATTATTCTTGGTAACGAAGAAGACTGCGAAAAGGTATTCGGTATCAAACCGGAAGGTTTTGATGTGACAGCAACCGGTGGAGAGGTGGAGGCGGCAGCATTTGAATCGGTTTGTACACGGATGATGAGCCTTTTCCCCCGTTGCAAAAAAATGATCATCACACTTCGCGGCGCTATCAATGCAAACCATAACACATGGAACGGCGTTCTGTATTCGGATGGTACACTTAAACAGTCACAAAGGTATGACATCACCCATATCGTCGACCGGGTCGGCGGAGGCGATTCTTTCATGGCCGGACTTATTTATGGACTGCTAACCTATCCGGAAGACGACCAAAAAGCATTAGACTTTGCTGTAGCCGCTTCGTGTCTGAAACACACTATCTATGGCGACTTCAACTTGGTAACAGTTGCCGAAGTAGAGACTTTAATGAAAGGCGACGGGTCAGGACGCGTTTCAAGATAAAACCTGTAAATCTTATAATTACATATTTATGAACAATCTATCACATTCATCAATGAAAATGACAAATTACAGATGGGCTATTTGCTCTCTGCTATTTGTTGCTACCACGATTAACTATCTCGACCGTCAAGTTTTATCCTTGACATGGGAAGAATTTATTAAGCCCATTTTCCATTGGAATGATAACCACTATGGGAATATTACAGGGTTGTTTTCCTTAGTTTATGCCATTGCGATGCTTTTTGCTGGAAGGTTTATCGACTGGATGGGGACAAAAAAAGGATTCCTGTGGGCTATCGGTTTATGGTCTATAGGTGCTTGTTTACATGCTATCTGCGGCATTGTCACAGAGTGGTGGGTAGGCATACCTTCGGCTGTTGAATTAGCAAAGGCGACAGGCAGTGTAGCTGTTGTGATTGCAACAGTCAGTATGTGGTGCTTCTTAGTTGCCCGGTTTGTGCTGGCTATCGGCGAGGCAGGTAACTTCCCTGCTGCTATCAAAGTGACAGCAGAATATTTCCCGAAGAAAGACCGCGCTTT
>Ga0209628_10001075_pt1 | contig 17311 bp, 15 predicted proteins | sample TergutCu122P4_FD_187285 | JGI IMG/M metagenome (GOLD analysis project Ga0209628, IMG submission 187285) | Cubitermes ugandensis P4 segment gut microbial communities from Kakamega Forest, Kenya - Cu122 P4 (SPAdes) (version 2) | ecosystem: Host-associated > Arthropoda: Insects > Digestive system...
TACGAGCACTTCGTCGTGCTCGTCTATGAAATTGATAGCTCCGTCGCCTACCGCGAAGGCTGTGATCTGACGACCGTTCTTTATCAGCTGAACTTTTACGCACTTACGGATGGCGGAGTTGGGCTGTTTCGCTTCCACTCCGACCTTCTCAAGCACGATTCCGCGTGCCTGGGCCGATCCCTCCAGGGGGTCGGATTTCTCCCTAAGTTTCAGTACTCTTTTCTTGTATCCTCTGTCCAGCCAGCGGAACTTTTGCCTGTCCTCTTTCATCTTTCTCGCGGTGTATAGACCTCTACCCAAACGTTTCACCTCATTCTTTGAAGTATTTTGTGCGATAATTGTTATCGTATTTAAAGCTCATGCATTGTGGCATGGCTTCCTTCTGAAGTTGGCTAGCCCGATGAGGTATATAACACCTTTTACAAAGGTAAAAAGGCAATTCGTGCGCACGAGCTTAGGAAAAGAGATTTAATACAATCCCTTTATACCGATGGGAATAGAAATGGGCATTTTAAAGACCGGCGATGAATTGTTCGACCAAGGAGTGGACCTTATCAAAAGGAAAGAGTTCTCCAAGGCCAGGAATAATTTTGAGAAAACCATAGGCAAAGGCGGAAAGAATGCTGCACTTGCCGGGATATACATCGACATCATAGATGCGTGTCTCGACAACAAGAATCCGGCAAGGTTCGAAAGACTCGCATCAACGCTTGGGAAGACCAACGCTTCCTTCGAGTTCGGGCTTACGGAGATCGATCCGCAAAAGGTAGCTCTCGAATGCAAGCTGCTCGCGGAGCGCATGAATATCGTCAGGACGCCGGGTAACACCGTGGCGGAGCTGGAGCAGAGAGGCAACAAATACCTCGACCTTGCAAGGCAGTATCAGTCAAAGATCGGCAACAATCTGATACAGATCTACGAGGTTGTGGGAATGCCTGTGACCAACGGGATCAAGGAAGCTTTGTACCTGCAGGCCTGGGGATATGAGTCCCTTGCCGCCGGTGCGGTCATGAGCGATCCGAAGAAGGCCGCCGAGCTTTTGCAGAATGCTTATACGTGCAGAAAACAGCTGGGAGAGGACGGCCAATCCGACCTGAATTTAATGAAAGCTTATTCGAAATCGGTGAAGTGCTGGATATGCGGACGACCTTCCACCGGAGAGGGTGTGCATTTCCTTGCGATGTCGAGCGAGATCACTCCCTTCATGAGGACCGCCGACGACGATATCCTGAAGTCCGCTCCGGCCGATTATAATTCGGTTTACGTTTGCAAACCCTGCCACTCTTCCATTTCACGAAGGTCCGACGAGATAGCGAGACGCTATCACGACGTAGCCATGGCGGAGATGAGAGCAATGGAAGCAAGGCTGCAGGCAGAGATTCGAAATATGTACACAATGATGTCGATAAGACGGTGAACTGATTGGACGAAATGGTAATGCTCAGGTGCAAATACTGCGGTGCCCCTTTTGAGAGAAAGGCGCTTGAGACAGACACACCTTACATTACATGCTCAAGCTGCGGTACCTCGCAGCAACGGGTCGACTCGAAAGCTTACTTGGACCAAATGATGGGGCAGATCCAATCTTGGATAAGCAAGGCCCTTCCGGGAGGTTTCTCCCTTGCGCAGAGCGAGAATGTGGACTCCGTCGCAAGATACAACATATTCAACAATAACATAAGACCAAAGATCGAAGCCGAGTATTCTGAGTATAGATTCGCGGTCACTTCTCTTCTTGCAAGCCCGCTGATAACTCTTCCGTTCACCACGGATAACAGCATCGTCGCCTCCCATTCATCTTCGAAAGCGTTCGAATTCAATGCGAGAGCGAAGAGCGTTTCTCCGCTGGCGGTAGACGAATCTTCCAAGAACCTGATCGTTTCCGCGGAACAGATGGCCTCCGGTTACGCAATGCTCATCAATAATACGAAGCTGCTTCACGAGGACAAACCGGGAAGGTATGTTCTCATGGCGAACAACTTCAACGAGTCCGCCGCGGCTTTCAGAAAGATCAAAGGATACGGTCCCGCCGCGGACCGTTTCCAAGCGTTGGCGGGAATATGCACAGGATGCGACAAACTGCTGAACGGGGACAGTATGGGAAGTCTTTCGTACTTTGAAAAGGGACGTTCTCAGCTGGAAAAAGTCAAGAACGATATCGGCGCCGATCTGACGTTGGGGGTGATGTACCAGGCGGTTGAAATGGAGATCACCCAGGCTAAGATCCTAACGTCCATAGCGGGCTTCCTGACAAAAGGCGTCTCCGCCGATCCGATGCAGATCCTTAACAGCATCAGAAAGATAATCACATTCAATTATCAGAAGACCGGGAAGTGGGGTTTCCTGCTGGGAAACAAAGATCGATTCGATGAGATCTTCAAGTATCTGTCCGAGATCCTTGAAGCAAAGGGGGGAGGAACTCTTCCGATCATCGCGGGACCGGGAGAATACCTTATCCCGTTCTGGGATGTCGCTCTGAGATACAGTTTCCAGACCGGATCGCTCATGGCGAAGAAGAGCGTCGAGGTCTCCGAGGATATTCTCATCCCGGCGGATTTCGTTATCGATCTGCAATGCCTGAACGATCCCCGTTCCGGGTTGACGGATATCTTTTCAATAAGACCGGAATCGAGCATTCTTGCAGGGTTAAAGGGAACGGAGACGAGCATAAGCGGAGGAGAGGGGATCCAAAGACTTGTCAGCAGCGTCGCGAGGAACTCCCCGGTATCAAGAAAGGTGGCGGTCCCTTTGAGCACTGAAAAGGAAGCCAGGAAACTGGTTAGTGAGTATCTTGCGGTACGAACCAGTCAGGATAATAAACTCAAACTCAGCAACCCGGCGGTTAAATCTCTTATTTACATACCATGCGATATCAGGAACGGCCGCGTCGAGGTCCCCAACGGATTCGGCAAGCTTGTTCCGGACCGCGTCAGAAGAATGGATATATCACAGATGGTGATAATATGATACAAGGAGAGGAGTAAAAATGAATTCCAATACATTGTCGGCGATCACGGTGATTGCGTTGATCGTAGCACTGGCTATCGGCCTGATAGTCTATGTCGTGACAGATTACGGTCTGATAATAATATTGTGGGTCACCCTGATGATATTCGGAGGGGCGTACGGCACTCTCGCGATGTTTTCTCCCAAGGAGAGCGGGAAATACGGTCCAGCGCCATTCATCAATAATTTGATCATAGGAGAGATAATTTTGATGGTGGGTATGATCGGTCTGCTGTACACAATAAGCGATGTTGATCCGATAATATTGATAGCGGCATTCCTGGTCATGTTGGCTGGGGCTATCGGCTCATTAGTATACTTTAATTATATATACGGCAAAAAGAGGGAAAGTCAATGACAATAGATAAGACGGTAGAGGGCCAGATAAAAAAGAATCAGTCGCTCGTTGAAAAGGTCGGGCTCTACATACCGATCTACAGAGGTTACAAGGAAAAGAACCTCCGCAGGGATGAGGACCGAGCGGTAAGGAACGAGGTCGCCAGGATACTTGAAAGAGTCAAACTCGATCTCGTTACCATTCAGAGAGCGACTGTGAACGACCTCGAACTGATGAGGGACACAGAAAGAATTAGAAGCAAAGCGGACCGCTATTACGTTGACGTGAAGAAAGCGGTCAACGGATACAGCTCATTCCACACGGCGATCAAGATCCTGGAATCGGAACTTGACGCTCTGATCGAATGGGACGCAAGACTGATGGATGACGCCGCAGCATTGAAAAGCGAGACGGAGGACCTTGTGCGCAGGATCGATTCCGGCGACATAAAGATCAAAGTACCTCTGAGGGCGCTAGAGACGACCATCGACAAACTGCTCGAAGATTATAACGGCAGAGAGACCGTAATGAGAGGATTCAAAGAGTGAGGTGGCATAAATGGCAGAGAAAAAGACAAACGTAGTATTCTGGGCGAACCAGGGGCCTGATGATATAATCTACAGGTCGGAACACGATGACCTCAGAACAATCACTTCCGTGACAGTGCCTGAGCATGCGGTGGCCCTTTTCATAAGGGACGGGCAACTGATGGGTACGCTGGAACCGGGAAGGCATGTGGTCACCTCCGCGAATATCCCATGGTTAACGAAACTGTACAACCTTGCGCTGGGTTTCAAGGAAACTCCGTTCAAAGTTTGGATCGTGTTCGTTTCGCTGAAGATGTTCAACGGAAAGTGGGGCATCAGGAGCATGATAAGAGCGGCCGAGGAGTACGAAGTACCGATCGTTCTGATGGCGAACGGGGACTTCCAATTCAGGATCAACGACGTTGCAGTGTTCTACACCCAGGTGCTGGGCGGACTGAACGCTTATACCACCGGGGACGTCAACTCGTTCATGAAGAGCTTCATCAACGAGCAGATGATCCAGCAGATGAATTCTCAGTATTACATGGACATCATGAATAACGTTGAGAAAGCCTCGACGAACACCAAGATCCTGATCGAGCCGTACTTTGCGCAGAGAGGTATCGAACTTCTTTCACTGAAGATCAACGCCGTCGATACGACCGATGAGGACCGTACCAAAGTGTTCAAGTATCTCCAGTTCAGCAGCAAGAACGGAGAGGCCTTCAGAAAATACGAAGTGATGGAAAGCATGGCGAACGCCATCGGAGAATCACAGGGAGGTGCGGCGATGGGTGCCGGAATGCTTCTGTTCCCTCAGATGTACCAGCAGCTTCAGCAGCAGCCTGTTCAGGGCGTGCAGCAGCAGGCGCAGAAGGTCATGTGCCCCACGTGCGGCGGATTGAACGAATACCCGTACAAATACTGCAACAGCTGCGGACAGCCGTCGCCTTTGATGGCGCCGGGGCAGCCTGTGCAGGCTCAGGCACCGCGAGCGGCGCCTGCGGCCGGCGGAGCAGCCGGCGGGAAGAAGTTCAACGTCTGCCCGTACTGCGGAGAGGATCTCAGCGGTCTTGCGAAGACACCGAAGTTCTGCCCGTACTGCTCAGAACAAATAAACTAAACCGGCGAAAGCCGGCCATTATTTTTACTTCCAAATTTCATCCGAGTATCTTTATCATCTGGTTCAGACCTCTGCTTCCTTTGTTCAGGAACATAAATCCTTTTTCTTTGTAATAATCGACCAGAGCATCTTTACAATCCAGCCTTATGACAGGACATCCGACGACCTTATTTGCTCCTTCTATCAGGCCTATTGCGTGATCGATTGCAATGTTCCCTATCTTCTTATCATAACCATCGATTTTGCCAAGTTGCCCTATCAGAAAGGACTGAGCCATTCCTCTGTTTACATTCATCTTTTCCAGAAGTTCCGCATCACACTGTTCCTTGTCTACAGAGAGGCTACTGATCGCGATCGTGATGTAGGCCACCAATCGCTTTGTCGGCTCATTGTCAAATAATAGGTATGTTCTTGATATCTGCCTTGATTCGTGCTTGACCGAGGTCTCTTGAAGATATCTTTGAACATCTTCGTCCTTTGAACAAGAGAATCGAGACAGTATCCTTTTTACCCTATGTTCAGGCATTGTTTTCATAAATGCCCTTAAGGGTACGATCTCATAGGTCATCAAAGTACCCTTCTTCTACCAGTTTTATTCCACGTTCCACTCTTTCCATAACATCGGAGCGCGGCCCTGGTCCCCTTTTTTCGGCTTCCTCAAAGGCGCGCTTCAATATCTCGACCTGTTCTTTGGTCGTTATCTCTAGAATTGTGTAAAACGATTCTGTCGCCATGTTTCTGCCTCCGTTTGTATTATGTTGAACAGCTATTTTAACACTACTTTTTTAAAAACCGCATACTACAGTTAGTATACGTTCTTCTGCCGCGGACTCGACAATTTACGAAAATATCCCGATATAATTACGATATTCGTAGCTATTTGTACGAATAATCCGTTAATTGCCGAAAGATTTAGTATAAATAGTAGAAATGTCATGTAGTTTCGGAGGTAAGTGAAGATCGCAAAAAGAAATGCGTTAAAAACCTGCGGCGAGAATGATCCTGTAATAACGGAGCTAGGCGTCAAAGAGAAAGACTGGTCGATTGACACTTTCCGCTGTACGTCCTAAGGATGTTTTCGATCGTTCGCAAGACTCGACGGATGACCGCAACAATCCGGCACATGGCCGGGACCCTTAAACAACCCCACCCTGCTTCTTCTCACATTCTCATGCTTGAAGGTTTGAATCTTCTCAATCTCAACGCGTTCGTTACCACCGATATCGAAGAAAGCGACATTGCAGCCGCCGCGAGCATGGGCATCTGCATCAGCATATCCGATCCAGAACCGAGGATCAGAGGAAGTGCTACCGCTACGAGAGGGATACAAACCGCATTATAACAGAACGCAAGGAACAGGTTCTGTTTCACATTCTTCAGAGTTGCTCTTCCTATCTCCACAGCGGCGGGAACGCTCCTTACATCGTCGCTCATTACAACAACATCCGCAGCGCCGATAGCTATGTCCGTACCTGAGCCGATCGCTATCCCGATGTCCGCCTGGGTAAGTGCGGGAGCGTCGTTGATCCCGTCCCCGACCATGGCGACATTCTCTCCTATTACTTGGAGATCCTTGATGATGTTCAGCTTATCTTCCGGTAATGCTCTGGAATAGATCTCATCGATCCCTGCGATCCCCGCTATGGCTTTTGCGGTGCCCGCGGAATCCCCTGTCACCATGATCGGCCTCACTCCCATTTCTTTCAGGGACGTTACTCCGGACAATGCGGAATCTCTTATCTTATCGGAGATCGCGAAGCTTCCCGCGAAGTTACCATTGACAGTAACGATAATGACGGTCTTCCCCTCGTCCGAAAGGTCCGGGATTCCTTCCTTACCGAGATCTATTCCTGTGAACGTTTCGTTACCTACGGAGACGTTCATTCCCTTCACTTTGCATCGGACCCCGCCTCCGGGTTCGGAAATGAAGTCCGATGCTTCGGATAGTACGATGTTCTTTTCATCGGCATAGGAAACGATCGCCTTTGCCAAAGGATGCTCGGACCTCGATTCGGCGGATGCCGCTAACATTACCAACTCGGCTTCCGGAATTATTGAAAATACGCTTGTTACGCTCGGTCTCCCTTCCGTCAGAGTTCCTGTCTTATCCAAAATGACGGACGTGATCTTTCCCGATCTTTCAAGCACCGAAGCGTTCTTGAAAAGTATTCCGTGTTCTGCGGCCTTTCCGGTTCCCACCGTTATTGCAAGCGGTGTTGCTAACCCCAATGCACAGGGGCAGGCGATCACAAGCACCGAGATCATCACCAGGATCGAAAATTCGACCCCCATTCCGAAAAGCAGCCATAAAAGGCACGCAGCGACGGCAATGGAGATCACCACTGGCACAAAGACGGAAGCTACTTTATCCGCAACCCTTGCGACAGGCGCTTTTGTACCCTGCGCATCCTGTATCATTCTTACGATCTTGAATAACGCAGTATCCTTTCCTGTCTTTTCAGCCGTGATCTTAAGGCTGCCGTTGATGTTCATTGTTCCGCTGTAGATCGTCTCTCCGAGACCTCTGCTAACGGGCATGCTCTCTCCCGTGAGCATGGATTCGTCGATGGATGACGTTCCGTCGATTATCGTCCCGTCCGCCGGTATCCTCTCTCCCGGCCTGATGATGACAACGTCACCGATGATTACCTGATATGCGGGTATCGATACTTCGATCCCGCCCCTGATCACATTGGCTGTCGGCGGGGCAAGATCTAGCAATCCTCTGACGGTATCGTTTGTTTTGACCTTTGATCTTGACTCAATGTATTTTCCCACAGAGACCAAAGCGATGATCATTGCCGCCGAGTCATACACCAGCGAGTGAACATAATGAGGTTCCCCCGAGAATATCTGCACTGTGCCGTACAAACTGTAAATCACTGCCGCGGTGGTACCCAAAGCTATCAGAGTATCCATGGTGGGAGCCCCAATAGCCAGCGCAGGATATCCTTTCGTGTAGAAACGGCTCCCTGCGATCAAGACTGGTATGCACAGAACGAGTTGTAAAATAGAATATATCTCCGCATCTTTGCTCAACGGAATATCCAATCCGAACATCGGACCCATGGCAAGGATCGAAAGAGGAATAGCGAAAACGACCGCGACGATCAGTTCCCTTTTCGTTCTTATCGCGTTGTGACGTTCTCTTTTCGCAACCGCATCCGGATCGTCCTCAAGAACGAAGTACCCCGCCTTTGTTATTGCATTAACGATCTGCTCCCTTCCCGTTTTGGAAGGATCGAAAAGAACGGAAACCACATTATTGGAGAAGTTGGCGTTCGCTTCTTCTATTCCCTCAAGTTTCTTGATCGCTTTCTCAATAGAAGCGGAACATGCGGCGCATGTCATCCCGTCCGTTCTGAGGTTTATCCTTTCCGTACTCATTTGAAGAGACCTTGTTTGACCTTTGCTCTGTAGCCCGCATCCACCACCGCGCGGATGAGTTCTTCGTCTTTCGCACCGTCGTGAATGACCTCGGCCGTTCCCTTTTTGAGATCTATCGTGACCGATGTCACTTTGTTCACCTTCTTGAGGAATTGATCGACCTTGTTCGAACACATCCCGCAGCTCATTCCCTCAATTTTCAAAACGGTCTTTGCCATGTTTCTTGATGGTCTTGAAAATATAACATCATTTGCTATCAAGAAAAAATTATTTTGCTATAATTGTAAAACAAAAATCCCGTAAATTGAAAATCAATAATTCCGATTATTTACTAAAACTATTTCCGGAAATTATAAAACAAAAACCATGGAAATTATAAAACAAAAACCATGGAAATTATAAAACAAAAGTTCCGTAAATTACTAAATACTTGAATAGCCATACTATACTCATGATAGAGGATGACGAATTGACACCAGAGGAAATCCGAAAACTGTACCGTCCGCGTATAGTTGATTCTACGGTGGAGAGATACTTATCGATATTCGGGGGAGTTCTCATTGAAGGGCCGAAATGGAGCGGAAAAACCTGGACGGGCATACGCCATTCGAAATCGGAGATATTCCTAAGCAAAGAAGCAAACAGGAGATATGCCACACTTGATCCGGAAGGCGCACTGAGCGGGGAGCGTCCGAGACTCATAGATGAATGGCAGACAGTATCAAAGCTTTGGGACGCCGCACGATTAAAGATCGATTTCTCGGTAAACAATGGATTGTACATCTTCACAGGCTCAACGGTGCCGCCGGAAGAGGCCGTAACTCATTCGGGCACGGGCCGGTTCGACAGCCTCAGGATGCGAACGTTATCCTTGTACGAATCAGGAGACAGCAATGGAAAAATATCACTATCGGAGCTGTTCAACGGAAACCCGATGGGAACTGTGCGATCATCTCTTGATTATCCCAAGATCATAAACCTTATTTGCAGAGGAGGATGGCCGAAAGCAAAGGGGATGAAAGAGAACGATGCCTTGGAGATACCACGGGCATACATCAATATGGTATCGACCAGCGATATTTCAAAAGTAGACGGCAGGAAGAGAGATGAAGTATTAACAAAGAAGTTGTTAAGGTCCTTGGCGCGAAACACCGCCACTCCCGCCAGCATCAACACTCTTGCAAAGGACATTTCCGAAAGAGGAGTACAGCCGAGCGGTCCCACAGTAGTAGATTACCTCGGCGCTTTGAAGAAATTGTTCATGGTCGAGGAGCAGTGGGGATGGGATCCAAATCTCCGCTCCGTTACCAGGATACAATCCTCACCGCGCAGACATTTGACAGACCCGTCCATAGCCGCCGCCCTGTTATGTGGCGGTCCGGGAGAACTGAAACATGATCCGAACACGGCAGGGTTCCTTTTTGAGTCGTTGTGCTACAGAGATCTCTGCGTATATGCGGCCTCCCTCGGCGGAGAAGTATACTATTACAGAGAAGAGGGGGGTCTCGAAGTCGATTTCATCATCCAGCTCAGCGACGGAAGATGGGGGATGGCAGAGGCAAAGATGGGATATGATGAGTTCGACAAGGCTGCTCGCAATATGATAAAAGTAAAGAACAAGATGATCTCGGCAGGGGCAAGAGAACCGTCGGTAATGATGATATTGAATGTGACGGGGGGCGTCGCAGTAAAGAGAGAAGACGGAATTGTCGAAGTGCCGATCGACTGCCTCGGTCCCTGATGAGCCGAAGCGGGATTGAAGAAAGATTTCCGAGAAATGAACATAATATAAACTGGCAACTGTATTGTCTTTCGATCAAATGAAAGAATTGAAAGATTACGTCACAGCCATACCGGACTTCCCGAAGGAAGGGATATTGTTCAGGGACATAACCACGGTCATAGAGGATCCTAAAGGATTCAAGTTGGCCATTGACGGACTCGTAGATATGATCGGCAATATTGATTTCGACCTTGTGGTGGGATCGGAATCGAGGGGGTTCGTTTTCGGAGCGCCGGTGGCGTACAAGATGAAAAAGGGTTTTGTTCTTGTCAGGAAGAAGGGGAAACTTCCCAGGGAAACGATATCAGAAAGTTACGATCTGGAATATGGGAGCGCCACACTGGAAATGCATACGGACAGCATCAAAAAAGGACAGAAGATCGTGATCGTAGACGATCTCATTGCAACAGGCGGAACAACTGCCGCAGTTGTCAAGATGGTAGAGAGATTGGGCGGAAAGGTCGTGAAGATCTGCTTTGTCATGGAGCTTGCGGGGCTTGAAGGAAGGAAGGCCCTCAAAGGATATGATGTGGATTCTCTGATCATTTACGAAGGTAAATAAATCTATAATATCCAGATGCTTATAGGTAGATGAAGAAGATGCCCTATAAACCCCTGTTCGACATCGATAATGAAATGCTCGATCTGGTATCGGATATTGCCGTCCTTATCGGTCGAGTAAAGGCTGAGGATGTACCTTCCCGGCACCTAAAACTCAGGCGCACGAACAGAATAAGATCCATCCAATCTTCTTTGGCCATTGAAGGTAGCTCTCTTTCACTTGAAAATGTAACCGATATCATTGAAGGAAAAAGGGTCATCGGAAACCCAAGAGAGATACAAGAGGTTAAGAGCGCTGTTGCGGCCTACGATCTCATCGACAATCTGAACCCATATTCCGTAGACGATCTGCTAAAAGCACATGGAAAGATGGCATTCGGACTTATCGGTCTTCCGGGCAGATTCCGTAAGTGCGGTGTCGGCGTTTACAAAGGCAATGTTGCGATCCACATTGCACCGGATCATGAAGATGTTCCTCGTCTGATAGAAGATCTTATGGATTGGGCAGAGAGTTCTGATGTTCATCCACTGATAAAAAGCTGCATCTTCCATTGCAGGTTCGAGTTTATTCATCCGTTTGAAGACGGGAACGGAAGAATGGGCAGACTGTGGCAATCCCTGATACTTTCCAAATGGAAGCCGCTCTTTGCTTACCTCCCGATCGAGAGCTGGGTAAAGCTGAACCAGAAGGAATACTACAACTCTCTTATGGAAGCGGATAAGGAAAATATCGAAGTTTTCATAAAATACATGCTTAGGATGATATTCACGGCCGTTGATGAGTTCGTCGATGAGATCACATATTCTCCCAAGAATATGCAGGAAAGAGAAAAAGCAATACTGGAGATATTGTCTAAGGAACCACAGTCGACAGCCTCGGAGATCGCAGGTATTTTGAGCGTCAGCGACAGGACGATTAAAAGACATCTTTCCTCACTGACCGAGAAAGGAATTATCCGAAGGGTGGGAAGCGACAAAACGGGGCATTGGGAGATTCTCCGATAACTCGTTGTAAATTTATCGGCAATTCACAATGTCACTGTATTTGTCACTGTATTTGTCACTGCAAATTTCATCCTATTTCGAGCGCTCAAAAAATGATCCCGGGCGCGCCGGGATGTTTGAAATTATTTCTTTGTAATAGGTTTTACAGGCCTCGCCTCGATGTATCCTCTCTGCCCGACAGGCATTAGCTGGAATCTCGGAACGTCATCGTCCGCCCACTCGTACCCGAACCGCTTCGGGTCGAACTTTTCCATCGCGTCCCATATGTCCGCAATGGCGTTATCGAACTCGCTGTCATCGTAAGGTTCCCCCTGGAAGAACATCATTTTACATTGTGCCAGCTCAATTATCTCGAACCCTTTCGGCACCGCTCCTTTGTGTTCGAGGGGGACTTCCACACCCATCACATACTTCGACGTTCCTTCTTTGATCAGCTTCTCCGGCAGCCAGAATCCTGCGGGTTCGAACAGAGCGCCTTTCACGCTTTCCAGGATCGCCCAAACGTCGCAGCCCACTTCCTCGCAATAGCCGAAATATTCCTTTGCGTTGATACCGCGTTTCAAGATCAGTTTGCGCTTTGGCCTTTCGATCACTTGCGTAAAGATCGTCTGCTTCTCTTTCTTTTCCATTTTCCCATACTCCTTGTTATACACAAGGTAACGGATCAGAACAGAATACGGAACAAAGAATCTCACAGGGACGGGATCTGCTTTGTACGACTCCGGAGAGAGACCGAATTCCTTTGAGAACGCTCTTGTGAAACCTTCGTGCGTATCGAAAGCGCAGTCCGATGCTACGTCCGCGATCCTCGGGTTCCCGTCCATCAGATACTTTGCGCCCTGCGTGAGCCTGTATCTCCTGATGTATTCGAATGGAGTTGAGCCCGTCAATTCTTTGAAAATCCTCAGCGAGTGCGACTTCGAATATCCGGCCGCTTTGCTCAGATCTTCGAGAGTTATCTCTTCGTCGATATGTTCCTTGATGTGGTCCTGCATCCTTTGAACCGCTTTAGTACCTTCATAGGTTGCCATCCGTTACCTCCATCTCATCTACATGGACGAGGAGTTCTTATAATTTTATTGACCGGGATTGCTATCTGGTCATTTTCGGAAGAAAAAAGTGAGCCCGCCGAGATTCGAACTCGGGACTTCAGCTCCGAAGGCTAAAAGGATAATCCGCTACCCCACGGGCCCGATTCAACAGAATGCGTAGGGGTTATTTAGTCCTGATTAGATAAAAACCTATATTTGTTCTCCTATTCACAACCAATGCCCAAGATCATAATGAACCACGGCGCGGGCGGGGAGATCATGCAGGAGTTCCTCGCCAAGCACATTATTTCCCATTTCCCCAAAGCGGGAGCGGATGTTCCCCTTGAAGCAATGGACGATTCCGCCGTGGTGGAAGATGTTGTTTTCACAATAGACGGGCACACGGTATCCCCGCTCATTTTCCCGGGAGGAGATATCGGGAAGATCTCGGTCGCCGGGTGCGTTAACGATATTTCCGTCATGGGTGCAACGCCCATCGCCATTGCCTGTTCGGTCATTCTCGAAGAAGGTCTGGATATTGAGATCGTTGACAAAATAATGGAGAGCATCGGAAGGACCTCAAAAGAGTGCGGGGTCCCCGTTGTTACGGGGGACACCAAAGTAATGGAGTCCGGCGCTTTGGATAAAATGGTCATAACCACAGCGGCGATCGGAAAGAGATCCAAGCTGCTTGACGATAATATGAAGGTCGCTTCACAATACAGAAAAGTAAAGGACAGATGGTGCACCGACTCCAATCTTGCTCCCGGAGATGTCATCATTGCTTCGGGGACCATGGGGGACCACGGCGTCGCATTGCTTTCATTCAGAGAGGGTTACGGTTTTGAAAGCGTAATTCAGAGCGATGTCGCTCCGCTGAACAAAATGATCGCGGAAGGTCTCAAAGCGGGAGGGATCGTAACAATGAAAGATCCGACGAGGGGAGGATTGGCGAACACCCTCAATGAATGGTGTTCGAAATCTAAGGTTGAGATCGAGATAACCCAATCTTCAATTCCTTTGAGAGAAGGAGTGGTGAACGCCTGCGATCTCTTGGGAATTGATCCTCTCAGCATAGGGAACGAAGGAAAGGTCATAATCGGCTGCGTTCCGGAAAGGGCGGATGCCGTTCTCAAAGCGATCAAGCGAACACCCGAAGGGAAAGATGCGGCTATTATCGGCTTTGTCAAAGAGGGAAAACCTCGGGTCATCATGAGAACGGAAGTGGGAGGAAAGAGGATTTTAGAGCCTCCTTCCGGCGACCCCGTGCCCAGAATCTGCTGATGTTATCTCTGCTCCCAGAGCATCAGTAGAAAGAGATATAAGTCTCAAAGTATAACGTCCTTCGGCACTACCATGGTTACTTTCCTTCCTTTCCCCGGATACAGGCCGGTTTTGAAAAAAGATGAGACTATCGAGGATCGTATCTCTCCGCCTTATGACGTTGTGGGAAAGGAATATCTCCGAGTTTTACAGGAGAATAAGAACAATATCACCAACCTTACTCTGAAACCGGATATCGACAGAAGATACCGAAGCTCAAGGAAAGAACTTGACCGCATGATATCGGACGGAAGCCTGAAACAAGATGCTCCGTCATTCTATCTTTACGAGCAGGAGTTCTTCGATCACGGCGTCAAGAAAGTGAGGAGGGGTTTCATGGGCCTCCTCAAAACGGAAAGTTACGATGAGGGGAACATCATACCTCACGAGGAAACATTCTCGAAAGTTAAGGAGGACCGCCTGAATCTTCTCAGAGATATGGAAGCCCATTTGGAATCGATCTTTGGAGTATTCGAAGGATTGAGTCCCGAACTTAACAAAAAGGTCAACAACTCCGCTAAGCTCATTTACAGATACATGGACAGCGCGGGAGTGGACCACAGATTCCATATTATCGCAGATGAAGAATTGCAGAAAAAGATCACCGCAGAGCTGAAGAGCCAGAAGATGCTTATCGCCGACGGCCACCACAGGTACGAAACAGCTTTGAACTACTCATTGGAGAACCCCGGGAACGAGAAGAAAAGCTACGTTCTTGCAACACTCATAGCGGCGAACGATGGGGGCCTCGTAGTATGGCCGACACACAGGCTGATCAACTCTTCGGCCGTAACGATCCAAGATGCCGAGAAAGCGATCAAGAAATCGATGAAAGTGAAAGAGGTCTCGGAAGAACAGATGCTCAAGGACATGAAGAACTGGAAGATGGGGCTCATGTTCAAAGACGGAAGATGTATGCTTGCGGATTACGAGAACAAAGAGAAAGAGATCTGGAAACTCGATACATACGTTGTTCAGGAACTCATCTTAAAGAACATCTACGGATACGAGGAAGGAAAATCCACCGTGGAATACGAAGCCGAGTTCCCCGTTGTCAAGAAGATGATGTCGACGGGAAGATACGATCTTGCCGTGATCCTTAACGACCCTAATCTCAAGATAATATGGGATCTTTCGATGAGGGGGAAAAGAACTCCCAAGAAAACAACATTCTTTTACCCGAAGATCTGGTCCGGATTCGTTATTTACCGCATGTAATGACAGCATTTTGAGAAATAGTGGAGCCGCTGATGGGAATTGAACCCACGCCCTACGCCTTACCAAGGCGTCGCTATACCCCTTAGCCACAGCGGCCTGTGAACTTAGTCAAGGAAGACACTGTTATAAAACTTTCTGGATTGTTTTTCTTCGAGAACGTATTTTTCCGCTCTGTCGGCGCTTAAACCCAGATAACGAAACTTTATCTCTGATACCATCATAACGTTACATATGAAGAAGGAGATGAGCTCCTTCGATGTCAGATCCATTGTTTCGGAAATGGCATCGCTGGAAGGGGCGCATATCGACAAGATATTCCACTGGGGCGCGGGAAACGTACTGTTCCGCCTCAACGTTCAGGGAGACGGTAAAAGAGAGCTGTTCTTCAAAGACAAGAAATGGCTGTTCCTTGCCCCGACCCGTCCGGAAACACCGGAGACCCCCACCTCCTTTGCTACGTTCCTGAGAAAATACATCACGAACGCAAGGCTCGGAAAGACCATTCAAGTCGGCTTCGACCGTGTTACAGAAACGGAGATCTTCAAATCCGAGGGCGAATACAAACTCATCTTCGAAATGTTCGGAGGCGGGAACGTTCTTTTGGTAAAGGAAGGGAAGATCGTCAACTGCCTTATTCACAAAACATACAGGGACCGTGCCACCCGCCCGGGCGAGGATTACATCGTCCCCAAAACAAGATTCGATCCCGTCGTCTCTTCATTCGAGGATTTTGTGGGAGTATTCAGATCATCGGGATCGGATGCCGTCAGGACGCTTGCGACAGTTGTCAATTTAGGCGGACAATATTCCGAGGAAATATGCAAAAGAGCGGGCATTGACAAAGGTATTCCCGCTAAAGAGATGTCCGACGGAGATCTCAAAAAGATGTTCGCTTCGCTTCGGGAGATAGTTGAACAAGTGCTTCAAAGCGGCGAAGCGACCGTGTTCCGATCGAACGGAAGCATCGTTGATATCGCTCCCGTTAACCTGCAGATATACAGCGAAACCGAACCCGAACAATTCAAGAGCATGAGCTTGGCGATCGACGCTCTGCTGAAAGAGATAGGCGAGGAAGAAGAGGAAGCTTTCGTAGACCCAGAGATGGAAAAGCTCAAGAAAAGAATTCAGAAACAGACCGAGACCGTCGACGAATATAAGATGGAATCCGAGGACCTGAAAAAGAGGGCGGATGCCCTTTACATAGAGTACCAGAAGGTGAACGAACTTCTGACCGTTCTGGGAAATAAATCAAAAGAACTCACATGGGAGAAACTTGCGGAAGGAGCTAAGAAGATCCCTTTCGTCACCGGGATCGATCCTTCGAAGAATATCGTCACCGCTTCTGTCTCGGATCTGAAGGTCAATCTCAATTACACAAAGAGCATCGACGCGAACGCTTCCGATATCTACCAAAAAAGCAAGGACATTTCCGATAAAGCGAAAAGGGCTGAGAACGCTCTCAAAGATAGCCTCGCAGAGCTGGAAAAGAAGCAGAAAGGTCTCGATAAAGCTAAAGCGCTTGCAGCAAGCAGGGTCCAGCCCACAAAGCAATTCTGGTTCGAGAGGTACAAATGGTTCATCACTTCCTCGGGGAAACTTGTGATAGCGGGAAGGGATGCCCACTCCAATGATAACGTGGTAAAGAAACATCTGAAAGAGAAGGATGTTTTCGCTCACGCGGATGTGCACGGTGCGCCTTCCGTCGTTGTCAAGGAGGGATTGGAAGCCACCCCCGAAGAATTACGGGAAGCCTGCGTATTCGCTCTTACTCAATCGAAAGCATGGGTGGCGGCGCTTCCCGAAGGAGCGGCGTTCTGGGTGTTTCCCGATCAGGTCAGTAAAACACCGATCCCGGGAGAGTTCATTCCCAGGGGCGCGTTCATTGTCAGGGGGAAAAGGAACTACGAACACCATCTGAAGATGGAATTGGGGGTCGGAGAGATATTCTATCAGGGTTCGAGAAAGATAATGTGCGGCCCCGCTGACCTTTTCAAAAAGTCCGATAAATAT
>Ga0209628_10001076_pt1 | contig 17307 bp, 18 predicted proteins | sample TergutCu122P4_FD_187285 | JGI IMG/M metagenome (GOLD analysis project Ga0209628, IMG submission 187285) | Cubitermes ugandensis P4 segment gut microbial communities from Kakamega Forest, Kenya - Cu122 P4 (SPAdes) (version 2) | ecosystem: Host-associated > Arthropoda: Insects > Digestive system...
ATCTTTTCCCATCTTCTATTTTTATTTGTCATAAAATAAAAATACAAAATTAGGGCGTTACTTATTTAAGTTTCTACCTTTATTTTTAGTTAGTCAGTGATAATTAAAAATAGAGACTCAAACTTCTTGTATTAGAAAAACTATTTTATTTCTTCTTTGTAAATCTATTTTGTGCTAATCTTTATTTAGTGTTAGCACTAAATAAATAAGCCGGTATTATAAAACTTTCCGTATTTTTGCCGCTTATTTTTAAGGAATAAATGTTGAAAAAAAAAGTTGTCCTTTTTACTGCGTTGTTTTTTTGTGCGACCTTTCTGTTTTGTCTAAACTTGTTGTTCGGATCGGTTGTGATTCCGTTTCGGGAAATTTGGAATATCATCACAGGGAATCTAAACAGCGATAGTGTGTATTACACAATTATTTTAAAATTGCGGTTTCCATCTGCTATAGTTGCTGCAACAGCAGGAATAGCACTTTCAACGGCAGGATTGGCAATGCAGACACTGTTTAGGAATCCTTTGGCTGAACCTTCAATTTTGGGTGTCAGTTCTGGCGCATCCTTAGGTGTAGCATTGGTTACTTTGGTTTCGGGAAAATTTATTTTAACTTATTTTGGTGGAAATATGGTTATTTTATCTGCTGCTTTTGCAGGCGCTATGATGGTTTTGATTATTATAGCCTTTTTGGCTCAGCGTGTAAGTACTGCCACATTATTACTTATCGGCGTAATGTTGTCGTTCAGTGTTAGTGCTGTTACTGGAATTTTACAGTTTTTTGCTTCTAAAGAAGGATTACAGTCGTTTGTAATTTGGGGGATGGGCTCGTTTAAAAATGTAACCGTTTCTCAATCATTACTGTCGCTTGCTGTTACGGCAATTTTGGTATTTGTTATGTTTTTTCATTGTAAAGGTTTGAATGTCTTTACTATTGGAGAATCATATACTATTAATAGTGGAGTAAAAGTTCGCAGATTAACGACTTCGACGATTCTTATAGCAGGAGGATTAACGGCAATAACAACTGCCTTTTGTGGTCCTATTGCCTTTATAGGATTGATGACGCCTCACTTTTGCCGTATGTTGTTTAATACATTTAATCATCGGTTATTACTTTTCTCCTGTATTTTAATGGGAATGACATTGACGTTATTGTGCAATGTCATTGCTACTATACCCGGTTTCGAAAGCACTCTTCCTATTAATGCCATCACGTCCATTGTCGGCGCTCCGATTGTAATTTTTTTAATATTAAAGAAATAACATGGAATCACAATTACATACTGTTAATTTATCTTTGGGCTTTCAAAAACCTCTTTTGATAGACTTGAACCTAAACCTTCCCGAAAAAACACTTATTTGTCTGATTGGACGCAACGGATCAGGAAAATCCACTTTATTACGAACATTGTCCGGGATGAAAAAACCACTTGCTGGAAATGTTTTTTTAGATGGAAAAAAAATGTCGGAAATGTCGGAAAAAGAGATTGCCAAACGTTTGAGCATCGTTTTGACTGACCCTGTAAAAGTCCCATATATGACTGTCGAAGACCTTGTTATGTTTGGCCGCTATCCATATTTAGGAGGACAGATAAATAAAACACCCGAAGATGCTATCATTGTCTCCTCTGCTATTCACGACGTAGGCATCGAACATTTAAAAACTCGACAACTTACCACACTTAGCGATGGTGAACGTCAAAAAGCTATCCTGGCACGTTCCATTGCACAGCAAACTGATTTCATTATCTTAGACGAACCTGCCGCTTTCCTTGATTTCCCATCAAAAATAGAACTGATGAGATTATTAAAAAAATTAGTAATAAAACACTCAAAAGCAATCCTTCTTTCAACACACGACATTGAAATGAGTATAGCTATCTCCGATAGAATATGGCTCATTGACAACCACCGAAATATCATCACAGGAACACCGGAAGAACTAATAAATAATAATACTATCGCAGATACTTTTTACGTACCATCAGTTTTTTTCAAACAAACGATTCGCTATTATAAGTCGGTTTACTGATTTTAATATAACAACAAACAATATTTTCGTACATTTGCCGATTAAAAAATTATATAATAATATTAAATAAAATGGAACAATATTTCAACAACAAAAAAGAAATTCGCATATTTCTGAAGTGGAAAAAGCACATCATCATTGCATCTCTGTTAATCGGGATTGCAGGAATTATTATTTCGTATTTTGTGAAACCAAAGTATGAATCTATCGCAATACTATATCCTTCCAATGTTTTTCCTTACTCGGAGGAAACCGAAACAGAACAGGTATTACAAACCTTTCAATCTTCCGACATTCGAAACGCAGTTATCAAACAGAAAAATCTGTACGATCACTATAAAATAGACAGAAATGCCAACTTAGGTATATATTATATAAACTCATATTGGGATGAACATGTCTCTATTTCCCGCACTCCAAACGATGCTATCAAAATCAGAGTTTTAGATAGAGACCCCAAAATGGCTCGCGATATAGTCAATTCTATTATTGATGAATATCATCTCTTTACACGCAACCTTCATAAAAGTAAATTCCAAGAAGTAATTGAACTTTATAGCCGTCAAAGGGAACGAAAATTTGTGATGCTCGATTCATTAAAAAGAGAGATTAAAAAATATAATGAAATGGGAATTTATGATGTTCCCTATCAGGCAAGAGAATTAGCTGCTGCAACATTAAAAGGAGGAAACGCCGCTGAAATTGCCAAGATGCAGAAAGTGTTTAATGAACACAGCAGCGACTATATGGTATTGACGGCATGGTTAAACGGTGAAATAAGAGGTTTGGAAGAATTTGTCAATAAATACGATCAGGCTTTCAATCACCACGACAGACAGTTCACCCATGCCTCCGTTATTTCATCTCCCGAAGTAGCACAAAAAAGATACTCCCCCGTAAGATGGATTTATGGTGCTTTGTTTATGTTAGGCGGTTTTTTGATGACTATGCTCACAATAGGAGTTTTAGAAGCCATTCAGAAAGGAAAATCACTGCCAGAAGAAGCATAAAAAAAACTGTTATTAATTGGAATTTTTAATGAAAACCATCCAATTCCTTTTCAATCTACTGAAAACGAAAAAAACAATATGGATTTATTTCGTTACAGTTGCTTTTATAGCAGTCAATGCTTATATGCTCCTCGAAAAAGACACTTTCATTGGCTTGGCAATACCTGTTTTACTGTTTACCGTCTTGTTTTTTATATTCTCTTTCGATAAAGTCTTATTTGTTATAGCCTGTACCACACCTTTGGCATTAGATATGACCAACGATTACTTTGAAGCAGGAATATCTGTTCCAACCGAAATGTTACTTTTAGCTGTCATGCTGGTATTTTTCGTTAAATTACTTTTCGGACAACCATTTGATAAAAAAATAGCGCTTCATCCGATTTCTATAGCAATCATCATCAATTTAATATGGATTTTGGTTACTTGCTGCACCAGTGTTCGTCCTGTTGTTTCGTTTAAATTTCTGATTGCACGCCTTTGGTTTGTCATTCCCATGTTTTATGTGATGACACAATTTGTTAAAAATCCAAAAAATATCTCACGTTTTTTATGGTGTTACATCGTACCGTTAATAATAGTAAGCATCTATACCATTGCACGTCATGCCACGTATGGCTTTTCACAGGCATCGGGCAATTGGGTCGTATCTCCATTTTATAACGATCATACCGCATACGGAGCCGCATTGGCGCTCTTTATCCCTTTGCTTCTACATCTCTCTTTTTCAAAACAATACACAAAAAAACAGCGTTTTGTTTCGCTGATTGTTGCTGCATTTTTGATGGTATCCATGATTATGTCATATTGTCGGGCAGCATGGTTAAGCCTCATACTTGGTTTTATCGCATGGGGTATTATTGTACTTCGCATTAGAACACGCTATTTATTGCTCGTAGCATCTGTTTTTATCGGTATCTTCTTTACTTTTCAACATGAAATCATCTATTCATTAGAAAAAAATCAAGACGACTCATCGTCCGATTTTTCACAACACTTGCGTTCTGTTACCAACATTTCGACCGATGCCTCCAACGTAGAGCGGCTCAATCGCTGGAGTTGCGCCATTCGTATGTTTCGCGAAAAACCCATCTTCGGATGGGGACCCGGAACCTATCAATTTGAATACGCTCCTTTTCAAAAACATATTGAACTATCCACAGCAAGTACCAATCATGGCGACGTCGGAAACGCCCATAGCGAATACCTCGGTCCACTTTCCGAAAGCGGACTGCTCGGATCATTGTCTTTCCTAAGCATTGTTCTCTTAACCATTTATTACGGAATCAAGGTATATCGTAGCCAAAAAAATAAAAAACTAAAACAAATTTCCCTTCTGCTCACTGTAGGGTTGATTACCTATTTCCTGCACGGAGTGATGAACAACTTTTTAGATACCGAAAAACTTTCCGTTCCTTTTTGGGGATTCATTGCCATTATTGTTGCCTTGGATGTCTATTATTCCGATGAAAACGAACAAAATAAAATTATTGATTCACAAACAAATAAAGAAATATTATCATGAAATCAATAAGATTATTTCCAATTCTCGTTTTTTTTTGCTGTATATTGGCAACATGGCAGGGGTGTAAGATAAGTTATACATTTTCAGGCGCATCCATTCCTACCGAAGCAAAAACCTTTTCAGTTGCTTTTTTCAGGAATAACGCAACATTAGTAGAACCCACACTCAGTCAAACTTTTACTGACGCTTTAAAAAATAAAATGACCAATCAGACACGCTTAGCACAAGTTGACCGTAACGGCGACTTGGCTTTTGAAGGCGCCATCTCCAATTATTCACCCTCCCAACCAAGCGCCATAAGCGGTGAAACAGCACAAATGAACCGCATGACCATCACCGTTTCAGTGAAATTCACCAACACCATCGAACCCGCACAAAATTTTGAAAAAACATTTTCACAATACAGTGAATACGACAGTATGTCCGATTTAATGAGTATTCAAAACTCTTTGATAAATGATATTGTAGAACTATTAGTGGATGATATATTCAACCAAGCCGTAGTAAATTGGTAAAAATCGAAAAAAATGCCGTAAAAATGACACGAAAACATTTCTCCGAAATCATCAACTGCTTTCAAACTCCTGAAGAAACTCAATTGCCGCAATTGGAAAAAGAAGCGGAGCAATATCCTTACTGTCAAACACTTTGGATGTTGCTGGCAGCAGGATGGGCTTTACACGACCCGTTAAAATTTCAACAAAACCTGCCAAAAATAGCAACCATTGTATCAAGTCGTTCGCAGTTAAAAGAAGTAGTCAGCCGCTCTATCAACAAAACCCCACTGATTATTCCGCTATTTTCAATCATCGAAAGAACACCTGTAACACCTCCGCCTGAACCGGAACAAATCTTTGTACCAGAAGGAAATACGCTCTCAACAACTTCTATTTCCGAAGATTACCTTCAATCGCTGATAAATCAGTTGGAAGAGATAGAAAATAACATCACCGATTTCATGGACGAAATACAACATCGTCCACCATCCAAAAAGCAAGAAGCCACCCCCGTAAACAACTATGACATCTCAAAAATACTCGAAACCTATCCCGAAAAAAATGCACAATCTGACACAAAAAAGAGCGAAAACGCGCTGATTATTGAACGATTTTTAGAAAAACAACCGACCATTCCACGAACAACCGGCGAGTTTTTTAATCCAGAAAATGTCATCGAACAAAGCATTGACGATTCACAACTACCTGTTAGTGAAACATTAGCAGTCATTCTATATAAACAGGGGAAGCACGAAAAAGCTATCGAAATTTATCAAAAATTAATTTTGGAAAATCCGGAAAAAAGTAGTTACTTTGCAGCCCAAATTCAAAAAATGTCAAACGTTTAAAAGTTAAAGTAATGGGATTATATATTTTAGTTGCAGTTTTAATACTCATTGTATGTTTCTTCTTAGGATTAATTGTTTTGGTACAAGATTCCAAAGGAGGAGGATTAGCGTCTAATTTTTCATCGTCCAACCAATATATGGGCGTTCGTAAAACAGCTGATTTTTTGGAAAAATCAACATGGACATTAGCAATTCTATTATTAGCGTTCAGTTTAGTTTCCGTCATGGCTATCCCCCGCAATGTCGGCGGCGGCGGCTTAAACAGTACCGAGCAAATGATACAAGAAAAAGCCCAAGAACAAGGGACACTGTTTAACAATTTTACACCGGCACCCGAACAAGGGACAGAAACCGAACAGGCTGAATAACAAGTTGCTAACAGAGCAACTCAAAGCAATATTATTCGCTAAAAGTGCATGAAAAATATGTGTTTTAGCGATTTTTTTTTTATTCTGCAAGGCATAATTCATATCTTTTCTCTCATATATAAATGCCAAAATGTCATGTTTGTTCTGACATTTTTTATTAATACGTCAGTTGGAGTTTTTTTAATTACATTGTAAAAAACTGATAATTAACACCTTAACACATATAACTATAATTCGGTCTTTCTTTTGGCACGAAAAATGCTAAGAGCAAAGCACGAAAAGTGACTATTATAATAAATTAAAGATAAACAGAAAAAATAAGTTTAGTTATGAACAAGTTGAAAATCAAACCATTGGCTGACAGAGTAATTATAGAACCAGCCGCAGCAGAAGAAAAAACGGCATCAGGAATCATCATTCCCGACACTGCCAAAGAAAAACCACAAAAAGGAACCGTTTTAGCAGCCGGACCGGGTAAAAAAGACGAACCGATGACATTGAAAGCAGGCGATGTTGTTTTGTATGGAAAATATTCCGGTACTGAAATCAATATTGACGGTATAAATTATCTCATCATGCGCGAATCGGACGTATTGGCGATTATTTAATTTTTTTGAATAACAAATAAATACAGAATAAACATGGCAAAAGACATTTTTTATAACATGGAAGCCCGCGACCTTTTAAAAAAGGGCGTGGATACATTAGCAGATGCAGTAAAAGTAACATTAGGTCCTAAAGGGCGTAATGTAATATTGGAAAAATCATTTGGCGCACCCAACGTAACCAAAGACGGCGTTACTGTTGCCAAAGAAATTGAACTGAAAAACCCCATCGAAAACATGGGAGCACAGATGCTGAAAGAAGTTGCTTCAAAAACCAACGACCTCGCAGGAGACGGCACCACCACAGCAACTGTTTTAGCACAATCTATCGTTGCTACCGGACTTAAAAACGTAACTGCCGGCGCAAACCCGATGGACTTGAAACGAGGTATTGACAAAGCCGTTGCCGTTGTTGTGGATTCATTGAAACAACAATCACAGGAAGTTGGTAACAGCAACAAAAAAATTGAACAGGTAGCCACCATTTCAGCTAATAACGATACTGAAATAGGTCGTTTGATTGCCGCTGCTATGGATCGCGTGAAAAAAGAAGGTGTCATCACCATCGAAGAAGCAAAAAGCATCGAAACTTCCGTTGAAGTTGTTGAAGGAATGCAGTTTGATCGCGGATACATCTCGGCATACTTTATTACAGACACCGAAAAAATGGAGTGTATTTATGAAAATCCGCTCATCCTGATTTATGACAAAAAAATCAGCGTGATGAAAGATTTTCTTCCTGTTTTAGAAAAAACCGTTCAAACCGGTCGTCCCTTAGTCATTATTGCCGAAGACATCGAAGGCGAGGCATTAGCAACATTGGTAGTGAACAAGTTGCGCGGCTCTTTGAAAATAGCAGCCGTAAAAGCACCCGGCTTCGGCGATAGAAGAAAAGAGATGCTAGAAGACATTGCTATCCTAACAGGAGGCGTGGTTATCTCCGAAGAAAAAGGTTTCAAATTGGAAGATACTACCTTAGATATGCTTGGTAGTGCTGAAAAAATCAATATTGACAAAGACAAAACGACCATTGTCAATGGCTCCGGCAACAAAGACGGCATTAAAGCCCGCGTTGGACAAATAAAAGCACAAATCGAAACCACTACCAGCGACTACGACAAGGAAAAACTTCAGGAGCGTTTGGCAAAATTAGCCGGCGGTGTTGCGGTAATCTACGTTGGAGCCGCCAGCGAAATAGAAATGAAAGAAAAGAAAGACCGTTTCGACGACGCTCTGAATGCCACACGTGCTGCTATAGAAGAAGGAATCATCCCCGGCGGCGGAGTAGCATTTATTCGTGCCATCGAATCTATTGAAAAACTCAAAGGAGCCAACGAAGACGAAACAACAGGAATTGCTATCGTGCGTCGTGCTTTGGAAGAACCGATGCGTCAAATCGTAGAAAATGCCGGTCTCGAAGGCTCTATCATCGTTCAAAGAATAAAGAAAGGGAAAGGCGATTTCGGATTTAACGCACAAACTGAAGTTTACGAAAATCTCTTTGAAAGCGGTGTTATTGACCCTACCAAAGTAGCACGCGTTGCATTGGAAAACGCTGCATCAATAGCAGGAATGTTGCTGACAACAGAAGCCGTTGTAGCAGAAAATAAAGAAGATAAAGACAAAACTCCCCCTATGGGTGGTGGTATGCCCGGAGGAATGGGTGGAATGTACTAAAATCAATTTTTTTCATATTGTTTGTTTTTTTCAAAAACCTGTCGAATCCCTTCAACAGGTTTTTTTTTAATAAATCCTTCATATTCTCAGTTGACAAAATCAATAGAGAAAATATTTCATTTTAAACAAAAAAGTACTGTATTTTGCTGATTTCGGAAACATTTATTGAAATTGTATCCGATTTTCACCAAATCCAACAATCCGTACAAAGTGTTTTTTCAACTTTCTCTTCCAATTTTTTATCGGGAAGATAATAGTAAAAATCAAAACCGGTAAATTTTTGAACGCTATCAATAGTTACAGCGTAGTCTCGTACCGGTTTACTCGAACTTTCATGAGGAAAAATAAATCCAATCCCTTTTGTGCCTTTTGATGAATGACTTAAAATTACTTTATAAAAATATTTTGGCACTGAAACTTTATTGGTTTTGCCTATGACATCGGTTATCTCTTTTGTTAAAACAGGACCTGTTGCAATATATAACGTATCGTATTCTTCTACCCATTTTCTGACCAGATTTTCTAAACGAATCCATATTCCGGCATTAAAAGAATGAACTTGTGGGCTGATATTACTGCAATAAAATGATTCCTGCATTGCTGCTTCCGACCAGCACATATCTTCGCATGGCGCCAAGTGTCCTCTGTCGTATCCCGAATTGGTATAGTCGTCATGTTTTGCTGTGCCGTTTTTTACTTTAGGATCTACTTTAAAGGTTGTACTTTTCGGCCTTTCTATCACCTTAACAGTCCTCGCTTTACAGTGCATATATGCCACCCAATCCGGTTGTTTATGTGAATCGTTATAAAGTAATGTTATTCCGGTATGAGTAACAACATCGTCGCCGGGGTTTATCTTGGGTGTTTCTATATTTCCTGCAGGGATTTTGTGTATTGCGTTGAATGTGTATCCTCTATAAATTTGATTATACAACGGGGAAGTTTTAGATGGAAAATCTCTTTCAAATGTTTTTGCGCCCAAATGTAAAGTTACTTGTTTATCGGGTATGTTATACATGATAGAGGGAGAATCTCCAACCCAATTAATTGGGGATGTAGTAGCGCTACCTAATGTAATTGTTTCTAATTCCGTATAATTGGTAAAGGGCATACCAACAAAGGGACATCGAACGATGTTGGTAACACCGGGCAATGAAATTTCTTTTAAACTGGTACAATAGCAAAAGGCAAAGTCTCCGATTGTAGTAACATTCGGCAATGAAAGATCTTCTAATTTGGTACAATTAACAAAAGCATGATCCCCGATTTTAATTGCGTTGGGCAGTGAAAGTGTGGTTAAACTGGTGCAAACTCCAAAGGATTGAGTGCCAATATTTGTGGCATTGGGCAATGAAACATTGGTCAGTTTATTGCAACTTGCAAAAGCATCTTCACCGATGTCGGTAGCATTGGGTAATGAAAGTGTTGTTAAATTAATACAACCGTGAAAAGCACGATTGCCAACTCCTTTCACTTTAGGTGCATCAAATTTTTTAAGCCAGGTGAGTTGCCCTTTAACGATTACGAAATACATATCAAACAACTCATTCGGGATAATTCCTGCAAAATTTTCCAATACTACATTTTCAAGATTTGGTAAAATATTGCCATCTCCGCCAACAAATTTTATCTCTGCAAAATCTGTTTTCTCTTTTCCTGTAATAATAAGAGTTTTAACGCTTTCACGGCAATTAATAGGTACTACGGTCTTGATTTCGGATATTGAAGTTACTGTAACCGTTTCAATGCATGATGTACTACCGCAATCATAGAATAAAACGGGAATAATAAATCCGTTTTTCCCATTTAAGCCGCTGGGACCGAATCCTTGTCCATCTCCCCAGCCCTGAGTGCAGTAAACAATGAAATAGTAGGTTTCTCCTTTTTTGAAGGAATGGTCTTTAAAGGTAAATACTACTTCGCCGTTAATAATGCTTGTAATATATTTTTCATTGGCATTCGAAACTTTTCCATTAACGATATTTTTTCCGTTAGTGTAGTTTTTCAACAAATTAGTAAGACTGTTGTCAAATACAATGCCGGCGTTATTGAGTTTTTTACCGGTATTTTCTGTAATGGTAACGGTTAATTTCCCTTCATTATTAAATTGAAAGTGAACAGTGCCTACAGAGTTATAGTTCCCTTGGGTAACTAAATCGGTAGTTTGCTCCCCTTCATTAACGGAAATACATCCCGAAGGGGGATAAGAAGATTGAATAAAAAAGTAGCTGAAAACTACTATTGCAATAAGTCCACTAATAATGGATACCGCTTTCCCCTTATTATTTATCGGGGTTTTTTTAATTCCTGATTTGTTCATAGTGTTATTTTTTAAAATTATTAAATCATAAAAATTCATTGTGCAAAGGTAGTTTTATTTTAAAAACAACAAATAAAACACTAAATATTTCATTGTTATATTGAACTATTAAGTGGATTTGTGAAAATATTCTCACGTTTCTAATTTTCTGTTATACCCATTCCTCGCCTTGAATATCTCCTTGTATCCCTATGATTACTTTTTTTATCGGTATTTTTCGTTTGGCATTGGCTTGCGCTTGCTGTGCCAAGTGCAACAATCCTCCGCAGCAAGGTACCTCCATCATAATCACAGTGAGCGTGTTAATGGCTGAATAATCTATCATTGCCGTTAATTTTTCAATGTAAACGTCTTTTGAATTGTCTAATTTTGGGCAAGCAATGGCGATACTGTTATTTTTCAGGAAGCGACGATGAAAATCGCCGAATGAAAATGCAGCACAGTCAGCCGCTAGTACCATGTTCGCACTTTTTAGAAAAGGAGCGCCTGGATTTAACAAATGCAATTGAATAGGCCACTGGCGTAATTGAGATAAAACGCTAACATTCGTATCACTCTGTTCAACTTTAAACGACATCTCTTTTGCTCCCGGACATCCGCACGGTTTTTCCTGTAAAGAGAAAGCCCTCGCCATAACTGCCTGTTCGTTAAATGCTTCTGCTTCACGTTCTTCCAATGTTATTGCTCCGACAGGGCAGTCGCCGATACATGCACCCAATCCATCGCAATACATATCGTCAACAATACGCGCCTTACCGTCAATCATCTGCAACGCCCCTTCATGACAGCCTTTTACACAGGCGCCACAACCGTTGCACAAACTTTCATCAATCTTAACTATTGTTCTCTTCATTTTTTATAACTATTAAAAAAAATTTCTGCAAAGGTAGAAAGTTTACATCGAAGAAAATGTAACATTTGTTACAATAGATATTTTTTGGTGTTCGGTTTGATTTTTTTACCTGAACTGTAATTTTAATTTCATTTCAGCGACTAATAAGGAAAAAAGAATTTATGAACGATTCTGATATTGAAAAAGCATTTATTGAGTTGATTCGGAACAACGAGCGACTGATTTACAAGGTATGCTCAATGTATATTTCCGATGAATTTCCCATAGCCGACCTCTATCAGGAAGTAGTTTACAATTTGTGGAAAAGTCTTCCCAAGTTTCGGCATGAATGTTCGGAATCAACATGGATGTATCGTATTGCGTTGAATACGTGCATTACAGGGATGAGAAAGGAACTAAGGAGACCGAAGCATGTCCCTATTCTTGAATTGAAAGAAAAACTGATTGAACCGGAATCTATGGAAGAAAATATCCGCGAGATGTACAAACTGATATATCAACTTAACACGCTGGAGCGCGCTATCATCCTGCTTTATTTAGAAGAGAAAACGTATCAGGAAATTGCCGATATTACCGGATTGACACTGAGCAATGTAGCGGTAAAATTGAATCGAATCAAAGAAAAATTAAAACGAATGTCAAATAATTAAAAAATAGATAATCATGGAGTTAGACGAATTGAAAAATACTTGGACAGTTTTAGATGAACAATTAAAGAAAAATGAAACATTGAATAAACAAATCCTGCAAGAGATGGTACATAAAAGGTCAAATAAATCGCTAAGCAAATTGACAAATACAGAGTTTATTGGCATTATTATAGCGCTTGTATTTATTCCGTTTTTAATTTGGCTGTATGGAACTTTTTTGTTTGAAAGTATGCTTTCTGTAAAGGTTTTTACTATAGCATGCACGGTTTATATCGTATTATCGCTTATTTGGTCTTGGTATAAATTAAAAAAAATAATGAAAATTGATTTTTCCAAAAATGTTAAAGACAGTTTTTTTTGCATAAATAAATATAACATTATGATTAAACAAGAAAAAATAGCAATATCTATTTTTGCCCCTATTTTGGCATTGTCTGGCGCTTTTTGTTATTATGAATTTAATGTAGGCATTTCATTGTGGACTTTTTTAGTTGTTTGGATAACCATACTGACGGTAATTTCTTTTTGGATATATAAAAAGATATATGACCCTCATATTCAATCTATTAAAAAAGGTTTAGAAGAACTAAAAGAACTGACGGAAGAATAATTTAGACAAAACATAGTTATTATAATTTAATGAATACAACAATGAAACGTTTATTATTTCCCATGACTGTATCTATCGTGTTGATATGTGCAGTAAATTGTAACAGTCCGAAATCGGACAGCAGCAATCATGTTGATATTGAATCTGTTTACAAGCAGAACTTAAAAGATTCCACATTGGCAACGGGTTGGTATTATATCCTTGAAAACGAGACCGGATTTAAACGGCAACTGTATCAAACAGAAAAATACTATTTCATTGACCCTGAGCCGATTTTGGTAAAAGATAATTTTCAGAAAGTCAAAATTGCCCCCGATTTTCATCAAGAACGCTATTTCATTGCTATTTCGACGTACAAAAAATATTACGACCGATGGGCGGAAGCAACCGAAAAATCAATCGGCAAACAAATCGGATTTATAGTTGACGACCAATTAATTACTGCGCCAATGGTCAACATGAAAATTACCGATGGACAATCGTCAATAAGCGGTTATGACAAAAAAGTGTTGGAGGCTTTTAAGAAAAGGATAGAAAAATAATTGCCTTGTACCCCAAACAAGCATTGTTTGGTTCGATTTTTTGCTCAAATTATGTTTGTTTGGTTCGATTTTTTTACCTGAACAGTGTTTGTTTGGTTCAATTATTATACTACCTTTGCCGAAAAATTAGCGAATCATGAATAGAATACAGCAAGCAATACAGGAATCCATTGATGTAAAACAGCAAATTCTTAACGACTCCGTATTGTTGTCGTCTTTGGAAAAAGCAGTAGATATTTGTATTAGCACATTGAAAAACAACAGTAAAATTCTCTTTTGCGGCAATGGAGGTAGCGCTGCCGATGCGCAACATCTTGCCGCCGAACTTTCCGGAAGATTCTATTTTGACCGTCCGCCTCTGAATGCGGAAGCGTTGCACGTAAACACCTCTTTTCTTACCGCCGTTGCCAACGACTACTCCTACGATGAGATTTTTTCCAGAATGATACGGGCGCAAGGACATGAAGGTGATACAGTTGTAGGATTGTCCACTTCGGGAAATTCACTCAATGTATTAAGAGCCTTCGATGTTGCAAAAGAACTGAAAATGAACATTATCGCCTTCACCGGCAAAAGCGGAGGAAAGATGAAGGAAAAAGCCGATATACTGTTGAATGTGCCATCCGGCGACACACCCCGTATTCAGGAATCACACATTCTGTTAGGGCATCTGTTGTGCGAACTCATCGAAAGTCGAATGTTCCCCAATCCCATCAAACAATAATAATATTTGATGTAATATTTCTTTGCAATGTCTTCATTACTAACAACTATTAACAAAGAATGGAGTCTGTTTCTCGACCGCGACGGCGTTATCAATGAACGTATTCCAGACGATTATGTAAAAAATTGCGAGCAGTTTATATTGTTGCCGGGTGTTGTTAAAGCGATGAAGATTTTTGCACAACTGTTCGGACATATCTTTGTGGTAACCAATCAACAGGGAATCGGAAAAGGATTGATGACGGAAGATGAACTCACTGTAGTTCATAACTTTATGACCAATGAAATAGAAAAAAACGGCGGACGAATTGACCGCATTTATCACTCCCCCTATTTGGAATCGGCGCATCATCTCACACGGAAACCTGCTCCCGGAATGGCATTACAAACCAAAAAAGATTTCCCTGCCGTTCATTTTAATCACTCCATCATGGCAGGCGATTCCATCAGCGATATGCTGTTTGGGAAAAATGTAGGAATGACAACCGTCTTTATATCAAACGACATAAAACAATGTCGAGAACATTATAAAGTTATTGATTATTGTTTCCCGTCTCTTTACGAGTTAGCAAAAATATTGTAAATCACTATCCTTTTATCATTCCAACTACAAAATCAACTATCTCTTTTCTTTGCTGATTAAGAGCCAATATTTTTTTGCGATTTTTTATTTTTTTCATTAACAATCGTATCCTGTAAAATACATCCTTCACCCAGAGACGATAGTAAAAAACAAATCGGCTTAACAACAGCGATGCCAAACATGATAGCGAAACTATCAAAAACGATTTAAAAACAATGCTTAATACCGTGATTGCCAATATATAATATAATGAGTACATGATGACACGCAATACAACATTAAACGAACTTTTAAAATGGTCGTTTTTTAATCCGTTGGCAATCAAACTCGGGAAAAACGATGGAATGAAATTTGCAACCCATCCGGCAGCAAAAAACGGAAATGTCAATAATAAGAAAAGTCCTTTTGTCAATGTCCATGCAGCATTTTGAGGACGTCTGAATACAAAATCTTTTAACCGAAACGCAGACAGTTTCTTCTGATAATCTGCATGTTTAGAGCATAACTGTTGAATGGCTAAGGGATTTTTCTGTTCTTCGGCATCTAAGGCAGAAGAGATTTTTTGGCGAGATTCAAGGAGTGAAAAGAGACGTTTTTTGTTTTTTTCTTTAATACAAACAGCATCTTGAGCCATTAATGAGATACTGTAAAAATCGTCATAGTAAGATTTTGATTGGATATTTTGAATTAAAGCGCTGATTCTATCGCTAATGTCCTGTCTGAGACGATTTATTGCAACTGCCTGATTTTCACGATAAATCGTCATATAATCCATCATTGATACCGGCTTTCCGAAACGAATGCTCAAATTACCTCCTGCATGAATATAATCATCATATTCAATACCTACAGGAACAATCACCACCTCATTCGGTTCAAATTCTTCCTGCGCCGAAAACGCTATCCGAAACATTCCCTTCACCAAAGGCAACAATGTTCTTTTAAAACTCTGCAATCCTTCGGGCATCAGACAAAGCGTAACTTTATCGCGTAGAACATCTATCGCTTTTTCAAAGATTTCGTTGTTTTTTCCAAGTTCCTCACGTCCGTCGCGCATACGGTAAACCGGTAAAATGTTCAATCCCTCCAATATCCATGCTACACGTTTATTTTTAAAAATGTCGGCACGCGCTAAAAATACGGGCTGCCCTTTTTGTGTCATTAAAACAGCCAAAGCATCCATGAGCGCATTTTGATGATTCGGCGCTAAAATAACCCGCTTATTGCGCGGAATATTTTGTAATCCTTCAATGGCAATGTTGCTATAATATTGACAAAAGAAGATATTAACGTATGGTTTTGCTAAAGAATAAACAAAGTCAAAGTCCTGAATTTTTCTCTTTTTTCGCATGAAAATAACGGTTTTATAAAACGTTGGCAAAGATAAAAAAAGATACTAACTTTGTTGCCCTGTTTTGAATTATATTTTTTTGAAGCGAAATAATTATGAATAAACGAATTAGCATTAGCGAATGTGTCGCTAAAATCAAAGACGGTATGTCGGTGATGATAGGAGGTTTCATGGGAAACGGAACTCCGGAGAGTATTATGGACGCTTTAGTAACTTCCGGAGTGAAGAATTTAACGGTAATTTGCAATGATACCGGTTTCCCAGACAAAGGTATCGGCAAACTCATTGTCAACAAACAAATCACAAAACTCATTGTCTCTCATATCGGAACAAATCCCGTAACAGTTGACCAAATGAACGCAAAAGAATTGGAAGTCGAATTTTCGCCTCAGGGCACTCTAGCAGAGCGGGTTCGTGCCGGAGGATCCGGATTGGGAGGAGTTTTGACCCCAACCGGATTAGGAACTGTTGTAGCCAATGGAAAACAAACATTGGAAATAGACGGGAAAACCTATCTGTTAGAGAAACCGTTACGCGCCGATGTGGCATTGCTTGGAGCAAATATTGGCGACAAAAGCGGAAATCTGATTTTCAAAGGTACATCTCAAAATTTCAATCCGATAATGGCAACAGCAGCCGATTTGGTTATTGCAGAGATTGAAAAAGAGGTGGAAACAGGTGAATTAACTCCCGAAACCATTCATATTCCGGGAATTTTTGTGGATTATTATTGTTTAAAATTATAAACTCATGGATAAAAAAATTACATCAATGATTCGTGTGCGGATGGGTTCACACGATGCCCACTATGGGGGCAACTTGGTTGACGGAGCAAAAATGCTTCAACTGTTTGGCGATGTCGCCACAGAATTATTAATCATCAACGACGGGGACGAAGGACTTTTCTGTGCCTACGACAATGTCGAATTTTTAGCGCCCGTTTATGCCGGTGATTACATTGAAGCGGTCGGAGAGATTACCGCTATAGGAAATTCTTCTCGTAAAATGATTTTTGAAGCACGTAAAGTAGTCATTCCGCGTACCGACATCAGCGCTTCTGCTGCCGACTTCTTAACAGAGCCAATAGTGGTTTGTCGTGCCAGCGGCACCTGTGTAG
>Ga0209628_10001077_pt1 | contig 17302 bp, 18 predicted proteins | sample TergutCu122P4_FD_187285 | JGI IMG/M metagenome (GOLD analysis project Ga0209628, IMG submission 187285) | Cubitermes ugandensis P4 segment gut microbial communities from Kakamega Forest, Kenya - Cu122 P4 (SPAdes) (version 2) | ecosystem: Host-associated > Arthropoda: Insects > Digestive system...
CCCGCAGGACTGGCCGGTCACGGCCAAAGGGGACTTCGACCCGGCTCGCTGACCACCACACCCGCCGGGGCGTGCCCAGCCGGGGCGTGCCCAGCCGGGGCGTGCCCAGCCGGGGCGTTCCCAGCCGGGGCGGTCCCAGCCGGGGCGTTCCCAGCCCGCGCGTACCACCGGCCGCCCTCCTGCGCCACGCGGAGCGGCAGCCCGAAGGCCGAGCCCAGCACCGCCGGGGTCATGACCGACTCGATGGGTCCCATCGCCACCACGCCGCCGCGCTTCAACGCCAACCCGTGGGTCATCCCCCGGGGGATCTCCTCGACCTGGTGGGTGACCAGCACCATCGTGGGTGCCCCCGGATCCAGGGCCAGACCGGTCAACACCCCGAGCAGGGATTCCCGCCCGCCCAGGTCGAGTCCGGCCGTCGGTTCGTCCAGGATCAGGATCTCGGGATCGGTCATCATGGCCCGGGCGATCTGGACCCGCTGCCTCTCCCCCTGCGACAGCGTGCCGAAGCGGCGGCGGGCCAGCCGGTCCACCCCGAACAGCGTCATCAGTTCATCGGCCCGGGCGGCATCGGCGGCGTCGTAGGTCTCCCGCCAGCGCCCGACGATCGCGTACGCCGCCGACATCACCAGATCGCGAACCGCCTCGTCGAACGGAATCTGGGCCTCCAGGGCGGTCGAACAGAGCCCGATCCGGGGCCGCAGCTCGAACACGTCCACCCGGCCCAGACGCTCGCCGAGCAGCGTCACCTGCCCCGAACTCGGATGCATCTGGGCCGAGACAAGCTGGATCAGCGTCGTCTTGCCGGCCCCGTTAGGCCCGATCACCACCCAGCGTTCGGTGTCGGCGACGGTCCAGTTGATGTGGCTGAGCAAGTAGGCGTCACCGCGCCGCACGGTCACGTCGGACACCTCGATCACAGCGGTCATCACACCTTCTCCAACTCATCGTTGATCGCGTTGGCCAGCTGCGCCAGTTGCTCGGGTGTCTGCTGCCCGCCGGACACCGAGGTCATGATCCCGTCGGTCAGGAAGGTGATGCAGGCGCTCTGCTGGGGCTGGGGCGTCGCCTTCGGGTCACCCGTCCACAGCACACCGCAGCGCGTCACGCCGTACCAGTGCGACGACATCAGCTCCGCGCCCGCCAGATCCGAGTTCGGGTCCAGCGTGACCACCACCAGGTCCAGTGGCTCGGTGTCGGATGCGTACGTCGCGGTGGTCTGCTTCGCCGCCGGCGCGCCACCGAGCGCGGTGTAGCCGGCCACCTTCTCCGGCAGGGTCGACCCGTCGATCTTGCGCGTCGGCGACACGGTCGGGAGCATCGGGTCCGGACCCGGCTCGCGCGTGCAACCACCCAGTCCGGCCACGGCGACGGCGGCGACGACGATCCAAGCGGTAAAGGTTCTCATTGCCGGCTCCTCAGGCTAGGGCGACCAACTCGATGTACTCAGGATTCCACAGATCCTCCGTGCCATCCGGGAGCAACAGCACCCTTTCGGGACTTAGGGCCTCCACGGCCCCCTCGTCGTGGGTCACCAGGACGATCGCGCCCTTGTAATTGTCGATCGCCCGCAAGACCTCCGCCCGCGACGCCGGGTCCAGATTGTTGGTGGGTTCGTCGAGGAGCAGTACGTTGGCACGCGACACCATCAGCATCGCGAGCGCGAGCCGGGTCTTCTCCCCGCCCGACAACACCCGGGCCGGCTTGTCGACGTCGTCGCCGCTGAACAGGAACGAGCCGAGCAGCGTACGCGCCCCGGTATCCGTCAGATCGGACGCGGCGGCCATCAGGTTGGCGAGCACGCTGGCAGTCATGTCGAGGTTATCGTGTTCCTGGGCGTAGTAGCCGAGCTTCAGGCCGTGGCCGTCCACGACCTCGCCCAAGTCGGCCTCCTCGATCCGGGCCAACAACCGCAGCAACGTGGTCTTCCCGGCGCCGTTGAGCCCCAGGACCACCACCCGCGAGCCCCGGTCGATGACCAGATCCACGTCGAAGAAGACCTCCAGGGAGCCGTAGCTCTTCGAGAGCCCCTCCGCCGACAAGGGCGTCTTGCCGCAGGGCGCCGGTTCGGGGAAGCGCAGGTGGGCCACCTTGTCCGCGGCGCGGACCCCTTCGAGCCCCTCCAGCAGCCGGTCGGCCCGCCGGGCCATGTTCTGGGCCGCGACCGCCTTGGTGGCCTTGGCCCGCATCGAGTCGGCCTGGGCCATCAGAGCCGCGGCCTTGCGTTCGGCGTTGGCCCGCTCGCGCTTGCGGCGGCGCTCGTCGGTCTCGCGCTGTTCCAGATACTTGGCCCAGCCCATGTTGTAGAGATCGATGACCGCGCGGGTCGCGTCCAGGTGGAAGACCTTGTTGACGGTCTCGCCGAGCAACCCGGCGTGGTGGGAGATGACGACGAGCCCGCCCGGGAAGCTTTGCAGGAACGAGCGCAGCCAGACGATCGAATCGGCGTCAAGGTGGTTGGTCGGCTCGTCGAGCAGCAGGGTGTCGGCCCCGGTGAACAGGATCCGGGCCAGCTCGACGCGGCGGCGCTGGCCACCGGACAGGGTCCCGAGGGTCTGGCTCATCACGTGATCCGGCAGCCCGACGTTCGCGGCTATCCGGGCGGCCTCGGCCGCGGCCCCGTAGCCGCCGGCGGTCAGGAATTCGGTCTCCGCGCGGGCGTACGCCGCCATCGCCTTCTCGCGGGCCACCCCGTCGGCCGCCCCCATCGCCGCGGAATGCTTGTCCATCCGGGCCATGACCGCGTCGAGCCCGCGGGCCGACAGGATGCGGGAGCGCACGCTGGAGTCGAGCTCCCCGGTCCGGGGGTCCTGGGGCAGGTAGCCGATGACGCCCTTGCGGGTGACCGTCCCGGCCGCGGGCAGCCCCTCGCCGGCCATGATCCGCATGAGTGTGGTCTTGCCGGCCCCGTTGCGCCCGACGAGCCCGATCTTGTCACCCGGCGACACCGAAAAGGATGCGGGCGAGATGAGCAGCCGGGCCCCGGCGCGCACCTCAAGGTCTTTGACGGCCAGCACTCAGAAGACCGGGTCCAAGGCCTCGGACCACAACTCGGCCTCGGCCTCGGCGGCGGCCTTGGCGCGGGCGACGTAGACGCACACCAATGCGGCGATGGCGACCAGGGTGATCAAGGCTGATTTCTTCATGACCGTAGCCTATCGTACAAGTCCCCACCCCTTAAAGGTTGAAGCCGAGGGCGCGGAGCTGCTCGCGGCCGTCGTCGGTGATCATGTCGAGGCTCCACGGCGGCACCCACACCCAGTTGATCGTGACATCGCTTGTCATGCCGGACACCAGGTAGGACACGTCCATCTCCAGCTGGTCGGTCAGCGGGCACATGGGCGAGGTCAGGGTCATGTCGATCGTCGCCCGTCCCGTCTCGTCGATGTCCACGCCGTAGACCAGGCCGAGATCGACGATGTTGACCCCGAGTTCCGGATCCGTGACGTCGCGCAGGGCGTCGAGGATCTGTTCGGGCGTCGCCCAGGCGATGGGGGTTTCAGTCATGCCGTTGTCCTTGCACTCGTAGTATCGCGTCCCGAAGCCCGGCCCACCCCAGCATCGCGCACTTGACGCGGGCCGGGAACTGGGCGACACCGTTGAAGGCGATCCCGTCGCCGTAGGTGTCCTCGTCGAGCTCCACCTGGCCCTGCCCTTCGAGCATGGCCAGAAAACCGTCGTACAACTCCAGAGCGGTCTCGAACCCCGCTCCGATCACGAGGTCCGTCATCACGGAGGTGGAGGCCTGCGAGATCGAGCAGCCCTGCGCCTCGTAGCTCACGTCGGCGATGACGTCGCCGTGGCTGGTCAGGCGGAGTTGCAGTTCGTCGCCGCAGGACGGGTTCACGTGGGTGACCGCGACGTCGTATGGCTCGCGGAGCCCGCTGTGGTGCTTGGTCCGGTAGTGGTCCATGATGATGTCCTGATACAGGGCCTTCAGATCGGTCACCCCACCCCGCCTTCCCGGTCCACGCCGAAGAAGTCCAGCGTCGCCTCCAGCGCGTCGGCCAGTGCGTCGATCTCTTCGGTGGTCGTGTAGAGATACATGGAAGCCCGCACACTGGACTGTACGCCGAGGCGCTCGTGCAGCGGCCGCGCGCAGTGGTGGCCGCCGCGTACTTCCACCGCGTGGGAGTCCAGCACCTGCATGATGTCGTGCGGGTGGATGTCCGCCAGCGTGAACGAGACGGCCGAGCCGCGCTCCCCCGACGCCGGGCCGAGGATCCTCAAGTGCGGGATCGCGGCGAGCCGGGTCAGGGCGTACGCCGTGAGCGTGCGGTCATGCCCGGCAATCGCGTCCATCCCGATCGCGCTCAGGTAGTCGACCGCCGCGCCGAGACCGACGGCCTGGGCGATCGGCGGGGTGCCGGCCTCGAAGCGGTGCGGCGGGGCCGCGTAGGTCGAGCCGGTCATGCGGACGATCTCGATCATCTCCCCGCCGCCCAGGAACGGCGGCAGGGACGCCAACTTCTCGTAGCGCCCCCACAGAACCCCGATACCGGTCGGTCCCAGCATCTTGTGGCCGGTGAAGGCCACGAGGTCGGCGCCGAGAGCGGGAAGGTCCGCCGGATAGTGCGGCAGCCACTGGGAGGCGTCCGCCACGACCACCGCGCCGAAACCGTGGGCCCAGGCCGCAATCTCGGCCAGCGGCGCCCCGACCCCGGTCACGTTGCTCATCGCGGTGACCGACACCACCTTCGTCCGGTCGTTGATCAGGTCCTCCGCCCGGGCCTTGTCCAGGTCGAAGTGCCCGTCGTCGGTGATGTCGAACCACCGCAAGCGCGCCCCGGTGCGGCCGGCGGCCAGCTGCCAGGGCACGATGTTGGAGTGATGCTCGGCCACCGAGATGACGATCTCGTCACCCGGGCCGAGACCGGCCGTCAGCGTGTGGGCGGCCAGGTTCAGGGCCTCGGAGGCGTTCTTCGTGAACACGATCTCCTCGGGCCGCCCGCCGGTGAACGCGGCGATCTTCCGGCGCGCCCCCTCGTACGCCCCCGTCGCCTCCGCGCCCAGTTCGTGCATCGCCCGGGCCACGTTGGCGTTGTGGTTGCGGTAGTGGTCGGATACGGCGTCGATGACCTGGCGCGGTTTCTGGGACGTGTTCGCCGAATCCAGGTAGGCGAGCGGCCGCCCGTGGAACCGGCGCGCGAGTATCGGGAAGTCCGCCCGGACGGCAGTGACGTCCAGTTTCCCGGCGCTGGAGACCGGCATCAGGCGTCCTTCCCGGTCCAGCGCTCGTAGCCGGACTCCTCCAGCGAGTCGGCCAGGGTCGCGTCGCCCTCGGCCACGATACGCCCGCCGACGAAGACGTGGACGAAATCGGGCCGGACGTAGCGCAGGATCCGGGTGTAGTGGGTGATCAGCAACACGCCCCGGTCACCCTGGGCGCAGTAGCGGTTGATACCGTCGGAGACGACCTTCAGCGCGTCGATGTCGAGGCCGGAGTCGGTCTCGTCGAGCACGGCGTACTTCGGGTTGAGCAGCTCCAGCTGCGCGATCTCGTGGCGCTTCTTCTCGCCGCCCGAGAAGCCCTCGTTGACCGACCGGGCGGCGAACTCGGCGTCCAGTTGCATCTCGCCCAGGGCGTCGTTCACCTGCTTCACCCAGGTCCGAAGCGGCGGGGCCTGCCCGTCGATGGCGGTCTTGGCGGTCCGCAGGAAGTTCGCGACCGATACCCCGGGCACCTCGACCGGATACTGCATCGCCAGGAACAACCCGGCCTTGGCCCGCTCGTTGACGGGCAGCCCGACCAGTTCGGTGCCGTTCAGCAGCACGGAGCCGGAAGTGATCGTGTACTTCGGGTGTCCGGCCAGGCTGTAGGCCAGCGTGGACTTGCCCGACCCGTTGGGGCCCATCACCGCGTGGACCTCCCCCGCGCCCAGGGTGAGGTTCACCCCGTTCAGGATGGGTTTCGGCCCGCTCTCGGTCTCCACCGAGACGAACAGGTCCCGGATCTCCAGGCTCATATCGGTCATGTCCAGTTCTCCTTGCCGGCCAGTGCCACATCGATTCGCTTCATGACGGTCGCCTCCAGGCCCGCCCAGCCCAGGCGGGCGAGGATGGCGGTGAAGAAGCCCCTGAGTACGAGGCGGTGCGCCTCATCCGGGGCGATCCCCCGGCTCATCAGGTAAAACAGTTGCTCGTCGTCGAGCCGGCCCGTCGTCGCCGCGTGGCCGGCCCCGACGATCTCCCCGGTCTCGATCTCCAGATTCGGCACGGCGTCGGCCCGGCAGCCGTCACCGAGGATCAGGTTGCGGCTGGATTCGTAGGTGTCGGTGCCGGTCGCCCCGGGCCGGATGAGGACGTCGCCGACCCAGACCGAGCGCGCCTTCGCGCCGTTCAGCCCGGCGCGGTAGTCGGCCCGCGAGAAGGTCCGGGGCTCGTTGTGGTCGATGAACAGGCGGTGCTCCAGGTGCTGGCCGGCCCCGGCGAAGCTGACCCCGAACAGCTCGGCCGACCCGCCTGGCCCGGCGTACGACACGTTCACCTGCAGACGGACCAGTTCCCCGCCGAGCGAGACCACCGCGTGGGTGAGGCGGGCACCGTCCCCGACCACCGCCTCGTGCTGTCCCAGGTGGACCGACGTGTCGTCCCAGTCCTGGAGGCTGACGACGGTCAGTTCCGCGCCGGCACCCACGATGATCTCGACGTTGCCGATGTGGCGCCCGGCGCCGCTGTGGGTGAGGCAGACCATCGCCCGGGCACCCGGCATGGCCTCGATGATCACATGCGACACCCCGGCGCGGCCGGCCCCGGCGCCGGTGATGTCCACATAGGTGGGTTCGGCCACGGGCGAGTCGAACCGGTAGTAGGCCGCCTCGCCCACGGCCGCCGCGATCGCGGCCGGCCGGTCGACCGGGATCAGCGCGCTCCCGCGGGGGGCCTCGCCGACCCGGCGGACCGCACCGGCCGTACGCGACTCACCCCGGACCTGCGTGGGCACGATGACCCGCTCCAGGCCGGCGTCGAAGAAATCGGCGAGCTTCCCGGTCGGGGTGAAGCGCCAGACCTCCTCGCGGCCGGCGGGCACGCCGTGGTCGCCGATCGCAAAGGAGCCCCGCGGGTGCAGGCGGGAAACCGCCAACGGGTCGTGGCCGCTCATCCGACCGCCCCTTCCATCTGCAACTCGATCAACCGGTTGAGCTCCAGGGCGTACTCCATCGGCAGCTCCCGGGCGACCGGTTCGACGAATCCCCGGACGATCATGGCCATCGCCTCCTCCTCGGTCAACCCCCGGCTCATCAGGTAGAACAACTGGTCGGCGCTGACCTTGGAGACCGTCGCCTCGTGGGCCATCGCCACATCGTCCTCCCGGACGTCGGTGTATGGATAGGTGTCGGAGCGCGAGATCGTGTCGACGAGCAGGGCGTCGCAGCGCACCGACGAGGCCGAATGATGGGCCTGCGGCGTGACGTGGACCAGACCGCGGTAGGAGGCGCGCCCCCCACCCCGGGCGACCGACTTGGACACGATGTTCGACGACGTGTGGGGCGCGGCGTGGATCATCTTGGACCCGGTGTCCTGGTGCTGGCCCGGCCCGGCGAAGGCGATCGACAGTGTCTCGCCCTTGGCGTGCTCGCCGAGCAGCCAGACGGCGGGATACTTCATGGTGGTCTTCGACCCGATGTTGCCGTCCACCCATTCCATCGTCGCGCCGGCCGCGCAGGTGGCGCGCTTGGTGACGAGGTTGTAGACGTTGTTCGACCAGTTCTGGATGGTGGTGTAGCGGCAACGGGCCCCGCGCTTGATGACGATCTCGACCACGGCCGAGTGCAGCGAGTCCGACTTGTAGATCGGCGCGGTGCAGCCCTCGACGTAGTGGACGAACGAGTCCTCGTCCACGATGATGAGCGTGCGCTCGAACTGGCCCATGTTCTCGGTGTTGATCCGGAAGTAGGCCTGGAGCGGTATCGCGACGTGGACCCCCGGCGGGACGTAGATGAAGGAGCCGCCCGACCAGACCGCGGAATTGAGCGCCGCGAACTTGTTGTCGCCCGGCGGCACGACCGACGCGAAGTATTCCTCGAACAGCTCGGGGTGTTCCTTCAGCGCCGAGTCGGTGTCGAGGAAGATCACCCCCTGGCGCTCCAGTTCCTCGTTGATCTTGTGGTAGACGACCTCGGACTCGTATTGCGCGGCCACGCCCGCCACCAGGCGCTTCTTCTCCGCCTCCGGGATGCCGAGCCGGTCGTAGGTGCGCCGGATGTCCTCGGGCAGATCCTCCCAGGACTGCACCTGCGAGTCGGTGGGCTTGACGTAATACTTGATCTCGTCGAAGTCGATGGCTCCCAGATCGGGTCCCCAGGTCGGCATCGGACGGGCGTCGAACAGGGCCAGGGACTTCAGCCGGAACGAGAGCATCCAGTCCGGTTCGCCCTTGCGCGCCGAGATCTCCTCGACAACCGCCCGGGTCAGGCCGCGCTGGGCGCGGGCGCCGGCCTCGTCGGAATCGTGCCAGCCGAAGCGGTACGATCCGAGCGCCGCGAGGTGCTCCTCCTGTGACTCCCCGGTGCCGGGGGCGGCCGGCGCGGTCGGCGCCGGATCGGGACCGTTCACCGGTCCTCCTTTCTGTCCTGGCCGGGGAGGTGGCCGGGAATGTGGGTGGTGCACACACCGTCGCCGTGGGCGATGGTGGCCAGGCGCTGGACGTGGGAGTGCAGCAGCCGGGCGAACACCGAGGTCTCCACCGAGCACAGTTCCGGGAAGCGCTGGGCGACCGCCGGGTAGGGGCAGTTGTGCTGGCAGAGCTGTTCGCCCCGGCCGACCGGGAACAGCCCGGCCACGTAACCGTCCTCGGTCAGGGCCTGGGACAGGGCCTCCGCCTCGGTCAGGCCGGGATCGAGTCCCAGCAATTCGTTGAACCGGACCGTGACGGCGGCGAACCGGGCCTCGAAGAAGGCGGTGACGGCCGCCTCGCCGCCGATCAGGTTGAGGGCCTCGACGGCCTCGATGGCCAAGGTGTGATAGGAGTGGCTGACCTCCTCCTGGCCGGCGGCGGTCGCCGCGTACTCCAAGGCGGGCCGGCCGGCCCCGTGGCGCGACGACGCGGACTGCCCGCGCACGACCAGCATGCCCGAGTGCTCGAGTGAGGTGAGGTGGCGGCGCACGGCCGCCGGCGTCAGGCCGAACTCGCTCGCGAGCCGCCCCGATGTCGTCCAACCGTGGTCGGCCACGTATTTCAAGACGCGGTGGCGGGTCGTCCCCCTGGGGGCCGACAGAGCCGATTCCGACTGGGCTGTGATTTTCACAAGTTCATTCTTGCGTAATTCTTCCGGATTTGCACATCGGGGGCCGGACCGCCGTTCCATCTTAGCGGAGGCCGATGACAGGGCAACCCGGCGCCCGGTAGCGAGTCCAACCGATATCTGCCGACAAAAGGCCATAGAGTATTGACAGCCTGTACTGTGGAATGTGGCCACAAGATCCAGGCCCACACCATACTGGCATACGACAACTTCTCTTAAGGAACCATCGTGATGAAAACACACAGCAAGGCGAAACGGCTGGGGCTGTTCGCCATTCTGGCGGTCATCGGTGCCGTCAGCCTCTCCGGCTGCGGCGCGCAAACCGAGGCGGGCGGGGGCGAGGCAAACATCTCCCTGCCCATCGAACTGCGCAACGGCAAAGTGGAAATCTGGCCGCTCTACGTCGGCCTGGTCATCTGCCTTCTCGGCCTCGCGTTCGGGGTTTGGACCTACTCCAAGCTCAAGAACCTGCCCGTCCACTCCTCCATGAAGGAAATCTCCGAACTGATCTACACCACGTGCAAGGCCTACCTGGTCAAGCAGGGCAAGTTCCTGCTCATGCTGTTCGCCTTCATCGCCGCCGTGATCATCGTGTATTTCGCCATCGCCGGCACCGCCGCCTGGCAGATCGTCGTCATCATCGTGTTCTCCCTGATCGGCATGGCAGGCTCCTTCGGAGTGGCCTGGTTCGGCATCCGGATCAACACCTTCGCCAACTCCCGCACCTCCCACGCGGCGTTGCGGGGCGTCAAGTGGGACGTCCACGACATCCCGGCCCGCTCCGGCATGTCGGTGGGCATGGTGCTGATCTCGCTGGAACTGCTCCTCATGCTGGCCATCCTGGTCTTCCTGCCGGTCGACATCGCCGGCAAGTGCTTCATCGGCTTCGCCATCGGCGAGTCGCTCGGCGCGTCGGCGCTGCGTATCGCGGGCGGTATCTTCACCAAGATCGCCGACGTCGGCGCCGACCTCATGAAGATCGTCTTCAAGATCGAGGAGGACGACCCGCGCAACCCGGGCACGATCGCCGACTGCACCGGCGACAACGCGGGCGATTCGGTCGGCCCGTCGGCGGACGGCTTCGAGACCTACGGCGTGACCGGCGTGGCCCTCATCACCTTCATCATCCTGGGCGTTGGCGTCAACACGACCGAGCAGGGGGTCGGGGCGATCGTGCAGGCCATCCTGCTGGTCTGGATCTTCGCCATCCGCTCCATCATGCTGGTGGCCTCCGCCGTGTCGTACTTCGTCAACGAGGCCGTCGCCAAGGCCCGCTACGGCCACAAGGACTTCGACTTCGAGAAGCCGCTGACCTCGCTGGTCTGGCTGACGTCGGTCGTCTCGATCGTCCTGACGTTCGCCTGCTCGGCCTACCTGCTCCACCACGACAAGGTGGATCCCAACCTGTGGTGGCAGCTGTCGATCATCATCTCCTGCGGCACGCTGGCCGGGGCGCTCATCCCCGAGTTGGTCAAGACCTTCACCTCGACCAACTCGTCCCACGTCAAGGAAGTGGTCAAGTCCTCCGAACAGGGCGGTTCCTCGCTCAACATCCTGTCGGGTTTCGTGGCCGGCAACTTCGCCGGTTACTGGCTCGGCGTGGTCATCGTCGGACTCATGGGGGTGGCCTATCTGGTCGCCACCTGGGCCAACCTGGACACAGCCCTCGGCACCCTGCCGCACGCCTCGGCGGTCTTCGCCTTCGGCCTCGTCGCCTTCGGCTTCCTCGGCATGGGCCCGGTCACCATCGCGGTCGACTCCTACGGCCCGGTCACCGACAACGCCCAGTCGGTGTACGAGCTGAGCCGCATCGAGGCCATCCCCGGCATCGGCAAGGAGATCCAGAAGACCTACGGCTACAAGCCCGCCTGGGACAAGGCCAAGAAGATGCTGGAGGAGAACGACGGCGCCGGCAACACGTTCAAGGCGACCGCCAAGCCCGTACTCATCGGCACGGCCGTGACCGGGGCCACGACGATGATCTTCTCGATCATCTTGTTCCTCGCCCAGGATCTGGCGGCCACCGGCGGGAAAGTACTGAAAGATCTGTCGGACGTCTCCGCCCTGATCTCGCCCATCCACCCGCCGTTCCTGCTCGGTCTGATCACTGGCGCCGCCATGATCTTCTGGTTCACCGGGGCGTCGACCCAGGCCGTGACCACCGGCGCCTACCGGGCGGTGGAATACATCAAGGCCCACATCCACCTGGACCCCAACGCCGAGGCCAAGGCCTCGACCAAGGACTCCACCGAGGTCGTCGAGATCTGCACCGATTACGCCCAGAAGGGCATGTGGGTCATCTTCCTGGCGATCTTCTTCGGCACGCTCGCGTTCGCGTTCGTGGAGCCGTACTTCTTCATCGGTTACCTGATCGCCATCGCGGTGGTCGGGCTGTTCCAGGCTGTCTTCATGGCCAACGCCGGCGGCGCCTGGGACAACGCCAAGAAGATCGTCGAGACCGACATGGGCATGAAGGGTACGGACCTGCACGACGCGACCATCGTCGGCGACACGGTCGGCGACCCCTTCAAGGACACCTCGTCGGTCGCCCTGAACCCGGTCATCAAGTTCACGACCCTGTTCGGGTTGCTGGCGGTCGAACTCGCCGTGGCATTGAATCACACGGACTACGGCTCGGTGCTCGTCAAGGTCCTGGCCGGGGTTTTCTTCCTGGTCTCGGCCTACTTCGTGTGGCGCTCGTTCTACAAGATGCGCATCGTCACACCCGAGAAGACACCGGCGAAGGTCTGACAGTCGCGCGGTGGCGAGGGGGTGCATCACGGTGCGCCCCCTCGCGCCGTTTGGGTATACCCGGATCCATCGATTGCTCGCGTCGCGAGCGGCACCCGGGGGGTGCGATGGGTGCGGCGGAGACGCGAAGGCAGGCTGGTGGCCTGCCGAGGGTCGTCGGCGCGCCCAGCGTGCCCTCCGGGGGTCGCGTAGCAGCGATGAATCGGTGGATCCGGGTATACTTCGAGACACGACGAACGAGGAGGGTCATGGCAGAGCAGCGTCTGCTCCGGTTCGAGGACCGGGCCGGCCTGGTGGGCGCCGCCGCCGGGCGTCTCCTCGATGAGATGTGCGCCCGTCAGACGGCCGGCCGGACCGTCAGCCTGTGCCTGACCGGCGGGACACTCGCGGGCGAGGTCTACGACGAGCTGGCCCGGCAGGCTCCCGTTTCGGCCTTGCGGGCGGGCGAGATCGAACTGTGGTGGAACTGGGACTATTTCGTCGCCACGGACAATCCGGACCGCAACTCCCTCCAGGCGCTCAGCCGGCTGGCCGGAGTCCTGCCGTTCGACCCCGCGAAGATCCACCCGATCCCGTCTTCGAGCGTCACAAGCGACCCGGAGGCGGGCGCCGCACAGTACGCCCAGGAGTTGCGCGAAACCCGCCGGATCGACATCTGCCTCCTGGAGCTGGGCGAGGCCGGCCAGGTCGCCGGACTTTTCCCCGGCCACCCGTACGGTCCGTCCGACACCCTGGTCGCGGGCCTCAGCGACGCACCCCTGGCCCACCCCCAGGTGGTCACGATGACGCCCGCCGGATTGGCGATGTGCCGCCAGGTCTGGATTCTGGCCACCGGGGAGGCGGTCGCCGGACATGTGAAAGCGGGTGTGGGGCTGCACTGCAACCTGCCGTCCGCCGACCTCAGCGCCACCAAGTCGGTGCTCTGGCTGGTCGACGCCGCCGCCGCCTCGGAACTACCGTTCCATCACTGCACGTTGTGAGGCAACGACCACGGGTCTGAGCAGTTCGACGACATCCGTGACGTCGCCGCGATAATGCTCAGCTCCGGAAAGCCCCTACGGCATAATTGAGGGTGAGGACGTCCTCGCAGGCGTTTGCCGAAGCCATCACCCACAAAGACTGGTGAAACAAAATGTCAGTGGCGGTCGATACTCTGTTTGACGAAACGACGAGTGAGGGAGGATGCCCAGTGAGCATCAACTACGCAAGCATCGGACGGCCCGTGCCCGATGTGTTGTGGCTCCGCTGTGTCGTGGCGCGGACGACCGGTCATGAAAGACATCGCTCGCGGCGCGCTCAGAGCGAGAAGGTCCGCCATGGTTGACGCCCATTCGTACACGCCGACCACGCTCGCCAGGCTCCACATGATCTCGCTGGGGCTCTGCATGAACCCCGAGTGCCGGGAGCATCTACTCAGCCAGCACGATGGGCGTCAACCCTTCTCAGCCGCCACTGCCGCCTTGGTAGCCGACGTAGCGCACATCCATTCACCAAGGCCGGACGGACCCCGCCACGCCCTGGACATGACCGTGGATGAACTGCGGGATTACCCAAACCTTCTGCTCCTATGTCAGCGCTGCCACAGGAAGGTCGACGGCTCGCCCCACCTTTACCCTGCCGATGCCTTGTACATGTGGAAGGCCGTCCGTGAACGGGAAGCGCAAGGTGTTCTCACTCACAATCCTCTCCTGCTCACGACCGTGGTCGATGCGATCACCAGGGAGGCCGCGTTTGACCAGCCACCCAACTCCCCGGAATCCCTCCTCCCCTACGATGTCACTGACAAGATCGACCACAATCAGATGGTCGAGAGCGCCTATCTAGTGCATGAATATGCGGTCTTTCAGGCACCCCTACTCGCTCTCTACGCAGAACTGGAGCAACAGAACCCCGTTCTCAAGACAAGTTTGCTCCGTTTCGTCGCGCAAGAGTACCAGATGGTCAAGAACCGGTTCATCGCTGCTGATACTGCCAGCCACCTCACGGCTGGCGAAATAGTCGCAGCGCACTCGGATGAGATTTTCACCACCGTCCTTGCCACGCTGGTGGACCTCGTACTTCGGGGGACGCCCCGGCTGCCGTGGGAACAGGCGTACTTCGGCGTACTCATCGTCACAGTGGACGCGTTCATGGCGTGCAAGGTCATGGAGCCGCCCCGATGATGCTCCTGATATCACAAGACGTAAAGCCTGAACGGCAGGTCTACTGCCTCGGAGCCGCACTGCTCGCCATCATGGCGGACGCGGGTCCGGATGTGCCACCGCGCGATCTGTACGACCGGTTCGCGCAGGAGACCAGGGTCGGCCCAGACATGTTCTTCCTCACGTTGGACTGGCTCTACTTGCTGGGTGTTATCGACGACGATGGGAGGGTGAAGGCTCATGTTCCTGCGACGCCTGCTGATCACCAAGAACGGTGAGATAGTCAGAGACATCGCCTTCCGTGAGGGGATGAACCTGATCGTCGACGATACCCCCCGCAACCTCTCCCGCGAGTCCGGAAACAACGTTGGCAAGACGACTGTGCTGCGCTTGGTCAGCTACTGCTTCGGGGCCGACGCCGACAAGATCTACTCCGACCCGGAGTTCAAGAATCGACAGGATCCAGCGGTCAAGACGTTCCTTGAGGAAAACGACGTCGTCATAACAATCCACCTGGCCGAGGATCTTGCCTTCGATCCGGCCGACGATGTCGTAATCGCACGGAACTTCCTCAAGCGCCGCGAGAAGATACAGACGATCAATGGTGTTACCTATCGCGACGACGACTTCGCCCGCGAACTCAAGAGCCGTCTGTTTTGCGACGATGCTGACAAGCCCACGGTCAAGCAGATCGTTGCGAAGAACATTCGCGAGGGCAACATCCGAACGGAGAATGCTATCCAGGTGCTGAACGCCTACACCACGCTCGCAGAGTACGAGGCGCTGTTCCTGTTCTGGCTCGGCGTAACAGTGCCAGCCCTGTCCGAGAAGCAGGCTCTGGAGCAGCAGGCGAAGGCCGAGAACGCCATGCTGAGGCGGCTCAACCGCCAAGCCTCCGAGTCACAAGTCGAGCAGGCGTTGACAATCATCGAGCGCAGAATCGCCGAACTGGAGCGGACGCGGGCGTCGCTCAATATCAATCCCGACTACAAGGAGGACTTCGAAGCGCTCACCTTGGCACAGGCCGAGATCGCGCACCTCACCGCCAAGCTGGGTGCCGCCGAGATGAGGCGAAGCCTGCTCATGGCCAGCGTCGATGAGATCGACAGGGAACGGAGCCGCGTTAACGCCGCAACCGTGGAACGTCTGTATCACGAAGCTCGGGCCCTCCTCCCTGGTCTGCAGCGTTCCTTCGAGGAGACTCTCGCCTTCCACAACGCCATGGTGAATGAGAGGATTCGGTTCCTCAAGAAGGAGTTGCCGGAACTAGACAGAACAATCTTGTCCATGGGGCAGGCCATGGAGCGCACGCGCGCTGAGGAGGCGCGTCTCGCAGCCAAGCTGAAGGCCTCCGGGTCGCATTCGGAACTGGAGCGAACCAATGCCGACCTCTATGACGCTCACCAGCAGAAGGGGCAGTACGAGGAACGGCGTCATATGCGCCGCCAGACTCAGAATACGTTGGATGATGTTCTAGCCAGGCTTGATATCATCAACACTGGCATCGGTGACGAAAAGGCGTTGGTTGAACGGCGCATCACGGCATTCAACGTGTTCTTCGCCCAGTTGTCATCCCGCGTCTACGGTGAGGAATTCCTGCTCAGCGCCGACTGGAGCCGCGGCTCGCTGGAACTCAACATCAGCAGCGTCGGTGACAACCTCGGCACGGGCAAGAAACTGGGACAAATCGCCTTGTTCGATCTGGCCTACATGGGGTTCGCTGACGATCAGGGCCTCCGGTGCCTTCATTTCGCGATGCAGGATCGCATGGAGAACGTGCACGACAACCAGCTGCTCACCATCGGGGCCATCGTGCGGGAAATGCGCTGCCAGTACATCCTTACCATCCTCCGCGACAAGCTGCCGGATGGACTCCTGGACACCTGCCACGTGGCACTCACCCTGTCTCAAGACGACAAGCTCTTCAGAATCCCCTGACGAGGCGCGCTCAGTAGATGGCTTCGCCGGCCTCCCGGCGGGCCCGCAGATCATCCAACGCCTCGGACAGGATGTCCTTGGCCTCGGTCGCCGTACGACGCTCCTTGACGTAGGCCAGATGCGTCTTGTAGGGCAGGATGTGCGGCGGGGGCGGCGGATTCTCGGCGTCCGTGTTGGCGGGGAGCCCGCAACGCGGGCAATCCCACTCCATCGGGTAATCGGCGCCGACGGCGAAGGCCTGGCGGGTCTCGTGGCCGTTGGCGCAGTAGTAGGTCACATTGATGCGGGGGGCGGAATCACCGCGTTCGGCCTCGCCCATCGGGCCGGCGCCGACGCGGCTGCCGCGGATAGCGCTGCCTACAGCCATGCTTCACCCCTTGTAACTATGGGGAGGGTCATGCCGCCGGCACCGCCCGCCAGAGCAGGAGAAGGGCCACGATACAGGCCAGCCAGACGAGCGCGACGACGACCGTTATCCGGTCGAGGTTGCGTTCGGCGATGGAACTCCCGCCGAAGGCCGTGGACATGCCGCCACCGAACAGGTCCGACATGCCACCGCCCCGGCTCTTATGGATCAGGATCGCCAGGGTCAGCAGCAGACTGGTGATGATCAGGATGATCGACAACACCAGAATCGGCACGGTCATTGCCAGCGGCATCATAAAACTCACCCACATATCTTAGCCCATGCCTATCGCCTTACCAAGCGACGCCACTCAGCGGGCATAGAACGTCACGATCCGGGCGAATTCCTGGGGGTCGAGCGAGGCCCCGCCCACCAAGGCCCCGTCGACGTCGGGTTCCGCCATGATATCGACGATGTTCGACGACTTGACCGACCCCCCGTACTGGATCCGGACCGCCGCGGCCGCCGCCGGGCCGAACCGGGACGCCACGCGCTCCCGGATCGCCCCGCAGACCTCCTGCGCGTCGGCGGGCGTGGCGACCTCGCCGGTGCCGATGGCCCAGACCGGTTCGTAGGCGATCACCAGGCCGGCGACCTCCTCCGCGGTCAGGCCCCCGAGCACAGCGTCGATCTGCGCCAGGACGTACGCCACGTGGCCGCCCGCGCGCCGGACCGGCAGCTTCTCGCCCACACAGATGATGGGAGTCATCCGGGCCGCCAGCACGGCCTTTGCCTTGGCGTTGATCAGCTCGTCGGTCTCGCCGTGATACTCACGGCGTTCGGAGTGGCCGACCACGACGTAGGGGCAGTTCAGCTTGGCC
>Ga0209628_10001078_pt1 | contig 17295 bp, 11 predicted proteins | sample TergutCu122P4_FD_187285 | JGI IMG/M metagenome (GOLD analysis project Ga0209628, IMG submission 187285) | Cubitermes ugandensis P4 segment gut microbial communities from Kakamega Forest, Kenya - Cu122 P4 (SPAdes) (version 2) | ecosystem: Host-associated > Arthropoda: Insects > Digestive system...
TTTCGCGATGCTCCATTCCGGCTTTTATTCATCTCCCCCAATAAAAGCCGGAATGAAGCGAAGCGAAATGACGGTAAAATCAGTAAAAATCGTAAACTTGTCGACGGACTGCTTGCTCTTCCAGAATCGACGGAATTATGGTAGATTGCCCGTTGCGGGTTCGTGGCGTGGCAGACGCCGTTGAACACGATTCACCTCCTTATTCGATTATGCGCACTCGCACCGGGCGACGCCTTGAGTTGCGATTGCGGTTCTGTGGAAAACGATGTCCCATTCCCTTTTGACAATCCCGATGCTTGCCGAGTTTCTTGAACTCCCGGCGGCGACGGTCAGGTTGTGGTACAAACGCGGCCTGATTGTGCCGGTGACGGAAGTTCACAATCTCGCCTACTTTGACTTTCAGGAAGTCCTTACGGCCAAAGCACTTCGTGATCTTCGCCGGGAGGGTTTGAGTACGCGGGTGCTGGAAAATCGGCTCAACCGGATTCAAAAGATGTTTCCGGACGTTGAACGTCCGCTTGTGCAGTTTGCGGCAATCGCTGAAGGAAAGGATGTCCTGCTTCGGAAAGAAAATCGGCTTGTTGATCACAGGAGACAAACCCGGTTTGATTTCACGAATTTGGAATTTCCGCCCGACGAACAGGAATCGGAACCGCTTCAATGTCTCGACGGTGTAGTCGATCCAAGCGGTCCGAGAGCGGAAACGCTCTGCGAGGCTGCGCTTACCTTGGAAAGCGACGGAGATTTACACGGTGCTCTGGCCACGTATCGGGCAGCCTTGTTCGCCGAAGGACCGGATGCGGAGATTTGTTTCCAAATTGCGGGGATTCTCTACCGACTCGGCGATCTTACGGCGGCCAGGGAACGGTATTATATGGCTCTGGAGATTGACGAAGAGTACGTTGAAGCAAGAGCGAGCCTCGGCTGTTTGCTTGCCGAATCCGGGGACTGGGAACTTGCGATCCGTGCGTTTCAGGGAGCATTGGTTTACCACCCGGATTACGCGGAGGTTCATTATCATCTTGGAACCGTTCTTTGGGAACACGACCGTAAGGAAGAAGCCCGGCAGCATTTTGAAACCTTCCTCCAGCTTCAACCTCTTTTTGACCGGTCAATGCCGGGAACGGCAAAGTGAGCTGTCCCGCTCATGTCTCAAACAATGGGTGTAGCCGTGATTTTAGTGAACTTACATTTTTGAACTTGCCTTACGTTCCCGGTTGCCATTCACAAAATGAATCGAAACGCCCCTCTTGTATTTTTTGTGGAAAAATCGTACAACTCCAGTGTGTTGGTTTCGCTTTTCCCTTCGATTTCAGGAGATGGTTTTCATGCAACGCCGCAATTTTTTATGGACTTCCGTTTTAGGAACCGGTTTGACCGTGCTTCCCCCTTCCACTTCCCCGCAAGCCGTTGCCGCAGAAGCCGGTGTTCCCGGCGACTTGCGAAACAAGGCAAAATTGCGTTTCTCCAGTCAGTTGGGTATCATTCCCGGTACCAACGAGGAAGAGAAATTGAAAAACATGAAAAACTGGGGATTCGAAGCCGTTGAACTCGGCGGAATCGGTAACAATGTCGACAATTGGAAGAAAAAAGTCGAAGATGCCGGTTTGCTCGTGAGCGTTTTCTGCTTTGGTTCCAACAACGGCGACCTTTGCTCCGACGTCGTCGAAAAACGGCAGCCGGGGATCGATAATCTCAAGCGGCAACTCGAAGGGAACGCCAAACTCGGCGGAACCGGCGTGATTTACGTTCCCGCTTTCAACGGACAAACGAAACTGACGAATCAGGAAATTCACAAGTTGCTCCTGGAGTTTCTGCCGGAGGTCGGTAAGTTCGCCGTCGAATGTGGTACAAAGGTTGTTCTCGAACCGCTTAGCCGTTGGGAAGCGTTTTTCCTGCGGCAAGTCGGCGACGCCGCCCGGATCGCAAAGGACTGTAACAAAATCGCCGGGTGCGACGGAATCGGCGTCATGGGGGATTTCTACCACATGTACAACGAAGAAGCGGACGATATGGGGGCGTTCATTTCCGGCGGTCCGTTGGTTCATCACGTTCACCTCGCCAACGGTCCCAAGCGGACTTTGCCCGGTCAGGAAGAACATTCGTTCGTCCAGGGTTTTCGCGGCCTGAAATACATCGGATACGACAAATTCGTCAGTTTCGAATGCGCCGTTCGCGGCGACGACAAAGAAACCGAAGTCCGAAAGAGTCTCGATTTCCTCCGAAGCGAATGGGAAAAGAGTTAATTACGAACTCAAACCGTAAACAAAGAACAAAAGGATGACGGGAATAAGAACAAAATAGAGAACGACGGCAAACGGAAGCCAACCTCTTCTTGTGAGCAAACGTAATTCCCGGACCAGCACTGGGTTCCAGCCATCGGCCCATTGATCCAGGCGTTCGGATAATCTCATCATCATTCACACTCCGCAGACAGGACAATTTTCGTTCCGCACCACGTCGAAGCGGTGAAAACGGTTCTCCCAAAAATCAAAGGTCAACAGCGAACGATTGACGGTTTCCAGGCAACCACTGAGAATTTTGATCGTTTCCAGAGCTTCAATCGCACCGAACATTTGCGGTACAGGCCCAAGAATAGGAAAAGTGGTGTCCTCTTGCCTTTCCTCCGTTGGTTGAAGAAAACAGGCGAGGCAGGCGGTTTCACCGGGTAATATCGTCATCGTTTGACCGGAAGCACCGGTTACTCCGGCGGTGACGAACGGTTTTCCGTATTTCACGGCGGCTCGGTTCATAAGAAACCGGGAAGGAAAATTGTCGGTCGCGTCCACCAAAACGTCAAAGTCGGCAACCATAGACAAGTTGTCCTCGTCAAAGCGAATCGGAAATATCTCGATATTCACCGCCGAGTCCGCTTTGAGTAGCGTTTTTCGGGCCACTTCGACTTTGAGGTGTTCTTGCCGAGCGTTCTCTTCGGTAAACAAAATCTGCCGATGAAGGTTGGAAAGTTGAACGACATCCGGGTCGAGAAGGGTAATCCGCCCGGCATCCTTTCCCACTCCGGCGCGAACGAGAAGGTCGGCAACGGTTCCGCCAAGCGCGCCGCAACCGACGATCAGAACCCGGCCCCGCTGTAAAAGCCGCTGCCCGGCCTCCCCCAGCGGCGTGAAAAGTGTTTGACGTAAATATCGTTCCATAAATCAGGGTTAGATGCGATTTTGGGTAGTTTTTTGTTTCGAAAACGGGGGCCCACGAAACCGCAACCGTTGTTTAACGATCCCGGACGTTACCTATACCATACAACGTCGATAAATTGACATTTTGCTTGAACTCGTCAATGAACCACAAACAATCAGAGCCGCGCACGGAGTAAGCGGTTTTCACGCTACCACCGGGGGCACCGCTTACTGCGTGCGCGGCTCTGATGGGGTTTGGGGTTAGCGAAAAATGGCACCTGATTGGCGTTGAATAGTAATAAAATCACGGCTACACCCGAAATTACTCCGTCATCAACGCTTCAAGCACCTTGTCGAAATTGCCTTTTGTCTCAACCACCTTTCCGTCGTGGTCGATGAGAAACCAGTTCGGCGAGCTTGTAAAACCGTAATAGTCCCGATAGTTTTTCAGTCCCTGCAGGACGGAATCCTCGGCGGAGATGACTTTCCAATGCTTCATCGTTTCGTCCTGTTGATAATCCTGCGGGAAATCCTGGTGTTCCTTGCCGGTCAGATAAACGACGATCCCCAAGTCTTTCGAGGCGTAATCGGCGTCGTAGGACTTGAGTTTTTTAAGCAAAAAAGATAAGGAGGTTTTACGTTCAACACCTGGTGGAGACGACCACGCATGGTAAAAGCAGACAACAACCGGCTTTCCTCGCATAAAGTCGCGGAGTTGCTCAAAGGAAGCGTTTTCCGGGATCGCAAACCATTGCGAATCGTCGGCCCGCAACGCAATCGGGCAAAGCAACAGCAGTACAAGGACGATTTTCGTTGGTAAATGAAGTGTTTGCATATTTTTTTCTCGTTTAACCGTGCGTCTTAGACGCCGAAGTTAGGGGTTAGAGACTGTCAAAAAATAAGATGTCCAAAAAATGCGGGACGAGTGTTTTTCAAACGGTTCCGTGGAATGTTCCGTTCGAGATTTCGCGCCCTTAGTAGCACCGGTGGCACCATCAATACGGTGCCCTTATTTCCATACCGATTGGAAAATAAGGGCGCAGTACCGTGGATTACCCTTGGCTACTAAGGGCGCGCTATTGCAAGTCCTCTCGAAAATTCCACCGAATTGTAACTGGTATTTTAATTCTTGACAGTATCTTAGACATAGACAACATCCCTCTCAATAAATCTTTTCAGAATGGCATTCATCCCGCGTCGAACCCGCACCAGATCGACCTCTCGCAAGCTCTTCTCCATGATTTCCTCACGCAAACGGCACATCCCACTGTACGTCGGTTCGGCGATTTCCACGCAGACATCGACATCGCTCTGTTCGGTTGCCTCACCCCGGGCAAAGGAACCGAACAGACCGATTTTCGTGACGCCGTATTGCTCGGCGAAGCGAGATTTGTTGTCTCGCAAAAAATGTAAAATATCTTCACGGGTTAGCATGGTTCTCTTCTATTCCTCAAAGTGTAAACGGATTGATTATGAAATCGGAAAAAGTGTTGAAAATTAAGGAAATCGGAAATTGGAAATCGGAAATAGGAGAGACTTTTTTTTACCCTATTTCCTATTTCCTATTTCCGATTCCCGATGCCCGTGACTGTTTTTGAGTTACCATTTGTTTACGGTTTGAGTAAGGGAATAAGGGGGCAACAAGCACAAATCAAACCAACTTCTGGTTTGAGTGTTGAGGCAAAACTACCTCATTTCGCGGCTACACCCTAATTTTGTGACTTTGATCTTCCTGACCTTGATTGCTTTTCGTTCTTCATTATTCTGATTCAGATGCCTAAAGTCGGAATAAATCACAAAAAAACTGTCGGGGCCGGCGGCCAGAAGATCCGTGTATCCGCATGAAGCCGCTTTATTCCAGACATCCCAGCCTTCGTCCGCAAAAGGCGGGATCATTTCAAAAGGATCCGTCCACATTTCTCCCTTTCCGTCGAGCGAAAAGCGTACTTGAACGCCTGGACGCCCCGAAGAAAGAACAAGAACGCCATTGTCCAATTGAAGTAAACGCGGCATTACGCCATTCGGTGTGACCGCCAGGGGACGCGACCATGTGACTCCCTGATCCGTCGATCGTGAAACATGCATCGGGTTCCACCAGTTGGGGGCCTCGTTTCGCATCACGCACAAAAACGACCCGTCGGTAAGAATCTCAAAAGCAGGTTCCTGGTAACCGTACAGGCATCTGGGAGATTCTGATTCACAATGATAAGGTATTTTTCCCTGTATTTTCCAGTTCATTCCATAGTCAGTTGAACGGTATAACGAGACGGCCATTGGAGTGACACCTCCGGTTTCACGTTCGTAGGACACCGGATGAATACAGGCAACAATGGACTTGTCGGGCAACAGTTTCATATCGCCCCACCAAACGACCGGACAAATTCCGTGTATCGAATATCTGACAAGTCCCGGATCATCAAGTCCGGCATGTATTTCACTCCAAACGCCATTTCCATCCCACCGATTCAGATAAGCCCCCTGCAGGGCTTCCGGAAGTTCACTCATCCGGTAAAAGGTATAGGTATTACCTTCTTCAACGGTATGGGTTGCAACGGGTGGAGGCAGTTGCAATTCACTTTCCTTTAATGCGGGAACATTACGGGCACTGATGTATCCTTCGTTTTCGGGAAGACGCAGAGCATATATGCCGTCTCCAAGCGGTTTTTCGGGTTGATCGGATAAATTCCACGTTTTTCCGTTATCAGAAGACAGCGCGAAGAAGCTTTGCCCTACTCCAAAGGATGCAGGGATATCCTCCGCGTAGGACCATGTGGCGGCAAGCGGTCCTTCGGCACTCCTATACAGTGAGGGAAACTGATGGAAACCCCATCCTTCGGGTTTTGACGCGACTGAAACGATAATGGGTGCTTGCAGTTCAACTTCCAAAACAGGCTTTCCATCACGTCGATAGACAATGGTCGCTTCATTGTAAGAAGGAATACCGTGCTCAATTTTGGTAAGTTCCCGGTTGCCTTCATCCCAAACATTCGCCATGATCCCGTTGCTGTACGAAAATGTTAGCGATAGTACACCAAGGCCGGAAAACAGAATCAATAATAAAAATTTGAATGGTTTCATTGTTTTTATCAATATTTATTGGATTCATTCTCAGTTTCAAACTCATTGATGACTTAATCTATTGTAGATTTTCCACAAAAAAACATTCACAGACCCGCGATGATCACCGTGTAACCACGTCCCGTAACAGGTGAAGGTAATCAAATACGCCAATGGGATTTTTCGTATAACATTGGGTTTGGATACGTTTTTTTTGGGTTCCTGGCTAACGCCACGGGCTCTGTGGCGGGTGTTCTGTGGTGGGGGTTAATTCGGCGTATCCAAGTAAGGATCCTGCCCCATCGCCCGTTGCATTTTTTTCCGTTCTTTTTCGTAATAGAGCATCGTTTTGCGGGAACGGAAACTCTTCTTTTCGACCTTTCGTTGCGCCCAGCGAAAGAGTCTTTCGTAATTGTTAAACTGCCGGTCCGGGTACTTTTGGCCGAGTTTTTTGTACTTTCTCGCCTTCTTCGGTCCCATCGCTTTTTCAAGCAACTCGTCTTCCAGGCAAAGGTATTGGCGGAACGTTCCCGGGTCACCCTGCCGACCACATCGCCCGATCAACTGGCGGTCGATTCGGGCCGATTCGTGCATCTCCGTACAGATCACATGCAGTCCGCCGAGAGCTTTGACCTCCTCCGTCAACTGGATGTCGGTTCCGCGTCCGGCCATGTTGGTCGAAACGGTTACTTTTCCCGCTTGACCGGCCTTGGAGACGATTTCCGCTTCCTCTTCAATATGGTTCGCGTTGAGGACGACATGCGAGATTTCCTTTTCCTTCAAAAGTTTCGAAAGGATTTCCGACTTGTCAATCGTTCGCGTTCCGACCAGGATCGGTCGGCCTTGGGCATGAATTTCGGTAATTTCGTCGACGATCGCTTTCCATTTCGCTTCCTCGGTGCCGTAAATGCGAGTCGGCCATTTGGTTCGCTTCGGCGGGCGGTTGGTCGGGACCGGGATAACATGGCAGCGGTAAATTTTACGGAGTTCCCTTGCCGAAGCCGCCGCCGTACCGGTCATACCGGCCAATTTATGGAACCGCAGGAAAAAGTCCTGAACCGTAACCCGTGCGGCCTGGCCGGTCGCAACGGTGATTTCCACCCCTTGCTTGGCTTCGACCGCCTGGTGAATCCCCTCCCTCCATTTTCGACCTTCACCGAGCCGGCCTGTGAATTCATCGACGATCACGATTTCGCCGTCCCGGACGACGTACTGTTCATCGAGGTGAAATTCCCTGGCAACTTTGATTGCCCGCTGGATGAACTCGTAAATATGGTACAGCCCGGTGTCCGCCATTGCGTCCGGCTTCTCGATATTTCTCGCTTTGAGACGCCCTTTTTTGGTCAGTTCGACGGTTTTCTTGTCGTGATCGTAGTTATAATCTTCGTCCTCAATGAATTCGTCGGCCATCTGAGCCGCCCATTTGTAACACTCGACCTCCATTTTCTGCTCGGCGGTCGGGATCGCGCTGATAATGAGCGGTGTACTCGCTTCGTCAATTAAAATGGAGTCCGCTTCGTCGATCAGGGCGAAATACGGTTCCCGCTGCACCGGTTGCTCGTCGTTTTGCTTCATCCCTTCGAGCATCGCTCCGAGAAGGTCGTGTTGCCCTTCACGAATTTTCCGAAGCAAAAGCCGGTCGCGGAGAAAATCGAACCCGAATTCCTTGGCGGTCCCGTAAGTGATGTCGCAATGGTACGACTTTCGCCGTTCCGGTTGCTGCATTTCCGTCTGAATCACGCCGACTTTCATGCCGAGGGCTTTGTAGATCGGTTCCATAAGATCGGCGTCCCGTTTGGCGAGGTAATCGTTGACTGTTGCCAAACAGGTCCCTTTTCCGACCAGTGCGTAAAGATACATCGGAAGCGTCGCGGTGAGCGTTTTCCCTTCTCCGGTCTGCATTTCAACGATGGAGTGGTTGAACACCGCCGTCGCACCGAGAATCTGGACGTCGAAATGCCGCATGTTGATCGTGCGGCGACCCGCTTCCCGAACGAGGGCGTACGCTTCCGGCAACAGTTTGGCCAACGGCTCGCCGCTTCGTGCCCGGTACCGTAGCGAGAGGCTTTCCTTCTTCAACTCGTGGTCGGAAAGCTCCAGCATTTTCGGTTCCAGGGCGTTGATTTTCTCCAGTTCACCTGCCCAGCGCGCAAGTTTTCCCGTTGCGGTGAGAGGGATCACCGACTGAAAACGTCGAGCTAAACCGGAAGGAATTGCGCCCATAATGAAATATTATTGCAAGATCAGGGAGCATTATAGCGGAAAAAACAAAATCGAAAACACGGAGTACCGGCGAAAAGGAATATTCGGGTGCATCGTGATATTGTTGGTACTATTCAACGCCAATCAGGTGCCATTTTTCGCTAACCGAAATCCAATCAGAGCCGCACACGCAGTAAGCGGTTTTCACGTTACCGCCGGGGGCACCGCTTACTCCGTGCGCGGCTCTGATTGGGTCATTTTCTTTCCGATTTTTTCCGCCGCAAGTTGTCCGCTTCGGGAACAGTTCGGGATGCCGACGCCGTGATACGCATTTCCGGCAACGGCAAAATCGGGAAGCCCGGCGATCAGGTTCTCGATTTCCGCTACCAATTCAAGGTGTCCGACGTGATACTGCGGCATGGTGCGAGGCCAGTGGGACACCGTGGTCAAATGCGGTTCCCCTTCAATTTTGAGCACTTTTTTCAGCCCCGTCAAAAGCAATGGCACCAGTTGCCCGTCCTCCATTTCCGCCATCTGGGGGGCTCTGGCACCACCGGCGAAAATCCGCAGGAGAATCCGGTCGTCCGGGGCACGGTGCTTGTACTTCAGACTACTGAAACTCCCGGCCAGGATCGGGCTGCGTTCGATTTTCGGTACAACAAATCCCATCCCGCGAACTTGCTGTTTCAATTGGTTCGCATGGAACGCAAAGGTTGCAATCGCGGTCCCCTGATGTTCGATTCGCGCCAGCCGACAGGCCAGTTCCGGCAAGGCGTCATCTAACAACCGGGCCGCCTCGTGGGACGGAAGCGCACAAATCACGGCGTCATACTCGTCGCTTTGCCCGGCGGAATCGGTCAGCCTCCAGCAAAAGCGGTTGACACCATCAAGTCGCAGCCGCTCCATTTTCACGACCTGACGCCCCAAGTGTACGGAATTCGGCGGCAAACGCTGAGCCAGTGTTTCGCACAGGAACGACAAGCCTTTTTTGAGCGTAACGAACATGCTGTATCTGGCACCACTTTGCTCGGCAAGGTGGGCGGCCCGGTTTGCTTTCAATAGCCGCTGCATCGCCAGAATGAGCGAACCGTACTGTTTCTCCATCTCCCGGAAACGCGGCAAGGTGGCCAACACGCTCAATTTTTCCATGTCGGCGGCGTAGACGCCACTGACGAGTGGTTCCACGAGCCGCTCGAACACTTCCTTGCCCAGCCGCCGCCGTACAAAATCGGCCATGCTTTCATCGGCGTCATCCTTCCGGGAAGGGACGAAAAGTTCCAGCCCGGAGCGGAGTTTGCCCCAGGGGGAAAGGATGGGTGTTACCGCCATCGACCAAAGTTTCGTCGGGGCAAGCATGAGAAACCCATCCGGCAGCAGATGCAAGCGGCCCCGATGCACCACATAAGTACGGCGATATTCCGGATTCGTTTGAACCAGCTCGTCGGTCAGGCCGAGTTCCTCGCACAAATCCAGCCCCCAGGGAACGGTGGTGATAAAATTATCGGCACTCTGTTCAATTTGGTATTGATCGACATGATCGGTGAGTAGCACCCCGCCGACCCGGAAATTTTTTTCCCAAACGTCGATTTTGACCCCTTTGTTGATGGTGTTCAACCGATACGCCGCCGAAAGCCCGCTCATTCCCGCTCCAAGAACGGCAATCCGGGAGAAAGTGGTATTATGTTCAGAATTCATTTGCGATGATCGTGTTTTATTGTTCCGTTAGCCGCCTCGCCCTGCGAGGCACAGAGCTTACTCGGTTTGCGTCTCGCAGGGCGAGACGGCTAATTTTCTCATTTCCTCCACCTCGGCCCGGACGGAATCGAGGTCCTTCTGCACACGGTCAAAAGCGGTTGTTATCGTCTGTAACGCCGGCATGTTGACGACAAAAACCCTTTCCGCGACAAGCCGGGAACGGGATTGAATTGTCAGCAAACTCGTATAGCCTTTCAAAGCAAAGCAACACCAGCAGGGTCAACCAGACACGCTTTTTGAAATACCAAGGCATTTTTTCAAATGAGAAATGAGAAATGAGTCTCTATTTGTTCAGAAATCCGTATTCGTATACTTTCGGTTGAATCTTTTCCGCTAAAATTTTCAATGTGGAGCGCAGAGCAACCTCAAGTTCATTGAAGCGTTCATCGGTCGCCTTATTTCTCATTCTTCCTTTTTCGTCGCGTCCTTTAAAATACTCGCGGATTTCGTATAGCGAAGCGTCAGTCAATGCTCTTTTCGCTGTTTGGATTGTAGTGTGGTAGTATTCCCAGAGTGTTTTGCCAACGTTAAAAACCACTTTGGATTCCTTGCTCAATTTTCGCTTTTTTAAAAAGTCGCTCATAAAAGTCGATTTAAAATTGTCCTTTGCATCAACCTCCCTTGCGGTGAATGGTATCCAATGATTGATGCCATCTTTACTTCGTATCCTGTTTTGGTGATGAAATAACGTGAAAACCAGGCAATCATTCTGAAATTCGTTATCGGTTTTGTAACCATCATTGGGATAAAGAAACTGGTCGCGATCATTAAGCCACGTTGCCCCAATGCAATGGCGAACGGCAAAATAGATTGAGGTCGGAATCAAGTTTTGTTTGTAAATCCAATAGTAACCCGCCGTATCAGAAACGGGTTGTTGGTGATGAACAATAAAAACCAGGTTCTGGTTTTGAAAATCGTTACGGCCTCCATTCAGGTGGCCGATTCTATCTTTATCATTGTGGGCGATGTTATCTGTATCAACCTGGTTTTCCCTGATCCATTGTGAAATTTTGGGGAATTTATCCGTGTTCCTTGTTTTTTTCTTCCCTAAATACCTTGCGTTTCTATCATAGATGTCCGTTTGGATGATTCCAACTTTTTCGTCGATTTCGGTATCCCACACTTGAAAAGCGATGGGGAACCGGCCTTTGACATTATCAAAAGTGGCGGCGGGAACCATAAACCCTTTCAAAAACCTGGCAGAAAAATTTCGGCGAAATTGCTTGAAATTATTGGCCTGCAGGTGTTTTAATTTGGAGAATAAACCAATCTTACAGCCTTTGATTTCTTCATGAATTCTTATGAGAAATTGGGCATAGAGTTCCCTTGAGGCCGCTCCCAATTGTTGACCGTACTGTCGGTGGACTTTATATTCCGTTGATACCCCAACTTTGTGTTCTTTTGCAATGGTGCTTCCGTGTTCCGCATACGGTGGATTCATATAAACGATAAGTTTTTTCCGCTTTTCGGGGTCATTGATAATGTCACGCAATTCTTCCGGCAGTTTGTCGAAACCATCGTTAAGAAAATCGAATTGGAACACGTGTGATTCCAATAAATTAAATCCACCGCGAATAAGCTCGTGGACAATATCGACATCCGGTTGGTCGATGGTGGAGGCCCAAACGTTGTATTTGTTCGTAAGACCTGCCAGAAGATTGCAGGTTCCCGCACAGCAGTCCCAAATAGAATACTCTTCCTGCCAGTCTTCACCAAAAACTGCAGCAAGGTATTCCTGTGATTTTTCAACCCAAATCTGCGGGGTGAAGTAAGCCCCCTTACGTTCGCGGACCTCCTGCGGCACAAGGAGGTCCCGGCGTTCGACGATATGTTCACGATATTCTTCCGCCGGGGGACGCTCGTACCTTGCCCAAAACCTGGTGTGCGCCTCGCCGTCGTCACGAAAATAGAACTTGTCATAAGAGAATTTCAACCGGCTTGGAAGTTGAATTTTCGATTCATAATAAGTCATCTGTAACACAATATTCAGCTTGTCCCAGATGGTCTTATTATTTTTGCTCATGAGATCGGCAAGGTAGAAGTCGCAATCCTTGACGCCTTTCTTTTTCAAGTCTTCCCAATCCTCATTGCTCAAATCGATGGATGGCAATACTTCCTTAACCCATTTATTGTAAATCGTAACAAAATTATTCTTGTTGATTTGAGCTTTTGTCGTACCGATTTTTCCAAGTACAAAATTCTCTCTGAAGAATTCAATGATTTCTTTGGTATCTTTTTCAAAATTGAAAACAACAACGTTGCTCAAGTGCCTGGCAACCTGATTGACCGTTTTCTTTGAGACGGAAGATGGTCGCTCACTCCAATTAAAATCGTTCAAGTTAAAGAGAGGCAGGGCGTTATAGTACTCCGTAAAGGCGATTTTCTCCCTGTCGAAAACGCCCAGGTATTTCGGCGGCATTTCCCCGGCGTCGACTTTTTTCTTAATCGTCAGCAAAAGCTGGGCGAACATTTCAAAGGTGTCGGTCGGTTTGTCCTTTGATTCCGCCCAGAGAAAGGTTTCGGTGAAAAAGCCGACTCGCTCGTGGTAGACCAGAAAATCAATCCGTTCATCCTCGACATCGACGGAGTAATCGCCGAAAAAAGCGTCTTTGACCTTTAGACGCAGGTCCATTTCGCTCTTAATCTTCGCAAATTCCTTGACTTGCGAGGCGGTCTGGTGCAAAAAGAGAGTGGGTTGTTTCGACAGGATCATTGTTTTTTAGGAAATTTCGAGATTGGCACGGACTTTTTCGCACAAAGCGACCGCTTCGGCTTCGGTTTTCGCTTCGGCGATGACGCGAAGGATCGGTTCGGTGTTGCTGCCGCGAATGAGCACCCACGCTTGCGGCCAATCGATTCGCAAGCCGTCCCGACGGTCGCATTTCTGGTCGGTAAACTTTTTCGCCAGTGCGTCCATCATGGTCCGGATTTGGTCCGGTGTTGTCCCGGAAGGAAGGGTGATTTTCTGCTTGACGATTTCGTATCGGGGAAGCTCGTCGGCAAGTTCGGCAACCGTTTTTTTCCGCAGACACATCGCGTCGAGAATCTGGGCCATGCCGACGAAACTATCGCGGACCAAACCGACCTCCGGATCGATGGGGCCGCCGTTTCCTTCGCCGCCGAAGATCGCCCCTTTTTCGAGCATCAGGTCAACGACGTTTGCTTCACCGACCGGACTCTGGAAAAGCGGAACGCCGTAACGCTCGGCAATATCCTGTGTCATACGGCTGGAAGAACAGTTGATCACAATCGGCCCTTTCGTCCGCCTCCTGAGAACATGTTCAACGCAATGGGCAACGGTGTATTCCTCGCCGATATACCGTCCGTTTTGGTCGATCACGGCAAGCCGGTCCGCATCGGGGTCCTGGCAAAAGCCGACATCGACCTTCGCGTTTTTCACCTTCTCGAAGACCGGTTGCAGGTTTTCCGCCGTCGGTTCAGGGATATGCTCGAATAATCCGTCCGGTTCGCCGCCGAGCAGAACGACTTCGCAACCGAGTTCCTTGAGCAACGCCGTCCCAAGCAAACTTCCGGCCCCGCGATTGGAATCAAGGAGAACCTTGAATTTTCGCTTGCGAATCGCTTCGACATCGACGGTGGCAAGTACTTTTTTCAGGTGCGATTCGATCACCTGTTCGCACTCGGTCCGTTTTCCCACCCGGTTATGGGGGACCCAACGGATTTGGCCTTGCCTGTACCGCTCCAGCACGGCAGTTCCCGGCGTTTTGGGGATCACGCGTCCTTCGGCGGAAAAAAGTTTGATTCCGTTGTATTCGCTGGGATTATGGCTGGCGGAAATCTGGATTCCCCCGGCGGCCCCAAGTTCGCGGATCAGGACTCCGGTTGTCGGAGTCGCCGCGACTCCGGCATCGACGGTATTACGGCCAACCGCATTAAGTCCGGCGTGAATCGCCTGGGCAAGCATCGCTCCGGTCGGACGACCGTCCCGGGTAATCACGAACGGTCCCGGTTTCGCTTCCGCCGAAAAGGCCGTCGTATAACGAATTGCAACCTCCGGCGTTAAGGTTTCGCCAATAATTCCCCGAAGACCGGAAACGCTGATAATGAGTTCTGACATGGTTGGGTGTTGTAAAATGTTGCTCTTTTCTGCTTTTTTATATCAAGCCAGGAATCCGCAAACCAGGAATCCGCCGATTATACATGGGGGACAGGGGATGGAAGAAGAGGACGCAAGAATAATTTAAAAATTTTTCCCCCCTTTGACAGAACCGTATCATGGGATAGACTTACCCGACTCTTGAATTGTGGTGCGATTCAGTCGGGGCAAAAAAATCTGAAAAATTTTTGACAGCCCCGTTGACGCGACAAGATTCGAGGGTAGAATCAGTCCCTCTTTCGCTGGTGGTTCCCCACCGGTGTAAGGAGAAAGATATTTGACAATTAGGAAGAGCAAGAGTGGCATCTGCACTATAAAGTGCGAATCGTGTGAATTTCCTTGGAAGTTCACTCACCGATTTTGTTCCTTTATAGAGCGCGTTAGGTAGATAAATAATAATATGTCGTTACGACCTGAAAGGTGGATCATACCTTCAGGTTCAATAGCCACAGAAAAGTCGTCCGCGTTTCTCGAAACGAGTACGAAATATTTGTGATCAAGCTATTAAGGGCGTATGGAGGATGTCTTGGCATCAGAAGGCTTGGAAGGGCGTGGAAAACTGCGATAAGCCTGGGGGAACTGTTAAACAAGTTTTGATCCCGGGATTCCCGAACTGTCATACACTGAATCCATAGGTGTATGTCGCAAACGCAGTGAACTGAAACATCTCAGTAACTGCTGGAAAAGAAAGAAAACTCGATTCCGTAAGTAGTGGCGAACGAAAGCGGAAGAGCCCAAACCGTGGGGATTTTCCCCGCGGGGTTGTAGGGCCTTTCACATGAGTAGCGTAATACGATAGTAGAATCCGTTTGGAACGGCGGAACCATAGAAGGTGAGAGTCCTGTAAACGAAATCGTCATTACCACTCGAGAGGTACCTGAGTAGGTCGGGTCACGTGAAACCCTGACTGAATCGACGGGGACCATCCCGTAAGGCTAAATACTCTCTGATGACCGATAGTGCACAGTAGAGCGATCGAAAGATGAAAAGAACCCCGGCTAAGGGGAGGGAAAGAACCTGAAACCATACGCCTACAAGCGGTCGGAGCACGATTGAACGTGTGACGGCGTGCCTTTTGCATAATGATCCGGCGAGTTAAAGTTTGCGGCCCGGTTAAGAGCTTCCGGCTCGTAGCCATAGGGAAACCAAGTCTGAATAGGGCGTTTGTCGTAGGCTTTAGACGCGAAACCCAGTGATCTACCCATGAGCAGGTTGAAGCGCGGGTTATACTGCGTGAAGGACCGAACCCACTTGGGTTGAAAACCGAGGGGATGACTTGTGGGGAGGAGTGAAAGTCTAATCAAACTGGGAGATAGCTCGTTCTCTCCGAAATAGCTTTAGGGCTAGCCTCGAGCCACTACATGACGGGGGTAGAGATACTGAATTGGCTGCGGGCCCTCCCAAGGGTACTGCACCGAACCAAACTCCGAATACCGTTATGACTATCTCGGGAGTCAGTCCACGAGGGCTAAGCTTCGTGGACGAGAGGGAAACAACCCAGATCATCCGCTAAGGTCCCTAAATTCATCTCAGTCACAAAGGAAGTTTTATTGCTAAGACAGCCAGGATGTTGGCTTAGAAGCAGCCATCATTTAAAAAGTGCGTAATAGCTTACTGGTCGAGCAATGAAGCGCCGATAATGAACGGGAGTAAGATGAATACCGAAGCGGTGGAATCGAAAGATTGGTAGGAGAGCGCTGTACGAGAGATACAAGCCGTACCGTAAGGAGCGGTGGTGGCTCGTACAGGTGATTATGCCGGAATGAGTAACGATAAGACAGGTGAGAATCCTGTCCGCCGAAAGCCTAAGGTTTCCTGGGGAAGGTAATTCCGCCCAGGGTTAGCCGGTACCTTAGTCGAGGCCGAAAGGCGTAGACGATGGACAGCGGGTTAATATTCCTGCGCCGTTTTCATTTACTGATGGAGGGACGGCGTTCTGAGTGTGAGCAACCGACTAGAAATGGTTGTGTGACTGTCAAGATTGCGGGATCGGCAAATCCGCCCGCACCAAATCAAGACTGGAACCGAGAGTCTGAATCTCGAAGTCATCGGAGGAACGTCCAAGAAAAGCTTCTAAGGGTTACAATGAAAATGACCGTACTAAATCTGACACAGGTAGGCGAGTAGAGTATACTAAGGCGCTCGGGAGAATACTAGTTAAGGAACTCTGCAAAATGATCCCGTACGTTCGCAATAAGGGATGCCTCCGGAGGTTTACGCTTCTGGAGGTCACAGTAAATCGGTATCAACAACTGTTTATCAAAAACACAGGACCGTGCAAACACGCAAGTGGAAGTATACGGTCTGACGCCTGCCCGGTGCTGGTAAGTTAAGGAAGGAGGTTATCGCAAGAAAAGCTTTCGACCGAAGCTCCAGTAAACGGCGGCTCTAACCTTGAGAGTCCTAAGGTAGCGAAGTTCCTTGTCGGGTAAGTTCCGACCTGCATGAAAGGCGTAATGATTGATACACTGTCTCAACTAGTAACCCGGTGAAATTGTAGTCGTGGTGAAGATGCCACGTTCCCGCAGTAAGACGGAAAGACCCCGTGAACCTTTACTGTATGCTGATATTGGGCTGTGGTCTAATTTGTGTAGGATAGGTGGGAGACGTCGAAGCCGAGGCGCTAGCCTTGGTGGAGTCAACCTTGAAATACCACCCTGATTATACTTTAGTTCTAACGCCGATTCCCTTGAAACAGGGCGGCGGACATTGTCAGTTTGGCAGTTTGACTGGGGCGGTCTCCTCCAAAAGAGTAACGGAGGAGTCCAAAGGTACCCTCAGCCTGTTTGGCAATCAGGCGACGAGCGTAATGGTAGAAGGGTGCTTGACTGCGAGACCTATAAGTCGAGCAGATACGAAAGTAGGGCATAGTGATCCGGTGGTTCCGAATGGAAGGGCCATCGCTCACCAGATAAAAGGTACTCCGGGGATAACAGGCTTATCGCTCCCGAGCGTCCATAGCGGCGGAGCGGTTTGGCACCTCGATGTCGGCTCATCACATCCTGGGGGTGGAGGAGCTCCCAAGGGTTT
>Ga0209628_10001079_pt1 | contig 17289 bp, 10 predicted proteins | sample TergutCu122P4_FD_187285 | JGI IMG/M metagenome (GOLD analysis project Ga0209628, IMG submission 187285) | Cubitermes ugandensis P4 segment gut microbial communities from Kakamega Forest, Kenya - Cu122 P4 (SPAdes) (version 2) | ecosystem: Host-associated > Arthropoda: Insects > Digestive system...
CCAACGTCAACACACCTGCTGAAATCGCACGATGGGCAAAACAACACTTCAAAACACTGAAAACATTTCTCACTTTCGGGAAAATCAAAGGAAAAACAAGGGCACCCTGCGATAATACCTTTACCCGTGTTTGGCGAAAACTCTCCTACGACAATCTCCAAAACGCTTTCGCCGAGTTTCTTAACGCGATCTTGGGAGACACCGCGATTATCGGTGCCGCCGTCCCGGTGAACAGCCGTCTTTTGAAACACGCTATTACATGAGCAGTCTTGATCCTGATGTCGTTTCGGCGAAGGAATTTCAGGCTTCCATTCTTGGACACTGGGAGGTGGAGAATTGTCTTCACCTGCTGAAAGACCGTGATTGCGGCGAGGACACCCATGTTTGCGGTTCGGATTGGGGCAAGACGTGGACGACCCTGACGAATATGGCACTGTCGTTGGCCCAGTTATTCAAGCGAACCGAACGAACATTGCGGGAGGTGCGAGAGCGGTGTTTGATAAATCCACTGTCCACCGCAAAAAAACTCGGATACCGAAAAAAATGACAACTTGTCGACGGACTGGGGGGGGGGGGAAACAGCGCAGTTCTCTTGCCAGAAGCTCAAAAAACCAGCCAAAACGGTTGAAAAATCGGTTTTTTTGACGCATCACTTGTTTTTTACAGCTTTTCCTGTAAAATTTATAAAAAATTTAACATTTTACTGAAAAGGTAAGGTATAATGGAAAGAGACACTGTGAGATTTTCGCAAACTTGAGTCTGTTTTCCAATTTTTCGGGAGAAATAGCGATGAGTATTGGTCATAAAGTCATTTTTGGCACTCTCGGCTTAACGGTATTAACGGTTATTTCGATTACGTGGGGTTTGACTCGAAACACGGACCACATGGTTGGTAAAATCGATGAACGGCTCGTTCAATTGAGCGGTACCCAAAAGGATCAATTGGACAAAATGTTGGAATCGCAGCGTGGGCTATTGTCAAAAATCCTTCATTCACAGGAAAAGAAGAACGATGATGTTGCCCAAACGATCAGTTCGCAGTTCAACAAGCTCAGCGTCGATATGGGGGAAAAGATTTCCGCCATGGGAACGGAACAAGCCAAACAGATCGGCGTCAGCATTGGAGCAAAAGTCCAAACCATGGTCGATTCGTTCGTCGTCAGTGCCCGGACACTTTCCGAATCACTCGGAGCGTACAAACGTTTCTGCGACCAGACTCAAACCGTTCCGGACCGTCGTGCGCTTGACATGATCCTGCTGAGCGTTCTGGAAGCCTCGCCACAAGCCATCGCAATCTGGAACGTCTGGGGCGAAAACGCTCTCGACGGAAAAGATCAGGAATACATCGACGTTTACCATCAATACCTGGCCGACCATCCGGACCTTTCCATTGACGAGGATACCAAAGAACCGTACATCCCTCGCGGTGCCGACGCGATTGCGATGGGAAAGGAAGCAATGAATGCCCGACCCACCACCAGGGAAACCGGTCGTTATTCTCCGTGGTTTCACCGTGTGAAAACGGACGGCGGCGAGGTGATTGTCCGGGATTACTGCCAATCCTTCCTGGAAGAAACCTACTTCCTTGTCCCCTATGAAAGGGGGGAAGATTACATTGATCCGCCTTACCACGATGAAGGAAATTGGGTGATCGGTCTTGCTTCGCCGATTCTCGTCACCCAAACGTTGCCGGACGGTACGGAAAAGCGTGAAATCGGCGGCGTTGTCGGTCTCGATATCAAGGTTTTGGCCTTTGTCGATTTAATCAGGGAATTCAAACCTCTCGAAACAGGCTATGCGATTTTTGTAACACCGGAAGGTTGCGTCGTCGGGCATCCGAACGAGCAGGTTATCGCCAAGGATATCGACGATCCGCTTGTCGGCGGCAACAAAGCCACTCTCGCACTGCTCCAGGAAGGAAAGGAAGAGTTCTATATCGATGAAACGTTTCCGATCAACGGCAATCAAACGCTGAAAATTCACGTTCCGGTCAAGATCGGAAGCGTCTCGGTTCCGTGGACCGTCATTATCGTCGTCGAAGAGTCAGAAGTCATGAAGCTCAGTCTCGAAGCGGCGAAGCGGGCGGAAAAACTGAACGAGGACATGGTCGTTTCCTTTGACGAGTCGTACAACATGATTCTCACCGGCAACGCGGAGATCGTGAAGCTGTTGAATACGAGCATGCAATCTCTCCGTGAAGATTCCGCAAAAGGTATTGGACAACTCATGTCGGATACCCAGGCCGCGCAAAAACAGTCGTTCCGCTCGGCCATTTTGTTCGGTGTGATTGTTCTTATCCTCGCCGGGTTCGTTGGCGTCGTGTTCGCCAGAGGGATCAATTATTCGATTGCCGCCAAAGACCATTGGTACCGCCAGGTGCTCGACACGTCGCCCACACCGATTTCGGTGGTCGATACCGGGAAAAAATTAACGCTGCTTAACCGGGCCGCTTGCAAGTTGCTCGGGATTTACAACGAAACGGCCGCCCTCGGTCAGGATTGGCAAATGGTTTGGAACCAGGCCACCGAAACGGACCGGCAATCGTTGCTCGCTCTCGAACGTGATTCCAAAAGACTCACGCAAGAGATTTTTAAGGGGGTGTACTGGAACATCTTCTGTGAATACATCACCGATGCTCAAGGGAAACGAATCGGCATGTCGGAGATTTTGCAGGATGTGAGTGCCCATGAAAACATTTTACAAATCGCAAAGGAAATCGACGACGTTGTCAAGCAGACCGTTTCCGGAGTCGGCGAAATCGCTTCCGATGCAAATTCCCTTTCGCAAGTCGCCCTGGAACAGTCGCAGCAATTGCAGACCATGATGGACGAAATGCGTAAAATCAACAAACAGACAAAGGAGAATGTTCGCAGGGCCGAGGAAGCCAATCTCTTCACCAGGGAAGCAACGGAAGCCGCCTCGACTGGCCAGGGACAGATGAAGAAGATGGTGGAATCAATGCAGGAAATCAGCAAGACCTCGACCAATACGCAAAACGTCATCAAGACGATTGAGAGCATCGCTTTCCAGACGAACCTGCTTGCCCTCAACGCTGCCGTAGAAGCGGCCAGGGCGGGATCGCATGGAAAAGGGTTCGCCGTTGTCGCCGAAGAGGTCCGCAACCTGGCTTCACGAAGTGCGAAGGCGGCCCAGGAAACGGCGGCTCTTCTCGAAAGCAGCAACCGTCAGATTCAGGACGGGGTTAGCATTGTCGACCACACTTTTCAATCGCTCAATCGAATCGCCGAGCTTGTTACGCAGTCAACGGAAAAGGTTTCCTCCATTGCCACGTCCTCCAAGGATCAGGATTCCAACATGACGTTGATTAACGCAGGGCTTGCTCAAATTGATACCGTTACCCAGGACAATCTTGGAACGGCCCAGCGAACCGCCGACGCTGCGGAAAAACTCAGCGCGATGACGCTGCATTTGAGCGAGAATATGAAGAAAATGAATCAATAGGGCATAGGGCAAGTGAACCCAATCGGAGCCGCGCACGCAGTAAGCGGTGACCCCGGTGAAAACGTGAAAACCGCTTCGTGCGCGGCTCTGGTTGTGTGTGGCTTTGAAATGTCATTCAGGTACGGGAATCATTCGATTCCCGTTTCCCGTTTCCTGGACGAAATCCAAGACGTTGTATCGGCAACGAATGAGCCGGGCTTGCTCAAAACTGAGATACAACCGGTTTGCGTCGATCCCGATTTCCTCCGACGTTGCGGCGGCACCACTTTGGCGAAGCATCTCTTGAATCCGTGCGGAGGGAAGCAACTGTTTCTCCAGTTTCTCCGACAACTCCTTCCAATGCAACGCAAAAAGGTCCAGCCTCCTCTCGATTTCTTCCGGGCCAACATGTTTTTGTCGGCTCTGTTCCAAAATCTGCTTTGCAAGTTGGCCTGTCCCAAAATGCGTGGCGACCAGCTGTTCAACGGCTTCCCAAGACAGATAAAATTGTGGAATCCGTGACTTCGCCGCAAGGAAATCCGCTTGTGAAAGCGTCAATACCTTTTCGTACAATTGACTCGTTGCAATGGAACCGATTCCGACCTTAAATCCATGCGACGGCGTTCGCCCCTGGAACGTGTGGTGCTGATTGTCCCAAAGATGGCTGAAAAAATGTTCCGCACCGGAAGCCGGTCGGCTCGACTTCGCCTTTTGCATCGCAAGACCGCTCTGGATCAACCCTTCACTTAACGCAAGGATCGCCGTTTTTTTCCCGGAGATAATTCCCTCCGGTTCCGAAAGCGAAGCCCGCAACGAATCCTGAACGGTGGACCACGCAACGGAATCAATCGGTTCTGTGCCGACGAAGTCCGCCAGTATCCAATCGGCCCCAGCCGGAATCTTGGCCAGCAAATCGGCGTAACCGGAAGCAGACATTTCGCTCGGTGCACGGCAGAGGACGTCCATATCGAGGAGAACGGCTCGCGGTGCCGGACAATTCATCGTTTGTTTGAATCCGCCGTCTTCAATCGACGCACCAAACGCCGTGTAACCGTCCATCGAAGCGGCTGTTGCGACGACCATGTAGGAGCGTCCGCAAACAAACGCAGCCCGTTTGGTCAAGTCGTTGATCGTTCCCGATCCGACGGCAATGGGAACGGCGTCGGTTTGGGCAAGGACACTTCGTAACTGCTCCAGATGGTCCGCGTCGGCGTGAAACTCCGCTTCACGAAAAAGAAACGGCGGTTCGACGGCATACTCTTTCGCGGACCGGAAATGCTCGTCTACGGCTCTTCCGGCGGCGTCATACGTGTTTTCGTCGGCAACGATAACGACTTTTCGTTCGTTAAACAAACGGCCAAAAAAATCCGGAGTCTGTCCGAGCAGGTTCTCGCCGGGAAAAACGGCCAGCGTTTCGTCGGCATGACGCAAAGCGGTGTCAATTCGCGTTCTTGAGGGTGCGTAATTCATGTTTACTCAAAGTGTAAACGAAATGGTAATGAAACTGGAAAAAGTGTTAAAATTTAAGGGCATCGGGCATCGGGAATCGGGCATCGGAAATTGGAGGAAGTTTTTCACTTATCACCTATGCCCGATGCCCGATGCCCTTGACTGTTTTGAGTTACCATTTGTTTACGGTTTGAGTGAACAATTTAGCGCATTTTTCCGACTTGTCGAGGGCCGGGGACTTGTTTGAATGGATGGTAGGGGGTATTTTTAGAGGTGCCCATTATCATTACGTTTACACTTTGAGAAATTCACCAATAGTTATGGCAGCCGGGAACGGAGCGCAGCGCAGTGACCGGATTTCCCCGCGATTCGGTCCGGTCGCTTCACTCCGTTGCGCTCCCGGCTGCCATTCATCGCCTACTTCTTGTTAGCGGCCTGAGTTTTGACTAATGACAAATGGCGAATTCCCTTGCTTACGCGGCAAGCTCTGATACAATGATGGGATGATACGGCCCCCTCGTTCCTCTCACCTCTACTCGCTCATGTTGCACTTGTACGATCAAATTCAGGAATCGGTCCGGTTCATCCGGGATCGATGGACCAAGACTGCGAACGCCGGAATCGTGCTCGGAACCGGGCTCGGCAATCTCGCCAAACAGATCAACGCGGAAGTCGTTATTCCTTACGATGAACTGCCGCACTTTCCGAAATCGACGGTGATGACCCATGCGGGCAACCTTGTTCTTGGCACGCTCGAAGGGAAAAACGTCATTGCAATGGAAGGCCGTTTTCACGCCTACGAGGGTTACGATTCCAAGCATCTGACCTTTCCAATTCGGGTTATCAAGGAACTCGGCGCGGAACTGCTCGTCGTTTCCAATGCGGCGGGCGGAATGAATCCCCAGTATCGGCAAGGGGACATTATGATAATCGAGGATCATATCAACCTCATGGGAATCAATCCGCTCGTTGGTATCAACGACGACCGGCTTGGTCCCAGGTTTCCCGATATGTGCCGTCCTTACGATCCGAAACTGATCGACCTGGCCCTGGAAATCGCACGCAAGGAAAATTTCGCCGCACACAAAGGGGTTTACGTCGGCGTTTTGGGACCGAACCTGGAAACCCGGGCGGAATACCGTTTCTTGCGAGGAATCGGAGCGGACGTTGTCGGCATGTCCACCGTTCCGGAGGTGCTGGTCGCCGTTCACGCTTCCATGAAAGTATTTGCCGTCTCCATTGTAACCGATCTTTGCTTCCCGGAATCGCTCAAACCAGCGGACATCGCCGAAATCATTGCAACGGCAAACGGAGCAGAACCGAAATTGACGAAAATCGTCAAGGGGATCATTGCCCGGTGAGATTCGTCGGCGCACAAAAAAACCGTACGCACAAGGCGCACGGCCCACCTTTTGAAGGGGAAGGAAAGGAAGAGCCGCCCCCCCACGCAAAGAAAGCGACTCGAAAAAAGGACAATGATTTTCCGACAAAACCGCATCGAAGCAAAACCGAATTTCCTTTATAAGGTACTGCTATGAATGACTGTGTTGAAATGGAGATGCCCGCAACCCGGTCTCGTCAAGTGAAAACTCCCAATGGAGCAACCCACCGAAACGAACACCAATTTCCTTTAAAAATTTATTAGTATTTGTTTAAATGGAGTCGTTTATGATGCGTTGCTGAAAACTATAGACCGCAATTCGCGTGCCACTACGGGAAATTTTTTTCAATTCCTGCAAGCCGTACAAAACAGTAATGTTTTTATGAATTATACCACTTAAATTGATATAATTCAGTTTTTTCTCAATACGGCAAAGTGTTGCGAGATAATGCAGCCTGTATCAATTTGCTGTATCAAATAGCAACCGGGAACGCAACGAAGTGAAGTAACGGGAAGTTTGCCACGAAAATTTTTGCTCTTGAAAGAAATCGGGGGATATTGTATCGTCCGCCGACTGGTTTTTTGGCCTTTTAGTCTCACTTCGATTCCCCGATTTGCAGATTTATGTCCCGCCGCTTGCCCATCTTGCTCATTTTGCCGCTGGTTTTCTGCGGAATGTCAGGGTGCGCACAACATCGAAGCACGCTTTTACCGGCAACCTACCCTGCAAAACAGCCCCCGGTTTATCGAGGTTCTTACCGGAACCCGTCGCCGAATGGGGTAAGGCCGCAACAGGAATTTTCGCCGATTCAGCAGGTTTCCGCAAACGTTCCGATTGACGAAAATATCGTCGTGCCCCCGGAACGCCGCGTTTCAGCGGACCAGCAAATCATGGGCAACGTTTCGCCGATCTTCTCGGAAGGTCAACCGTTTATCCCTCAAACGACCGCTTCCCCGGCCAACGTCAAGCGACAAAAACTGCAACGCCCTCCGGCGCAATCCGCGTTGCTTCAAGCGTTGGGAAACGAATATAAACCGCTGACGAACCGGAACTGGATTCCCAACCATGCCCGGCAGGCGACAGCACAGCGCAACGGTGATTTTGTTACGATTACCAATATTCGTAACACGCATTATCGGACTGCAACCGATTACACGACCTCCTATTTTGACGCGACGTACCCGCTGGCCGGCTTGACGTCGGTTGATTTGATCGAGGTTCCGTTCAAAGGACTCCCCTCGGTCGCGCACGTCGAAGTCAGTTTCGGCTTTGCCGACGGACGACACCTCGGCGTCTCCGTCGAAGCCCGGTACGAGATCGGCGAATCGTACGATCCGCTTGGCGGACTGTGCAATCAATTCGAGTTGATTTACGTGATTGCCGACGAACGGGACATGATCCGGATGAACACGGACATCAACCGGAACGACGTTTACCTTTATCGTTTGAATTTGACGCAGCAGGAGGTTCAGGCGATGTTTCTCGAAGTAATGAATCGGGCAAACAAACTTTCAACGCAGCCGGAATTTTACCACACGGTTACGAACAATTGCACGACGAACATCATTGAACACATCAACAGCGTCAAACCGAAAGCGATTCCCCGGGAATATCGAACGCTTTTCCCGGGATACCTCGACCATTTATTGTACGACGTGAAGTTGATTACGACGGAATCTTCGACGTTCAAAGAGGCAAGGAATCTTGCAAAGATCAACACCCTGGCCGGGGAATACGGGAACACGGAATACTTTTCCGCAGGGATCCGGCAGAACTTGTTCTATTGAGTTTTACGTCTGGGGTTAAACTCACAATCTCAGCGGTTCGGGATTGCTCCCCGGTGTGCCGATATTTTTTTCCCGAACTCCAACCGTAAACGAATGGGTACTCAAAACAGTCGATGGCATAGGGCCAATGGTTTGGAGTTAAAATACCAGTGTATTTGTGACGTATAATAATGCGTCAGTTACGTCCAGTAGTTTTTCGTCTTGATTGATTTCGTTTTTTCGGGTTTACTACACCTTCGTTTGGTTATTTGGCACACATGGCTTTATGTTTGTGCAGTTGGCAGATAAACTATTTTTGAAGGGCGCAAAAGTGAGCAATGTATGAACGTTTTGCTGAAAATCGTTTGCCCAAATATCCCAGACTGCCCTGTTTGTTGTTTTTTCAACCCCTCAAAATACGAAATAACCAGTCATTTTTTACTTCTCGGACAGCCGCTGGGCAAGCGCACAACTCACAATTCTCCCTTGACGCATCCGCCGACAATGACCGTCGTCGCCCGTCCTTCGAGTACCCAACCGAGATAGGGGGAGTTCTTGCTTTTGCCCTGCAATGTTTTTTCGCTGACGGTCCATGACACCGTCGGGTCGATCACCGTAATATCGGCGTCGGCCCCGATGCGAAGCGTTCCCTTCCCGGACAGTTGAAGGATTTTCGCCGGATTAACGGACATTTTTTCGACAAGCGTGGACCAATCGAGTTTGCCCGGCTTGAGAAATTTCGTAATCATCAACGAAAGTGCGGTTTCCAGACCAACGATCCCGAACGGGGCTTGATCGAGTTCCCGCATTTTCTTTTCCAAAGCGTGCGGCGCATGATCGGTGGCGATGGCGTCAATCGTTCCGTCCAACAACGCTTCAAAACATGCGGCCACGTCTTCGTCGCTACGGAGGGGCGGATTCATTTTGAAATTCGAATCGAACGACCGGAGCGATTGGTCGGTCAAGGTCAAATGGTGCGGCGTTACTTCCGCCGTGACTCGAACGCCCCGCTTTTTGGCCCTGCGAATCGCCTGGACCGCTCCGACGGTCGAAACGTGCATTAAATGAAGCCGCCCACCGGTCGCTTCGGCCAACGTAATGTCACGGGAAACCATAACGTCTTCCGCCGCCGAAGGCATTCCGCGCAGACCGAGCAGAAGCGACATTGTTCCTTCGTGCATGACACCGCCTTGTGTCAGCGATTTGGCTTCGGCATGGCTGAGCACCGGCTTGTCGAACATGAGCGAGTATTCCAACGCACGCCGCATCAGTTCGGCGTCCTCCACAGGTGCCCCGTCGTCACTGCAAGCAACCGCCCCGGCTTCGAAAAGCTGTCCGAGTTCGGCCAACTCTTTTCCTCCCCGGTTTTTACTGATACAGCAGATCACGAACACGTTTGCTTGTGCCGCTCTGGCCGCTTTTTGGCGAACGTACTCAACCGACGCTTGCGTATCGAGCGGTGGAACGGTGTTCGGACAGCAACAGATCGACGTAAACCCGCCCCGGATCGCGGCTTGGGTTCCGGTTTCGATGGTTTCGTCCTCTTCCTGACCCGGTTCGCGGAGGTGAACGTGAAGGTCAATCAATCCGGGCACGACGATTTTACCGCCGGCGTCGAGAACTCGGTCGTCCTCACCGGGCGTTTCGTCGTAACCGGCGATTCGGTTACCGACAACTCGAAGGTTCATGATTCGATCAATTTTCTGACTCGGATCGACAACGCGACCATTACGAAGGTAGAGATTCATGGGAAAATGAGAAATGGAAGCCGGTGACTGTGTCACCGATTTAACTCCGGTATCGTTTCAATTCAACGTAAACGCTATTTGTATCCGTTCACGCCACCTGCGTTCTCAGCGGCGTAACAGGATCATTTTAGCGGGCAATTGTTTGGAAGTAAAGAAGGCGGAGCGAGTCCATGCAAAAAACTGAAAATCGCATCATGAAGAAAGGCCATTTCCTGAACTTTACGACGAGTTACTGGAGTTGTTTGAGGACGAGTCCAGTATTGGAAAACAATTTGTCATCAATCGATACCGTAGTGCATCCCAAAATTTACGAACAACGCTTGGAAAAATAGTCAAACGTGCCGGGTTGGAGATGTTCCCCCGTCCCTTTGACAATATGAGAATGACCCGTTCCAATGAGGTTTATCGCAAGTGGGGAGCATTTTTGGAATCGGAATGGATAGGGCACAGTCGCCGGGTTCGGGAGGATCATTATTTGTCGGTTACGGACGATGATTTTAATGCTGCATCCGGATGGTCAAGCCCGATAACGGAAGCCGTAATTCCAGCCCATCGAAAGAGTTCGGTCGAATTACAGCAGGGAAAAAACTGCAAAACAGCAGGGAAATTTTCTTGAAAATAAATTTCCCTGCTGTTTTCCCTGCTGTAGGGATCGGAAAGGATCGGTAATGTTCGGAAAGGCAAGAAACGGAAAAGGCCGGAAAACCTTGAATTTACCGGCCCTTACTGAACCTTACCGAACCATACAGAGGTCTTGGAAATGGTCAAAAACTGGGGAACAGGGATTCGAACCCCGACTAAATGGTTCAGAGCCATTCGTGCTGCCTTTACACAATTCCCCAAAGAAACCGATACGATTCTACACGATTGAAGTCGATTTCGCAAGCCCGGTGGAAATTCAAATACTCAAAGTCTAAACGAAATGGTTAAGGTTGTTTTTTGGGCCGTTTTTGGGTTACTAAGGTTTTGCTTCCCGTGGTCAACCTTAAAAAACAAGTCGGATGTTACCTAAAATCACGGCTACACCCTAAAAATCGCAAACTTTCTTGCGACCTTCTGGAAATTTGCCCGTAAAAATACCGTTTTTTTTTACGCAAAAATCGCCTATTTAAATGACAATTGCGTTATCTAAAAGGTATAATGACAGTGGTTTCATGGACTGTAAGGTGAAAAATGTCGCGGTTTTAACGACCGTATCAATTTTACCACCCTGCTTTTCACTTTGTTCCTCGATTTTTTTGTAGGTGATCCGTATGGCCGATCCCAAACTTGACGACATGGTCCAGCGTGCATTGCACTTGGGAATTCTCACACTGTCCCAATTGCAGGAAATGTGGGCTTCTTTCGGAACCCAAAGTATTGATTCAGAAACGTTTCTCCAGGAAACGGTGCGACGAGGTTTTTTGACGAATTATCAGGTCGAAAGACTCGTAAGCGGTGAATCGACCGGTTTTTATTTCGGCGATTATAAAATTCTTTACCACGTTGGTGCGGGAACCTTTGCCCGGGTCTATCGGGCGGTCCACAAGAACACCGGTAAAATCGTCGCCGTCAAAGTCCTTCGCGCCCGGTTCAACGACGACCAAACCGTTATTAATCACTTCGTCCACGAAGCGGAACTCGGGATCGGACTGCGGCACCCGAATATTGTGCCGATTCATGAGGTGAAGTCGGAACCGTATCAGCATTTTATGGTAATGGATTTCATCGAAGGACAAACGCTCCGCGAATTTCTTCGAATCCGTAAAAAAGTCGAACCGAAATTGGCGACCCGGATCATTATGGATGTTTGCAGCGGCCTGGATTACGCGGCCAAGCGAGGTTTGCAACATCGGGATATGAAACTCAGCAACGTCCTCCTTTCCAGTTTACAAAAAGCGATGCTCGTAGATTTCGGCTTGGCGACAATTGCGGAAAACGTGGAACTTGGCAACGCCGAAGTCCGCAATCAACGGTCCATTGATTACGCGGCTTTGGAACGAATCACCGGCGTGAAACGGGACGACAGACGGAGCGACATTTATTTTCTCGGTTGTATTTACTATCATCTTTTGACCGGAGTGCCGCCGCTTTTCGAAACGAGAGAGCGATCAAAACGTCTCGACAAAAACCGCTTTCTCAACGTTCGCCCGATTCAAAACGTCGATCCGCTCATTCCCCGTGCCGTAACGCTCGTCGTCAATAAAGCGATGTCGCTCGACGTTGCAAAACGATACCAAACGACGGGCGAGTTTTATGCCGACATTGAGATTTGCGCCCGGCGGCTTGCCGACGGAACGGCCAATGACGGAATTTCGCCGATGCAGATTGAAACAGGTCTTGCCAAGATTGCTCCGTCGATTCCCAAGGAAAAGCAAAAAGCGGTGATGATTGCGGATTCCGACACGAAACTTCAGGAGGTGTTTCGTGAATCATTGAAAAAAGCCGGTTTCCGCGTTTTGGTCGCAACCTCTGCCGAACGTGCCGTCGATCGGTTGCTCGACGACCATACCGTTGCGGACATTGTGGTTTTCAACGGTCAATCGCTCGGCCAAAGCGGTGTGGAAGCATTCAATCGACTTGCGGGTGATCCCTACAGTGCCGATTTGCCGAGTATCATTATGCTTGACGACAAGCAGACCGAAATGATCAGCCAACTCAACAAGGCTGATCATCGGATCGCGTTGACCATGCCGATCACAATGAAGGTTCTCAAGGAGAAAATCGCCGATCTTATCGGAAGCGATGTGCCGCCGAGCGGAGTATTCACCCCCGTCCCGCTTGTCGAAATCCCGGTCGACGTGCTCAGTACGCTTGTTCCGAGTTCCGAATCCGAAGAATCCGAAGAACGCGATTCCGATTATGAGACCGAAGAGTCCGCAGTGGAGAATTCGAGCCTCGCAACTCAGGAATCCGTGGGATACAAAGACGTCCTTGCCGAGCACGAAAACGAATCGGATCAGGTTGCCGACGCACTTTTTGACGCCAATGTACCAAAGCTAATTGAGAGGCCGGAGGAAAAAAAAAGAGAACCGGAGTCTGAGGTTTCGCAACCGGAACCAGAATCCGTGATTCCGGAACCACAGGTTCCAGCTCCGGATTCATTGACCCTGGAGGAACTTCAGGAAGCCGCTTCCAAAGCGAGATTGAAGTTCGGCGAAGCGATTCGTGCGGAAGAGGAAGTCAACAAACGTCTCCGGGAATTTATCGAACGAAAAACGCAACTTGAAGAGGCGGCCCGGCAGGCAAAAACGGTGCTTCAGGAAACGCAAACCGCCGCAGAAACAGCCTTGAGCATGTTGGCCGAAGCGACGTTTGCCGTCGATTCCGTCGCGTTGATCGAAGCGGAAGCGATTCAATTGGTTGGAGAATCAACCCGATCCCGAAAGGATGCGGAAGCAACACTCTCCATTGCCCGGGAAAAAGCCCGTGAAGCGGCATCGGAAATGCAACGATTGGCTGAAACGTACGAGCAGACTCAGGAGCGGGTTGCGTCTGCGCTTACGACAGGAGAACGGACCGAAGAGATTCAGGCGAAAATGGAGGAATTGCAGGCGAATTTCTCGAAAGTGAATGAACTTCTCCAACAGGTGCGGGCCGCTTCGGAATCTTCGTTCAACGCAGCAAGTGAAGCCAGGGGAATTGCCGATTCGACAGCGGAAAAGATCAACGAACTGACTCTCGAACAAGGACGGGCACAGGAGGAAATTCAAAGCGTAACGACGGAGTCCGAAGTGGCCGTGTCCGTTGCGGAAGAAACAAGACAAACCTCGGAAAAACTTGCTCAGGAAGCGGAGGAGGCAATACAAGCGGCTGCTGACAAAGAGGACCTTGCCACAGTGCTGGAAGAGGAAGCCCGAAAAGCGATTGAGCGTGCGGAGCAAGCGAGAAAAGAAGCGACCGAAGCGGCGAATCTTGCGGAAGAAGCCATTCTCAAGGCGGAACACGCCGTCGAAGAAGCGAAAATCGCCGCAAATTTCGTTCAGGAATCCACTCAAAAGAGAGAAACTCTGGCGTCAAAGATTGAGGAACTCCGCGATTTACTTCAGACGTTCCGGGAAGAACACGACCGTTTGAAACAGGAAGCCGACCTCAAAGAGGGGGCGGCGGTTCAAGCGGCCTTGGAACAGGAGCAAGCCGAGGCGGAGTGGGAAACCGCAAAAAAGGCGTTGGAGGAAGCACAGGAAGAACATACCCGATTACTGGCGGAAAAAGACAGACTTCCGGAACTGCAATCAACCGTTTTGCAACTTGCGTCCGACAAGGAGAAAGCGGACGAGGCGGCGCGGCTTGCTGCCGAAGAAGTGGAACGGGAAACATCCCGCTGGGAAGAAGCGGAAAAACACGCCGAGGAATGTCGTATTCGACTCGAAAAGGTGCGTGAAGAAGCGATGCAATTGAAAGCGGAATCGGACACGGCGTCGCAGGCGGCGGAGCAAGCGCAAAGGGCGTTGGATGCCGCGTTGGAAAACCAGCGGAAAGCGGAAGCCGAATTACGAAATGTTCGGGAGGAGGAAACGGAATTGAACCGTTTGGCCCAGGAACGGGCGGCGGCGAAGGAAGCGGCCCGCAAAGCGGCGGATGCGGCGCAGAAAGCGTTAGTCGATTTTACGGAAACGGCTGAGGTGCCTTTGGATTCTGTCGAGTCCGAACAATCGGGAAGCGGGTCGGGCAGACATGCACTTCCGGGTTCCGTCAGCGACCGGGTTGCGGCGGCGATTCGTGCAAGAGTCGAAGCCGCACTTGCCGAACGCAAGAAAAAAGAAGAACGGTGATACCAAAAACGCTAATTTCCGTACAGAGACGCAATCGGGGGACCAAAAACGAGGAATCGGCGGTACGGCCGGGAATGAGGCCGCAGAAATTCTGATGTCTGCCGTCTGTCTACCATCTGCCGTCTCATTTTTCATTTGGCTTCACCCCTTTTTGGTACTTGGCGGAACCCATGTCGAGCGGTTCGTAAGTGCCAACGATTTCCACTTGAGAGCGGTCCGGGATTTCAGCCTCAAGTCCAGCCAGCCAGTAGACCGCGTTGACCAGAAGCCGGCGGTATCCTTCGCTCTGGAAATCTTTCGCGCAGCCCATCGTTGACGTAAAAGCGTTCCCTTTTTTTCCGTCGGGAAGTTGATACGTTTTCGTCCAGGCAATCGGCATTTTCACCTCGTTTTTCGGACCGGGGAGCGGCGGGTCGGTTGCGTTCATCCCGACGAGAACCGTTCCGAGAACCAACGGCTGACAGTCACCCGGAAGCGGCAAGCGGACCGTGTAAACGTCGCTTGGGCCGAATAGATCATCGCATCCCTTCACAATCGGACTTGCTTCCTGTCCCGGCGCAATCACGCCGCGAGTCGCCTCAACGCCGTGGTGTCCGTGATGATTGATCCACGTTTCGCCGAGAACCAGCCGCCCGAATCCCTGCTGCCAGGGACCGCCGTTGTCGTCGTAGTTAAAACTGTAACGGGAATACGTTTGACCGGGCGGGATACTGAAAGCGTGCGTTGAAGTACGAATCCCGAGAATCGGTTTTCCGGCCCGAAGGTACGAATCGATAAACTTCATCTGCTCGTCCGGCAGATTGCGAAAACGGAGAAAAAAAACGGCAATGTCCGCTTGTTCGAGCAATTCCAGGCCGGGAATGTTGTTCAGCACGACCGGATCAATTTCTCCGTTTTCCGGATTGATACAATAAAGAACGGTACAATCGAAACCGTGGTGCTTGGCCAGAATTTTTCCGAGTTGATGGAGCATTTGCTCGGACCGGTATTCATCGTCCCCGGCAACGAGGACAACGGATTTACCGGAACCCGGCAAGCCGCTTGTGCCGGGAAACACGGACCACGCCTTTTCCTGAGCGAAACAAGTCCACGAAAAACTTAACGTCAACGCCAGAGAAATCAGAAATTTTATTCGCATGGAAGGTTGGGGGGTAGTGATTAGTGATTAGTGATTAGTGATAAGTGATGAGTGATGAGTGGTGAGTATTTTCTATGCCCGATGCCCGATGCCCTATACCCGATTGTTTACGGTTTGAGATATTGGTCGGTTCTCATTTTTCCTTTGCGGTCAATTTTTCGTACAGATCAAACAAGAATTCCAACCGTTCTTGTTCATCGGCGAACGGTTTTGAACGGTAACAACGATCAACCGCCTTGTCAAGTTCGCGGTGAGCCTTCGCTAAGTCCGGCGGCATGGACAAGGGATCGTACAGGTCGGCAAGGGTGTTTCCTTCAAATGTTTTCCGTACATTCAAGACTGCTTGGGCTTTTTCGATCACATTATTCTTTTTCGATTCAGCAATATCAGTCGGCCATGGAAAATTATTGTAGACGACTTGAGCCGAGTAACGGTAATCCGATTTCAACCGCCCACAAATCCGTCGCATCCAATCCATGTGCATCGTTGAAGTCAGTATGCCGAAATGAAGCATCGTCGCATTGGGAACAACCAATGTTGCGTTACTCGCAATTGTTCGGGCAGTCATAAAACCCATCGGAATAAAGTTGCGCCGTTCCGAAGAGGTTGAGGGTATCAATATATAGGTTCCCCTCGGTTGACGGATTTCGCCGAAAACCGACGGCGTTTGAGCCAACTCTCGTGTTGTTTCCCGCTTGCTTTGCAGACGGTGACGTTTGACGAGTTCCACTCGTCGCATAACTTCCGGCAATGAACGCAACTCCGATGGTGGAATGTCCGTCAGCCACAGACACCAGCGGGATACCCTATTGATGAATTCCTCCGCACCGAGAAACGGACGGAACCACTTTTTTGCACCCGGTTCCAGTTTCAAAAATTCTTTCTTCTCTTCATCCGAAAATAATAAGTGACCGCCGTCGTTCGGCATACTTCCAAAAACGATTTCCGGCACAGGACAGATCGGTTTTGTGCGGGGTGATAACGCAATGTCGTTTCCTTCGATCAAGTAAGGATTGATATTCTGTACGGAGCGTGCTGTAATTCCGGCTTCTTGTTCGGCAAAAAGACGTTTTTCCGTTTTTTCGCACACACCGAAACCGACAATCACGCAGTGAACGTGAGCCTTGCCTCTCGCTTCACTACTCCAAACGAACGTCGTATAGCCGAAATTGATTTTTATGTCACGTTGGAATAGTTCCGACCACAGCAAACCGACCTGTTCTCCCTGTACAACGGAATTCGTCGAAACGAAACCGACGTGAATCGACGTATTTTGAATATACTCCGCCGCCTTGAAATACCAGCAAGCAACGTAATCTAAAATCCCGGAACCTCTTATATCGCCAAGGACAAGGGCCATGTCCTCTTTCTGTTCAGGCGATTGAAACTGTTTACCCACATAAGGCGGGTTGCCGAGAATGTACGAGCACTTTTCCTTTGGCAACACGTCGTTCCAATCGATCCGCAGAGCGTTACCGTGGACAATCTTCGCCGACTTCGTAAGCGGCAAACGCACGTAGTATTGTCCAAAACGTTCCGACGCGAGAACGTTCATCTGGTGATCCATCAACCATAACGCCGTTTCCGCAATTCGTACAGGAAACTCGACGA
>Ga0209628_10001080_pt1 | contig 17283 bp, 14 predicted proteins | sample TergutCu122P4_FD_187285 | JGI IMG/M metagenome (GOLD analysis project Ga0209628, IMG submission 187285) | Cubitermes ugandensis P4 segment gut microbial communities from Kakamega Forest, Kenya - Cu122 P4 (SPAdes) (version 2) | ecosystem: Host-associated > Arthropoda: Insects > Digestive system...
GCGCATGCGCGAGGCGCTCAACGGCTTTGTCATTCGCGGCGTGCAGAGCAACATCCCGTTCCAGGCCGCGCTGCTGGCGCATCCCAAATTCACCAGCGGCGATTTCAACACCGGCTTCATCGCCGAGTACTACGCGCACGGCTTTCGCGCCGAAGACGTGCCGCATGAAGACCCCTATTTCCTGCAAGCCCTGGCCGCCCGCCTGCACATGTGGTACCGCAACCGCGCGCAGGGGCTGCAAGGCCAGTTCTGGGAAGGCTACAAGCGCCTGCCCAGGCGCGAGTTCACCGTATGCGTGCTGGGCGCCGCGGGCAACAACAGCTATGTGGATGTCACGCTGGGCGAAGTGGAGCTGGGCCAGCCCACGGCGGTGACGGTGCATGTGCCCGGTGGCGAGCGCACTTACCAAATGCAGGTCGATCGGCTGCTGGGGGATTTGCCCGTCCACGGCCTGGTCAACGGCAAACCTTTCACCGCGCAGATGGCGCGCGGCCGCGCCGGCAATCCGCTGGCGATTTGCGTTACCCATAACGGCGCGCAAATCAACGCCATCGTCATGAACCGGCGCACCGCCGAGCTGCACCGCCTCATGCCCTACAAGGCGCCGCCGGACATGAGCAAGTTCGTCCTCTCGCCCATGCCTGGCCTGCTGGTGCATATCGCGGTGCAGCCAGGGCAGGAAGTCAAGGCCGGCGAGCGCGTGGCCGTGATCGAGGCCATGAAGATGGAAAACGTCCTGTTCGCCAGCGCCGACGGCGTGGTCAAGGAAATCAAGGCGCAAAAGGGCGACAGCCTGGCGGTGGATCAGGCCATCGTCGAGTTTGCGTGATTTTTCCCTCTCCCACAAGTGGGAGAGGGGCAGGGGAGAGGGCCGGCCGCAGGCCGGAGGGCGCAACATGGGCCTTGTGCCATGCACCCCCTCACCCTACCCTCTCCACCAAGGGGGAGAAGGGAAAAAACACGCTCAACCATGCACCAACTCAAACTCCCCATTCACGCCACCCCCGGCGCCAGGCGCACCGGGGCGGCGGGTGCGTATGGGCAGGCGCTGCGCGTGCGTCTTGCCGCGCCGCCGGCCGATGGCAAGGCCAACGCGGCGCTGATTGAATGGGCGGCGCGCGCTTTTGGCGTGACCAAAATGGATGTGCAATTGCTGCACGGCGCAAGCGGGCGGCAAAAGGTGCTGGGTATCCGGTTTGACGGCCCGGCCGCGCTGGCCGCCGCACAGGCGCTGGTGGCATGCTGGATGGCGGCAGGCGAATCGCAAAATTGATAGCTGCCAGCGCTTGTCATACGGGAATTTCAGAATGTTTCACACAGCAAATCATTGCCTATCAAGCGCGGTCAGCTATCATTGACACAGTATTTTGAAATATAGGAGCTTTTTTATGACACGTCCTTTCAAAGTCCTTGGTTTGCAGCAGGTTGCCATTGGCGGGCCTGACAAGTTGCGGCTGCAAAGGCTGTGGGTTGACATGCTGGGGCTGCAAAAGACCGGCACTTTTCGCAGCGAGCGCGAGAACGTGGATGAGGACATTTGCGCCATCGGCAGCGGGCCGCACACGGTGGAGCTGGACTTGATGCAGCCGCTGGATCCGGACAAAAAGCCCGCTGTGCACACCACCCCGCTCAACCACATTGGCCTGTGGATCGACGATTTGCCCGCCGCCGTGCAGTGGCTTGCCGCGCAAGGCGTGCGCTTTGCGCCGGGCGGCATTCGCAAGGGTGCGGCGGGGCACGATGTGACTTTTTTGCACCCCAGGGCCAGCGCCGAATTTCCGATCGCCGGCGAGGGGGTGCTGATAGAGCTGGTGCAAGCGCCGCCGCAGGTGATTCAGGCGCTGGGCGGCGGCGGTTGACGGGCGCGCGATCGGCAGGGGTGTTCAGACGCGCCCTTGATTTGCTTTAAGGACGATGCGTGACCGAATTCATACGCTCGCTGGGTCAGTTTTATTGAGCGAGGACATGATCCATGAGCACTAATGCGTCGGGCGGCTTTACCAAGGAGATGGCGCGCAACATCTTCTACGGTGGTTCGCTGTTTTTCCTTTTGATCTTTTTTGGGCTGGTTTTTCATACGGAACAGCTCATTCCGGCGCGCTCCAAGGCGTCGGCCATAACCCCTGCCGTGGCGCGCGGCAAGCTTGTGTGGGAGCAGAACAACTGTGTCGGCTGCCACACGATCCTGGGAGAGGGCGCTTACTTTGCCCCTGAATTGGGCAACGTGTACAAGCGCTACGGCGGCGACAACGGCGGCGGCGCGTTCATCAAGGCATGGATACAGGCGCAGCCCACCAAAGTGGCCGGACGGCGCCAGATGCCGCAGTTCAACCTGACCGACAAGCAGCTCGATGATCTGGTTGAGTTCCTCAAGTGGACCAGCGACGTCAACACCGAAAACTGGCCGCCCAACATTCAAGGCTGAACGCGAGGAGTACACATATCATGAGCACGGTTCTCAAATACAAATCGCAAGCGGTCGCCAAGCCGTATTTCATCGCGGCCATCGGGCTGTTCGTCGGCCAGGTCCTGTTTGGGCTGGTGATGGGCATCCAGTACATCTACGGCGACTTTTTGTTCCCGCTGATCCCGTTCAACGTGGCGCGCATGGTGCACACCAACTTGCTGATCGTGTGGCTGCTGTTCGGCTTCATGGGCGCGGCCTACTACCTGGTGCCAGAGGAATCGGAAACCGAGCTTTACTCGCCCAAGCTGGCGCTGCTGATGTTCTGGATCTTCCTGGTTGCGGGCGCCGCTACCATTCTGGGCTACCTGCTGGTGCCGTACGCCAAGCTGGCCGAGATGACCGGCAACGACATTCTGGTGACCATGGGACGCGAGTTCCTGGAGCAGCCGCTGCCAACTAAGGTCGGCATCGTCATCGTCGCGCTGGCGATGCTGTTCAACATCAGCATGACCTACCTGAAGGGCCGCAAGACCACCATCACCACGGTGCTGCTGCTTGGCCTGTGGGGGCTGGCGGTGTTCTTCCTGTTCTCCTTCGTCAACCCGGACAACCTGGTGCGCGACAAGCTGTACTGGTGGTGGGTGGTTCACCTGTGGGTGGAAGGCGTGTGGGAGCTGATCATGGCATCGCTGCTGGCCTACGTGCTGATCAAAACCACCGGCGTTGACCGCGAGGTGGTGGACAAGTGGGTGTACGTGATCATCGCCTTTGCGCTGTTCACCGGCATTCTGGGCACCGGGCACCACTACTACTTCATCGGCACGCCGGGCTACTGGCAGTGGATTGGCAGCGTGTTCTCCGCGCTGGAGCCGATTCCGTTCTTCCTGATGACCGTGTTTGCCTACACCATGGTCAAGCGCCGCCGGCGCGACCACGCCAACCAGGCCGCCGTGCAGTGGGCCGTTGGCTGCGCCGTGGTGGGCTTTTTGGGCGCGGGCGTGTGGGGCTTCATGCACACACTGAGCGTGGTCAACTACTACACCCACGGCACGCAAGTGACGGCATCGCACGGCCACCTGGCCTTCTACGGCGCTTACGTGATGGTGGTGATCACCCTCATCAGCTACGCCATGCCCACACTGCGCGGACGCGCGGCCAACAGCGTCGAATCGCAGACGGTGGAAAAAGCCTCGTTCTGGGTCATGGGCGGCAGCATGATGGTGATGGTGCTGGCCCTTACCGGCGCGGGCATCCTGCAAGTGTGGCTGCAACGCCTGCCCTCCAGCGAAACCGCGCTGAAGTTCATGGACGCACAAGAGCAGATCACGTTCTTCTACTGGATCCGTCTGGTAGCTGGCGCGGGATTTTTGGCCGGCGTGCTGCTGTACCTGTGGAGCTTCTTCGTCGGCGGCGCGCCGGCTGAAGAAACCGCGCGCCGTGGCGGCCCCTTGCCCAGCCCGGCCCAGCAACGTCTGAAGCACGATTGAAGTGACGGCCATGTTACAGGACGGCGCCACGGGCGGCTCACAGCCAACCCAGGGCGCCGTCCCTTTTTATGCCGAACAGGCCGACGAGTGCCTGGTATTTGAAAGCGCATGGCGCCAGCGCCTGCCGGTGCTGCTGAAAGGGCCAACCGGCTGCGGCAAGACGCGCTTTGTCGAGCACATGGCCGCGCGGCTCAAACGCCCGCTGGTCACCGTAAGCTGCCACGACGATTTGACCGCCGCCGACCTGGTGGGCCGCTACCTGATCGGCGATGGCAACACCGTGTGGATCGACGGCCCGTTGGCGCGCGCCGTGCGCCAGGGCGCGGTTTGCTACCTTGACGAAGTGGTGGAAGCGCGCAAGGACACCACGGTGGTCATGCACCCGCTGGCCGATGACCGGCGCGTGCTGCCGATCGAGCGCACCGGCGAGCTGCTGCAAGCGCCGCCCGAATTCATACTGGTCGTGTCGTACAACCCGGGCTACCAGAACCTGCTCAAAAGCATGAAGCCCAGCACGCGCCAGCGTTTCGTGGCGCTGACCTTCGACTATCCGGAGCCGGAAATCGAGCGCCGCATCCTGATGGCCGAATCAGGCGTGAACGAGCAACTGGCCACGCGCCTGGTCAAGCTGGCATCGGCGCTGCGCCGCCTGACCGACCAGGATCTGGAAGAAACCGTCAGCACGCGCCTGCTGGTAATGGCCGCGCGCCTGATGGCCAGCGGTCTGCCCGAGGCGGCAGCCTGCCGCGTAGCCATCGTCGATGCCCTGACCGACGACGCCGACACCGCCGCCGCGCTGCGCGAGGTGGTGCAGGCCGCGTTCGCGCAGGACTGATTCAACCCAGCTTTCAAGCACGCGCCGTCATGGAAGAGTGGGTCGGTGAACGCTGGCACCGCTTCATAACGCAGGCGGCCGATGTAACGCACCCGCACGCCGCGGTGCGGCTGGAGCAGGTGCAGCGTTCCATAGAGATGCTGTTTCGCGCCGGCGGCGGCGACGCGCTGGTGCGCGTGGCGCCCGCCATGGGCCAGCGCATCGGCGGGCCGCGCGGCTGGTTGCAGCGCGTGGCTGGCGTCGGCCAGCGCGCCGCGCTCAGCACGCTCGACACCGAAACGCTGGCCCTGCCGCCGGTGCTGGCGGTGTTTGACGATGCCCGGCTGAACCGCGATTTGTACCTGTGGCTGGCCGCGCTGGCCGCCGGCCACATGGAGCAGACCAGCGGCTGGATCGCTGGCAACCTGGCGGCCAGCGCCCGCGCGCTGGAGCGCTTTCCCGGCCTGCGCGGGCGCTACCGGCGGCTGGTGCAGGCGCACCTGGCGCAGCGCCCGCTGCCCGACAAATTGCGCCCTCCCGCCGCCGCCGCCATCGAGCGCGCCGTGCAGCAAGCGCTGCGCGCCACGCTGGAGCCGGATTTTTTTGCCCGCGCGCCAACGCCCGCCAAAGGCAAAGTACAGGGCAACGCGGCGGCCCAGTCGGTGGCCCCGGTGTGGGTTTGGCTGCAAGCCCAGCCGCCGCACCCCGATGCGCCGGGTGCCAGGGCCGATGACGGCGCGGACGACGGCGACAAGGCCCAAAAACACCAGCGCCCGCCCGATGCGCGCACCCAGCAGGACAACAAACGCCGCCACGCCGAGCGCACCGAGGACACCACCAACAAAGACGGCCTGATGATGTTCTTTCGCGCCGAATCGATCCTGAGTTGGAGCGAGTTCGTGCGCGTCAACCGCACCGGCGACGACGAAGATCACGACAACGCCAGCCAGGTCGCCGACGACATGGAGCACCTGTCCATCACCCGCGACGGCGAAACGCTGGCCGCGCGGGTCAAGTTTGACCTTGACCTGCCCAGCTCCAGCGCCGACGACCTGCCGGCAGGCGAAGGCGAGCCGCTGCCGGAGTGGGACTACAAAAAAAACATCCTGCTGCCAGATCGCTGCCGCGCCCAGCGCCTGCGCGCGCGCCAGCCGCAGCCGGACACCGCCGCCGATGGCGGGGCCGAAGAAGGCGCCAGCAGCAGCATGACCCCCGCCGCCGCCGAGCTGACCGAGCGCCTGAAATCCACCTCGCGCGCGGTGCGCCGCCGCTTTGAGGCGCTGCGTGCCGCGCCGCGCTGGCAGCACGGGCTGACGCAAGGCGATGAGCTGGATTTGGACGCCTGGGTGCGCTTTCAGGTCGAGCGGCGCGACAAGCGCCATCCGCACGTCGAATCGCCCGCCGTGTTTTCGCGCCGCGTCAAAAACGAGCGCAGCCTGGCCAGCGTGATACTGGCCGACTTGTCGCTGTCCACCGACGCCTACGCCACCCAGCAAGAGCGCGTGATCGATCTGGTGCGCGACAGCCTGTTCGTGTTCGGCCATGCGCTCGACGGCGTGGGCGACCCGTTCGAGATGCTGGGCTTTTCCTCCGTGCGCCGCATGCTGCGCGTGCATGAAATCAAGCGCTTTGGCGAGCCGTGGAACGACGCCGCGCGCGAGCGCGTGGCGGCCATCAAACCCGGCTTTTACACCCGCATGGGCGCGGCCATCCGCTACGGCACGCAACGCCTGGCCGAGCGGCCCGAGCGCCAGCGCCTGCTGCTGATCCTGTCCGACGGCAAACCCAACGATCTGGATCAGTACGAAGGGCGCTACGGACTGGAAGACACCCGCCACGCCATTCAGGCCGCGCGGCAGGCCGGGCAGGCGCCCTTTTGCGTCACCATTGATCAGGAAGCCAACGCCTATCTGCCGCGCCTGTTCGGCGCGCAAGGCTATTCGCTGGTGCACCGGCCGCAGCAACTGGCGCGCGCGCTCACGCAGGTGTACGTTAGGCTTACCGCGAATGCGCGCTAGCGCGGCGCTTATTCCATTTCTACTGCAAGACGGCAAGAATCAGCACGTCATTGCCGCGCAGGCTGGAACTGCGCTGGATCAGGCCCGGCGTTAAAAAACAGGCTGGTGCGCCAAGGCTCACGTACACTCTGGCCTCACAAATTTGTGGCGGCCGGGCGGGATGACCGGCCGGATGTGCCGACACCTGTATCAAAGCCGTGGACCTCGATAAATTCAACATTGCCCGCTATCTCGTCAGTCTGCCATTGTTCACCGACATGGACGAGGACGAACTGTTGCGCATTGCCGCTGGCTGCTCGCTGCGCCGCTACGACCGCGGGATCAACCTGTTTCACGTGGGCGATCAGTGCGATTCATTTCACGTGGTCGTGCTCGGGCAGGTCAAGCTGTTTGTCGTCTCGGCCGCTGGTAACGAAAAGGTGGTGGAGCTGCTCGGCCCCGGCCACACTTTCGCCGAGGCGGTGATGTTCATGGAAGTGCCCTACGCGGTGTCGGCGCAGGCGCTGGAAGACTCGCTCATCCTCACCGTCGCCCGGGAAGTGGTGTACCGCGAGCTTGAGATCAACAAACGCTTTGCCCAGCGGATGCTGGCCAGCCTGTCGCGCCGCCTGCACGGGCTGATCAAGGACGTGGAAGCCTACACGCTGCGCAGCGGCGTGCAGCGCGTGATTGGCTATCTGCTCAGCAACATCGACCCCAACCGCACCAGCGCCGGCCCGGCTTCGGAGCGCACCACGGTCACGCTGCCGGCCAGCAAGGCGGCCATTGCCTCGCGCCTGTCGATCACGCCGGAATACTTTTCGCGCGTGCTGCACGAGCTGGCGGTGGCGCGCCTGATCCACGTGGACCGGCGCGACATCCTGATTCCGGACACCGCCCGGCTGGCCAACTATCACCCAAGGTGATGGTTGTACTGTTTCCAGGCATAAAAAAAGACACCAAAAAACCGGCTGGCGACGCCATAATCGCCGGATCATGGCAGCACCGCTTCCCCCTTTCCAGCCGCTGGCCGACGCGTTCGGCAAGCTGACCCAAAACCTGAAGGCTCCGCCCTGGCTGGTCGATGAAATGCAGCACCGGCTGGTGCTGTTTCTCAACCATGTACTGGCGCGCCAGCCGCAGGCGCAAGAGCGCCTGACGCGCTTGCGCGGGCGCGTGGTGCGGCTGCAATGGCGGGGCTTTCACATACAACTGGCGGCTACCCCGGCGGGGCTGTGCGAGCTGGCGCAAGAGGCCACGCCCGATTTGCGGCTGACGGTGGCCGACGCATCGCCGCTGGATCTGGCGCGCGGCGCCGCGCGCGGCGAGCGCCCGCAGGTGCGTATCGAGGGCGACGCCGGGCTGGCCGCCGATGTCAACTGGCTGGCCGATAACGTGCGCTGGGACGCCGGGGGCGACCTGGCGCGCCTGATTGGCGAGGCGCCAGCGCGCGCGCTGACCGATCTGGGCCGCAAGGTGGCGCAGGCGTTGCGCGCTTTTGTCAGCAAGCAGCCAGAGCGGGAAGCCAGGGCATGAGGCGTTTGCTGCGCGCCATCTACATCTGGTGGGTGGCCTTGCGTTACGGGCTGGACGAGCTGGCGCTGACCAGCCTGCAAAAGCCGTGGCTGCGTCTGGGCGCGCGCATTGCGTCGTTTGGGCGCGATTTGTCGGCTCCGCGCGGGCAGCGCCTGCGCGAGGCGTTACAGCAGCTTGGCCCCATCTTCGTGAAGTTTGGCCAGGTGCTGTCCACCCGGCGCGATTTGCTGCCGCCGGACGTGGCCGACGAGCTGGCCAGGCTGCAAGACCGGGTGCCGCCGTTTCCGGCGCAAGAGGCGATTGCCATCATCGAGCGCGCGTTTCGCAAGCCGCTGGATGAGATTTTTGTCAGCTTCGAGCGCGAGCCGGTGGCCAGCGCGTCCATTGCCCAGGTGCACTTTGCCGTGATCCGCGACGAGCGCGGGCGCGAGCGCGAGGCCGCCGTCAAGGTGCTGCGCCCGGGCATGCTGAAGGTGATTGAAAAAGACCTGGACCTGATGCGCATCATGGCCAGCTGGGTGGAGCGCCTGTCGTCCGACGGCAAGCGCCTGAAGCCACGCGAGGTGGTGGCCGAGTTCGACAAGTACCTGCACGACGAGCTGGATCTGGTGCGCGAGGCGGCCAACGCGGCGCAGCTGCGGCGCAATATGGAAGGGCTGAACCTGCTGCTGATACCGGAGATGTTCTGGGACTGGATTCGCCCCGACGTGCTGGTGATGGAGCGCATGAAGGGCGTTCCCATCAACCAGCTTGAGCGCCTGCGCGAGGCCGGGGTGGACTTCAAAAAACTGGCGCGCGAGGGCGTCACCATTTTTTTTACCCAGGTGTTCAACGACGGTTTTTTCCATGCCGACATGCATCCGGGCAACATCATGGTCAGTATCGATCCAGCCACGTTCGGGCGCTATGTGTCGCTGGACTTTGGCATCGTCGGCACGCTGACCGAGGTGGACAAGGAATATCTGGCGCAGAACTTCACCGCCTTTTTCCGCCGCGACTACAAGCGCGTGGCCGAGCTGCACGTGGAAAGCGGCTGGGTGCCCGCCGGCACCCGCATCGACGAGCTGGAAGCGGCCGTGCGCGCCGTGTGCGAGCCGTACTTTGACCGCCCGCTCAAGCAGCTTTCGCTGGGGCTGGTTTTGATGCGGCTGTTTCAAACCTCGCGCCGCTTTCATGTGGAAATCCAGCCGCAACTGGTGCTGCTGCAAAAGACGCTGCTCAACATCGAGGGGCTGGGCCGCCAGCTCGACCCTGATCTGGACCTGTGGTCAACCGCCAAGCCGTTTCTGGAAAAATGGATGCTTGATCAGGTAGGGCCAAAGCGTTTTTGGCGCGAGCTGAAGCAGCAGGCGCCGTACTACGCCAAGATGCTGCCCGATTTGCCGCGCCTGCTGCATGGCTATTTGCAGCAGCAGCCTGATCATGCTTCCCATGCGCAGCTTCTGGAGCTGATTGGCGAGCAGCGGCGCACCAACCGGATGCTGACGGCGCTGCTGTATGCGGGCGCGGGCTTTTTGCTGGGACTGGTGGCGATGCAGTTGTACGTTTGGGCAAGAATCAACCTTGGTTAGCATGAACTGGATCCTGTTCATCTTCGTCATCGTCTATCTGATCGGCACGCTGATGATCGGCGTGTGGGCCGGGCGGCATATCAAGACCACGTCGGACTTTGCGCTGGCCGGGCGCAATTTGCCGCTGATGATGATCGTCACCACCACCTTTGCCACCTGGTTTGGCGCCGAGACGGTGATGGGCATCCCGGCCAACTTTGTGCAGGGCGGGCTGAACGCGATTGTGGAAGACCCGTTTGGCGCCGGCACTTGCCTGATTTTGGTGGGCGCGTTTTTTGCCGCGCGGCTGTACCGCATGAACTTGCTGACCATTGGCGACTTTTACCGCCAGCGCTTTGGCAAGGGCATCGAGGTGTTTTGCTCGGTCACCATCATCCTCAGCTACCTGGGCTGGGTGGCGGCGCAGATCACCGCGCTGGGCAAGGTGTTCAACGTGCTGTCGGTGGGCGAAATTTCCGAGATCGCCGGCATGATCATCGGTACCGTGGCGGTGCTGGTGTATGTGGTGATCGGCGGCTTTCTGGCGGTGGCGTGGACCGACTTCATCCAGATGATCGTGCTGGTCGTGGGCCTGTCGGTGATCGCCATCTTTGCCGCCGATCTGGCCGGCGGCGCCGACAAGGTGATCGCGCTGGCCAGCAGCAAGGATTTGTTTCGCTTCTGGCCGCAACCTGGCTTCAAGGAGCTGGCGTTTTTCATCGGCGCGGGCGTCACCATGATGCTGGGCAGCATTCCGCAGCAGGACGTGTTCCAGCGCGTGATGTCGGCCAGGGACGCGCGCACCGCGCAGCGCGGCGCGATGATTGGCGGCGCGGCCTACATCGTGTTTGCCTTTGTGCCCATGTTCATCGTCACGGCGGCGGTGGTGGTGATGGGCGACAGCGCCTTGCAAATGGCCGCCGACGACTACCAGAAAGTGCTGCCCGCCTTCATCATGGGGCACATGAACCTGTTCCTGCAGATTCTGTTTTTCGGCGCGCTGCTGTCGGCCATCAAGAGCACCTCGTCGGCCACGCTGCTGGCGCCATCGACCAGCTTCGTCGAAAACATCCTGAAAAACCTGTACCCCGCCATGAGCGACCGGCAACTGCTGGTCGCCATGCGCACCACCATCCTGATCTTCTCGCTCAGTGTGCTGGCCTACGCCATCGCGATGAAGGGCACGTCGATCTACGAGCTGGTGTCCGGCGCGTACAAAGTCACGCTGGTGGGCGCCTTCGTGCCGCTGGTGATGGGGCTGTACTGGCGGCGCGCCACCACGCAGGGCGCGGCGCTGTCGATCCTGCTGGGCATTGGCGTGTGGGTGGCGTTTTTTGAAGACATCCACCCAGGCTGGGCGGCGGCGTTTCCGGGCCAGCTGGCCGGGCTGATCGCCGCCTTCATTGGCATGGTGGCCGGGTCACTGCTGCCGCAATGGATTCCCGATCACCGCGACCATACGCACCGGCTTACACCGAAATGACGCTCCCCCTGAGGTGGACGCACCCACTGGCCGGGGAGACCCCGGCCACGGGCGCCTGGGACTGGCCTGCCATGCGGCCTTTTTCGGCTTGCTGCGCAGCCGGATTTGAATTGCCATTGACTATTTTTTAGATAGCTGGCCGCGCTTGCTGCGCAATGATTTGACAGTGTTTTGATGCTGAAAACCTTGCTGAATGAGCGCTGGCAGCTATCAAATCAGCAGATCACTTGCAAGACCACGCGGGCGGCATGTACTTGGCGGGCATGCTGGACGAGCAGCTCCAGCCGCCGTCGCCATTGCGAACCAAGTCGATCTTTTGGCCGCGCAGCGCGTCCGGCATGGTGGCTGAATCGGCCAGCGTGAGCGTGATCTTGCACACGCCAGCGATGCCGGGTGTGAACTCCACCGTTCCAAGCGATGGGTCGGGCAAGCCGCGCTCGCCGGGCTGGCACCCCTGGCGGGCGATGGTCTCGGTTGCGCTGGCCACTTGCAGCATTTTTATATATGCCGGAGCCTCCCGCAAAGCCGCGAATGCAACGGAGGCAAGCGCCAGCGCCAGGGCCATGCCAAGAAACGGCAGGATATTGAGCACCCAGCCGTACCACGGCATGGACGGGCGCTGCCCTGGCGAGCAGCCCGGCTCCACGCCCTTAAACACGATGAAGGTGCCGGCCATCATGTCGTACAGCGTTTGCTTGCGCCTGGTCCAGGCGGCCATGAGGAAGGTCAGGACGTAGATGACTTGCAAAACCGCGTTCACCGCCATGAAGGTCATGAATTTGGGCGAGCTGAAAAAGCTGAGGATGGCCGACGGATCTGGTGGGGCCGATTTGCCCGATGCGGAAACAGTGGCCAGCAGCGAAATGATCATCCCGCCGATAAATACGGCGGTGATGATTCCACCGATCAGCGGCAACAGCATTTCGCTGAAGTAACGCCAGCTCGCGCGGCCAAACCCGATGCTCTCGCCATACTGGTCCACCACCTTGATCCCCAGCGCGCGCTTGCCAAGCGTTGCCTGCGATTGCGAACTGTCCATCAACGCGAAGTACAGCCACGGCAAGATGATTTGTCCAAACGGTACAAGCCCGGCGATAAACATCGGGATGAGCAGAATCAGCCCGTCCAGCACCATCGCCGCGCAGCGCGGCCAAAACCCGGCGTGAATCGCCGCGCCCGCCGGGATGGTGGTCCAGTCCGGTTTTGGCTCCCGGCTTTGCCGCACCTGATTGGGCGCCGATGGCGTGGCTGGCGACGGGCGCGTGGCAGGCCCGGACACCACGGTGCCGTAAGTCAGGCCGGCAGGCAAGGCATCCTGCTGCGCTGCCGTCCCGAAAGCCGCCGCGCCAGAGGGCGGGTAGCGCCGCCAATCGCTCGATCCAGCCTCGGCCACGCGGATTGAATCGGCTGCCCAGCGGCCGCTTTTTATCAGCCGGTCAACCAGCGCGCTTGGCATCGGGCCGTACTGCGTGTCATCGCCGTCTGGCGCCACCGACAGCGCCGGCCGGCCATCGGAGGCAAAAATTTCCGCCTCCGCACCGGCCTGGGCGATGCCTTCTTTCAGGCTCTTCAAGCGCCCAAGATTTTCTTCCTGCTTGACGATCAGCGGCGCGCGCGCCACAAGCTGCGCCAGCCGGTCTGGCTCCATGCGCAAATAAGCCGCCAGCCCGGGCCACGCCGATTCAGGCGTGAAATCCGGCAAAACCTTCCCCATCAACACCAGAGCGTATTGCATGGCGTTTGCTTCCCTGTGTTTATGTGATGGCTGGCAATATAAGGCAAGCAATCAGTGCCGCGGCTTGCTGGCGAGCCAGCCGCGCGACTCCATCATGCGCAGGTTGTCCTTGGCCACTTGCAGTCCCTGATCGGCGGCTTTGCGGAACCACTCGGCGGCTTTGGCGTGGTCTTTTGCCACGCCAAAGCCGTTGAGGTACACCAGCCCAATATTGTTTTGGGCGTTGGCGTTGCCCTGCGCGGCGGCCTTGTGGAACCAGCCGATGGCCTGGGCATGGTCTTTGGTCACGCCGGTGCCGTTCAGGTACATCGCGCCCAGATCGTTTTGGGCATTGGCGTAGCCTTGTTCGGCGGCCTTGCGGTACCACGCGACGGCCTGGTATTCATCCTTGGCGACGCCGCGGCCGTTGTCGTACATCACGCCCAGGTTGTATTGGGCGTTGGCGTTGCCTTGCGCGGCGGCCTTGCGAAACCAGGCGATGGCCTGGGCATGGTCTTGCGCGACGCCGGTGCCGTCCAGATACATCGCGCCCAGATTGTTTTGGGCGTCGGCGTAGCCTTGATCGGCGGCCTTGCGGTACCAGGCGACGGCCTGTGCATAGTCCTTGGCGACGCCGCGGCCATGTTCGTACATCACGCCCATGTTGTATTGGGACAGGGCAAAGCCCTGCTCGGCGGCCTTGCGGTACCAGGCGACGGCCTGCACCAGATCCCTGGGCACGCCGCGGCCCTGGCTGTGCATCATGGCCAGATTGTTCTGGGCGTTGGCGTAGCCCTGATTGGCCGCTTCGCGGTACCAGGCCAGCGCCTGGGCATAGTCCTTGGCGACGCCGCGCCCGTTGTCGTACATGACACCGATGTTGTATTTGGCGGCGGCGCTGTCTTGCGCGGCGGCCTTGCGAAACCATGCCATGGCCTGGGCATAGTCTTGCGCGACGCCGGTGCCGTCCAGATACATCGCGCCCAGATTGTTTTGGGCCAGCGCGTTGCCCTGATCGGCGGCCTTGCGGTACCACGCCACGGCCTGCACCTGATCCCTGGCCACGCCCCGGCCCTGGTCGTACATCAGGCCCAGATTGTTTTGGGCGCTGGCGTAGCCTTGCGCGGCGGCCTTGCGGTACCACTCAACGGCCTGTGCTTCGTCCCTGGCCACGCCTTGCCCGTTTGCGTACATCACGCCCAGGTTGTATTGGGACAGGGCGTCGCCGCGCATGGCCTTGGCGCGCGTGTCGCGCACGGATTGCGCGTCATCCTTGCCGTCCTTGTCATCCGCATCGCCCGCATCATTGGCGTGATCAGCGTCAGCGGCGGCGGCAGGTTGCGGGCTGGCGGGCGGCGCGATGTCCATCTTTTGGCGGCAGCGGCGCGGCAACTCCTTGTCCGGCAAGGATGACGTGCACACCCACTGGCCCTGCCCGGCGGAAAAGCGCAAGCCGATTTGCTCGCCGCGCAGGTTTTTGGGCGTTCCAGTTGCGTGGTTGAAGGTGGCCGTTACCGCGCAGCCGCCCTTGCCGTCGCTTTCGATTTGGGCCGCATCGACAAAGGGGTTGGACAAAGAGCGGCTGCCTGCCTGGCACCCCTGGAGGGCGGTTAGCGCCGCGATGGTTTGCAGCTCTTCAATTACGTCGTTCAGCCGGTTTTTTTTGGCTTCTGCGTATTCGTAGTATGCAGGCAAAGCGATCGCGGAGGCGATCCCGGTGATGAAGACCAGGTACACCGACGCCAGGCCGGGAAAGCACAGCCACACAAGGTTGATGATCCAGCCATACCATGGCATCGGCGGGCGTTTGGCTGGCAGCGGCTGCTCTGGCCGCACATCATTGAAGACCACGAAAGTGCCCGCCAGAATGTCGTGCAAAGCCTGTTTACGCCTGGTCAGGCCGGCCATCAGGTAGCCGATGAACAGCAAGACAAAGGACAGGGCGTGGCTGAAAAAGCGCCCCGTCGCGCGGCCAAAATCGATGCGCTGGCCGTTTTCATCGACAACCTTGATGCCCATCGCCCGCTTGCCCAGCGTGGCCTGCCAGGACGAGCTTTCCATCAGCGCGTTGTACAGCCACAAGGCAATGATGATGCCAAATGGCACCCAACTGACAAGAAGCACCGGGATGACCAAAATCAGCGTGTCCATCACCGCCGCCGCCACGCGCCGCCAAAACCCGGCATGAATGGCGGCGCCCGGCGGCAACACGTTCCATGCTCCTTCGGCGGCGGCGGGGCGCGCGCCAAATGCGGGCGCGGCGGGATTGATGATGGCTTGCTGCGGGGGTAAAAAAACCGGCGGCTGCGGTGGTGGCGGCAGCGGATCGAAGCTGTTTGACATGGTGTTTTCTTTCTTCCCTTGATACGGTTGACGGCAATATAAGTGACTTTTCCCTCAACACCGGGGGCAGGCGCTGACTTTTCTTTCCCCTCTCCCACAAGTGGTAGAGGGAGTACGCCAGGAAGTCCCGGCGCGCGCGTGCGTTGCGGCTTTTACAATTACAAATTTTGCGCGCGTGCAGCGCCGTTTCAGGTTTTTTCCCGCCATGCCTATCTATGCCTACAAGTGCGCGTCCTGCGGCTTTGCCAAGGATGTACTGCAAAAGCTGTCCGATCCCGTGCTGACGGTGTGCCCGCGGTGCGGCCAGGGCAGTTTTGCCAAGCAGGTGACGGCGGCCGGGTTTCAGCTCAAAGGGTCGGGCTGGTATGTGACCGACTTTCGTGATGGCGGCACCAAGGCGGGCGGCGCGGCCAAGGGCGAGCCGGCGGCAAGCGGCGATGGCGCGGCCAGGGACGCAGCCCCAGCCGCCCCGGCGGCGGCGCCTGCGCCTGCCGAGTCAGCGGCGTCAGCAGCGCCGGCTGCCAGCGCCAGCGGCGCGCCGCCTGCCAGCGGTTGAAGGCCGCAGCTTCCGGCCATGATGTCGCGCCTGCGCCAATACTTCATCACCGGCTTGCTGGTGTGGCTGCCCGTGGGCGTGACGGTGTGGGTGCTGTGGGGGCTGGTGGATATTTTGGACAGCATTTTTCTGGCTGTGCTGGGCGCGGCGCAAAAAATGCTGCCCGTGCTGGAGCCGCTGGCCGACTGGGTGCGCCGCATTCCGGGGCTGGGGGTGATTTTGGTGGTGATCGTGGTTTTGGGCACCGGCCTGTTTGTGACCAATATGTTTGGCCAGTGGTGGCTGCGCCGCTGGGAGCTGCTGATGACGCGCATCCCGGTGGTGCGCGGGCTTTATTCGGGCGTCAAGCAGGTGTCGGAGACGCTGTTTTCCGGCTCCGGGCAGGCGTTTTCCAAGGTGCTGCTGATCCAGTATCCGCGCCAGGGCTTGTGGACGATTGCTTTTTTGACCGGCTATCCGGGCGGCGATGCGGCGCAGCAGTTGGCGGGCGACTACATCAGCGTTTATGTGCCGACCACGCCCAACCCGACGTCGGGATTTTTTTTGATGCTGCCGCGCACCGACGTGGTGGAGCTGAAGATGGGCGTGGACGAGGCGCTGAAATACATCATCTCGATGGGCGTGGTGGCGCCGCCGCCAGACGCGCATTCAGCCGCTCGCCAGCCGCTGCCCGCCCCGCCGGATGCGCGGCCTGAACCATGAGCACACTGTTTTTTTGAAAGCCTGTTATCCATGTCCATGCGAACCCATTACTGCGGCCTAGTCACCGAGGCTTTGAGCGGCCAAACTGTCACCCTGTGCGGCTGGGTCAACCGCCGGCGCGACCACGGCGGCGTGATCTTTGTCGATCTGCGCGACCGCGAAGGCTACGTGCAGGTGGTGTGCGATCCCGACCGGCCGGAGATGTTCAAGATCGCCGAAGACCTGCGCAATGAGTTCTGCATTCAGGTCAAGGGCCTGGTGCGCGCGCGGCCCGAGGGCACCGCCAACGACGCGATCAAGAGCGGCAAGGTCGAGGTGCTGTGCCATGAGCTGACGGTGCTCAACCCCTCGGTCACGCCGCCGTTCCAGCCCGACGACGAGAACCTGTCGGAAACCACGCGCCTCACACATCGCGTGCTCGACCTGCGCCGCCCCGCCATGCAGCGCAACCTGATGCTGCGCTACAAGGTGGCCATTCAGGTGCGCAATTTTCTGGACGCGCACGGCTTCATCGACATTGAAACGCCGATGCTCGGCAAAAGCACGCCCGAAGGCGCGCGCGACTACCTGGTGCCCAGCCGCGTGCACGACGGCCACTTCTTCGCGCTGCCGCAGTCGCCCCAGCTCTACAAGCAGATGCTGATGGTGTCGGGCTTTGACCGCTATTACCAGATCACCAAGTGCTTCCGCGACG
>Ga0209628_10001081_pt1 | contig 17278 bp, 20 predicted proteins | sample TergutCu122P4_FD_187285 | JGI IMG/M metagenome (GOLD analysis project Ga0209628, IMG submission 187285) | Cubitermes ugandensis P4 segment gut microbial communities from Kakamega Forest, Kenya - Cu122 P4 (SPAdes) (version 2) | ecosystem: Host-associated > Arthropoda: Insects > Digestive system...
GAACGAGGAGTCGCCGTTCGAAGGCGGCCTGATAATAAACGCGAAGCCGAAGCACGGAAAACTGCTGAGATTGGAAGCGTTATCCGGCGGAGAGAAGAGCCTGACGGCGCTGGCGTTCATCTTCGCGATCCAGGAATTACAACCGTCGCCGTTATACGTGCTGGACGAGGTGGACATGTTCCTCGATTCGGTGAACGCGGAGATGGTCGCCAGAAGGATAAAGAAGAGCTCCGCGAAGGCGCAGTTCGTTCAGGTCTCGTTACGAAAAGTGACGCTGGCGCTCGCGGACCACCTGATAGGCGTGACCAGACAGCCGTCTGGCATAAGCAAAATTATAATACAGCCGGACCTTGCTGAAGTATCCAAGTACGAAGGCGAACCGGATAACAAGGCAAAGGAAGGAAACGAACCGGAAAGTAGATCAAAGGATGGGAACTGAGATGACAACGGATGGGATGGAAGGAATGGAACAGCACTTACTGTTCCACAAAGCGCTGATCGACGACAACGTCGGATCGGAGAAGATAGACCGGTACATCAACGTACTGAAGGAAAGCGGCCCCGGGGAGACGATGAGCGACCCGGTGGATGAATCGATACGTTCCGCGTTCTCTCTTGTGCTGGAGCACGAGATGGACCCGTGGTGCATAAACATCGTGGAATTCGCAAGGATGTATTCCGTAAAGAAGGTCAAGAGCGCGGTGGACATAATCGTTGCCGGGAAGCTCATACACATGGCGTGGAAGATCCTCAGGATGCAGTCGTCCGTCACGCTGGAGGAAGGCGAGCGTTTGGATCAATTCGAGAACGACTGGGACCTCGGGTTCGACACCGACGCGATGAACGAGCCCGAAAAATTATACGTCCCGGACGTCGAGTTCAGGGAAGCGATCAGAAGGACGTCGGTAAGGCCAGTTACGATGTTCGAGCTCCTCGACGCGTTCGAGGACGCCAGAGAGGAAATGGAGCTGCACATGATACGCGAGCAGGCCCGCATCGAACTGAAGGAGAAAGAACCGAGGACGTTCGACAACAAGGCGCACCAGGAAGACGATAAAAGGGACGTCGAGAAGGTATGGGAGCTGATCGAGAACCTCGGCACCGGACCGCTGCCGATACGCGACCTGTACGTGAGCGACGTGAAAGCGAATATAACGACCTTCGTCTCGGTGCTGCATCTCGTAAGGGACGGAAGGCTGACGATATGGCAGGACAACATGCCGTACGGTGAGATATTCCTCGAAATAAAGATGGACTGGATGTCGGGCATAGTCGAGGACTCGTCAGCGGAGCTCGTGAAGAGGGCGGTGGTCTGAGGTGGATGCAAGGGGTGCCGTCGAGGCGGCGCTCTTCGCAAGCGCCAAAGGTCTTCGCGTGATAGACATAGCGAACCAGACCGGCCTTACCGAAGAAGCGGTGCGCGTAGCGCTGAAATCGCTTTCAGTGGAATACGAAAGGATGGGATCGGCGATCAAGATCGCAAAGATAGGCGCGGAGTTCGCGTTCCAGCTCAGGGACGAATATTCGCAGTACTCGGAGAAGCTGTCCGAAGTGGAGATACGGAAGAGCGTCCTCAGGACGGCGGCGACGATCGCGTACAATCAGCCGCTGCTTCAATCCGAGCTGTTCAGAACGCTCGGCGGCCGCGTGTACGACGACGTTCGCGAACTCATCGAATTGGACCTGATATCCGGGAGGCCGAAAGGGCAGACCCTGGAGCTTACCACGACGAAGAAATTCGCCGAATATTTCGGCATCGAAGGGACAAGCAAGGAAGACATCAAGAAGTGGATAGAGAGGATGGACAAAAAGGGCCGCAACGAATGATTTATATAATCTTCCAAACATGGACAGGCGGTTACTATGGTCATGCCGCTTGCTTTATTGGAAAAGTCTATAGACAAACGTATATCCCTTCTTCTGAAGGACAACAGGATACTGGAAGGTAAATTGAAGGGGTACGACGATTACATGAACATGGTGCTCGAGGACACGGATGAGCGCACTCCGGAACAGGAGAGGCGCCTGGGCACCGTAATACTCCGTGGCAATAACGTGGTAAGCATAACCGCGATCTGATCGGTGCGAAAATGGTCAGGCTGTTCGGCACCAACGGTGTCCGGGGCGTTGTCAACAAAGAATTGACCCCGGACATGGCGCTCAGGCTCGGGAAGGCGATAGGCTCGTTCTTTGACGGAAGCGTTGCGATGGCGACGGACACGCGCAACTCCGGGCCGATGATCAAGAGCGCCGCAGCGTCGGGGATAATGTCATCCGGCGTCAACGTCGTCGATCTCGGAATAGCTCCGACGCCGGCGATGCAGTATTACGTGAAAACGCACAAACTCGCCGGAGGCGTCATGATAACGGCGTCGCACAATCCCCCGCAGTTCAACGGGATAAAATGCGTCGACCGCGACGGAAGGGAACTGACGAGAGAGGACGAGGAGAAGATAGAATCGTTCTACGCGCAGGGATCGGAGCTCAAAAGCTGGGATTCCGTGGGGACGAGGACCTACGACGGTTCCGCGATAGAGAACTACGTGAGCGCGATCGTCGCGCACGTGGACGCGGACGCGATACGCAAAGCGAAGCTCGTCATCGTAGCGGACTGCGTGAACGGAGCGGCATGCGCATCGACGCCGCTGCTTCTCGAAAGGCTCGGTGTAAAGACGACAGCATTGAACGCATGCCCGAAAGGGATACCCGACCATCTGAGCGAGCCGACCGAAGATAATCTCGCGGAATTGATATCGGCGGTGAAAAAAGAGAGGGCGGACCTCGGCGCGGCGCACGACGGGGATGCGGACAGGGCCGTGTTCATCGCCGACGGCGGCAAATTCGCGGAAGGCGACGAAAGCCTTGCGCTGATGGCAAGATACGCGCTGTCAAAGAGAAAGGGAACGGTGGTGATCCCGGTGAGCACATCGTCCATGGTCGAAGATGTCGTAAAAGAGGCCGGCGGCAGCGTACTGTACACCGCCGTGGGGTCGCCGACCATCGCGAAAGCGATGTTCGGTACCGACGCGGCGTTCGGCGGCGAAGGCAACGGCGGATCGATATTCCCGGAGCACCAACTGTGCAGGGACGGGGCGATGGCGATCGCGAAGATGCTCGAATGCGTGGCAAAGAACGGCCCGCTGTCCGAACAATTGAGGACGCTGCCGAAATACCACACCGTGAAACGGAAGATATACTGCCCCGACCGTTTGAAGGACGGATTGACGCAGTTCCTGAGGGACGATAACAAAAAAGCGAAGGCGGACACCACCGACGGACTGAAACTGATATATGATAACGGCTGGGTTCTCATGCGCCCGTCCGGTACCGAACCGTTGTTCAGGATAACGTCGGAATCAAAGGACAGGGACACCGCCGTGCGCAGAGCGGACGAGTTCGAAGCGAAAGCGGAAGGGTACGTAAGGCGTTTGGACAAAACGGTCTGACCTGTCCGGGACATTAACGCCGAATCAATGCAATCAATTCCCAAAAATGCAAAATATGAAACTTGTTCATATATTAATTACATTTATTGACTGTTTCGATCCCATCAGCGATTCAGGAACGCACAAAAATATTTGAGCGGATCCGTACGATCACCGGATCCGCAGGGTGCTTCGACCGCTCGGTCCGATCTGTCCGGGCATTAACGCCGAATCAACTTAGATCATTCATAAAAAGACAAAATATGAAACTTATTTATATATCAATTACATTTAATGACTATGTACTCCAATTCAGAGATGCAATTGCTGTCCCGTGTCGGAAGAGGCACTGTCAGTATAGCGGAGCTTTCCGAGGCCATGGAGCTCAGCAAAGTGCAGATATACAGGACGGTGGCGTCCCTGGAGAAAAAGGGAGCGGTCCGTTATGAGGAAGGAGAGATAATCTTCCAGGAACAGCCGCATCTGTACACTCTGGTTAACACAATGCACGATGCCGCTTCCGCCACAACCCTGCTCGCCGGGAACGGCCTCGACATCATCAGAGAGATGCGTGAGCCGAGAACGGCGGCGGAGGTCGCGGAGAAGCTCGGAATAAGCCAAAGGACAGTATCGCGATCGATAAAAAGGATGAGGAATGTCGGCATGCTGTCAAAGAACGGCGACAGATATACGATCAACGAAAAGATGTGGCCGGAGCTGCTGCCGTTGGCCGACAGGTACGCAGACTATTCGGAGTCATTCGACGAACGCGTCCCGTCCGGTTCCAGAATATACTATAAGTCCAGATCATTGGTGGTATTCTCCGACGACAGGGACCTTAAACACACAAAGACGGCATTCTCCAGATTCGGCGAGTACGGTATTGCGATAGGCCTTATTACGCAGTATTACTGCAATCTTCCGGGCCCTCTGACGATGCATGAGATATTCATGCATTGTCTTGAGATCATCACGGCGGAAAGGGAATGGAGATTGAGAATGATGGCCCTGATATTTTACAAGAAATACAGGGATGAGCTGAAAGACGTCGTCCATCCGATGAAGGACGAGATGGAAACGGTGCTTAGAACGAAGACAGGCAAGGTAAATGGGTGGGTGCCGCTGAAAGAGATGCAGACACGTGCCGAAATGTATGAGGTGGACCTCTATGATAACTGATTATTCGCAGATACAGAAACTGTTCGTCGAACTGGACGGCCACATTTTCGAAAGGACGGCAGTGTACATGATCGGCGGCGGAGCGCTGATGAAAAGGAAAATGAAGCCTAAGACAAAAGACATCGATATAGTCGTGGATTCAAAGCCGGAATTCGACAGGATGCAGGATGCGTTCAGGGCGGCCGGTTTCAAGCCGACCCTTCCCACCAAGGAATACGAGAGGCTGGCGCTGTCGCAGATATGGGTAAGGGACGATTTCAGAGTGGACATTTTTTGTAAGATGGTCTGCGGCCGCTTTTCTTTATCGGAGGGCATGAAAAGGCGATCGGTCAGGGACAATATCCGGTCAAAGAACATAGACCTCTTCGTTTGCTCACCGGAGGATATATTCTTGTTCAAGACGATGACGGACAGAGAAGGCGATTACGATGATTGTTCGTCCGTTGTCAAGATCATGGTCGACTTTGAGTGGTCCGTTGTTCTGAACGAGGCGAAGGAACAGTCCAAAGATGGGCAGGCAGTATGGATAACATGGATCACGAACAGGCTCGAAGAGTTCGCAGAGAGGAAAATGGATGTACCGATACTCGCTGACATGATCAAACTGGCCGACGAATACATCGCGGAATGGGAACGCGGCCTTCTGGAAAGGAACCCGGAGAAGGCATGAGGCGGAGAAGCGGGACCCGTCGCAGTAATTATAGGTTCTTCACAAACAAGCCGCGTTCATTGAAGAACTCATCCCATTCCTCTCCGTCATCGTCCACATGGACATAGAGGTCGGCACGCAGGATCTTATCCGCATTCTTGTGCGTTCTCATCTGCCCGACCACAGACAGCAATTGCCCGATGAGCTCTTCCTTCCGACGGTCATCGCATTCTTTCGCGATAAGCGCGGTAAGAATATCCTCCATCTGTTCCGTGAGATCGATGATCGTCGTCATACCCTTCGTATAATAAATGCAGTTAATAATCTGTTGCATTTGTGCCGGCGAAGAAACCACTCATCCTCCGCGGTTCATTCAGCAGGTTCGATCATGCGGCAGGGAACATCATTTCATTCTTTCCAATATCCTGACGCAAAGGAACGTGAGATACGGCGACGGGGCCTTCTTCTGCCCGAAATCCCACTCGCTGCATTTTTGGTACACCGCTTCGGGAGTGAACATCCCGTTGCCGTCCTGCTTGTCCTTGATCATCTGTATCATCTCTTTGAAACGCGGGTCCCGCTTGGCATGGTCGAACCTGCTGAGACAGTCAGTGACGCCAACGATGTCGTACCACATCGCGGGGGCCTTCAGCTTTCTGAAATCGGTGCCCATGTAGAACATGTACGGATGTCTCTCGCGGCTGTTCTCCCACAGCGAAAGGATGACGTCGACGGTCCTGCGGGCGATCTCGGAATCGCGGTACTGCGGCAGCTCGGCCATGAGCCTCAACATTATGAGTGTCGCATAGGGACAGCAGTCGTCCTTCCGTCCGGGCCCTCTGAACTTTCCGTGCTCCTTCGACACGGCGCACGGGAAGCCCTGCGGCTGCGACAGCCCCAGCAGATGTTCGAATCCCTGCTTGATATGCGTATCGAACGGAATGCCCGCCTTCGCGAGTGCCAAAAGAAGCAAAGGGCCGTCGCACAGGCACCAGCCGAACACGTTCTCCCCCATGCCGCCGTAATGCTTCGGTATGTTGGTCATCGATTGGTAAACGCCGTCCGCATCCCTGTGCCTCATGATCTCGTCCACCGCCGTCCTTATCTCGGGCACGGACGTGTCGAGGCCGATGTCCAGCAGGAACAGCAGCTTGTGTATCGGAAGCTCGGGGTTCTTATGGTTTCCTACCAAAATCTTATGGAAATCGGAGATGTCCGTCAAATATGCTTTTATCCTGCCGTCCCGAAGGGTCTCCGCTCTCAGTCCGGCCAATTTGTTCTTATCCTCGTGCAGCAGATTCACTCTGACGCAATACTGAAGCCACGCCTCGCTTCCGGAAAGCAAACGGTCGACCGCATTCATATATCGGCGTTAATCATTTTCTGCTTTTAAGTTCTCGTGTCAAAAATTAAATATCTATTAGTACTAATACCACTGCGAGCGGCTCTTTGGCCGCTCAGTGGGGGGATGTGGCTCCTCAGCCCCTCACCCCCACGCCTTTTACGGAAATATTCTGATATCGTGTCCGTTGTGGACGAACATTCTTTCTTCGATGATTTTATAGAATCTTTCAAAGGTCTCTTTATCTTTAGGATTGGTCATCTTATCATTGTGTTTCTTTCTTATGCAATATGCGGCGCAATCGACCAATTGCGACATATGTCTGTATTTCGAATCTACAAAGATCGGATCTTCGATGAGATATCGGTTCTCTGTGCACCCGCTTCCTTTTTTGCATAATTCTCTGATCTTTATCCTCAATTTATTGTCGTATTTCGGATCGACAGAGTCTATCAGCAAGAGGCCATATTCCTCTTCTTCTCTCAATTTTCCCGCATTGATCTGATTGTGAAGATGGCAAAGGCGGTCAAATAGGAGTTTCATTCCGAACATTCCGATGTCCAGTGTTTGATTTTTCACCTTATCCTTCCTAATGAGCACAGATGAGATATGGCAATCCATCTGGGCGATCACAGTCATCAGGTCTTCAATTATATTGAGTCTGATATCAATGCTCAGGCTCTTGAATGCACCCCTATGGCTTATGATGTCTGTTGTATGAAATTCAAAGGAATCAGGATCTCTGTCAGGAAAATATTTCAGTTTTAGATCGGTAACCATCTTATCGATCCGTCGCCACTCACATTCATTTATACTGAGCGCCGCAAGTACGAATTCGTTCTCGGAATCCGTTCGGTCGGGTTTACCAGATTCATCGATATATGAAAGATACACGCATTGGGCATATTATCAGATTTGATAAAGTTTGCTGGTATAGAAAATAAACAAGAGCACGTTTATCTAAGATTATGTTTGGCGAATATCGAGATCCCTTCTTTTATCAGTCTCGCGCCGAGCACCGACGTTATCCCGCCGTGATCGTACGGCGGCGAGATCTCGACCACGTCCATCCCTACGAGACGTTCTCCGATGGCGTTCATCAAACGTTTCACATCGATCGGAAGCAGTCCGAACGGCTCCTGCGTGCCGGTCCCCGGGGCGAACGCGGGGTCTATGCCGTCGATATCTATCGTCAGATAAATTTTCTCGTTCTTCACGGAATCAAGCGCTTTCGAAACGGCCCGCTTCATCCCTTTCTCCATGATGTCGTACGAGCTGATATACGGGATGACATCGTCGCGGTCGAGCTCCTCCTCGCCTATCGAACGGACACCGAGCACGAACACGTTATCGATGCCGACCGCGTCCGCGCAGCGGCGCATGACGCACGCGTGGCTGTACGGCGACCCCATGAACTCGTCCCTGGAATCAAGATGCGCGTCCACGGATATCACCGACACGTCGCCGAAACTCTTCACGATGGGCGACGTCACCGAATGCTCGCCGCCTATCGCGACGGTGAACTTCTTATCGCGCACGGCGGGAGCGACCGAAAATTCGATCTCATTCATCATATCCTCGGGAAGGATGAAATCGTCCGTGTCGCCGAAATCGTGCATCGCCGCGTCCGGTATCTTCGAATGTTCGAAATGTTTCACCTCGAAACCGTACGACGCCCGGCGCACCGCATTGGGAGCCTCGCGCGACCCGGACCTGAACGTGCTCGTTCTGTCATACGGGATGCCGTAAATAACGACGTCTGAATCATCGAACGCAGAATCGGCGTCCGCGAACGAAAGTCCCTGCATCACATCAGTCTCTGTCTGCCCATCGCGATGATGTACATCACTTCGCCGCCCTCCACCAAGGCGGACTCGTGGTCGTCGTTGATGGCCATCGTGAACGTCTCGAATGACTCAAGGTCCATCAGCTGTATCTCTTCGCCGCGTATCGATAATATCTGGCCTTTGCGCTTATCGATCATCGGCACCTGAACCTTGGAGTTCACCGGCGATATCAGCGATTTCTTTGCGCCGGTAAATATGCTCGCCGCTTCGATGTTGGCCTTCGCGGCGCCATGCTTTCCCGGTTTCGACGTTGTCATAGAGATGATCTTGCAGGGCTCCCCGTCTATGTTGAGGTACCTGCCGACCTTCAGTTCTCTTATTTCTTTCTGCTCCCACATTGTGATCACTCCACAATCTATACTATCCTTAAATATTTGTTCATAGCGAGGTCACGTTCTCCGTTTCGCTTTCTGCTTCTTCTTCGGCTCCGGGCGCTTCGGAGGCTCGGGATACCTCTTTTTGATCCCTTCGATCTTCTCGTTGAATTCCCTCAGCAGCGCGTCCCCGATGAAATCGCCTTTGTAACGGTCCACCTTCGCCGCTATCAACGTTTTTCCCGCCAGCGCTCTCGAGATGTTCCCGCGCTGCCAGTACGGGGCGCGGTGCACCTCGGGATGCTGAAATATCATACCGTGCTTCGGAGGTTTCTTGCCGGACCGCAAATGTCTGAACATGGCCTTCTCGGCACCCAGCAACTGTAACGTGGACGACGGCAGCGACGCCAGCCTGTCCAACCCTCCGGCCGACGATATGAGGCGGGCGGCCAGCGAGGGGCCGACGAGCGCGCACATGTTCGGTGCCACTTCGTTGGAAAGTTCGGAGATGTACGATTCCGTCCTTTCGCGGTCATCGTATATGCCGCAAAGAGTTTCCGCGAGGGCGGATATAGTTTTTATGTCCACTTCGTTCATGTCCGAGCCGATCGATTCGATGTTCAATCCCAATTCTCTGATGATGCCGTCGCGCTCTCCGTGCCTTACGATAAGTTCGCAATAGCGTTTGTCCTTCGCGTGATCCCCGAGCTCGGGGAAATGCAGTCCGTACCATTCGTGCAGCCGTTCGTTCAGAAGGTTGCAGGAAACGATAAGATCGTCCAGATGCCGTATGGCCTGCACGAGGTTCTTGTCTCTGGGTATCGGTTCCGATGTGCGCAGCTTTCCCAGGCTGAGCATGGCGGCGTGCATCAACTCGTCGGAAAATCCGTATTGGTCGGCCTTTATGAACGACGAATCGAACAGCGCCGGCTTTCCGAGCTCGGACTGCCTGCGTTCCGATACACGTAATTTTTTTCGGTCCTTCGACAATTCAATTTCTTCGGGAAGCAGCGAACCGCGCTGCATCTCCGCGAGCTTCTCGGCGATCTTCTTCGCATCCTTCGGCATCAGCCGTTTTTCTATGACCTTCGAGTCATCGCACAGGAACACGCCGAACCATTTCGTCACGAGGATCATCTCACATCCTCCTCAGCTTGTGCACTTCTTCCCGTGACAGCCCGGTGACGTTGCCCACCACAAGCTGCAAATGGGCCTGGAACTCAAGTTCTTCCATGCGGTTGCAGGCTTCCTCCATGGTCTTGCCCTGCGTGACGGCGCCGTGGCTCTCCATGATCGCCGCCGAGAACTTCGATATTCTCTCGATCTCCCGAACAAGTTCGTCGGACCCCGGCGTGCAGTACGGAACGAGAGGGACGTCGCCCAATAAGATCACGCCTTCCGGCGTCAGGTCCGTTCTTAACTTTTCGCCCTTCACGGCAAGCGCGGTGCAGTATATCGGATGGCAGTGGACGACGGCGTTGGTGTCGTTCCTTAAATTATACAGGGACAGATGGAATTTGTATTCGATCGACGGTTTACCTTTTCCGACGACCTTTCCGGCCATCGACATCTTCACCATGTCCTCGGGGGAAAGGGAACCTTTGTTCCTTCCGGACGGAGTTATAAGAAAACCGTCGTCAATTCGTATGCTCACGTTTCCTCCGGCCGACACAAGAAGGTCTTTGAGGTAAAGCTTGGAACACGCGTCGCAAAGCGCTTTTCTTCCGTCGGTCTCGTTCATCGCGATCTCATCCTGTGTATCTCCGTCGGTTTGAGAATGCCTTTCTCGGTTATGAAACCTGTGACATATTTCGCGGGCGTGACGTCGAACGACGGGTTCAGCGCCTTCGAGCCCTTCGGCGCTATCCTCGTAGTTCCGATCATTGTGACCTCGTTCTCGGAGCGCTCCTCTATTTCGATATCGTCGCCGCATCCGGTGCTCAGATCGAACGTCGACACCGGGGCGGCGACGTAGAACGGGATGTTCAGTTCCTTCGCGATCACGGCTTTCTCGTAAGTGCCGATCTTGTTCGCAAAATCTCCGTTCGCGACTATGCGGTCGGCGCCGGTTATTATCATGTTCACGCCCTTTTTCATGAAATGTCCCGACGCCCCGTCCGCGATTATCGAATGCGGGATGCCCTCCTGCGAAAGCTCCCACGCCGTGAGCTGCATGCCCTGCAATCTCGGTCTCGTCTCCGAAGCGTACACGAATATCTTCTTGCCGTCGTTCCACGCCCTTCTGATGGGCGCGAGCGCCGTACCGACGTCGACGGTGGCCAGTGCGCCGGCGTTGCAGTGCGTCATTATGATATCGTCATTCTTTATCAGCGCCGCCCCGTATCTGCCGATCGCTGTGCATTTGTCGACGATGTCCTGCGCATAGCCGTCCGCCGCTTTCACGGGGTCCGCGCCCTTTTTCAGGTCCGCCAGCATCCGGTCGACCGCATAGAACAGGTCATTGGCGGTGGGCCTCGAAGCTTTTATCGTACGCGCCGCATCGTCAACGTCCTTTCCGTTGAGCGCGGCCAGGCACATCCCGTACGCCGCCGCGGCGCCGATGGACGGGGCACCGCGTGTGGTCATGTTCCTTATCGATTCGGCGACCTCCGCATGGTCCCTGAAACTTACAACGACGACACGATGCGGCAACTCGCGCTGATCTATCATCTTCAGTTCGCGGCCCTCGAACCACACCGCCCTCATATCCGTTTCTTTTTCGTCGAGACGTACCTTCACGCGCTTACCCGATGCCCGTATAGGCAAGCCGTGTTATTAACGGTGTCGCGCATGAACGGTGCGTATGACGCATAATTTTTAACGCTGAAAAGACAAATCTGTAACGATAGTCAATGTTTTATGTATGTAATGTATACGGCAAAAAATGTTACCATGGATGAAAGCTTCGACATATACGCTACGGCTAACGGCCTGATCCAAGTTTCCAATCCGGTGCGCAGGCAGATACTTACGAACCTTTCGACATCGGACCTTTCGCTCACGGACATATCCAACATAACGGGGAAGGCGCAGTCCACGCTCTCCGTCCATTTGGAGAAGATGGCGAGCGACGCGCTGGTGGTCTTCAGGGACGACCCCGCGGACAGCAGGAGGAAGATCTTTTCGTTATCGTCAAAGCTCATGGCGCGTTCGCGCGACGTCAACCCGGAAGGGATGGACGTATATCACAAGACGCTCGAGGCGGCGACCGAAGATGATTGCGATTTCTTCAAAGTGATCGTCAGGGCGATGATCATCGGCGCGGAGGCGTCCGGCCTCTGCATCGGCGCGGCGATGCGCCAGCTGGGCAAGAACATCGGGCGCGCATTGGCAAAAAAGATCGGATCGTCGAAGATCGAGGACATAATAAGCGAACTGCAGGAATTCTACGAAAAGAACAACATCGGGGAGGTGTGCGTGTACACGTTCATGCCGCTGACGATAATCATCCGCGACAATTACGAATTGACGCACTGCGCGGCGGAATCGTTATCGATGTTCAGCCAGGGACTTTTTGTGACGGTATTGCAGGAGATCACGAAAAAGCGCTACAGGATAGCGACGAGCGAATGCTTCGGGGCGTCCAACAACTATTCGAAGTTCGTGATAGAGCAGATCATCTGACGTCGTACGTTATGAGGACGCCGTCCCCCAATATCTCGGCGCTCTTCATCTTCATTTTTATCCCGTTCGCGCAGACCCAGCCGTCGCCGTCCGCCGGCGTGGGGGAACCGCGGCCTCCGATGATCATCCCGCCGACGAACACAGTGTAACGATCAACGAGGTCGTTCCTGAAGAACGACGCTATCGTTTCGCCGCCGCCCTCGACGAGTATGTTCTCAACCCCGGATCCCGACAGGACCTCCATCGCCCGTTTCAGGTCGAACGGGCTGCCGCAGCGTATCGTCTCGACGCCGTCCCATTCCTCCGTACAGCCGCTGTCGGTGAATATCACCGTCGGAGCGCGCCCGTCGACTATCTGCGCGTCCTTCGGCGTCCTGCCGCGGGGATCGATGACTATGCGCAGCGGATTCTCGATGAACGGCGCCCCCTTGACCGTAAGGTGCGGATCGTCCGCGATGACCGTTCCGACACCGACCAGAACGGCGTCGTAACGCCTTCTCAGGTCCTTGGCGCGCGCAATGTCCTCGTCCGATGATATCCGGACCTGTTTCCGGTCGCTTCCCGCTATCTTGCCGTCGGCGGACATGGCGCAGTTCACGTGTATGAAAGGTCTCAACTCTTACCACCGGGCGTCACTGACAGATTATAAACGGAATCTTTTCTTTCGACGCCGAACCTGACGTCGAGGAATGTCTCCAAAGTGTCCATCTGGCTCAGCAGGTGCTTACTGATCCTCGACACCGTGAACTCGCTGGCCCCGTTCGCCATCGCCATGTACGGAAGCAATTGGTCCGCCGTGTGGATGTCGAGCGTAGCGCCGGAGAACATCTCCTTCAGGAGGTCATTGGCGACGTCCTCCCCCGCCTGCTTCGCGGGATGGCCCTTCGTTGTGAGCACATTGCTTCCGAGGCGCCCGTTCTCGTAGACGGCCGCGAGCGACATCCCGGCGCCCTTCGAGCTGCCGGAGGTCTGCTGCACCTCGATGTTGACGGGGCAGTCAAGATTTAACGTATTGATGCACGCGGCCATCATGTCGTCGCGTATCTTCTCGCGCGGATGCTGTATGTAACATATTCCGTCGACGCTCTTCAATCTGCCCAGCGATTTGATCACAAGCGGCGATATCTCGCCGATGGGGTCCATCTCGGCGACCACGCGCCCCCCGCCGTCGGGATAGAACCCGCGGTCGACGATGTTCAGCCTTGCGCGTATGCCCATCCGTTCCATCAACGGGAACAGAATTTGCTGATAGGCGTCGATCGGGGGCGCCCACATCACGTTGGTGCCTCCGCGCACGTCGATCCTCATCTTTTCCTTATGGTTGCGGCCCGCGAGCATCACCGCCTGAAGCACAAGGCTTATGCTTCCCGCGGTGCCGATGTCCAGCGTTATGTCCGACATCCGGGTGTTCCCCGGCTTGAAGACGAGCTCGCGCGATCCCGGATGATTCCCGATGACCTCGGATCCCGTCATGTCCGCGACCGCCTTGACGGCGACGCAATGCTGTTTCGATAACCCGTTGGTCGGCCGGTTCTCGCGTATGCGGGTCAGACGCGCCTCTATGCCGGTTATCGCGGATAAAGCGACGGAGGAACGCACGACCTGTCCTCCGCCCTCGCCCTTAGAACTGTCAATCTCCAGCATACGCACTCATACGGTATAGACAACGCAACGATATAAAACATTACGAAATCGGCGATTGCCGTGAGTGTTTGGAATTAAGTGCGATTGCCGGGATTCGAACCCGGGTCAGTGGCTTGGGAAGCCACAGTTCTGACCACTATACTACAATCGCAGTAAGATGATGGTGGGCCCGGCCGGATTTGAACCGGCGGCCTTTTCCATGTCAAGGAAACGTCATAACCCCTAGACCACGAGCCCGGCCTCCATGAGATAGGCTCCATGTTATTATACCTTTTTGTGCCCCGCCGGAATAAAAAATATTGTCAATAAAGAACATCCAGCATATCGTCCGCGCCGTTGTCGGAACGAAATGTATTAAACCGATGACGGTTTTGCACATTCATGAAGGAACTTAAATTGTTCACGAAGGACAACTGCGGAAAGTGTGAACACGTGAAAGAGAGGATGCCGAAAGGATTGAAAGTGCAGATAATAAACGCGGACACCGTCGACGGACTGGCCGAGGCGGCGTATTACGAGATAGTAGAGAAAACATTCCCGGTGCTCGTTGTTGACGGGGAAGTTGTGTGCGGGGCCCTCCCGATACTGGAGAGGCTCAATTCCGTCGCGGGACAGAAATGATAACACTTGGGATCGAGGGCACCGCGCATACGCTCGGCGTAGGCATTACGGACGAAAGATGCAACGTGCTTGCCAACGTCATCGACATGTACAGGCCGCCGGAGGGAGGCCTGCATCCGCGCGAGGCCGCGAACCACCATGCGGACAACGTGGCGTCGGTGATCTCAAAGGCGCTGGCGGACGCGAAACTGTCGCTTAAAGACATAGACGTGGTCTCATTCTCCAAAGGCCCCGGGCTCGGACCGTGTCTCAGGGTCGCGGCAACGGCCGCGCGTGCGCTGTCGGCGCGCCTCGGGATACCGATAATAGGAGTGAACCACTGCGTCGCGCACGTCGAGATCGGCAACGCGACGACAGGATGCAAAGATCCCGTCCTTCTTTACGCGTCCGGCGGGAACACGCAGATAATAGCATTTGCGAACGGAAAGTATCGGATATTCGGGGAGACGCTGGATATCGGTATCGGGAACATGTTCGACAAGCTCGGAAGGGAGATGGGACTCGGTTATTATGCGGGGCCGACCATCGAGAAGATCGCAAAGGACGGAAAGGAGCTGCTGGACATCCCGTATTCCGTGAAAGGGATGGACATGGCGTTCTCCGGTATACTTACCGCTGCCGTGACATTAAGGAAGAAGGGCCACAGGCTCGAGGACATTCTGTATTCGGTGCAGGAGACGGCGTTCGCGATGCTCGCCGAGGTCACCGAGAGGGCCATGGCTCACGTCGGGAAGCGCGAAGTGCTGATGGGCGGCGGCGTGGTCCAGAACTCAAGGCTGAGGAACGTCATCGAACGGATGGCGTCGGAACGCGATGCGAAGATGTTCGTCCCCGTACCGAGGCTATGCATCGACAACGGCGCGATGATCGCGTGGCTCGGCCATATAATGCATGAGTCCGGCGTGAGGATGACGATGGATGATACAAAAGTGGAACAGCGTTTCAGGACGGACGAAGTGGACGTCACCTGGCGCTGACCTGCTGTCCGATGATATCGTCCAGCGTGTCGAAGAACTTCTTCTCGTTGCCCGGAGGGAACCACGCGCCGCTTGCGATCTTATGCCCTCCGCCGCCGCCTCCGGCGGATTCTCCGGCGGCCCTCATGGCCATCGAAAGGTCAACGCCCTTTCTGAGCATAGCGTGAGTGCATCTCGCCGACGCTTTCACGATGTTGTCCGATAAACTGCATCCGACCGTCGGTTTGTTCGGGTCCGCGGTGAACCTCATGAACGATTCGCACAGCGTTCCCGTGAAGCCCGGAGAGTCGTTGGAGAATTTTTGAATGTGCCTCATCTGCTCCAATCCCTTTCTGTCCGCCTCCCTGAGGACCGCGGCGAGCATCTCCCGCGTCTCCGCGTCTTTCAATACGGCGTCGGACATGCACTTTTTGTCCCCGAGCCCCAGACCGATGCCGGTGCCGCCCATGCCGGACCGCCCGCACGAGTTCAGGAGGGACGCGAACGTTCCCGCGTCGATGTTCCAATCCTTTAACATGTATCTCGGGACGCACAGTTCCTCGATGACCTCCTTCTGGACGTTCTGTCTCAGAAGCCTCGCGGCGATCAGCGACGACAATTTTCTTCTCTCGGCGTCGTTCAGGCCTGCCGACGGCCTCGCCTGGTCTATCGAAGCGTCCTTAAGCAGCGCGGCGACGCCGTCGACGTCACCGCTGACGCCGCGTATGTACGGCTCCGTCGATCTGTAAAGCGAGCTCATCAGATCTCCGCGCGGTATCAGCGAACCGTCGGCGCACGTTACGTATCCGCGCCTCTTGGCCTCGGCGAACAGGTGCTCGTTGATCCCGGTAAGCCCCTTGAGATGCTGTTTGTCGCCGACGATCCCGGCGAAAGCGATCTGCACGAGGTCCCAGTTGTCGCTGTTCACGGCTATCGAGAATAACATTGAAACGGACGCGCCGCACCCGCCGTCCTGCCCGTCGATCCCGAACGAGTGCGGGTTTGCGTAATGCACCCTCTTCGGTTCGGCGTCGCCTTTGTGATGGTCAAGTACGATCACATCCGCGTCGATATCGTCCAGCGTTCCGAGATACGACGCGCCCATGTCGGACACGATGATGCACTTCGCCCCGCAGCTGACGATCTCGCGGACGGTGTCGTCGTTCAGCGTGCTCAGCAACGTAACTTTGAACCCCTTGCCGGCGCGCATCAGCGTTTTTGCGAGTATTATCGCAGCCGAGATGCCGTCGGCGTCATGATGCGAAAAAATATGGATATTATCATGGGATGCGGCGATATCCGCCGCATAAGATAAATGTGTAAAGAGTTTGAGGACGCGGTCGTCCATGAGACCTCTTACTTAAGCATGATCTCCGCTGTCTTGAGCGAATACTTCCAATCGGCCGGTAAGACCCCGCGTGCTTTGTAATAGTGTTCCAGTCTTCTGATCTTCGACTCTATGAGCTGCAGTCCGCGTCTGTTGGAGTGGTCCCCCTTGTTCAATTTGACGTGGACGTTGAGCGCGATCGCGCGTCTCATCAGGCTGGAAAGGTCCTCAGGGAGAACGGGTGCGACCCCTTTCTCCTTCATGATCTCAGTGATGCATTTCCCGGTCAGGAGTTTTACGTCCGGTATCCCGTATTGATCTCTGAGCGCGAGCCCGATCCTTGCCGATGT
>Ga0209628_10001082_pt1 | contig 17263 bp, 15 predicted proteins | sample TergutCu122P4_FD_187285 | JGI IMG/M metagenome (GOLD analysis project Ga0209628, IMG submission 187285) | Cubitermes ugandensis P4 segment gut microbial communities from Kakamega Forest, Kenya - Cu122 P4 (SPAdes) (version 2) | ecosystem: Host-associated > Arthropoda: Insects > Digestive system...
CCGAATGGGTCATAGAGCATTTCTTTTAAACGGTTGTCAGCATCGGTCTCCTTCCATAAATATCCGTCTGCATCGTATTCAAACAACCGGGTACCGGCGCTTGGGTCGGTGATCTTTGTGTACTTTGTGGTATAACTTTTTTTTTTACCGGAGTGGACTCCTTTTTGAATTATTGAAGCCGCTCCAAAAGTCATGTGTCCTCTGTGTCTCTGTGCTAAGACATCCCCCTGCCTCCATTTTTCTTCACTTCGTAAAGAGACACATTATTTTAATTTTAATATCAAGGAACGTTCTTCACTTCGTAAAGAGACAGATTATTTTTTATCATCAAGGAACGTTCTTCACTTCGTAAAGAGACACATTATTTTAATATTAACATCAAGGAACGTTCAAAGGGGGAGTGATAACTACTTGATAATAATCTCTTCCTTGTTGATTTTACGTTCACAATAGCGACATTTGATAGTCCCTGACACCTTGTCCGTTACATAAAAAGAGGTGGTCATCGGTTCGTTATTCGTGATACACTTAGGGTTATTACATTTGACGATGCCCGTCAGTTCGTCGGGAAGCGAGATATTGGTCTTCTCAACGACCTCATAATCTCTGATGATGTTCAGTATAACGTTGGGAGCGACAAGTGCTATGCGGTTAATCTCATCCACCTCGAAAAACTTATCCGCAATTTTTATCACGCCTTTTCGTCCCATCTTTTTACTTTCCAGATTGTTACCGATAGTGATAGGATTGTCCATCTTGTTCAGCCCTAACAATTGTGCAACTTTGAACAGGCGCTCCGGAGGTATATGGTCAATCGCTGTACCGTTCTCGATAGCTGCTACCTGTAATTCTTTTTTCTTTTCCATTTTAAAACTGTTATTTATTTGATTTTCTGGCCACGAATTACACGAACTACACGAATAATTCGTAATTTGTAATTTATTAATTCTTAATTTTCAACATATCCCTGCTTCCTTAACATCCCCCTGCCCCCTTCAAAGGGGGAGTCAATTCAAAGAACATTGAAAGGGGGAATTCTAACTACTTACTTCTATTCCGAGGACGTCGCAGAGGATGGCTTCGCGGGTAAATAGTCCGTTATGGGCTTGTTGAATATAATAAGCTTTGGGGTTGTCGTCCACGTCGTAAGCTATCTCGTTGACACGCGGTAACGGATGTAGGACGCGAAGACTGGGACGTGAGTTTTCAAGCATCTTATTATGAAGGATATAAACGTTCTTCACCCTTTCATATTCCACCAAATCCGTGAATCGCTCCCGCTGCACCCGTGTCATATACAGGATGTCCGTCTCGTTGATGATTTCCTCCGAGAACACGGTATGTTCGTGGTATTCAATTTGATGTGATTCACAAAAATGCAGTTTAGCTTCCGGCATTTTCAGTTCTTGGGGTGCAATAAAATGAAAGGTAGGATTAAAATGCGACATACCTACGATGAGTGAATGGACGGTGCGCCCGTATTTCAGGTCGCCAACCATCGTTATCGTCAGATTATCAAGTGTTCCTTGCGTCTTTTGAATAGAGTACATGTCTAACAAAGTCTGTGAAGGATGCTGGTTAGCGCCATCGCCTGCATTCACGACAGGTACGGTCGTCACCTCGGAGGCATAGCGGGCTGCGCCTTCTAAGTGATGTCGCATGACAATGACATCTGCATAATTAGCGACCATCAGGATGGTATCCTTGAGGGTCTCGCCTTTGGAAGAGCTTGTTGTCGAGGCATCCTGAAATCCCACAACATTACCGCCAAGACGCATGACAGCCGTCTCAAAACTCAGACGGGTACGGGTAGACGGTTCAAAAAACAAAGTCGCGACAACCTTTCCTTCTAATAACCGCTGGTTCGGGTTCGCTTCAAATTTTTTCGCATTCTGGATGATACGTAAAATATCCTCTTTCGTGCATTGGTCGATGGAAACTAAACTGTTCTTTAACATAAAAACTGGTATAACACAGCCACAAAATTACAAAATATTTTTATTCCTCCAAAAAAACCTGAAAAAAAACTCCGTTTTTTTGACTCTTGGAAATTTTTATGTATTTTTGCACCCGAATAATAAAAGACAAAATGATAGCAAAAGCAATTAAAGTAGAAGCATTGGATAATTATTCTATTTATGTTTGGTTCGATGACGGAGTGCAAGGTGCGGTTGATTTAAATCATTTAGCCCACAAAGGCGTTTTTCTTGAATGGGATAAAAACAACCTTTTCAAACAAGTTTATATTGACGAATTTGGAGCTATTTCATGGGACGAAAATATAGATATTTGTCCTGACAGTGTTTATTTACAATTAAAAGGAATATCCTTTAAACAATGTCAACATCAAAATAAAAAACAATATGCCTCAAATCAGTAATTTTTTCGGTATTATCATCAGAATGTTTTATGATGATCACAATCCGCGACACTTTCATGTTCAATATGGTGAGTACAAATGCAGTATAGATATTCGATCGCTTCGTGTTCTCGAAGGATATTTGCCTGCCCGCGTATTAGGTCTTGTTATCGAGTGGGCTTCTATTAATCAACAATATTTGTTAGACAATTGGCATAACGCCGAGTTTAAGCAACCATTAATCAAGATACCTCCGTTGCAATAGAAATACATTCCATTAGTTCCTGGATGTTTTCGTCGAAAAGGGTCAGTTTTTCGAGGCCTGTCTCAGTTACGAGGTAGCTGTTTTCGATACCTACGGCGCCCACTTGCGGGATGACGAATTTTGGTTCGAGTGCAAAAGTCATATTGGTTTCTAAGGATTCTTTGGAACGGGGCGCAAAAACGGGTGGCTCGTTGATTTCGAGGCCTATACCATGTCCTATAAACTTAGCTTGCTGTTTATGGCCCATAAAATAGGGGGTAAGACCGGCCTTTTCGACCATAGCATAAGCACGGTTATATAAGTCGGCGCAGGCACCCCCCGGCCTTGCTACCGCTTCGACCATTGCTTGTATCTCTAATGCAACCTGGTGGGCGCGATACGCTGCTTCCGGCAACCGGCCAATGGAGAAGACACGTGTCATATCCGATAGATAGGCCGTATAGTTTCCGACCATATCGACCATGACAGCCATCCCATCACGTAACACTGTACCATTGGCGCCAACGGGACAATAGGCCGTTTGTCCACCTCCGCCTAATGCAAAATCAAATGGCGAAGGTACGGCAGCATTTTCTCCGGTTAGTAAGCTCCCCATGAAAATATTCATATTAGGGCCAAAGACGCGAAAGACGCCGATGGAGCCGAGTAGCCGCATCTGATATTCGATAGCCGCCTGCAACTGCAGGTCGGTCATTCCAGGTCGGTAACAGGTACGGATTTGGGCATATAAAGCGGCATGACACTCCGCAGAAAAACGCAGTTGTCCTATCTCCCAAGGGGTTTTGAACATACGAAAGCGACGCAATAACGGCGTAGCATTTTCTATCTTCCGGAAATTAAAAATAGCCTGCAAACGCAAGCATTCATTATACGAAAGGACATCCGTCTCTAAAAAAATCTGTTGAGGCAACGTCCATCCATTTGCTAAGAAAAACTCCGGTATAGATTCCGGTTTGCTGATGTGAAAAACGCGACCGCCTAAAAAGTCAATCGGACGGCGCACGAAAAATACCGGCTCGCCTTCTGCAGGTAAATAAAAATATCCGCTAAAAACCCTACCCGTCAAGTAAAACAGGTTCACATCCGTAAAAAGCAGCATACCGTCTAAACCGGCTTCACAAATGGCCGTCCGGATGCGTTGTCGCCTGAATAACAGGTCATTCGTTAAGATTTCGTCTATCATAAATCTCCCTTTTTCGCGTTTTAAAAAGTGCGAAGTTAGTACAAATTCATTGGATTGAACCAATATTAAGAAAAAAAATAAAATATTTTTTGATTAATAATAAAATTATATCTACTTTTGTCGTCGATTATGAAGCAAAATAAACATTTGAATAATATAATTATAAACATTTAGAAAAGATTTCGCCATGGAAGAGAAATTGACTGTTGATCCGAAGGACGCCCAAGACAATACATTGATGGGTATCCTCGCCTATTTAGGTATTTTAGTTATTATACCTATCATTGCTGCAAAAGAATCGCCTTTTGCCCGTTTTCACGCCAACCAGGGGCTTATTTTATGTCTTGGGATAATTGCTGTTTATATAACAACGGCTATTTTTGGCACATTTTTTGCTTTTATTTGGTGGCGGTTAGCATACCTAATTGCATTTATAAACGGTATAGCCGGGTTAGGCTATTTGATTTTTGCAGTTTTAGGGATTGTTAACGTAACAAGGAAAGAAATGAAAGAGCTCCCTTATATAGGCTCTTTCAAAATCCTGAAGTAACCCAAACGAAGAAAGCGATTGATGGAGTAAAACGAATGCCTTAAAAAAGTGTTCGTTTTTTTATCCCTGTCCGTTATTCCAACGGATGCCAAGAAACCGGCAGTAGACTTTTTGTAATTACCAACTTCAAAATTTGAGCCACATGTTAGCGAGTGTAGGATTTCCGGCGTTTCTGACTATTACCCTGATAATATTGTATTGCCTCACTATTACCGGGTTAGTACTGTTGATTTTGTTGGAAAACCGTAACCCGTTGAAAACGATTCCGTGGGTTATCGTTCTTATACTTATTCCGGGTATCGGGCTTATCTTGTATTATTTTTTCGGACGCGATTACCGTCGGTTACGGATCATCACGCGCCGGATGTACAAACGTTTCAAAAAGCAGATTCGGATTGACTATCAACCGCAAGATGTAAGCGTTATCCCTAAAGAGTATCAGCCGTTAGCTAAACTACTAAACAACAGCAATTACTCGGCTATTTTCGGTGGCAGTCTTCTTTCTATCTTCACCGGCGGCAAGGATAAGTTTGAAGCCTTATTAACGGATATCGCTCAGGCCCGTCACCATATCCATCTGCAATATTACATCGTTGAGGACGACAAAATAGGCAACCAGGTAAAAGCTGCATTGATAAAAAAAGCGAAGGAGGGTGTTCAGGTACGTGTGTTGTACGATGACGTAGGCAGTTGGAATGTCAAAAACCGCTTTTTTAATGAGATGAAAGCAGCGGGAATTGAAGTCTATTCGATACTGAAAGTCGCTTTCCCGATATTGACCAGCAAAGTTAATTACCGTAATCATCGGAAGGTTGTAGTCATCGACGGCAATATCGGTTATATGGGCGGTATGAATATAGCCGACCGGTATGTAGACGGCAATAAATTAGGTCTCTGGCGCGACACCCATTTCAAGATTACCGGGCCTGGTGTTTACGGTTTGCAGGCCTCTTTCATCCTCGACTGGTACGCCATAAGTAACCGGTTGATTACCGGAGTTGATTACTATCCGGTATTACCCAATCTTACCGACACGAAGATGCAGATAGTCATGAGCGGTCCGACTAATCAATGGCAAACGCTATTGCAGGCTTTTATCTTTTGCATTTCTAACGCAAAAAAATACATTTACATACAATCCCCTTATTTTCTGCCGACAGAAGCGCTTAATCTGGCGCTTCAGATGGCTGCTTTAGGGGGTATTGATGTTCGTCTGATGATACCGAAAAATTCGGATACGAGATCCGCACAGTTGGCATCACTCTCGTATGTAGATAAAATGCTGAGAGCAGGCGTCAAGGTTTATTTGTACAACAAGGGCTTCCTTCACTCCAAACTGCTGTTGGTAGACGACATACTCACCTGCTTTGGGTCGTCGAATTTCGACTTTCGAAGTTTTGAGCATAACTTTGAAATAAACGCTTTCGTCTATCAAAAAGAGTTTGCCCTGCAAATGAAAACGGTTTTCTTGCAGGACATACGGGATTGTGAGACGCTTTCCTATTCATTATGGCGCAAACGTCCGGTCGCCGAAAAACTTGCCGAATCATTCATGCGCCTTTTCGCCCCCTTGCTATAAACTTAATTCCCCCTTTGAACGTTCCTATGAAAATCAATCAACGTTCCTTAGTGTTAATAATCAGACAATGTGTCTCTGTGCTGAATCAGGGTTGAACAAAAAAACTAAAGTTTACCGCCCCATATTTTCGATGTTGATTAAAGAATGGAAAGGATGAGAAGTCATACGCTTTGGAGTGTTCTAACACAAAAACACCCTCTTTCCGCAACATTTTTTTATCGAACACCATACGGGGTATGTCGGTCAGGTTGTTCAGCATATAGGGCGGGTCGGCAAAGATAAAATCATAAAAATTTTCAGGAGCTGTTTGTAGAAAACGAAACACATCCCCTTTTATTAGATTCAGCGAATTTGTTTGCAACTCATGGGCTACTTTTGCAATAAATGCGGTGTGTCGTTTGTCCTGTTCGACAACTGTCACTCGTCGGCAACCGCGTGACAGCAATTCAAAAGTGATGCTTCCGGTACCCGCAAAAAGGTCAACCGCCTCCGCATCCGAAAAATCTATCAGATGAGCTAACACATTGAACAGACTCTCCTTCGCAAAGTCGGTCGTTGGCCTTGCGTCAATGGTCGTCGGCAACTGAAACCGGCGTCGTCCGTATATACCACTTATAATCCGCATTCTATTAAGGCTATCATATCCAGGGTCAGCTCATAATCCAGGGGGACGTGGTAATCTTTCAGTTTAGGGTGAAGATAGACTGTCTGTTTCAAGTATTTATTGATGATAGATAAGACCTTCGTGCAAAATGTTTTATTCCCGCTGATGGTAAGGTAATCTTCTAACTGGTTAAAGCCGGTTTGTTTACAAATATACATTATATAATATACGACATCGTTGTCGCTGTCATAGCGAAATGAATTGACAAAAAGCAAACTGCCCTGCTCCACGCATAACACATCCATCGTATCCTTATGAACCGCTATATGGACTAACTTGGGAAAGACCGAAAGGCTCTTTTTTTGCCAGGCTACAAGCAAAGGCGCTAACGAATAGATAAACAGTGGATTAATAAGCGCGCGTTGCAGAAAGGCATACACTTCTTTGTCAAGCCCAAACAAGACCGAAGCGTTCAGTGTTTTGATGGGCTGAGCTATCACCTTGAGTGTTTTATCTTTCGGGTGACAAAAGAAAAAAAAGCGGTCTTTTTCTTTTTCGACAAAAACATGGTCGGGCACCATCGTATAATTCCCCGCGACACAAATCACGTGGAATGATTGATAGTGAAAAGAAAAAACCGGATGTGTAAAGACGATGTTCTTTATGGCTTCAACCGTCGGGATGTCGTGGTCGAAAGAGAATGATTCCATGAAAAAGCTGTCTTTCTCATTTGGAATATAGCCCCAAAAAGAAAGTCCATCCGGTAAAAGCCGGATGGATACTTTATACTTCTCCGAATGATCTGCTGTCAGCCTGTCCGGAATCATAATAACCAATTAATTTTCCCAGTTACCCGCGTTGTTATTGATATCTTTTACGGAGCCTACGCGAAGACCTGCAAAACGTTTGAGTTTCGACTTTTCGTCTTTCAGGTTGATTATTAGTTGCCTTTCTAAGCCATCAAGATAAACGTCATACTGCACACCGGCTTCAAAAACAGGTATAACATATCCTGATGGTGACCGCAGAGTACCGGTATCGAGCGAGAATGAATGGTCTTCAAAACCGGGTACTTTTCCGATCTTGCTTATATCATACCCCCTTCTCATTAAAATGGTATCCTTTGCCAATACCCATGTCGTATCTCTTCGGATAAGGCCTTTTTTTACCGCTTCTTTCTCCGTCAGTCCGGCTTTTAACTGGTCATCAGTCAAGTCTCCTTCCTTAATAATAAACGGTATTGAATCATTGTTCAAATAATTCTGAAGGTCTTCAAAACTGCCGGCATACGTGCCATACATATTTCGATACCCATTCTGCGCATTTCGTATCACGATCAAGCGATCAACGATTGCATCTTCCCTGATTTTTCTTTCCCTTTCAAACTTAATCGGGGACTGAATGCTCTGTACGCACATGTACAAGAGCGTGGCAATAGCTGCCAATAATAAAATTCTAAGTACGATTTTCATATTCTATCTTGTTAAATTTTTTAGTTTTCAACCCGCAAATATAGATATTATTATTTTAATAACTACCTTTACCCCCAAATTTTTTTAATTTTTATATGATAAATCACTTTATCCTGCAAAAAATAGCCGATTTTTTCCCTTTTGAGCCTACTTCGGAGCAGTTTTTGGCCTTACAAACGCTGTCTGATTTTCTAATTTCGCGCGAAAAAAACAGCATCTTGCTGCTCAAAGGATATGCCGGAACGGGCAAAACGACGCTGTTAGGGTCGGCTGTTAAGATGATGGATTCGCTGTCGCTAAAATCCGTCCTGTTAGCTCCGACGGGCCGGGCCGCCAAAGTGTTCGCCGAATATTCCGGGCATGCCGCCTACACTATCCACAAAAAAATCTACCGGCAGAAGTCGTCCGCCCGGATTTCTACATCCCCCTGCCCCCCTGCCTGTCGGATGACAGGGCTTCAAAGGGGGAATCCGTGTGACACCTTCATAGGGGAAAAGACTCTGTACCCCTTCAAAGGAGGAGTTGAAAGCCGGTCACTCTTTACCCTTCTTCCCAACCTACATAAAGATACGCTTTTTATCGTTGATGAAGCCTCCATGATTTCAAACGACAGCGCCGAAATGACCGTCTTTGGAAGCGGATGCCTGCTTGACGACCTCATCCAATATGTTTATACAGGGGATAATTGCAGGTTGATTCTGATGGGTGATTCAGCGCAACTGCCACCGGTCTCTTTGTCGGAAAGCCCTGCGTTAAACCCAGCATATCTGAAGAGTTACCACCTACATATAACTGAGATACAACTAACGCAGGTTGTTCGCCAACAGGAAGATTCAGGGATACTGTTCAATGCGACAAACATACGTAATGCTATCCGTGACGGGAAAACCGATGCCTTACCTAAAATCCTCACAGAAAAATTTATCGACATCCGGAAAATTTCCGGTTATGACCTCATTGAAGAACTATCAACAACTTACAACCGTGACGGTATTGACCAATCTATCATCATCTGCCGGTCAAATAAATATGCCAATATCTACAATAACGGCGTCCGAAATCGTATCCTGTACCGCGAAGAAGAACTGTCGTCGGGCGACAGACTTATGGTTGTGAAAAACAATTATTTCTGGGGAAAAGATAATAACGACATTGATTTTATTGCGAATGGCGAGATAGTTCAGGTTCTTCGCGTCAGGAATACCGAAGAGGTACATGGCTTTCGTTTCTGTAATATCAAGGTACGTTTTGAAGATTACGACTTGGAAGCAGAAATGAAAATAATCTTGGATACGCTTCAAAGCGAAGCGCCTGCGCTTTCAAAAGAGGCAAACGATAAGTTGTTTGCATCCGTAGCCGAAGAATACACCAACATCCGCGCCCAATCGGAACGTATCAAAAAGATAAAAGATGACCCTTTCTTCAATGCGGTGCAAGTTAAGTTTGCATACGCCGTTACCTGTCATAAAGCACAGGGCGGTCAGTGGAGTAATGTCTTTTTAGATACCGGATTTGTAGCACGGGAGATGCTAAACGAAGGCTTCTTTCGATGGCTCTATACTGCCTTCACACGCGCTACCAAGCGACTTTACTTAATTAATTATGAATAATTGATGCTCAAATTTTCTCATATTATTTTTTTCCCCTATCTTTGCAACTTGAAGGAAGCCATTTTATAACCCTATTGTAAACTGATTTAAGATAATACGTTATGACGAATAATGACAGACTACTACAAATTGTCTCTAATGTCCAGCAATTAAGCGAATTAGCTAAAAGCATGATTGATGCGGAAATGTACCCCGTTTCTTTCTTTAGTCAAGGTTTCGACCTGATACAAAAAATACAAAGCGACTTCCATACGCTGGAAGCCGACCAGGTTGAAATGTTTGCCGAACAATTAAAAAAGCACCAGGCGTTGATTTTATCAATTCATCAACAAATGCGAGTTTTTTCTACGCAAACAAAAGTTTTGATCCCGCCGGTTTTCGACCCTGATATGCCGGAGAATGAACCAATGTCCATTCTCAACCCATTAGACGTCGAATTGAAGCCTGCTACTTTGCCTGTATCGGGTACTACTACCCCTCCACCGGCGCCAACAGTCCAGCCCCCTGAGCCAAAAGCCCAACCGCCTGAGCCAAAAGCCCAACCGCCTGAGCCAACAGTCCAGCAATCGGAGCCAAAAGTTGTGACTGAAGAACTGTTACTCCCAGAGATTCCTGTACCACTTGAAACCGATCCAAAGACTCAATTGCATGCAAAAGAAACAGGACAAACAGAGGAGCTGGAGAAAAATGAGAAAAAAACAAAAAAGACTTCATTTTTCAGTCGTTTAGGTCTTTCATCAACTGATAAAGTTGCAGAGAAGCGTGAATCACAGCAGGAAACAACTGATAATGTAGTGGATAAAACAACTGATGCACAACCTGAGATACCCATATCACAAAGCGCCTCAGCTCCGCCACAAGAAAAAACTACCCCTTTTGAAACTGCGGAAACCCGTCCGGTTAAGCATATCGCTTCCGATTCGCCACCGCCAGCGAGACCAGCGCCCATTGAAGCAACAAACCGTCCGGCGAGGCCTATCGTTTCGGAAGCGCTGCCTCCGGTGCGACCAGTGCCAATAGAAGCCGCAAACCGTCCGGCGAGGCCTATCGTTTCGGAAGCGCCGCCTCCGGTGCGACAAGCGCCAATAGAAGCCGCAAACCGTCCGGCGAGGCCCATCGTTTCGGAAGCGCTGCCTCCGGTGCGACCAGCGCCAATAGAAGCCGCAAACCGTCCGGCGAGGCCCATCGTTCCGGAAGCACCGCCACCGGTGCGACCAACGCCAATAGAAGCCGCAAACCGTCCAGCGAGGCCCATCGTTCCGGAAGCACCGCCACCGGTGCGACCAACGCCAATAGAAGCCGCAAACCGTCCGGCGAGACCTATCTCTCCGGATACACCACCTCCGGTTAGACCCGCATCAACAGATGAAACGGTAGTTCGTCCGGTACGGCCAGCCTCGCCTGCTGTTTCTACACAACCGGAAAGACCCTTACAAACAGATAAGGTGATACAACGACCCATCCGACCCACCCCTTCAGAAGAAACTTCCCCCTCCGCTACCGGAATCCCGTCGTTTCTTGCTTCTTTAGGTACAAACACATTACAAAATGAGGCGCTGAGCGAAACACCCCCAACCGATTCACAACATCCTACTATCAACGATGCGATTGAAAAGAAAAAGATGTCGGATTTGCGGAAAGCATTTAGCCTGAACGACCGTTTCAGATATCGAAAAGAACTTTTTGCGGGAAGCGAAGAGGCTATGAATAAGGCTATTGCCATTCTTAATAACAAGCCGTCTTTCAATGAATCTGTTCAGTTCTTAGAACAAAAGTTGCATTGGGATTTCAGTGATCCAACAGTGAAAGACTTTGTTAAAATATTAGAATTAAGGTTCCTGTAAAGGGAAGATTTATTTACTAATCCCTGATTATCTTGTCCAAGCTGTACATTATCCCCACACCGGTAGGAAATCTGGAAGATATGACCCTGCGTGCGATTCGTGTGTTGAAAGAATCTGGTTTGATTTTAGCAGAAGACACACGAACAACGGGTATATTGTTAAAACATTACGATATTAAAAAACCGGTTCTCTCGCATCACAAGTTCAATGAACACCAGACGGTTGAGCGGTTTGCCGCGCGCATAAAAGCAGGTGAAACCATATCCTTAGTCTCGGATTCGGGGACGCCGTCAATTTCCGATCCGGGCTTTTTGCTGGTTCGTACTTGTATAGAAAAGGGGATTGAAGTAGAATGTCTGCCAGGCGCCACAGCGCTAATTCCTGCCTTAGTTGTTTCGGGGTTACCGAATGACAAGTTTTACTTCGAAGGATTCTTACCGGTGAAAAAAGGGCGTAAAATGAGATGCCTCGAAATTGCGACCGACAAACGCACCGGTATCATCTATGAAGCACCTTTCCGCTTAGTGAAAACGCTGACACAGTTAGCCGAAACATGTGGCCATAACCGGCAGGTTTCCGTTTCGCGCGAAATCTCCAAACGGTTTGAAGAAACCATTCGCGGTACATTGTCGGAAGTTATTGCACATTTTTCGGCCCATGAACCAAAAGGTGAATTTGTTATCGTATTAGCAGGAGCAAACCCCTTTTAAAACCCTGTCTGCCGACCTGTCTGCCGACAGGCAGGACAAGCAGGGGGCAGGGGATGTTTAAATTGTTTTCAAAATAATTAACGAGATTGTAGCATGACAAGTGTCTGTAACAAATAAAAAGAAAAAAATATGAAAAAAGTATTAGTTTATTGTTTAGTAGTGATTATGTTCGCTTCCTGTACGCAGTTATCTTCCGAGTATAAGCGAACAAAACAGGAAAATGATTCTTTAAAACTTTACATCCTGAAAAATGAAACGGAAGTGAACGAATTATTGAGCATTCTCAATGCGATAGAAGAAGATATTCAAGCCATCCGCTTATCCGAAGATGTCTTGATGATGCAGAAGGGCTCGGAACTTTCTACCTCACGACGTGAGAACATGAGGAAAAATATCAACCTGATAAACGAATCGTTGAAAAGAAACAAGGAAAAATTGGAAGAACTGCAGGAAAAATTAGACGCAAGCAGTTTCGACTTTTCTATTTTGCAGAAAACTATCGACCGCCTGTCAAAAGAAATGAAAGAAAAAAGTGAACTGGCTGCCGTACTTCAAAAAGAATTAGATAAGAAAGAGGTGCGTATCGTTGAACTAACCTCACAGATAGAGGTGCTCCATGCCGATGTAAAGGAACTCGAAGAAATCAACCTGACGCACGTAGACCGGATCAACGAGCAAGAGATTGAATTAAATACAGTCTATTATTGCTTCGGCACAAAGAAAGAGTTGAAAGAGCAAAATATCTTGACAGGGGGCGGTCTGTTCTCTAAAACCAAAGCAATGCAAGGCGATTTCAACCGCGATTATTTTCTGACCGTCGACAAGCGGACGGTTTCATCTATTCACTTGTATTCCTCTAAAGCCACTATCATTACCAATCATCCGAACGGTTCGTATCGTTTAAACAAAGAACCGGACGGCAAACTGACCTTGGAAATTATTCACTCGTCCGTATTTTGGAGCCTGAGTAATTTCTTAGTTATCGAAGTCAAATGACGCAATGCAGGACCAAATACAAATCCCTGTTCTTTGATTTAGACGATACGCTGTGGGATACTTCTTACAACAATAAAAAGTGTCTCGAAGAGATATATTCCGGTTACCACTTTGGGCGTTACTATCCGTCCTTTGAGGATTTCTTTAACCATTACATGCCTCATAATCTGATGTTATGGGATCAATACCGGAATCAGGCCATCGACCGTCGGACATTGATCCTTGAACGTCTGTTGTATGTACTTCGCCCAATGGGTATCGACGATGAATCTTTTGCCCGCAGGTTGAACGACGATTTTCTGCAACGAACGACAACTAAAACCAGGTTATTGCCCGGCGCAATCGACTTATTGGAATATCTATCGCCTGACTACCGCCTTTTTATTTTATCAAACGGCTTCCGCGAGGTACAGTCCTTGAAAATGCAAAACTCCGGACTAGCTCCTTACTTTGAACGTATTCTTTTATCCGAAGATGTATCCATACAAAAGCCACACCGGAAAATCTTTGATTATGCCCTTAAAAATACCAACTCCCGTCGTTCCGAATCGCTGATGATAGGCGATTCCTACGAGGTAGATATAGTCGGCGCTCAAAATGCCCGCCTCGACCAACTATGGCTCAACCCATCCCATTTAGCCCCCAAAGGCAACCCACCCACTTTCACCGTCCATTCATTGGCTGACATAATGCTCTTTTTATAGATAATAGTTTCTAACTTCAATGGGTGCAGCCACAATATATTTTATATCGCGATGAAGCTCTATATTGTCGTACCGTAACTCACTTGTTCGGAGCAACCGGCTGATGACGTCGTAATAATTTTTTGCGATGACGCCGCCGGATGATGTTCCCGTTATATATTTTGTTGTTTTCCATTCGACCGTATGCGGGAGACTGAAATTACAACTGTTTATTGAACAAAAAAAATCCCGATGCTCGTTAAAGCATCGGGATTTTTTTATTAATCATTAATTGATAATGATCTTGTGGACTGAGCCGTCTTTGAGCGTTACCATGTAGACGCCTCTGTTGAGGGTCAGTTTCTGCAATCCGGGCGGTATCTCTAATTTTTGGTAGAGTACGCCGGTCACGTTGTAGATGCTAACGATATCCTCCTTTTCTACCTTAATGAATAAGGTGTTACGGTAGGACCACACATTTTTGTTTAGGATACCGTCATTACCGACTCCGCTGTTCGGGTTTTCGCCGAAGTATACATCTTGCGGTTCAACGACCTGACGGATGGTATATTCGAATGTGCCATCAAACAAATATCTTGCCGGTAACTCAATCGTCTTGTTAGAGTAATAACCTGTTGTTGATACAACCAACGGTTGTTTGTCAGCGTATGTAGCTGTAAACACGAAATCAGCGTGACCTTCTACAAAGTGATAAATATCGGCTGTCGGATTGGTTGTTACGCCTTCAATGGAATGGATGTTGACATAACGTTTGATGGGTCGCATTTCTTTGTTCATTACGCAGAGGTAAACGCGTCCGCGTTCCGATTTATCAAGGCCAAAGTGATATTCGCCATGACGGGTGTTCATCAGTTCCAAATTATTAACATATTCGACGCTTTGGTCTAAATCATTATATATCAAGAACAGATAGCAGCCGGGTTCGATATATTCGGTTTCCGGTAATACCCATAATGGAATTTTGCCGAAGAAGAATATTGAATCCTGTACGACCAACGTATCGGTTTGTGTGCAGTTCAAATCCCAATTGTGCGTTTCCGGATTCTGTTGGCAGTGACCATCGTTGATAGAGATACGCATGATAGCATCTTTCTCCATATACAGGTTGTGTACGGTCAAGGTACCCTGTCTCTGGCCTGACTTGCAGTCCCATTCCATCAATGAAGCATATCCTGGGGCAATGATGCCGTTTGCTTTTACGTGAACGTTTTCGTGCACCTCGCCGTAACCGCCGATAGTGGTCGTTGAAATGATACTTAATGAATCCTCGCCTGGGATGCTCAGTTCGCTACCCGGTTCTAAGTGTACATGAAATGGATAGATACCGGTTGCCTGTACGCTTGGCATCTGTTCTCTGGAAGTCATCTTAAAGTTTCCTATACGATGGGTCGGTTGTGCCGGGTCGTTATAGAACTCAACTTTGTTCCGGATTCTAAGCAGGTCGGTACGGATATAAGTATCAACATTTCCTTTACCGGTTGCCAGTCCATACGCTTCGGTCATGAACGAGATGCGTGCATTGTTAGCTACTACCGTATTAAATATCGGCAAAGTATATTCATATTTGAAGGCTATGATGATGTCACCACCTACTCTTGGCGTGTGTTCGCCGTGACGTTCAGAAAGAATATTAGGCGCTAAGTTGGGCGCAACCGGCGGTTCGGTACAGCGCTGGTATCCAAATTCGATAACCGGCAACATGCGGTCGGGCATCAGGATAGCCGGCCCGTAATACGGGTAATGAATACCGTCTAAATCATTGACAACACCGTAGCGCATCGGGTCGCTGGCACGTTGTTTCGGATCTGTCGTATAGGGTAATAGTTCTATGTTATTACCGGCGAAGATAACGCTATCGTGAAAGATAAGGCTATCCGCTTTGAGCGTTATCTTTGAGTTATTAGCTCTATTGGTATAGGCATCAAACTCGGCATGGCCGAAGAATTCGAGAATCGGCGCTTCTAAGTAGCCCTTTTGTGCGTTGGTGCGTATGCGAGCTTCATCGTGGAATCCTACATAAGGCCAGTCTTGCCAGTTATAATAGTCGCTATCGCCGCAATCGAAGCAGGTGAGACGACGGTTTTCTGGGCTTGCACCGTTGAAGAGTGATTTGATATACAATCCATAGCCGGATAAGTCCTCGCCTTTCAGCGTGCCCATATCCGGTACGGCAGGATCAAGTCCTGTTCCTTTGCCACCCTCGTAGATAAATGAGGTGAAAAAGTCGATGTAGTTGGAAGCTACAACGGCCACACCACCACTATTTGATTGGCTGAAGTCGAACAATAACGGACGGGCGCCGTTAGGAACGGTCTCACAAAGCCCTGCCAATGGCGAGCAAGTAGTCGTTTGGTTGGCTACCGAAGCATCACAGCCCCTGAAAATGCGGTGGAATTTACTCGACCATATCTTATCGAAGTACCATAAGTATCCGTTCTTTGTTACATTATAGGTTGCAAAACAAGTCTGGTCTTCCAATGTCGGTTTATACGCAGTAGAGTAGAACGGGTTATATTGCTTTTTGTTAAGCGGGTCTGTAACAGGGAAACCCACGTCATAAAAATCTTCCTGTCCGGGTCTGCCAAAATGATATGCCGGTTCGTATCCGTTGCTATAGCCATAGTTCAACATGATGTTATCATCGGCTCCGAAGTACACGCTACCGCTATTGACGGACGGTAAATATTGGAAGTCGCGGTGGCTCACGTCGCCCCATTGGTTATTATGTTCTCTGGTTGGATCATTCGTTACGCCGGCATAGAACAGCAAGTGTCCCGACATGTTGGATGCGTCAAACTTGTCATATACATCAATAAAGCCTTCACGTGTGCGGAAGATAGCATCGCCCGTTCCCGAAACGCCTGCTGCATTGCCAAAGTCGACCGAGCCGCCTTTCAGGATGATGTTACCGGTACGCCATTCGAATCCGCCTTCACAACAGAGCGGCACTCTTGTGTTCAACGTCGGGTCGCTTCCTGCACCCTTGCTATAATCAGCTAGGACACCTGGCCAGCGGACGGCGCGAACTGTATCTTCGACCGAACCGACACCAGCGTCAATCTTCAAGTTACCGTTAAACCCACGGAACTGTAACGAATCTTTGCCCCAGATATTACCGTTAGGCGTACTAATCTCTGCCGAGCCGGCGGCATATCCGTTACCGATACCCATCAATATCTGCATGAAGTCGAAGGTGATGTTTCCACCGTAACCTTTACCTCGGTCGGATAGATGGTTGGCAAACAGGTCAATAGCATTTCTACCTGTGATTGGGTTATAGGAATAACCCAGATAACCGGCTTTAATAAACAGGTTAGCGCCGTTAGCAGTCGTTGGATTACCGGAGAAGTCAAACAAGATTATATCTTGCTCGTTCCTGTTGTCGCA
>Ga0209628_10001083_pt1 | contig 17260 bp, 12 predicted proteins | sample TergutCu122P4_FD_187285 | JGI IMG/M metagenome (GOLD analysis project Ga0209628, IMG submission 187285) | Cubitermes ugandensis P4 segment gut microbial communities from Kakamega Forest, Kenya - Cu122 P4 (SPAdes) (version 2) | ecosystem: Host-associated > Arthropoda: Insects > Digestive system...
TCTCCACCCGCATACTGTATGACTGCTTACAGAGTGTGACGATACCAGAGGCTGTGGTGATACAATTGGTCCTCCTGATGATGAGCAGCGTGCTGCTCGAAACATGTTGAGGAGTGTAATGTAACCTATATTGTTGAATATTAAGAGAATGTGCACTAAGTTGGTATTTTGAAAGGTCTATACTATGATGCATGGTCAGAAAAACATCAAATCATACTTAAATTGTTGGTCAATTTGTCACTTAGCAAAAACAACTGAATTTGACTTATGAGATAACTCTTTTGAAACATATAGGCTGTGACTGGTAACTCAGCTGCATAGCAACTGTATGTTATATCTTAGTCAATGACAAGTTTCCTCTTTGAAAAATAATATAATAGGAGATTTTCAGAGAACGTCTATGATTGAAGTTATACGTTGCCCTAAGCCACCATAATTCATGAAAGAATGTCTAGTAGATGGTGTTATGTGTAAATAGCAGTATTAGATATTATCATTAGACAGACTGTGTCAATATTGTGTCATCTTATTATATGTTGAGATTAAGAAGATAAGCAATGATCACACAATATTCCCCAACTGGCAGAAGAAATCATGGTAGACCGTTAAAGAGACTTCTGGATACGTGAGATCGGAACGGGTCAACAAGTGGCCCAGTTCCATGAAAGATTGATGATGATGATGATGATGATGCAGTGATCATTAAGTAAATGATTTGTAATAAGTCATATATACCTACATATACATGTAACAGAAATTAAAATGAATACACAAGCTTGTATTCTCCTATATGTTGTTGTGATTAAATTGTCATCTTCAGGGAGACCTAAGTACAAAGGAGTACTCATACATCATACCATTACACTAATAATGTTGGAATTGCCTTGCAAACCGAGGAAAATCAGAGGTAAAAACAATCAAGGTAGCCCAAACTCAAATCACATACCAACTGTAAATGAAACAGTTATGGTTAAAGCCAATTTATCAGTGAAATATATGGTATAGCACTTATGGTAATGTGATGTATTTTTTGTCCAGTACAACTTACCGAGTGGAACAAACTAAAGCAAGCCATAATAATTAACATTCAAACTGTACAATTGCAGTACAAGTGCATATAATGAGTGTATGAGGTAAATGGACATAATATTACTGGCAGTTTTTATCCTAAAATATAATAATTATTCCAGGTTAGATGTTATAACTGATTAATGCAAGAAGGACAAGCAGGAATAAAAAAAAATCAGAAGAGAGAGAGAGAGAGACTGTGTGTGTGTATGTGTGTGTGTGAATATGCAGTACACCAGAGGTTGACAATTATATGTCCACAGGCACTTTGTTCTTTGCTGACTATCACAAAGCATGTAGTGCTGTCTGCACTATGGTCCAAACTTATTCACTGCTAGAGTACTATATTTTCATTTTGTCGAGATGGGTCTTGTTAACTGACAGATTTTGGAACAAGCAATGGTAATGGGTTCTCCTGAGAAAATAGCTTATATTTCATAGGTCTTTCCTATGAAACAGTATTTGTAATCTAGCTGTTTCAACCCTCTATTTCAACAGATTTCTAACAAATTAACAAATTATAAATTCATGTACTGTATTTCCCGGCCCATAAGACGCACTTTTTTCTCCATAAAATGTGACCTAAATTCGACCTGCATCTTATGCGCCGAGGTTAAGTATTATTTCCAAACTTATAAATACCCATACATCTATTATACATCTTTATTGTGAGATAGTGAAAACAACCATGAAGACAATTTTAGTGGCAGTGACGATGATTTTCTGGATTTCTATGATGAATAAATTATATTATGGTTGCCAATTTCCGTATGTAACAATCCTGTCTTCTTACAATAAATTACTAAAACTAAAATACATTCATCATTATTTTTTTCTAAAATTTCCAATGAAAAAATCACGGTGCATCTTATGGGCCAGGAAATACGGTACATGTATGAGTATACATGTACCGTATTTGGAGTAATTATTCATCGCTAATATAAATCAATACCTGGATGTGCAGGACTACAGGAAGGTAAAGCTACATTCTCTGTAGGCTGTCTCTGATGGGGCTGTACAATGGACTTTGCAACATCCACTATTTGGGTCAAAGGAGTAAAATCTTCTGTCATAACACTGTCAGCAACATCATTGTCATCTTCATTTACAAGACTGATGGTCATAACACTGTCAGCAACATCATTGTCATCTTCATTTACAAGATTGATTGTGTTGTCCAACCCTGTGCTTTGATTATGTTGGGTGGACTGTGATTCTATTGGTACATCCAGTTCCTAAAACACATGTTTTAATTAAATCATATCATATTGCTATAATAGTATTGCCACTTAAGGATAAGGTAATGATTCAAAATGAAAGAGAGAGAAAACTGTTATGCCAAAATGCTTCATTTTTTCAATATCGTAGTGTATTGTATTCTTATTAAGAGAGTCTTCAGAAACAGTGGTGTGGTTTTACTATCATAAATGTGCTTGCTCCAACCAAACACAAAAATAATGATAAAAATGATAGCTTCCCTGAGCAATCAGAAAGTATATGTGACCAGTTTCCCTGATACCATACAACAGCTTTAATAGCAGATTTCACCCAGTCAGAGGGGACAGGAATGACACACAAATCATTCTTATATGTATCTTATTGACGGGGACAGGAAACACAAATCTTTCTTATATGTATCTTATTGACGGGGACAGGAAACACAAATCTTTCTTATATGTATCTTATTGATGACACTCATTTTTTACCATATTTATTGCAATCTATTGACAAGTTTTATATCCACTCTGGTGGATCTCTGAAATACTAAATAAATAAATAAATAAATTTATTATTATTATTATTGTTGTTGTTATTGTTGTTGTTACTGTTATTATTATTATTATTATTATTATTATTATTATTATTATTATTATTATTATTATTATTATTATTATTACTACTACTACTACTACTACTGAAACAGCAAAAGTCTAGACATTTTTCTGTCAGAATGAGACTGAGATTATCAAATAGAGACATAGGTTTTCATATATAAGGGAGTAATATCAGCAGTGATAAGAGTAGAATTTCTTAGTAATATGATACTATAAAGGCACTGGTACGGTATTAAGGCTCTGAATACGTTTTAACAAGGAGCATGTCCAGGAAGAAAAGAATCTTGAATCTTGTCCCAAAACATTCATGACCAACCAACATATGCTGAGCAAAAACACACAAGGCAGAATATGTTCAGTTCCTGTGAGTTCCTGGAGCATGTATTCGATCACTCTGTACATACCCAATTTTTGGTAGATAATTTGGATGACAAATTGGATACAGAAAATATTTTTAAAGGTATATTTGGGAGCAAGCTTTTATATGAAACTGATCATGACAAGAGCCACTTCCAAGGATCTGACAGCCCAACATACAATGTTCTTATAAGAAAATGCTCATGAGTATCCTTAAAGTTGTCGTTATGTGGGAACAAAAATACATTCTTTGCAAGTACATTTTCATAGACATGAACTGATATTCAAATATGATGGATTTGTGATCTCTCAGAGGAGATGAGTGGGATACTAATCAATAGATGTCAGTCTCAGAAGTTAGGGAGTGAATGGAAGTCAGTAAATTACTAACACAGGAATTACACATGGACAGATTTGACCTCAAGATGCTCAATAATGTCAAAGGAAAATATCAAGTTAAAACTTCAGAGTATAGACCTGATCTTCACTCTTCTGGGATGTTATGCTCTGAGGATTGGTAGGTATTTCACATTCTCCAGCATTTGTTGGTTTGAACTGTAATATTTTCTGTTACTTACCGACGTTTCGGGAGAACCTACTGGTCCAATCTTCAACATTCAATCCGTCTGCTGCTTGACTCTTGAAGATGGAACTGACAGGTTGTCCCAAAACATGGTGACAGATTACCACACTACGCCATATAACGTCCCAGAATAGTGAAGATCTCATTTACACCATGACAGAAGCCATAAATAATGCAGAGTATAGACTAGTTTACTATGAAATACAGCTGCACAAAACATGGTTTGATGAGGTATGTTCAAAATTGGGTGATGAAAATGAAGCTAGACAATTTTCACTTTCCCAGCACCAAAGACAAATCAGTGGAGATAATCTGAACAATGTTAGATGTTAAAAGCATTAGACATTTCAGGAACAAAAAATATGAAAAATTAGCAGATAAAACCAATTACCTTCATACAAGTACGTGAAAACAGGTGTATTAGTGACCTGTGTTGAGGTAAAAATGAATAAAGAAAGGATTATCAACCAAGGACTAACTAAATAAAAGCTGAGACAGGTGAACCATTTGAAGATTCAAATAATATTTTGAGGAGATAGAAGGATCATTTGTCAGCTAATGAATGCAAATACAGGACTGCTGGTAAGTCCTTAGCCCGACCAGGAAGGAAACAAGTTACAGCAACAGAAGATTTCGAGTTTCAGGTATCCTATTTATAATCATAATTGGAGGAATGTTAGTACTATTTATATATATAAAACAAGACTAGCATCAAACGAAATATCCTAACCATCAAACAAAATACATCGCAAAGTAGGTCAGGCTAAGGACTTATCAGCACCCCTCTAAGCTTAATGATATTAGGCGGATTGAAGTACATACAGCTGATCCATTACTACCTCAGTCTAGTGACTCTGAGGGTGAGATGGTTTGTGCAATGTTGAAAAGTTATGAACTGCCAGTACTGATTCAATTCAGGCAGAATGTTTTCAAGCAGGAGTTAACCTTACATTCTGATATCCATAAACATATTACTTCTATTAGGAACATAGAAAAATTGCCAAAGTAGCAGAAAAAAAAATATTATTTTACACTCTGCATGACAAACCACAACGATTTATATTAAATAAGGTTTCAAAATAAAAGCAAGTAGCTGGCATCATAATTCCAGTCATTTTCAATTTCCTTGCATTTGACATTATGTGGCTGTTCTCTACCTTACATTAATCACCACTACTTATGCCAGATATCTATTAAGCAAACAAATCAATATGTCTGCTGAATTTGAAGAAAAATTTTGAATTCATATACACATATCTATAGACAGACTAGTAGTCAGTTTGCTACAGTACACACTATACACTTGTCATATACGGTGAGTCCTAAAACATTATACAGGGTGTTTCACGACTTGTGGACATTACTGCAGGAGGTGATTTCCTAGGTCTTTGTGATCAAAAAATTCATATAAACATGTGTCCGATTTTGGACGGTTACGGAGTTATGGGCATTTTTTAGTTCCCGTACACGCCCTCGTGTGAACCGCATCTTACGGAAACAGCTGGCAGGTGATGTACTCAACTTGGTGGCTTATCGTTTGCTTTGCAAGCATTATTTTGCTACCTCCTGACTTGCGCAATTCACAGCCAAGCAGCAGCCTGTGTTGCGGCCGGTGGTGGCATTTTCGAAAAACCAGCTTTAAGCACAGATCAATTCAAATTAAAGGTAATTTCACGAAGTTAACTTTACATTTATACTTAAAATGTGTCATGTATTATGCTGGTTTATTATTTTGTTCCGTTTATTGTCAATAAACATTACCTTCTATTCTAAGTTTCAAGCTGTCACAACTCCGTAACCATCCAAAATCGGACACATGTTTATATGAACTTTTTTGATCACAAAGACCTAGGAAATCACCTCCTGCAGTAATGTCCACAGGTCGTGAAACACCCTGTGTATGCTGTATAACATATATTCTGGAAAATATTTCCCCTCAAAATTTTACTTCAAATGATGCTCTATTTAGAGGACACAGTCCATACTGTATCAATGACTACAGTAGATATTTGAATATATACTGTCACAACTCAGAGTTTTGTTCATAATTATAGTTTTTATATTTTAAATATATTTTGTGTTTAAATGTGCTATAATATGATTTATACATAACGTCTAGAATACATTAGAAATTCTACATATTTATGCACATAATAACTGGTATTTGCCTCCGAACAAACTGCAGGTTATGAAATTTTTAGATATAATCCAGTTTACTGTAATTGGTTTTAAACTTTGTATTGGTAGTGCCATGCCAAAACATGTTGGAGTAAAGTAACTGTAATATAATGCATTTAGTTGGTATATTAAATGAAAATATTCTTCCAGACAATTTACTCCGAAATATCTTCCACATTTTGTTATTCCCTTGGAATGAAAGGGAGGAGAGCAAGAATGCCTCTTATCTGACAGCTAGAATTATTAATAGAACAAACAAATAAAAAACTGCAGAAACAAAACATGAGATTTAAATTCACAGAAACATTTACCTGTACTTTTCTGGCACTTTTAGGTACTGTCTTCTTCTGAGGGTCTTTATTCTCCACTTTATGGCTGCCAGTCTTATCCTTCTCTAAGTTATCAAGTTTTTTAGTCTCCATTTTTACATTGAATTTAAGAGTGTGGAATGGTGTTATTACTTCACCAAGCCTGCAATTTAATGCCTCACTTGGAAACATAAATGCAGAACTTTCAACTGCATGAAAGCCAGCTGGCTCATAATCGGTAGGAGTTACTGAAAGTATACACAAGTAAATGACATATTGAATCCATCAATGTGACATGCATAATCAGACATTAACTGAGCTTTTAAAAAATCATAAACCAATAGCAGGGAGAGGAAAGCATTGTTAAAAGATTGAATACCTGGTTAGAGATAATAGACACATCAGTCTTTTTATCAAACCTATAATGCCATGACTGTAACACAGAACAATGATTTAACACTTCATGTAGGGATCACGAATTTCTATCTTTCTTCTGTGCGAGTAATATTAAAAATTACATACAGCTGAAATGGCTACATCTATATAATTTAGTATAATTACCATACCCATGTTGAAGGCTATTGTTATGTTACACGTGGTGCAAACAAATGAAGAAATTAACAACTTCCCTCAAACTTTTCTGAACTCAAAATCTAAAATAAAATGTTCAGGAATTAATTCCCATCTCCAAACTTTAAAATGTTTATTATGCTTCACATATGGTAATTATTTGCTTAATGATAATAACATTTCATATTTTTCTGGTCTAGATCACGGTTTTGTTTTTGGTCTAAATAATGACAACATAAGTACCTCAAACAGTATAGTGTTGAATGTTTACTTTTAATATACTGACAGTGCTGAAATATTAAACACAAGCAAACCACATTCCAGTGAATTTTATTGGTATTTCTCCCACTATTAACTCATTGTCCCCTCAATTTCTATGTCCATTTTAAAAACCTGACAACAGAAAACCACTCCACAGATTGTTTCTAGTAGTAATGGTACTAAATTTTACTTGGTAGTGCCTAATTTGAAACTTGGATTGAAAAATGATCAAACAGATATATGTTTGTTTTGATTTTCTTCGTTTCCTCAGGTCAAATGCTAGGACAGCACCTCAGTCAGACTTCCTTCTACATTTCTTCCAAACTTGTTATTTACTTGTGACCATCTTACCCAGTGCCATATTAAAAAGGGAGACGAGGGACAGTCAATCACAACTACACCTGTGCAGTGTTTTATTATACATTGTGTGACATATTTTGGCTTTAGCTTAATTTGCATATCACAAAGGAATGTCACATATAAAAATAATTCAATATTGTCTGAGATACTGATAAAATCGTTAAATAAACAACGAATAAGTAAATTTACAACCATACAGATTGCTGTCTCTGTTACTGAGGTATAATACTTAATAACATATAAGTTAATCTTCAAGAAAATTGAAACAGAACCCTAAGACCTGTCAAACAGCATTGTAGGCAGTTATATGACCACTTGATAGCAAATAAGTTTGCCCTGACTGCCTACTGAAATGAAATTGCATAGTCAAAGTCTTAATATGTTTACATGGACCAACATTTTCCCAACATGAAAATAAATCAGTATACCCTGGTTTACAAAATGCTGTTGTGTATCAGAAATTTGAAGAACATATGGTGAATATCATGGTAATTCTTGCTAAAATGGAAAGTATCTAAGAGCAAAAATACAGATTTGGGATCCAATATCATGAATATAACTGATGAATAACACATGCCTTTATATTGAAATGTATCGACATGTTAAATGTCAATAAAGTATGTTGTATATGCAATTATTCAGTCATTAAAACTCTTTTACTCAAAGACAAATTCTGTTCACAGAGTATGTATGTGGTGATGTTGCTAGGTGAAGAGGGTGGCGGTGGCAATTGGTTTGGCCACCGCAGGTGACACAGTAAAAGAGACAGCAAAAGGAGCAGCAAAATTAATATTTTGAATGAAAGAAAACATATTTTGTGTGTTGTTAAATTTTAAATTACTGAGTCAATGAGTCACTGTGCTTTATTTAAAATTCATAATCTTTGATATTGAGCACATGTTTAACTACTCATATCACACACCAAATAAATCTAGCTATATCATTGCATGTATGCTCTATGTCAATTCACACCCTGAAGGACAAATAAACTGCTTGTACAGAATGCCCAATATGAGAATATGATAAAAGATAATTTACTTTACTACATACACTGCATTGCATTAAGACATTATGTTCCTGCAGCAAAATCTGCATACGAGTATACAACAGCCATTGCTAACAGAACTGAAGGGCCTTAGCCAGTAAAGTAAAGTTTTCTGTTCATCATAAACATATCCCCAAAAGTTCATACCACTATCAAGTTGGTACATTTTAACAGATAAAACATACAGGATGTACCTTTGGAAAAACAAATGCATGGCTGTAACAAATTTTATATCATCCAGCAAGGATCACAATGAAGAAAAATTTAATATATTCTTCATTGTCATTTACCATAGTATTTCATCAACTTCAAAAAAGAAATTATTGTCATGAAAGCAGAATGTTAGAGTAAATGACAACAGTATTTCTCACACTTAAAAATATGTACAGCTAGTAGAAATATAGATGAATATGCAGTTCAAACTTATGACCTTTCATGACATGCCCCTCTTAGTTACTTGACTATATTCAAATATGGCTAATGAATTCGAAGACACGTAAGAATATGCAGTATAAATTAAATAATAAGTCACTTATTAAATTATTTTACCATCCTCATAGTAGAGCAATTTCATTGAGATGCCACACTTTTCAGGCAGGATTGGCAGAGACTGTGTGAGCTGGACTGTGGTACGCAACATTTCCAGGGTGTTCGCACGTATTTTAGTGAGTGAGTTGCCCACTTCTGATACAACTTCCCTTTAAAGAAAAGAATGAACAAATTTCCAAATAAATACAATTCCAATACTCACATTTACAGAGAGGCATAAAAAAAGTAACAAAGCATAGAATATGAGAAAGAAGTGTAGAATGGTATGAAGTAAGTTAATAAAAACTAGTGCTCTCAGGTCGAGCCAGGAATTGTTATTGCTAAAGGCATGCTTGAATCATATTTCCACATGGACATATCTTCAAAAAAACCCATCCTTTCCTGAAAGTGTTTCCAAAAACATAAAATCTTTGTCAAAATTTAAGAAATTGAACGTCAGTTGACGTAAAGACAAAAGCAGATTTTAGGTCTCAGCAAGAACACTTAGGTCATTACCCACTTCTACAAATCTATTTCATTCATGTACTACTTTGTTTTCATACACCAACATCTGCTCTGATGGGCTGTTACTTATCTAGTTATTTTGGTAACCAATGGAACAATTGTGTGGCTTGATCTGGTATTCAGCATTCAACTACGGAATTCCAGTACCTCTTGTTCTGTGAATCATAATGACTCTAGTGTTTTCTCTAAACACACTAATTCAGATGAGAACTGACAAATCATGATTTTTAGCAGTCCTGATGTTGTCATCCAGGTGGCAGAAGACTGAAATCACGCAAGGAATATGAAATTTTTTCGTTGACTTACTTGTACAGTCTAGGACAGATAATATGACAGTTGCTGCATGAGAAAGCAGTGCTAAGTGGAGGGACAAGGAAGATGGGAGTGTGGGTCAGCACCTGTTCAAATGTATAGGAAGTCAATGATAAACACTAGTGACAAAAAAATTGGTTGTTAGAATATTTGATAAGAGATTTCTGTAGCGCTGAGGTGATAGGTGTGTTTGCATGGTAGCCGCTGACCCACATTGTCTCACTATGCAGAAATCCGAACCCATCCTATCCACATTCCTTAAATACCTTCCAAGTTGCAAGTCATCAGTCCTAGACTATAGTTCTACAATTAAAAAATGACAGAATTTTCAGGGATGCGGGGAATTTAGCAAAATAATGGTAACAAATATACGTATTTCCTGCCTCTGTGTTTACTTCCGTATTCCAGCTAAATGTAGACAAGTAATCTTCAAACTTTCATTACTTCCATTCTTTTCAACGCTATCACCAACATAAAATTTACACTTATATGAAATTTGTGGCACATGCTACCGCAAGTTATAGCCAGCTCTTAAAGGTAACTTACTCATTTGTCTTGTTATTCTTTCGTAATATGCTACACCCACTCAAATCTTTGCCTTTGTATGTGAAGTGGAACGTGTAGGTCTCTAGAACATTATCAGGACTTGCTCCATCTGCATGGATTGCCAGGATCAATTGGCGTAACTGCATCAATAAAGACAGATAAAGTTAATTTGTGGTTGGAGTGGTCATCAAATCAAGGGAACACATCCTAATTTAAAATCCTGTACAACTGGACATAAAACAGAAAATTGTGCAATCACATACGTAAAAATGACTAAAGAAAATCAGTAGTTAAAAACTTAACCCCTGCTTAACCATATACTTTCACATGTGACACTCCATAATGTCCATCTCATTTCCTTTGAATTTTTAGTATGATTCACTTTGACTTTAATCTCGACATTACTTTCCAAACAATGGGCTACAGGGCATGATTGATAGATTTATTAAAGTTGGAAATAGTGCAGTTAGGAAATGAATGTGGAAAGAACTAATGTAATGAGAATCTCAGGTCAACCACTCCAATACAAATTACGACTGCTCAAAATACCTGCAGAATGTGGAATATTTCAAAATATTTGGGTATTATGATAACAAGTGATAGAAGACATACACATAAAATCAAATCCAGAATTGCCATGGCAAAAGCAGAGTTCAACAAGAAGAAGAAGAATTGTTACACCAACAAATTGGACTTAAATTTAAGGAAGAAAATAATAAAATGCTATGTTTGGAGCATAGATTCTTATGGTGTTGAAACTTCGACAATTGAGAAAATAGATCATAATCACCCTGAAAGTTTTGAAACATGGTATAGGGTAGGATGGGGAAGATCAATTGGACTGATTGTGTGAAAAATGAAAAAGGATTACACAGGGTCAAGAGAAGGAAATATCCTACATAAAATAAAACTAAGGAAGACTAACTGTCATGGCTACATCTTGCACGGCACCGGTCTTTTAAAACATCATTTTGAAGGAAAGATAGAATCAAAGAGAAGACGAGGAAGAAGATGTGAGCAGCCACTGGATGTCCTTAAGGAAGAAAATACTGGAATATGATGGAGGAAGCACTAGATCGCAATGTGTGGAGAACTCACTTTACATGAAGTGCCGCCATACACAGTGATGATTATGATGGGCTGAATATGACTGAGGAGTGTTTCTTCCAGCTCTGTTAATTTGAATGTATGACACATTACTATGTTAAAATTTAATTTATTGTTCAAATATTAAATTGTGACATTCACGGCTCCTAAAATGCACCTTCTCACTCACAAGTGGCAAATAATAGTTCATTGTCAGTGTCAATATGAATGCATTAAAAATGTAATAAAGAAATTATACTAATAGTTTAGAACTGAAAATGATATGCCATTTACTCATGATTGCTGCAGTACTAAAATAACAGAATATTTCTGGAGAGTAAAAATATTTGTGCAAAGCAAACCGCAAAAATATGAAAAAGTGAATATTATAACGGGGCTACTATTTTATTATTTGTATTTCTGAAGACCCTCAAGCCAACATCAGAAAATAAGGTTATTTCTCTTAAATCAGATTCAGACTGACTTAGAACTGAAAGCCTTGAGAATGATGGTAATTAATCGGATGTGTCAGCTGCAGATTTAGATTCATATAACTCTCCAAAAACCAACCTCTGGCATCCTCCACACAGAGGGTCTACAGTTGGCTAACAGAGACAAAGGTCAACACAAGCTGAGATGTAAGGCATCATACTGAGTTTCGCATTGCAGTGGGGTGGTGATAGCTGTGCCATGAACCATTCCCTCAGGACAACTGGCTGCACCTCATTGTATTTATGCTTTCCAATTTATGGGTGGCAATTGTCATTTCCCCATTACTTGTGGGACCCAAAATGGAGTCTGCTAAAAGTAAAAAATCTATTAAAGGCTGAGACTTTGTTGTTCAGAGATACCAGCTTAATTTGCTCAACAGGGGGCCAGCCAGTCTGGTGAACCACCCCAGGGAGCTGAAATTTCCAGAAAACCTAGTGATGTTGAACATTCAACAACAGAAACTAGCAGGTCTTCTGGCCTGACAGTGCTGGGAGCTATCACAAGCAAACCTGCAGATGAAGACACTGTGCTGCAAACGCTTCCAACCCAAAATCAAGACTATGTGGGGCGATAGAAGGAAACTCAAAAAAGCTTGGACAGATCAGGATGGAACCAGGAGCTTAACACAACCACGGCATGAAATCTCGCCTCAGCCTTCAATTGGTCCCCACAGGCCACATCTAGAAGTCACACTCCCACAGAGCAACCTTCCAAATAGCCAAGGACTCCCTTGAAACCTGGATTATATAAGGAAGTTCTGCTCAACTTTAAGGCTGCCATCCTCTTAGACCATCACGAAAATTAGCTGTCTTTAATAACAGATATAGATTTGTTCTTCGCCAAGTAAGGGAGGTGTTTCACAAGACCCCGGTTGGGCAACGCCCACTTTTCCAATCCCAAAGCAGAACAACGTGTAGGTCAGGCTTCTAGAGGGGAACCACAGGTTCTAGACACTGGGGCAAAGGGGAAGGGAGCTGGTGGCTGTACCTCCTCTGCAGCCTAGAAGAAGTATCCGAGGGATGACCCCATAGAATCTAAGACCTCTGATACATATACTTCACAGGCTTTGGGTAAGGGGACTCTGGTAGAAACCGAACCCACTGCTAAAGAAATAATTAGAGGGGTAAGCCCTACAAATATTTAAATTTAAACAGGTAAATGTTGACCCATAAATGTAAATTTATACAAATTAATCTGCACCGTAGGCAGCCTGCGCCAGCACTTCTTTACTGAAATATGGTTATAGAATTGGTAGATGTAGCAAATAGTCAGGAACCCTGGGTTTAGGGGACTGGATAAGGGGGTTATGCAATAAATGGGGAACACTGTATTCTGCATGACCTGGCATTGCTCCTAGAACCTATATTTCTGAAAGAAATACTGTTCAGGCCTTTCCACTGCTGAAGTCCACTTTGAGGGATGTAACAGCAGTAAGGTTATTATTAATTGGAAGACAGAGCATAAGGGAACCTATTGTCACTACTGCATACCTCCCCCATTTCTTAGAGGAACCACCCCTATCAATAGCATTACAGGACATCATCACCCACTGCTGCAGAAACAACCTGAAGCTCATCATTGATTGTTTTGCTAATGCATACCACATTATGTGGAAGAGCACTGGCATTAATCCAAGAAGACACAATTTGTTGAAATATTTGTTAAGTATTCTTTAATAAAGGTAACTAATGTACCTTTGTTGTTAGCCATAGGTAGGAGGTTACTGACGTGACACTAGAGGCTCATATGACATGGGACAAAGTGTCCACTAAGCACATATCTAATGAGATCTCTTTGTCAGATCACAGATATATTCTATTTCAGGTAAGCGTCCTAGAAATCTCCAGGGTCACATACTGTAATCCTCCGACAACCAATTGGGAATTCTACTAGGACGACTTAAAGGCAAATGTAGGGGTTGTACCCAGAGTTTTGTACTTGGTGCAGAATGTGGAATTGGTTGTTGTCTTGGTGCAACAGGTCATTCTCTTCTCCTGTCAATAAAATTGTCCAGCTCAAGTCTTTACTCCACCAAGGAAGGTTCCTTGGTGGATAAAGAGTTGAACCACATTAAAGTCTCTACAAGAAGGCTTCATAATAAAGCTAAAAAACTGAGGCTCTGAATCCTATAAAATGCCCCTCACCAATTATCACAAGGAAATAAGAAAAGCCAAAGGGTCCTCGTGGATAGAATAATTTCGGGGGATTGAGAATGTACTCTACAGAACCTGCTCAATGAGGATTATGGCCAGTCACTCAGCAAATAAGGCCGGTTCTAACCAACTACATAGTTGTGGACACACAAACGCAGGAATATAAACCTTGAAGGAAATCTATAGAATTCATTTGCTGGGGTCTGATACAGAAGAATTGACCTGGCAAAGGCAGAGGCAGCCAAACCTGGGGGCATATAGCCTACTACCCACAGGGAGGACTGGGAACTTTCCAAAAGGGCCATTGCCCAGTCTAAAATAAGATGGACAATAAATACATTCAAACCATTTAAATCAGCAGGGACTGAAGTAATTGTACATGCATTCATCATCATCATCATCATCATCATTCTTTTTCGTAAGTCCAATCATAGATACACATCATGAGGTTGTGGAAATGGTCACATAGCAAGTAATCCATCATTAAAATTAAAAACAACACAGTTAAATTTAAATATCAAGTAATGTGATCTCCATATTCGTTACATAGAGATGTTTGTTATTCGCATTGTATAATGACATAGTGTGCATGCATTGTGAACATAAATGTAGTATTTTTATCTTTTTAAAAGCATCTCAGCAGAAATCCCTACTTCTTGAACTCATTATGATTCTGATAATATTTTTAATTCAGAATATTTTTAAGGCTGCATGACGAATTGCACCCAGAAATTATACCATGTAATGTAATGTATGTAAGAAAAATATAGCATTCTTAAAGTTTCTTGGGACAATATAAATTTAACTTATCTTATCACAGAACAATCTGAATTCAACATGGACTTCATTTGATTAACTTAATAAGCTACAGAGATAGGCCTGCTTGGCTATAACAGGAGAAATGAAAGACTCCAACAGCAAGAATGGAGGTGATCACAGAACTCTTGCTTCTGCATGTGATAATTAAAGCAGAGACCCAGGTAGGGATCTACAGACTTACATGTAGTCAAATTTGGTGCACTAAAATGTCTTGGGACATGGAGCATGAACACATCTTACTAATGGGTCTGACAAAATGATACTGAGATAGGCACATCATAAGCCATTCAAGGTCCAACTTCCTAAATAGCATGAATGACAGAACGGGTTGAACCCAGATTATTAAGGAGACCTTGTCTGGTAAACAGATGGGTTCAAGACCAAAGCAAACACGGGTGCTAGGTTGTACAAGGAGGGCTCAAAAACTGGGCATAGCTTCTGTCTGTAGGAAAATCTATATTCTCTCTAATAGTCAAGTGGCCATTCAGGCACAAAACAATTCCCAGATAAACTCAAAACTAGTCTTTATAATAATAATAATAATTTGAATGCCATCAGTCCCTGGTGAAAATGGCAGAACCTAAAAGTATTCAACTGTTATGTGTGCAGGACATATGGAAATTGATGGGAATGAAACAGTTGATCAACTAGCTAGACAAGGCTCCTCATGTCTGTTCACTAATTGGACCAGAGTCTGCTCTAGGTTTATCTGCAAGTGCACCAAGGGGGTGATTAGGGGCTGGAGAAATTACAAACATGAGGAGTATTGGCAGTCCATGCATGGACAAAAGCAATCTAAAGGCTGTCTTAATAGACTCCCTGCTAAAAAGGTTGGAGCATTACTCAACCTGAGTAGGAACAAGCTATGAACAATGACAGGACTACTAACAGTACACTGTCATTTGAAAAGACATCTACACAAACTGGGGCTGATAAACAGTCCTGAGTGTGACTGAAGCAAATAGACATCTGAAATGGATCTTTGTGACTGTGAAGTTTAGGCTGCATTAAGGTTCAGGCACTTGGGTCGACATTTTATGAAACCAGGTGACTTAGAGGAAAATTCTGCACTTAGTTCAATGTGCAGGGCTGTTCAATGCATGAATATGAAGGCTGCATAAAGGATAAAGTGTGGTCATTACTGTGCCCACCCTTCTTTTATTCTTTTCTATTTTAAATTAAACATTGAACATTTCCTAAAGTACAACTGACTTGCACAATTATACTCTTGAATTTCTTTAATTTATTCTACACCATAAAAACTGAGTCAGTGGTTCAAAGTTTCAGGAAACATTTAGCTAAGATCTGAAAAACTGGAGTATAAAAAGGGAACACAACTTACATATTTCTTACTGAAAGCATCAAATGCACTTCTAAGCCAGAAAACAACCTGGGCCGCAGCAGGGCATGTTCCATCATCTCGTAATATCTTCAAGCGGATACCTTCCAGCTGACGATCAACATAAGCTTCTTCAGGGAACACAGCACGAAGATATGTTACATTAGAAATTCCAAGGGCTACCAATTTCTTTACAAATGATTCTGACTGTACTGCTGAAACTGTTGGGTTTGTCAACACTGAGTTCCACTGAAAACAGTCAGGGCAGTAGAATATTATTCAGATTTGCCAGTAATACAGCAGCCTAGCTGAAGTTCTGACTCTATGTTTGCATGATCCATTCAGAAACAGAAAGAGAGATGAAGCATGATGCTATTCAACACTTAATTGCTAGTAATAGGATTAGTCACAAAAAACAAAACATTGCTGAAATTTTAAATGACCATTTCCTAACAACAGCTGATAGTATTAACAATAGGTAATTAATGATAACATAGATTATAACTTCCCGACCGTTGATAACGAAAAGTTTGTCTCATCTGTCCCAGACTTCGTCTAACAACTATCTGCATGTCTATAGTAAACCATCTACAACACAAGAAGTAGAAAATAAAATCCATTCACTTAAAACCATGGACTCATGTGGATATGATAAAATTTGCACCCAGATTCTGAAATTACGCTTGCCCTTTATCAGTTCAGAAATGAATTTTGAATGTAATAGAATTCTTTCTAAAGGGCAAATTCCCAGACAGCTTAAAATACTATACAGTAAAACACTTACATAGAAAAGGTTTCCCCCCCCAATGCCACCACATGTCCTCTCAGACTTTGTGGTCCCCCTCCGGGCTGTGGCTGAAGTGTAACCAATTTCTGAGGTTGGGACGCCCAGTAG
>Ga0209628_10001085_pt1 | contig 17223 bp, 12 predicted proteins | sample TergutCu122P4_FD_187285 | JGI IMG/M metagenome (GOLD analysis project Ga0209628, IMG submission 187285) | Cubitermes ugandensis P4 segment gut microbial communities from Kakamega Forest, Kenya - Cu122 P4 (SPAdes) (version 2) | ecosystem: Host-associated > Arthropoda: Insects > Digestive system...
TAGATGTCGATGATTTATTCAAAAGGGTATTAAACAAACCGGAAGCAGAAGACCTTTTATTTCGTTTCGGGGAAAACTTACTGAATGAAACAGGTTAATTAAAAATAATTTGAAGTGTTAAATTACTTATATGCAAACATATACGATGTTAACGATGATTGCTATATCATAATATCAATGGGTTATTTTGAAGTGCGAAACATTAGATATTAAATATCGGATAACCCAACCTCATGTTGATTGCGTTGTAACCTCTAACCCTGTAAACGTTCACAATATGCTTGAAGTTCCAACTCACTAATATATCAGCTGTGAGCGGTTGCTGTGGCATTGTGTAAACAATCGTCAAAACTTGTCTTACCAACAACATTTTCATTTACGTACGTTGTCGCCAAATTCAGAATTTCTGGAGTAATGTCTACCTTTTCTTTTAATATGCTCGGGAAATTCTCAAAAAATGTCCTTACTTTTATTGGCGCTTTTATCAACTCGTTTTCGCGGCATTGCCTACAACTCCGAAATATGCGTATTGTTTAGCTCGAGAAATGACGAGGTTTGTCAGCGAAAAAACGTCGAAAAAATGATGATTGTTAATTAATTAACGAATTTCTTGATTCTTTTTCCCGCTTCCAATAGACAGTTTTGCCCAGCATGGAAACACCCCAATAGCCTCTTACGCGAAGACGACCATCTTTTTCGAAACGCATATAAGTCTTATATTTCCCGCTTCTGCCGGGATAAATGATGCTTCCGTTTTGCCATTCATTTTCTTTGGCATTGAAAGTCATTTCTTTCAAGAACACAAGACCCTCATATTCTTTTCCTTCTTTCTTTTCTACCCAATTCACTTTCCCTTCATAAACGCCATTTCCGGCATTATAAATATAAACTTGAGAAATAGCGCCCGAAAAAGGGTCTTCAGTAAGGTAATAGCCCACAATATCATCCGGATGATTTTGGGCAAAACATACACTTTTGACACTGAGTAAAACGATAAAAAATAACTTTTTCATACTATTTTTTATATAAAAAAACAAATGCAACTCTCCGGCGGTTCATAGAGCGGGCAGAGAGGTTGAAAACAGACAGGGTCTTTCCCGTATCCACCGCAAAGGTAGTTCTTTTTGACGTATTTCAAAAATGAGTCCACTCCGAAAAGTCAAAATACTCTACCACAAAGAATACAAAGGGAATTCACAAAGAACACAAAACCTATAATACAGTTTTTTTCTTTGTGATCTTTGTGCGAACCTTTGTGGTCTATAACACTTTTGGGAGTGGACTCTTATTTAATGCTTGAATAATTCCTCAAAACCTGATTGACAGGCCGCCATTGACATAGGTAAAGCCATATCCGCCTTCTATAAAAAGGCTGAGATAATCTGTCAGGCTATAGCGTGCGCCAACAAAAATGTTAAATGTGGCCTCACCTCCCGGTTCCATTGAGGTAGTATAATCGGAATTATACCAATTTGAAGAGGTTCTCGAAAATCGATTATATCCACCCATAACGCCGGCATAACCATCAAACTTTTCTAATAGGCTGTAATACAGGGTAACACGGATACCTGCCACAAAGTCTTTGGATTCATTTTCAAATAAGGTATCACCATATCCCTTTGCGTATGAATAACCTAATTGGATGCCTGCTCCTAAAGACCCTTTTTCGTTGAACAAAGGAAGCGGTAAGCTACGTTCATATATCAGCGAAAAAGCCGGCCATATAGAAGTATAGCCGAAGTCGCTGTATTGCATACCGGGGAAACCGATTCCGATGCTTGCCGAATTGTATCGTCCTTTGTGCTTAGCATTCGTTTGGGCTCCTGATTTTTCCATTCGAGAAGTATTCGTTTTACCCGAAGCCCCTGATGGTTCATTTCGGGATGCCGCTGCTCTATCGGAAGTAGCCGTCAGTTCGTTAGATTTGACCTTAGCCAAAGAATAACCTTGTGATGCGCTTTGTTGATACCATTTCTTGGCCTCGCGGACGTTTTGTCTGACGCCGATACCCTTGCTATAAATCTCTCCCATGTAAAACTGAGCTTCCGCATTACGTTTGTTAGCAAGCGGCGTCGTCAGCCGGTACAACTCGTCCGGTGTCTGAGGCTCAATTTTGGCCTCATAGAGCAATCGAACTAACTTAAGCCGACACTCTACATCCTGCTCCATACACATCCTATACATCACAGCCGCTCCGCTGTAATTTTCTCTCGACGCCATTTCGTCACCGTTCACTTTTTCATTTTGTGCTAATGCTATCGAACAGATAGCGATACCAATGAATAACAAATTTAACTTTTTCATATTTTTTATAAAATTATTTCTACCAACCTTTTCTCCCTAAAGGGATTATGAAATTTTTGTTTATAATAAAACATCCCCTTGCCTGTCGGTAGACAGAGCTTCAAAGGGGGATTGGAACCTACATATTAATATCCTGTCAATCGCTCTAAGCCGGTTGCTACTTTTTTGAGTGAGGTATCGAAGACGACCCATCCTTTTTCATTTTTTAAGGCATAATAACCGTTTTTCAATCGTCCGGATACCTGACTGTAGATAGCCGGTTCAACCTCATAACCCTCGCTGTCGATGATACCCCAACGGTAGTCCGACTTCCGCTGGACGACCATGTACGAAGCGCCTAACATCAGTTTGCCGACAAAATCATATGACGCTAACCGTTCTTGCTTTTTACGTTCTTTTTCTTCTGCTTCCTGTTTGGTTTTTTGAACTTCCGCTTGTGCTGTCAGAGTAATTATTTCCATTTCGCAAATCCCAATAAGCTCTTTGACAGCGGTCTGTCGTTTCCGGTCGGCGTTCTTAACAGCTATGGATAATGCTTTTTCGTATCCTGCTTTGGCGGTTTGGAAGTCTCGCTTATCGTAAGAGCTTTTAGCGCTTCTCACCATCCGGTCATAATCAGCTATCCAGGCAGGGGGTAAGTCGGGGGCCGTTGATATAGAATCAAGCGTAGCTACAACTTCGGGTTCAATAATTTCAATTGTCGTCTGTTCGCTTTCAATAAGTTCGATATCAGGTTGTTGTTCGTTCAAATCAATATCTATCGTTAATTGGTTTTCTATCTTTGGTTCAACGAATGGAGGGCTATAATCTCTTGCCGTAAAACGCTGTATGATAAGGAAAAACAGAAGCACTCCTATTAAACATCCGGTTATTAACCCCATCTTTTTCATATTTAGACGTTTTGGTAATGTATCCGGTGTTTTTTCTTCCTTACTAATATTGACGGGTACTGTTTCCTCGATAGCTATGACCTCATTTTGATTTTTTGACTCGAAGGCTATTTTTTCATTTTTAAGACGCTGCTCTGTCCAAGCCACAATTTGTTGTGCTACGGGTCTGTCCCAAGGCTCTTTTTGCAGACAGCGGGCGATGATTTCGCGCAATTCGTCCGACCACTGTCCTGGGATATTTGGGATTTCTGCGCCGCTTTTCTGTATCAACCCGCCATGTTCGCCAAAAGGCAACTCGCCGGTTAGCAGTTCGAAGATTGTTGTTCCTATCGCCCATACATCGCTGGCTTTAATGGGCATATTGTCTTTGCTAAACCTTTCGGGGGGCATATAGGCCATAGTGCCGCTCGACGCTACGGTTTTCATACTTCTGCGTAGCGTACTGCGCACTTTTGCACTGATGCCGAAGTCGGTAATCTGGTAGTTGCCAAGCGGGTCTCTCAGCAGGTTGTCAGGTTTGATATCCTGATGAATGATAGGCGGTTCCTGCTGATGGAGATAAGATAGTCCCGCCGCCATGTCATGCAGGATGCGCCAGGCTTCCTCTTCGCTCGTCTGCCCGACAAGTTTGGCCGCTGAACCATACTCGCAGTAAGGCATCAGTAGATAGGGTGAGCGATTGCATACGTCAAAATGGGAAGGGCGCAAGAGGTGGGTATGATTGAGGTCGAACACTAACTCAAACTCATTACTGAAAATCTGTACGCCATCGTCGTCTAATCCCTTATCGGGCGCATAGACTTTCAAGGCCATCTTTTTGTTCCCGACTTTGATGTCTTCAACCAACCAGACCTCCGAAAAACCTCCGCATCCTAATAGTTTTCTCAGCCGATAGCGGTTGTCAAATAACAGGTTCTCTTGCAAATACATAGTTTGTGTTTTTAAAACTCAGTGAAACTCTGTGTTCTCTGTGCCTCTGTGTTGAAAAAGTCCAAAATGTGTGGAATTTCAAAATGAGGAAACCACCGTCCATCACTGCCGACATAATGCCCCAAGGCAAAAGCGATTATTATCAACAGAATAACGACGGCAATGACAAGCGCTGCCGGTATACGTTTCCGGCTTTCTGTTGTAACAGCAGGCATTTGCGGTACATCCGGCGCTTTTTGAACGTTTATAGCGCCTGAGATGACGCGACAAAGCGCTATCGTCACGTTATCATCCCATCCGGCTTTTTCGGTTGCTGTCCATAGCGCATTGCGACAGTTCTCTAATGTTCCTGCATTATCGGCAAGGATAGCTTCAATTTCGCGGTCATGCAAAACGCCATGCAGTCCGTCGCTGCACAACAGGATGACATCGCTATTACAGAGTGGAAAGCTACTTACATCGGGACGGGCTAACTGGCGGGGGTCGCCTAAGCTGCGGGTGATGATGTTACCGTCGGGATGGTCGAAGGCTAACGCTTCTGATAACTTCCCACTATCGACTAACTCCTGCACATACGAATGGTCACGTGACAGTCGTTCCAACCCGAAGGCAGGATTATACCGGTAGGCACGGCTGTCACCGCACCAACCGATATAAATATTTTCTCCGATTAGCCATGCCAATACGATGGTGCTACCCATCCCTGCCAACTCGCTGTTTTGCTGTCCGGCTTCTTTTATCTTTGCGTCGGCGGTTATGATAGCTTCGCGGATAAACTGTTCAATAGCTTTGTGTGAGCTAAGTACCTGCGACGTCAGCCGGTCGGCTGAGAACCATTCTCTGATAGTTTTAACTGCCAGGTCGGAAGCTACCTCGCCGGCGTTCATCCCGCCCATTCCATCACAAACAACCATCAACGAGCCTTTCTCGCTTAGCGTCCCTTCCTTGTCGGTGAGGAAACCCCATAACTCGCCGCCGAGGTCGTCGGTGAGTTGAAAATTGTCTTCGTTGTTAGGACGTCCTGCTGCCTCACAACGGGCTGCCATCGTAAATTTTATTTCGGACATAGATGATAATTATGAATTGTGAGTAATTAAAAAAAACATCCCCCTGACCCCCTTCAAAGGGAGAAAGCTGTAACATCCCCCTGACCCCCTTCAAAGGGGAATTTTTTAAAGTACTGCCGAGATGGGTACGATACGGCCTTTGGCAAAGGTGCTGCCTGACATAACGCCAACTATCTGATATTCGCCTTCATTCTTTACCACGACAGGGCCGCCGGCATTGCCGCGCTCCGTATTGTCGTTTGAAACCATGATGGTACCGTTGATATCCAACCCTTGCTTGGCAACGTTACATGTCGAGTAGATAGGCGTTATCTGCAGGCTCTCGGCGCCTCTGCCATACGGGAAGCCTAATACTTCAAGTTCAGCCCCTATCTGAAGGTTAGTTGATAGCGGTTTGTTAAACGGGAAACCCTGTGTCTCGTGCGAGGGATAAACAGCCCAGTCGGTATCGTCTACATTGGCTTTTCTTACGACGACCCTGGTATGCCCCTTGCGAATGCTCTCAACCTTGTCGGTTGTGCGATTGATCTTGGCATGTTCGCTGCTAAACGAAAACCGCTTGCCGGAACTCGAAATAGCCGTAAAAAAGCATACAACAGAGCCTCCATTATTGGCGACGATATTGTAATCAATCAAGTCGTGTGGCGACTTTATCACCTCGTAGTAATACCACGGTTCTAATACATGACGTGCAGTAACAAACTGACCGTTACTCATCATAAAACCGGTGCCAATGACCTGCGGTACACGTTCATCTATCACTTTTTTAGCTCCATTGCGGTAGGTTAATACGGTCTTTTCTAATGTGATAGCAAAGACGTAAGGGCTGTACATGTTGATATCGCCGGCTGAGGTGATACCTCTTCCGCTCACATTTTCTTCTGCCGATGCTGTGGCAACGGTTGTCCTGTTTCTACCGGCCGGCGAGGCGTTGTCCCTGTCGGATGCTGATACCATAGAGTTAACCTCATTTAGCCTCTTTTGCATGTCGCTCATCTCTCTTCTGTAGGCATTCGACTGTTCATTGTTTTTGACCAACTGATTGGCTAAGGCTTCTGCTTCTGTTCGATAGGTCTCCATTTCGGCTTTGTTTTGATCGACAGCGCCCGATAAGGCTTCGGCCTTTTTGCTGTTCTCATCTAAAGCGGTCGCTAACTCAATGTTCTTAGCTAACAGTTTCTCCTGTTTTTGCCAGGAATAATAGCTCCATCCAACAAATGCTAACAGTAACAAGCATAAGGCTGCTCCCATCATACGTATCGCTTGTTTATAAGGCCGTAACGCCTGCTGGCGGAAAAGACTCAGACGACGTGACAGTCCGATAGTGCCTACCGTCGAGCGGTTACCGCCTGGGATGATAAACCCAAGTTTAGGTCCGCCTACCGACAGTTGAATCTCATCGCCGTTCTGCAGATACCATTCTTTTTTTACCGTCACCCCATTGAGAAAAGTGGGGTTGGTGTCCGAGAGCTGAACCAATTTCCATTTGTCGCCTTCCCGGATGATAGCCGCATGACGACGGCTTACCGTTGTGAACGATTCGTCGAAACGAACCTGACACTTCGCATCGCGACCGAGTTCGATACGGTCGACAATAATCTCCTGTGATTCGCCGGCTTTATGAAACCGTGAATTGATTTTGTGTTCGAGAATAAAATACTGCTTTCCCGAACCCCTGAACAGTGAGCCTAATCCTGACCCAACTGATCCTGAAAATGAATTTTTGTAAGGTTGTGTTACACGTGCCATAATTTTAACTTTTATTTATTTGATTATTCTGATTTACTTGATTATTTTTTTTTGATAATTAAAGTCTTCTTACTCAACTCTTAATTCTTAATTGCTTCCACTTCGTGAAAGCGAACTTCGTTTCTTAATTGCTTCCACTTCGTGAAAGCGAACTTCGTTTCTTAATTCTTAACTCTTAATTCTTAATTGCTTCCACTTCGTGAAAGCGAACTTCGTTTCTTAATTCTTAATTCTCAACTCTTAATTGCTTCCACTTCGTGAAAGCGAACTTCGTTTCTTAATTCTCAACTCTTAATTCTTAATTCTTAATTCTTAATTCTTAACTCTTAATTGCTTCCACTTCGTGAAAGCGAACTTCGTTTCTTAATTCTTAATTCTCAACTCTTAATTCTTAATTCTTAATTCTTAATTCTTAACTCTTAATTGCTTCCACTTCGTGAAAGCGAACTTCGTTTCTTAATTCTTAATTCTTAATTCTTAACTCTTAATTGCTTCCACTTCGTGAAAGCGAACTTCGTTTCTTAATTCTTAATTCTCAACTCTTAATTCTTAATTCTTAATTCTTAATTCTCAATTCCCTTCTACCCGCAGTTTTACGTCGCCTATTGAGATGATGTCACCCGGACGAAAAGGAATGCCTTCGGGGGGCGCTTCGGTTGAGTTGACAAAGGTGCCGTTAAGCGACTGTTTCCATCCGCCGATTGCGCTTTTGTCCCATTGTCCGTCGCGGATAAACCATTGATTATCGGTTCCCCGCTCTATCGTACAATGTTTTCGTGAGATAAAACTGCTGAGGTTCTCGGTTATTGTTAGGATATTATCCGCTAAAGGGCTGTTACAGCCTACGGTTATCACCCTGCTTTTCCCGCGTAACAACTCATTCAGTTTATACGTCTTGTCATATTCTTCGCCTTGCATGATACGTAGCAAAAGTCCGTCTATAGCGCTATATTGAAAGCTATTATCCGTGTTTTCTCGGGCAAGGCAGGCGCTTGGAGGCATAAACGACAGAACCATTTCCACCGTTTGCAGTCGTTCTTTGAAATCGCTTTTCAGACAGCCGGTTATCACCCGGTCGAATTTTCGTCCAACCGGATGATCGGTTAAACTTTGTCGGTCCCAATTTTCCTCCCTGACATTTCGGATGTATAATACCATGTCATTCTGGTCGTTCAGTTTACCGAATGGATAATAGCCGATTATCAACTGATACATCATCACGCCAAAGGCAAAAATGTCGGTAGTAGGCAGCACAGTCACCTCTCTGTTTTTTGGTTTGGCCTGCTCCGGCGACATATACGCGACTGTTCCTGCAATTTCTGTAGGGCGTCCAAACAAGTCGGTCACGGTAATTCTTTTTTTTCGGTCACCGGAGATGCCGAAGTCGGTCAGCGCCGCCGTTCCATCCGCTTTTATCAGCACATTTTCAGGTTTTAAGTCACGATGTACCTTGCCGTGACAATGTAAATCTTTCAAACCGAAAAGTATTTCCTTTCCTGTCTTTACTAAATCGACGTTCCTTTGCTTTTGTACAGACTGCCATAAGTCACCGTTAGGAAAATATTCCATGACGATATACGGATTGCCCTTTATAAAGCCACAGTCGAAAGAACGCGCCAAATAATTACTGCGAATCAGTCCTGTCTCATATTCCATCCGGAAGCGCTCCGTCATGGTTTGTCGCTGCTGCTGAGGTAGTTCCCAATATTTGAATAGCTTCAATGCAAAACGTTGGCCGGTCGCTCGGTCGTTCACTTTGAACACTTTACCGAATGCTCCTTCGCCTAACAAGTTTTCAACCCTATACCTTTCGCTGATATAGTCGCCGCCCTTGATATCGCATCTTTCTGCTATTTCGCTCATAACCTACCCCCTCGGTATCTCCATGAAAATAAGTTTTGTCTCTCCTATACGAATGACATCTAAATTTTTCAATTCGCCTTCGTCGGTCAATACCTCGTTGATAAATGTGCCGTTGCTCGACTGTTCGTCCTTGAATTTGAACTTACAGTCGACCGGTCGGAAAAGTACTGACAGATGTCTCTCTGAAATATTCGGATCGCCCTGTATACTTATCTGCAAAGCGCTATCCCTTCCAATCATGTTTTTCCCCTCATATATCGGGAAAAATTCTCCATTCGGAGCGTGGCTGTAGGTGACCAAAAACGCCACTAATTTTCTCCTGTCCTTAGAGCCGTTTTCTTTATCAGCAGGCGTCCCTTGAATGATCGTTCCACCTGCAGGCGTTTTATTGGCCTTCACTTCTATGACATTTCCGGTAAACGAATGTCCGCATACTGGGCATTCGGTATCTGACGGTCGTACCGGATATCCACACTCGCTACATCCTATCGCTGTAGCCTTAGAATTATACTCCTCCGGTACGTAAACGGTGCGGGCGCTTTCTTCTTCGCCTTTGCAACGGCTCAACGGCGCGTTACATTTCTCACACTTGACGTTCTCACCGGGATTATCCCATCCGCAATTATTACATCTCATTGTCGTTCTTTTTTAACACATTTATTGTTTGGTTGCAACCTCAGAAACATTAACCTGCGAACCGCCGGTTACCGTATGCATCGTAGAAAAAGTCAGGACGTTGTTGAGCAAAGTCCCCGAACCGCTGATACCGACATCTAATATCGTCTGTTGCGGAATATTCATGGCATTACCTGTGACCGTCGCCCTCACCGATTCATTCGAATCATCGATATTAATTAAAATAATATCGTTTTTGTTGGTTTGAGATGGCTCAATCCTGAGCGTGTAAGTGCCGGTCACCTTCTGACCCATGTATACATACTCGTAATTGGTACGATACGAACCGAGAAACGGCTTGCGAGCATCAACTTCCTCTTTTGAACAAGCGGAAAACATAACAACTGCTGCTAACGAAAAGATTAGCGCAAAAACTGATTTTAATAATTTTGGTTCCATTTTGTAAAAATTTTAAATGATTAAAGAATTTATTTGTAAAACGCCGCAAAAGTATATACGATTTTTTTCGTGATAATCAAAAAAATAGCCTGTTCCACCAAATAGCGTCCGCTGTCCACCAAATGCTATTTTTCACCTGCATGTTGAAAAGGCGTTTTTTTATTTTTCAACAAAAATCACTACCTTTGCACTCCATTTGGCCAAAATATGCATAGAATTATCATCATCGAAGACGAGTTTTCTCCCCGCCAGTTGTTGCGGGAGAAGTTAGAGCAACACTTCTCTGATATAGAGATTGTTGCTGAGTGCAAGAATGCGGAGGAGGCGCTGATTGAGGTACTACGACTACGTCCCGACCTGCTTTTCTTAGACATCCAGATGCCGGGCAAAAACGGGCTTTGGTTAACCGACGAACTGTTACAAATGAAAGCGGACACGTTTACTCCGCCCGATATCATTTTTACGACCGGCTACACCTATCCGGAATATCTGTTAAGAGCGATTGAACTGGCTGCTATTGATTATATTGTGAAGCCTGTCAGCCTGTCACGCTTAGAGAAAGCCATGACCCGTTTCTACGAAAGAGCCGGAACAACCACCGGCCTGCAAAACCTGATGGACGCCGTTCATAACGAAAAGCTGTTGAAATTTAAGAGTTATAACGGATTGTTTTTGCTCCGTCCCGACGACATCGTTTATTTCGAAGCCGACCGCGATTATGCCGTTGTTTTCTTTTCTAACGGCGCAAAAGAGGATGTTTTTGAGCGGTTAGGCGAAATAGAAAAACGCCTCCCGCCGGATATTTTTTTCCGTACAGGTAAAAGTATTATTGTCAACCGTAAATATATACGCAAGATAACCGACACAAAAGTGCAGTTAGTCACCCCCTCGGCAACCTTCCCCGTAGAGATTTCCCGCAACGCCATCCGGCAGTTGAAAGAGAAACTCGGTTGACACGTCCCGATGTCTCGTTTGGAGTCACCAAAGCGTAACTCTGTGTGGCTTCAGTTCTCTGTGCCTCTGTGTTGAGAAAAAACCGGACTGTCTCTCAGAAATAAATTCACATAAATTTTGCTAACCCCCCTGTGGATGTTTCTTTGTACAGGCTGGGAAGGTCGTGTCCGGTTTGTTTCATGGTTTGCACAACCTTATCAAAGCTGACTAAATGCTGCCCGTCGGAAACCATAGCAAACGAACAGGCGTCTAACGCCCTAACGGCTGCAAAAGCATTACGCTCTATACAAGGCACTTGCACTAATCCACCCACAGGGTCGCAGGTCAGACCTAAATGATGTTCTAACCCCATCTCAGCAGCATATTCGACTTGTGCGACCGACCCGCCAAACAGTTGGGTGGCCGCCGCTGCTGCCATCGAACAGGCGACGCCTATCTCTCCCTGACAACCCACTGAAGCGCCCGAAACGGATGCGTTGGTCTTTACAACGTTACCAACTAACCCCGCTGTTCCTAACGCCTTTATTATCTTCGAATCGCTAAACTCGTGCTTCGTGCGCAAATGATATAATACCGCCGGAAGGACACCGGATGAGCCACATGTAGGCGCTGTTACAATAACATTTCCGCTGGCGTTCTCCTCCGAAGTGGCTAAGGCGTAGGCAAAAATAAATGCGCGACTGCGTAACGAGCCGCCGTAGCTTTTCGCCTTTGTATAATAAGAAGACGCCTTCCGTTGTAGAGAGAGACCGCCCGGAATGACGCCTTCTTCTTCGATACCTCTTTCGATGCCGGCTTTCATCGTAGTCCATACCGTACTTAAAAAATCCCAGATGTATTTTCCTTCTATGTCTTCGACATACTCCCAAAAGGCTTTGCCTGTCTTTTGACACCAGCCAAGAATATCGGTCATCGTGCTCATCTCATAGATATGCTCCTGAGTGACAGACGTATGCTCATCGGCCAAATCACCGCCTCCGATACTGTATATCGTCTGGTTATCAATCGCTATTCCGGAACGAATCGCTTCAAAATTCATCCCATTTGGATGAAAAGGAAGGAAAATTTCCGGATGCCATACCACCTCAGTGGGGCTAGGTAAAAACGCCTGAACTATAGCGGCGTCCGTAAAGTGCCCTTTTCCTGTCGCCGCAAGACTTCCGTAGAGCGTTACCCGAAAAGAATCAGCATCAGGGTTCTTACTTAAAAATTGTTCGGCAGCCTTCTTAGGCCCCATCGTATGGCTGCTGGAAGGGCCATTACCGATTTTAAATAGTTTTCTTAGACTTTCCATATCGTTTTTGCCTTATAAAAAAGCGTAAAAGTAAGAAAAAAAAATGATAATTCAGTAAAACGCCTTCGATCCAAAGGCGAAGAGGTGGACAAAAATAAACCGAATAGTGTAAAATCTTCCCTGTTTCCGCCATCTTATCAGGTGAACGGCATCTTATTTAACCACAAGAACACAAATCCTTTTCAATAATATCGCACGGTAACGGCAGGGATGCCGTTGTTACATGGCGTTTTCACTTTGTGTATAATAAATGGCATTTCGTGGATGTGAGTAATCATTTGAAGGATTACCCCTTTTTTTTTGTTTCTATGAAATTTTTCGTATATACTTTTGCGGCGTTATTTAACAAAAAGATATGAGAAAGATAGTTTCTATTTTAATGCTGATTTTGACGGCAACCGGATGTACGACCGGTACATCTCAAAAAGTTATACGCGAGGTAAAGGCTAACTACCTTATCGCACAATTGAACAAGGGAAAGCATATTTACCTTGACAGTTGTATCGTTTGGGGAGATTTTGACTTCACAGTTCTCCGAAACCGCAATCGGATAGCCGGCAACCTGACACAGGTGTTTGTAAACCAATCGATTACTTTCAATCGTTGCATTTTTATGGGTAATGTCAAGGCGTTTGACACAACGAAGGGCATTAGCGCGGAGTTTGCTCATAACCTCTGTTTCACGCATTGCGACTTTCGCGGCGAAGTTGATTTCACCGAAAGCATAGTGAATGGTCATGCGTTTTTTACCGGTTCAACCTTCTGTAGGATTACTAAGTTGCAAGGCGCACATTTTAGACATAAGAAAATTTACTTTAATGAAACGCGGTTCGAGGACGAAGCCTTGTTCCAAAATGCTGTGTTTGCAGGGGATGTCAATTTTCTTCACACCGTTTTTTCTTCTTCGGCGATGTTTCAAAAAGTCGTTTCAGGGGGGCTTCTGTTCTTCGGCGATGTGCAGTTCAATGGCTATGCCGATTTTAGCTATGCGCGCGCAGTCGAATCCATTTTCAAGGAAGCCCGTTTCAACGATAGGTACGACTTCAGCAATTCAGAATTAAAAACTGAAAAATAATGTTTTACAATTATCAATTATATTATTATGAAAACTTTTATTAAAGAAAAATCGTTTCGTCAGCAGAACACATTCTTTTGTATGCTGATAGCAGTATGTTTGCTGGCTTCGTGTGCCAAGGACTCGGACGAAGCATTAGAGAAAAACGACGAAGGAGAAAACGGCACATTTCAGCATTCGCTGGGTTGGGACATGTCAAAGGAAGACAAGACGAAATATCCGCGCGACATCTCTTTCGGGTTCACCAGTTCGGGCAGCACATCAAGTCTTCCTTCCAAAGTTGACTTGACCGATAAATTGCCGCCTGTTGGTAATCAGGGTAATTATGGCACTTGTGTCACTTGGTCGGTAGGCTACGGGATGCGGTCGTATCTCAATGCAGCAAGTCGTGGTCTCACCACACAACAATTGGCCGACAAGCGAAATCAGTTCAGCCCAGCCGACCTGTGGATGTCGATGAAGGAAAAGAGCGCTAACTGTGGTGGTTCGTATTTTGAGCCGGCTTTTGATGTGCTGGTCAACCGCGGCATCGCTACCATGCAAACTGCCCCCTATAGCAGTCTGCAATGTGGCGGTTCACCGTCACAATCCTGGACAAGCGAAGCGTCAAGTTATAAAATCCTTAACTACCGGATGATAGCCGATGCAGATATGACAGTTGCCAACCTGAAATCACTTCTCTCGCAGGGACGGCTTATCTCGTTTGGTGCAAAATTAGGAGACAACTTCATGTCGTGGAACGGCAACGGCGTCCTTAGCAGCGAGACCTATAACCAGCCCAATTCGCAACATGCAAGCCATGCCATTGTCGTTGCCGGTTACGATGACAGCAAAGGCAGCCGCGGCGCTTTCCTTGTTTATAACTCTTGGGGTGAAAACTGGGGAGACCGTGGGCGTATATGGGTAGATTACAATTTTTTCCTTCAGAATTTTGTGTTTATAGCCTTTGTCGCTACACAGGACAACAATGTGAACCCTAACGACAAAAAAGAAATTGACCCGGGTAACCAGACCACCGGCGCCGACCTTGCAGCCTATAATGCTTATGACAACGCCGATAACTCCAAGCCAGGCTACAACCGGATGGTGGGATTCAATATTTACAACATGGGGAAAACAACAGTAGCCTCATCGTCCCGCTGGAGCGTCATTTATTTGTACTATAATGCCTATAACGCCAACGATTACGGAATACTTTCGCATCTTTACTTCACTAACGAAGTGACCCGTGGCCAGATTGTGCAAATGAAAGAATCCTACGTGGCGTATGCAATCAATAAGGACATCCCGGCAGGAAAAAATATCTCCGCCGTCGTTTTCGACCAACCCACGTATGATTATGTGTATATGTGGTATAACCTGCCTCGGATTACAGGTTTTTACTATTTTGTCGTGATGGCCGACCCCTTCGACTGCGTCAAAGAAAGCAATAAACAGAACAATTTTTATTTTATCACAAAAGCCAACGGGATGCCGCAATACTTCCAAAATGGAACACCTTTCGGAACGTATGCCGGCGAAGAACATGCCTTCGGTATACGTCGTTCAGAAAGTGAGATGCCTGTCCATTCGCCCGTCACACCGGACAACCCAAACGCCTATACACCCGATGAAATAGGCAATATGATTTTACGACACAAACAGTCAGGCGAACTAGACAAGAAAATACATGAATTCGACACCCAAAAGAGCATCTCAGCTATTGCCGGTGGCCAAGCTAACTAACGACCCCTATTCATCATGTAACTCCGGCATCCCCTGCCGGAGAAATTCTTATAAACTCTATCAGTTACTCCGTCCATAGACCGACAACTGTGTGTATCGACAAAAAAACGTATCTTTGTAGCTCCAATGTGCAAAAAATTATGAAACGAAATTTTTATATTATTCTCGTATGCCTGCTGCCGACGTTGTTCACCAAATCTGGAATAGCGCAGGAAAACATTATTAAATCGGAATATAGTAGCCGGCGATATTCGGTGAGCGACGGCTTACCGGAAAACTACTGCTGGGATGTCTTTCAAGACCGCAAAGGGTTTATCTGGACAGCTACCTACAACGGCTTTGCACGTTATGACGGACAGCAATTCAAGTTGTATTGGAATGAAAAACAAACGAATGTGCAAAATGTGACCGAAAACAAAGAAGGGAATATTACCGCATTGTCCTATACCTATTATGCCGTATTAGACCCCGTCGCCGACACATTAATACTGATATTTCATCCCGAATGGAGGCTTATCCCGTATATTTCCCAAAACATGCCGACTGGTTATTTCTTTTATGAATCGACAAATTCAGACAATGTAGGGCTTTTTCAACTCTCAGATACTGGATTGGTGAAAATATGGGAGCATGAATGTTTGCAAAAAATAACAACTATGAGCAAACCGTTTTGGGATAAGGAAAATCAAACGTTTTATATTCCTGGAAAATATCAGGTTTACATCGTTAATGAAGCAACTAAGCTCATTCAAGACAGTATAGCACATCAATCTATTCTGACGATTTTTCCTTACAAGAAATCAATAGGCGCGCTCGGACGTGACGGAATCTATCGGTTTGAAAACCGAACGTTTAAACGCATTTACGAAACAACACTTGTCCCGAACCCCTCCGGATTGCAAGCCATTACCGACCGTGAAAACCGTTTACTTATACGCGATGTCGTCCATCTGTACCGTTTTGATGAGCGCAAACTCGAACTTGTTTGTGGTAATGCTGCATTTTTTAACATCCTGTTAGATACGGAAAATAATCTTTGGACTGCTACCTACGAAGGGTTGTTCAATCTTTTCAATCTGCAATTTCGAAATTTTACCTTTAAAGAGAATAATAATTTTGCGCGTACACTAATTGCCAGCAATGATAATGTCTGGGTTGGCACGTATGAAGGACATCTTTACCATTTTCGGCATGATAACATACAGGAAGTGAAAACGCCCCGAACAACCGACAGTTACTTTCAGGGTGTTGCGGCTAAAGTCGGAGACCGTTTATTTTTTCCGGGAGGTTATATCTACGGCGATGTATTACATTTCGACGGTCAGAAAGGCGCTTGGATGAATCTGCCCCATCTTGCATATTCATTTGTATTACCTCTGTCTGACAATACCGCTCTGTTAGGCAGTTATCAGGGCGTCGTCTTCTATGATTATGCAACGAGTAAAATCATTAAACAGATTCCTCATAACGAATTGTTTCTTCAACCGGCTTGCGCTACGAGAGACCAAAAAAGGAGGATTCTGATTGGTGGCTCGGCGGGCATAACGGTTATCGATAAAGATACCGTTTTTTTAATGGACAAACTTGGCGACTTGCTGGCTTGCAGAACGTTGATAACCGACCATACAGGAAAAGTCTGGGCTGCCTCTTCAAATAATAAACTCTTTTCGGTGGACGGCGATAGTGTCAAGTACGAATATACTTTCGACGACCCTATTCGCGGCATACATGTCACCAGTGATAACCTTTTGATAATATTAACACTCAAAGGCATTCATATCAAAAAGTCGGGACAGACGGAATTTATATACTATGACAGAAATAATGGTTTTACAGGCGAAAAGATTCAGATTAACCAAGTTTCAGAAGACGCAGAAGGGAATGTCTGGTTTCTATCCGATAAAATGGTCATTCGTTTCAATCCCAATGAGTTATTACAAAAAAAACCCGCTCCCAGACTGCATGTCCAGCGAAGTCGTACATCTTCCGACAATATCAACTGGAAAGAAACAGAACAAGGCAAAAGCGCCTTTGATTATCGCGAAAATAACATCCGGTTTCAATACATCGGTCTTAATTATTCGGCTGTTGAAAATGTCCGTTATCACTATCGCCTGCTTGGTTTTCAGAACGACTGGAGCGAGCCGGTTAAACTGCGTGAGGTCACCTTCAACAACTTGCTGCCGGGTAATTACGTTTTTGAACTGTTGGCTGATGCAGGGACAGACGAATCAAGGTGTGAAACCCAATCTTTTGCTTTCTCTATTTCGCCTGCCTTCTGGCAAACGACCTGGTTTT
>Ga0209628_10001086_pt1 | contig 17191 bp, 17 predicted proteins | sample TergutCu122P4_FD_187285 | JGI IMG/M metagenome (GOLD analysis project Ga0209628, IMG submission 187285) | Cubitermes ugandensis P4 segment gut microbial communities from Kakamega Forest, Kenya - Cu122 P4 (SPAdes) (version 2) | ecosystem: Host-associated > Arthropoda: Insects > Digestive system...
CCATTTTTGCCAAGTAAGCCGTAAATGTGCCCGCGGGACAATTCCAATGTAAGATTTTCGAAAAGCAAACGCTTTTTGGAATACCCGAAATTGATGTTTTGTAATTGGATCATAATTTATAGTGATTAGTGATTAATGGTTCAAAAGTTCAAAAGTTCAAAAGTTTATGAGTTTATGAGTTTATGAGTTTATGAGTTTAAGGTTTTTATTTTCTTTTATTTTTAATTCGTAATTCGTAATTCGTAATACATAATTGATTTGTAGTGTTACTTTGTAATAGTATAATAGTGTAATATGACACCACAAAAAAACTATTTTTTTTATTGCTTCGGACAATTTTATTTAAAAAAAAGCGACTATTTTTTTAATTCGCTGATTTACAGAAGAATATTTTTTATTTTATAATTGTATTTTTATAAAATCGTTTGCAGAAAGAGGGAATAAAAATAAAATTTTGGTATTTTCTTTTGAAAAGCCGCTTTGGTTAACCCATCTTTTACTCCATTACCTCTACATTTGCTCCATCTCTAAGTTTCGTAAGTGAAGTTACGGCAACCTTATCCCCGCTTTTAAGACCCGATAGTATCTCATAATTGGCATCCAATCTTCTGCCAAGGGTAACTTTTGTGTAGGAAACCGTATGGTCATCGTTCAAAACATATACATACCGGTCGCCGCTGCCCGATTGTTTTACTATAGAATTGTCGGGCACTACTACGTTATTGAGGTTTCCTAAATTGAAAGTGGCACGGGCGTACATACCCGGACGTACTTTTACATTGGTATTGGGAATGGATATCTCTACGGAAAAAGTATGTGTACGCGCATCCAAAGTGGGGTATATTAAACTTACACGTCCGTTGAGTTCCTCATCTCCTAATATATCTACTTTAATTTTGGCAAGCATCCCCACTTTAATTTTATTATATTGACTTTCAGAAACATTAATCAACAATTTTACCGGTCGAATTTGCTGGATTTGTAAAACGGGGCTGAGCGGGTTGCCGGCATAAATATCGCCGCTGTCGTAATTACGCAGCGCCACCACACCGTTGATTGGGCTGGTTAACTGGGTGTTTTCAGATAGGTTGTTGTACGCATTTTGCGTTACATCCAATTGGGTTTTCATAGCATCCCAATCCGATTTGGAGACACCGCCCACTTTGTACAGTTCATCTAAACGGTTAAAGTTTGCTCTCAAATTATCCAACTGGGTTTTGGTTTGTCTCAGTTGGGTGGCATCCATCTGCACCAACTTTTGTCCAACAGTAACAAAATCACCAACTTCCACAAAAATTTCATCAATTCTTCCCGGAATTGTGGGTGCAATATTGTTGATGGCTTCGGCACGCACTACCGCGGTATATTCAAAAATTTGAGGCACCGATTCGGCAAATACCTCTGCCACTTTAATCGGAATCGTGTCATTTTTAACAGTTTGTTGAGAAGTGTCGGCATTTTCTGCTTTCTTTTGATTACATGCAGCGCTCATCACTGCCAAGAGGATAGGGATAAATACCCAAAGTGTTGTTTTTTTCATTATGATTAAAGTTTAATAGTTTGAAAGTTTAATAGTTTAAGAGTTTGATTTTTATTCTCCAATGATTTTTATCAGGGCTCGTTTGTTTCGTTTGCCGTCAAATTCAAAGTAAAACATCTGTTCCCATGGGCCAAAATCAAGTTTTCCGTTAGTGATTGCACACACTACTTCACGTCCCATAATTGTACGTTTCAGGTGAGCATCTGCATTATCCTCAAATCCGTTATGCCGGTACTGGCTGTACGGTTTTTCGGGCGCCAATTTTTCTAACCAAATTTCGTAATCGTGGTGCAACCCCGATTCATCATCATTAATAAAAACACTGGCAGTAATGTGCATGGCATTTACCAAAACCAATCCTTCCTGAATGCCGCTTTCGGTAATGGCATGCTGCACCTCTTGCGTAATGTTTTTCAATCCCCTGCGGGTAGGGAGGTTGAAGTGGAGTTCTTGGCGGAAAGATTTCATAATTTTAAGTTTAAGAATTTAAGAGTTTAAGAGTTTGAAAGTTAGATTCGTGATTCTTAATTTTTTCCCAACACATATTCCAATTCTGCCTGTGCCACTAAATAATCATAAATAGATTGGTAATAATATAGTTGAGAATTTAGTAGTGCTAATTCGGCATCGTTAAGATCGAGCCATGTTGCCATTCCCACTTCATACTGCTTTTGCACAATGCTGTAGGCGCGGGCTGCCATTTTAATACTCTCTCTGCCGGATTCAAAATCGGCGATGGCTTTATCAATATTACTTAAATTTGAAGAAACCGAGAGCCACAGCGAGCGTTCCAAATTCATACGGTTATCATTCATATTCAAAATATTGTTTTTGATTTGTTTCATTTTATAGGAAGTTGCCGCCCACGAAACTATGGGGATTTGCAAGGAAATACCAATTCCGGAGGTAGGAAACCATTTAAAATCTTTTACCGGAATATCATCTCCCATAGTCATATATTGAAAATTTCCCGATAGGGCTAACATGGGGCATGCGCCGGAAAGTACAATCTTTTGAGAACGTTCCAACTGTTGAATTGCCATATCCATCTGTTTCAAATTCGAATTGCTCTCCAAAGATAAAGTGTTCATCTCAGGAAGTTTTGCAGTTTCCATTTCGGTTTCAAAATTCTTGAGTTCACCTGTAAAAATCAACGGCTCATTAATATCCACGCCCATGTAAATTTTGAGCGCTTTCTGGCTCAGTGCCACAGCATTGATCGCCGCATTGATATTGGGTTTTGCATTTTGCACCTGAACATCCGCACGCAATTTTTCAAACTCAGAAACCAACCCCTGGTTGTATTTATTGGTAATCAATTTGGCTTTTTGTTCAATATTTTTATAATTATCCATCAACACACGATACGATTCCTCTGCAATAAGTACTCCATAATACGCTTTTTTGATATTATTAATTAAAGCCACCTTCGATGCCCGCGACTGCTCCACGGCTAACTCAATATCCATAGAGGTAAGTTTGATACTATTCCACAAAGCCGGCGCAATAATCGGCAGAGTTAAGTTGGCAGAAAGGGCAGCGTTGTTATATTTTCCAACTTCAATTTCCATACTTTGCCCATTAAAATCCATTGCCATCTGTTGCTTTAACAAAGTTCGTTGATAAGATGCAGCAGCGGTAATGTCCGGAAACAGGGCTACGATCTGTTCCTTCTTGTAGAGTTTTTTAGTTTCAATGGTTCTGTCGGCAATCCGTATGGTAGGGTTTTCGTTCAGGGCAATATCAATGGCTTGCTGCAAGGTAATGCGCAGCGAATCGGGCTTGGACTGCGCAAAAACAGAAAGCGCAATCAGAGAAAGGATAAACAGAAGTGGTTTTTTCATAGTGATTAGTGGTTAATGATTAGTGGTTAACGATAATTTTCAGAAAATCTTTTACAATCATATAATAATCGCCGGTGTATTTGCCGCCATCCCGTATGATGGTATTATCTTTTTCACAAACTGCATAGTTTCTTTCGTACATCGTTAATATTCTGTTCGACTTTTTCTCCGGAGTGGGAAAGAGGCAAGTTTTTTTAGTAGGGTATAATGATTTTTGTAATGCCATATCATCAAATTTTTCTGCCTGTTCCGGCGGTAAAATAATTCCGAAACGTCCGTTTTCAGAAAGTAGTATCTCCACGGCGGCAATCAATTCTTCAAAAGAGAGCGTGTCGGTATGTCTTGCAAGATTTCTGTTTGAGTTCGGAGATTTAAGACTGTTTTCAAAAAAAGGGGGGTTGGTTACAATTACTTCAAATCTTTTCGAGGTAGTTTGGGCAAAATTTTGCACGCTGTCCCAAATAAACTCTAATTGGTCTTTCCATGTAAAATTTTCCGCATTTTTATGGGCTTCTTCTATCGATTTTTCGTCAATATCAATGCCGGTAATCTGTGCTTTGGTTGTTGAGGCGAGCATAAATGAAATAACGCCGCAGCCGCAGCCAATATCCAAAATAGTTTTACAATCTTTGGGTATAGGCATCCATGCGCCAAGCGTTACCGCATCCGTACCCACTTTCATGGCGTTTTCCGAATTGTTGACCGAGAATTGATTAAAATAGAACATAACAGGGGGTTGGGGGTTTAAAAGTTTAAAAGTTTAAAAGTTTAATAAGCATTTCAATTTTTATTTTTCAATGTAAAGTTACTTTCCGAGTATTCCGTAGAAGAGCAGGTCTGAGATTTTTCGCATGAAGAGGGCGTGATCGGGGTAGAGTTTTCTAATTTTTTCATCTTGATACGATGCTATGGCGTAGTTCATAAAGCGCTGAAAAAACTCAATATCCAAATTGGCACGAATCTCTCCCTGTTTCTGCGCATTGGCTAAGAAAGCATACGTCCATTTCTGCCAATGCTTTTTCCTTTCCAAATAACTTTCTTTAATTTCCACAAAAGAGGGATCGTGAATATCTGCTAAAAATTCAGGGGTTATCTTCTCTAACTGGGCTATATTATAGTTTGTCATCCGGATCAACTTTTCAGGGAAAGATAAGTTGCTATTATTTATAGCATTTATTTCCTGAGAGTTTACCTCATTGATTTGCTCTAACAATTTCATTAGAAGGTTGGTTTTATTTTCGTAATACACATAAAAAGTGCGGCGGCTCACTTCTGCTTTGTTGCAAATATCCTCAATGCTAATACGTTTAAAGCCATGTTTAAAAAACAGTTCTTGTGCTGCTTCTAAAATTACGGAAGCGATATCTTTTTTTGCCATAACTTTACAAAATAGGCGCAAAAATAACATTTTTTATATAGAAATACATTTTTTGTGCAAAAAAATAAAAAAATAAACACTTATAATTTGGCTTTATTGATAAAACCAATAATATATATTTTTGCAGCAAAATCCCATCCGAATGAAACAGTTCCTCTCTTTTGTGAATAAAGAGTTTATGCACATTTGGCGCGACAAGCGTACTATGCTGGTAGTAATTGGCTTACCCATTATTCAGATGATATTATTCGGATTTGCCATCTCAACGGAAATAAAAAATGTGCGCTTTGGTGTTTTTAATCCTACAAAAGATGGAGTAACTCTAAAGTTGGAAGAAAATTTTAAAAACAACCATTATTTCACATATATTCAAGATATTACAGATCCTAATCATTATGCCGACTATTTTAAGAAAAATAAGGTAGATATGATTTTAGTGTTTGAGGATCATTTTGAATACAAGCTTACCCATCAGGGCGTGGCGCATATTCAAGTGCTTACCGACGGCATTGATCCCAACAGTTCTACCGCTATCGCCAATTACGCCAATCAAATTATTCAGAAATATCAGCAAGAGAATACCATTCAGGCGCAAAGCGGAAACATGATTATTCCGCAAATCAGATTATTATACAACCCGCAGATGAAATCGGCTTTTAATTTTGTGCCGGGGGTTATGGGTTTGGTTTTAACTATTATCTGCGCCATGATGACGGCAGTTTCTATTGTTCGTGAGAAAGAGCGGGGTTCTATTGAAGTATTGTTAGTCTCTCCCATAAAACCCATTTATATAATGATTTCCAAGATGTTGCCCTATTTGGTGATATCGGCTGTGATTATGCTGCTTATTATTCTATTGTCAATCTTTATGTTAGGTGTTCCTATGGCGGGAAGTTATATAACTTTTTGTTTGGTTTCTCTTGTATTTGTAATTGCCATGCTATCAGTAGGTTTGCTGATTTCTACGTTAGTTGAGAACCAGGTAATTGCCATGTTGATATCCGGAATGGGGTTGATGATGCCTACGGCACTTATCTCGGGGATGATTTTTCCGGTAGATAACATGCCCTGGGTTTTACGCATTATCGCCACCATATTGCCTGCACGGTGGTTTATAGCCGCCATCCGCAAAGTGATGATAGAAGGATTAGATTTTGTATATATCTACAAAGAGTTTTTGATTCTTTGTATGATGACGGTTGTATTACTGGTTATAAGTTTGAAGAAGTTTAAAATCAGGTTGGAATAACTAATCTCCCAAAGTGGCTACCATTACAGCTTTAATAGTATGCATGCGATTTTCTGCCTCGTCAAATACAATTGAGTTTGGCGATTCGAAAACTTCATCAGTAACTTCCATAGCTTCAAGTCCAAATTTTTTATGAATGTCTCTGCCAATTTCAGTTTCCAGACTATGGAATGAGGGGAGGCAGTGTAAAAATTTCACTTTAGGATTGCCTGTAGCTTTTACCACATTCATATTTACTTGATAAGGGGTTAGTAATTTAATTCTTTCGCTCCAGACTTCTGCGGGCTCGCCCATAGAAACCCAAACATCAGTGTATAAGAAATCTACATCTTTTACGCCTTCTTCCACTTTTTCGGTTAGGAGAATTTTAGCTCCTGTTTTATTAGCAATATCACGACATTTTGCTACTAAAGATTCTTCCGGCCAGCATTGTTTGGGAGCTACAGCGCGAAAATCCATTCCCATTTTTGCAGCGCCAACCATTAAACTATTACCCATATTGTTACGTGCATCACCCAGATAAGCAAATGAAATATGGTGCAAGGGTTTGTCGCTGTGCTCCTGCATGGTTAAAAAGTCTGCCAAAATCTGAGTAGGATGAAATTCGTTGGTTAGTCCGTTCCAAACGGGCACTCCGGCATATTTTCCGAGTGCTTCCACAATATCCTGTCCGTAGCCGCGGTACTCAATGCCGTCGTACATTCTGCCCAATACACGTGCCGTATCTTTCATAGATTCTTTTTTACCCATTTGTGAACCGGAAGGACCTAAATACGTTACATGCGCACCTTGGTCAAGAGCCGCTACTTCAAATGCGCAACGCGTTCTAGTGGAGTCTTTTTCAAATAAGAGCACAATATTTTTTCCTTTTAATTTGGGTTGTTCTATCCCTGCATACTTAGCAGCCTTCAAGTCTGCTGACAATTTCAATAAATACTTAATCTCTTCAGGTGTAAAATCCAATAACTTTAAGAAGTTTCTGTTTTTTAAATTAAATGCCATACAATTAATATTTTATAAGGTTAATAAATGCTTGTTTAAAATCAATGCAAATATGCACAAATTTATAATATAATGTAATTCATAAGAGGATTTAGAATCAGTAATTATTACAAAGACGCTGTTTCTTTGAACTCTTCTTTTCAAAAATCAAAAGCAATTTACGCCTCTCAGTCTTTTAAAAAAAACATTTAACAGCATTTGGCACTCATTCTCAAGTACACCTTTCAGCACATTGGTTTTAGGATGTAGTAAAGGTATATTTGCTAAAGAATATCCTCTTTTAAAATCGGAAGCACCATAGACAATTTTTCCTATTTGCGACCAGTAAAGTGCGCCGGCGCACATCACACATGGTTCTAATGTTACATATAAAATACAGTCGTTCAAATATTTTGCGCCTAAATAATGGAAAGCAGAAGTAAGTGACTGCATCTCGGCATGAGCAGTAACATCATTGAGTGTTTGTGTTAAATTATGTGCTTTTGCTACGATTTTATTTTCTAAAACGATGGCAGCTCCCACGGGAATTTCACCCTCATCATAAGCCACTTCTGCTTCTGCAAGCGCTATGTGCATAAAATATTCATCTGAAAAAACCATATTTATACTTGAATGAACGGCTAAAAAACAAAATTTTTTCAATATATAAACGTTACATCAAATATGAAATGTAATTACCATACACATACCCACTTTTGTGACGGCAAAGAAAATATGCGCTTTTTTGTAGAAAAAGCGATAGAGTTACAATTTAATCATCTTGGCTTTTCTCCGCATGCCCCAATTTCTGATGAATATTATTTTACGCTAACCGATGATGAAATTCCCGAATATTTGAATGAGATTAAGTTTTACCAGAAAAAATATTTTCAAATAGAAATTTTTAAAGGGATGGAATGTGATTTCATCCCATCTCTGACTAAAGATTTCTCTTATTATCAAGACACATTTAATCTGGATTATATTATAGGAGGCGTTCATTTGGTTAAAGTTCCAAATAGTAATGATATTTGGTTCATCGACGGACAGAAAAGAGAAACGTATGATGAAGGAATCGCTTCTTTTTTTCATCATAACATTAAAAAAGCTGTTACCTGCTTTTGGGAACAAACTTATGAGATGATTGAAACTCAGAAATTTGACATTATTGCACATATAGATAAAATAAAAATGCACAACCAAGGGCGTTTTTTCAATGAGGAGGAAGAGTGGTATAAGAAGTTAGTGGAGCATGCCCTTGAATTAATTATCAAAAATAATATTATTGTTGAAATTAATGCGCGGGGAATTTACCGTTTACGCTGCAACGATTTTTATCCTTCGGATTTCATATTGGAAAAATTAGCCAAAGCCAAAGCCCCCATGGTTATTAGCAGCGATGCCCACAGAGCAAATGAGTTGCCGCTTTATTATGAAGAAGCGAAAATAAAATTGCAAAATTTTGGAATAGATTCACTTTATGTTTTAAAAAAAAGAAAATGGCACCCGGTAATACTATAAAGGATAAATCTTTTTTATTTTTTTAGAATAAAATTTTACTTTTGCAAAAACTTATGGTCATAAAAATTCAGATAATAAAAATTTAGAATTATGAAAGTAACAACACACCTCCCTTTTTTAGCTTTCTTTTTAACAGCTGTTGCCTGTCAAACAGGTTCTTTTGCTTACTACAACGATATTTACGTCAAATCTACAGACTCCCAATATCAAACAAGAGTAGAGACTCCTGCAAATAATAACCTTGAAAGTGATAATTATTACAGCGACGAAAATTATACTGTAGAAGATCAAGAATACTCTGATGCGCAGACAAGCACAAATCCCGGTAATAATAACTCCTATTATTATGATGAAGATGATATGTACGACTACTATTATACGTCAAGAATAAAGCGTTTTTACACAAATACTTATTTAGGATTCGGGTATTATGATCCTTTCTATACAAATATGTATTGGTATACTTATTCTCCCGCATATTGGGGAGTCAGTATTTATTTAGGATATAACTGGTGGTGGCCGTCATATTATTATCGTCCCTGGTATTACGATTGGGGATGGTATAACTATGGATTTACTTACGGATGGGGCTGGGGATGCCACAGACCCTGGTATCACGGAGGTTCTTGGGGCGGATACTGGCAAGGATATTATGACGGATATTATTCAGGATATATTGCAGGATATTACCACAATAATTTCGATAAAAACACCTCTTTCTACTACGGCCATAGAAATACTTTAGGTCCATCTAACGGAAGAGTTAATAACCGAACTCCTTTCGGAACCCCTAACGATGATAATGCTACCCGCTATGTATCCCGCTCTACACCGGAAAGTTTTAACCAAAGATTTGGTAACATCACCCGCAATAGTTCGTCCGCTTCTACAAACTCAATTCGAACTGTTCCCAACAATAATGATAATGTAAGAAATGGAAATGGAAACAGAGTTAATGATAGTGAATCAATTGGTGGCGGAACCACTTCCCGTCAAACGGGAACGGTGAGACCTTCTACTCCGAATACCAATACCCGCCAAACGGAAACGGAGAGACCCTATACTCCGAATACCAATACCCGCCAAACGGGAACGGAGAGACCCTATACTCCGAATACCAATACACGTCAAACGGAAACGGTGAGACCCTCAACTCCGAATACCAATACCCGCCAAACGGAAACGGTGAGACCCTCAACTCCGAATACCAATACCCGTTCGCAAGATTCCTACAATAATGCATTTCGTCCTGACAACTCAAGAAGTACCCCTACTTACACACCACCATCCAATAATTCTTCAGGAAGGAGCAACTATTCATCTCCCGGTTACAATAATGGAAGCGGATACTCCTCTCCTGGCGGAAGCAGTTATTCCTCTCCAAGTCACAGTAGCGGCTCTTCCTCTTCAAGCAGTGGAAATTCGGGAGGTTCGCGAGGCGGAAGTTCCGGTGGAACAAGGCGTTAATTTTTAGTTTTTGTTATATGGCCTATTATAGATTCCGTAACACGGTCGCTTTTCTATATCTTTTACCTCTACTTTTATCTCTTAATTGGGTTATTTCTTGCAAGAAACCCCTTGAAGACACCGTTTCTCTACGTTTTTCAAAATCCATAATTACGTTTGATACGGTTTTTTCATCTTTAGGGTCTATTACAAAAAGTTTCACGGTGTATAATCCTTCAAATAAGGATATTACGGCTGATATTCTTTTAGCCGGAGGAAATCGTTCTTACTACAGTATTAATGTCAATGGAGTGTCGGGCATAAATTTTGATAAGGTAGAGATTCCTAAGAGAGATAGTATTTTTATTTTTGTAAAAGTAAATATTCACCCCGGCGGAGTCAACAATCCATTTTTAGTAACCGATTCTATAGTATTTTTTTCCGGTACACGCAAACAGGATGTAAAATTGTTAGCATACGGCCAAGATGCTAATTTTATTGTTGCCGACCCAAAAACGGGCTACAAAGTTATTGCCGGCGTAGAGGCGGGGGCTCAACAAGAAGTAAGATGGACCCGAGAAAAACCATACGTAGTTTATGGTTGGGCAGTTATTGATTCATTAGGAAAACTTATCATTGAACCCGGAACAAAAATCTATTTTCACAGCAATTCCGGCTTATGGGCTTATCGCTACAGTAATTTGGAAGTAAACGGAACATTAGAAGACCCTGTTGTATTTAGAGGTGACCGGCTGGAAAGTTGGTTTGATGATGATTATGCTCAATGGAAGGGCTTGTGGGTTAATGAGGGTGCTGATGTAAATATGAATTATGCTATTATTACCAACGCTGTTACCGGAATGCAAGTTAACCCCTTTGTTGCTGCTGATGGAGAAATAAACATTACGCCCAACAGTTTGGTGCAAATAAAAAATACTATTATTAAAAATACGAGAGACTTCGGCGTATGGTCATTATTCCTAAATGTAGAGATGACTAACTGTGTAATTGCCAATAACGGAACAAGTAGTTTGCTGTTGGAAGGTGGAAAATATAGTATGAAACATGTAACTATTGGAAATTATTCCCAGGCAGATAGAAAAGTAGCCGCCTGTAAGGTTAGTAATAAAGTTATTTCCGTAAAAGAGTATGAAAATCTGCCGCCTGTAGACACTAAAGCAACATTTCTTAATTGTATTATTTACGGAAAAAATGAAACAGAAGTAGAGGCTACTAAAGCTTCCGGGGCTGATTTAGATGCAACATTTCAAAACTGCTTATTAAAATCAAAAAATGACTTTAACTACTTTATAGAATGTTTAAATAATAAAGATCCCAAATTTTCCGACATAAAAAAACTTGATTTTACACTCCTCCCTACTTCCCCTGCCATTGGAAAAGGAAAGCCAAATATTGGGGTTGATGAAGATATTATGGGTAAACAGCGTGGTGAGAAGCCAGATATAGGAGCTTACCAGTCTGAATAAAGATAAATTCTATTTTTTCAACAACATATAAATAAAATAGGGGGTTCCTATTAATGCCGTAATGCTACCTACCGGCAGTTCGCTATTGATTACAACGGTTCGCGACATGGTATCCGCCAAAAGCATAAAAATGGCCCCTAAAAGAATAGAAAAAACAAACAGAGTCTTTGTGTTATTTCCCCAAATTATTCTTACCAAATGAGGAACAATTAACCCGATAAATCCAATAACTCCGCAAATAGAAACAGTGGCGGCAATTAATATAGAAGAAAGAAACAGGGTAATATAAGTGATTTTTTGTGTGTTTACTCCGAGCGTTTGTGCCTGAGTATTTCCTAACTGCATAATATTCAAATCCTTTGATAATAATAAAATAAAAAAAGCAGAAAGTAAAAAGATGGGAATAAAAAAATAGAGGTCATAATAGGAGACAGTTGCAAAACTTCCCATGGTCCAGAAAATAATTTTTTGCATTTCCTGATGGTTCAACACTATTAATAGTGTTAGTAATGAAGCCATGAGAAAATTAAGAGAAATCCCTGCCAATAGCATGATATAGGATGATTTTATTTTAGAAAGTTGCATAATTCCTAACATCAATAATAACGTTACGAAAGCTGTTAGCAATGCAAATGAAGTTACACCAAAGAGATAGAAATCTAATCCCAAAATAAAAGCAAGTGCTGCTCCGATAGAAGCCCCGGAAGAGATACCTAATATATACGGGTCACAAATCGGATTACGAAAAATAGTTTGAAAAATTGCTCCGCAAAGTGCTAAAGATGCACCTGCAAACACACTCATCAAAATACGCGGAACTCTCAAATAAACCATTACGAACTCGCTCAATGGTGCTCTTCCTATGAAAATTGCCGCTACCATAAACGTTAATAGTAAGATAAGGAAGAAAAAAAATTGCGTCGTTTTTTTCAATTGTTCAAACCCCTGTTTCATAATTTTTATAACAAATCTTTCCTTTTTTTTATATCTGGCTTTCCTATGTTAAGTGCAAATTAACATAAAATATTTCATGTATTTTACATCTATTTTTTTGTTTTTTTGCAGTTATTTTTTGAATAAATCCCATTATTATGTTTAATTTGTCTGAGTCTAAAATCTCTTTAGCCAAGTATAAATTACTTGAAAAATATTCGCAATTTATTGGAAATAAAGACAATTTTCCAACGCAAGGGATTTTTAATGATGCTTCTGTTTATAAGACAGAGGATAAAAATATGCTTTTTTCATCCTCTTTTTTTACAGAACATATTGATTTTAATCTCTCTTATTTTCCGCTGAAACACTTAGGATATAAAATCATGGTGGCCTCCATGATGAATATCTTATCCATGAACGGAGTCCCCAAACAAGTGAGAATAGATGCAGCATTCTCTAATCGTTTCACCGAAGAAGCCATAGATGAGTTAATGAGTGGCATTCTGCTATACTGTTCTAAATTTAAGGTAGATTTCGCAGGATTGGATTTTAAAACAAGCACAACAGGACTCACTGTTGCTGCAAGCATAATGGGTGAAGTGGCCTTGGGAGAAGAAGTATACAAAAGCGGAGCCAAAGAAAACGAGTTGATTTGTGTAACAGGCGATCTGGGAAGCGCTTATACCGGTCTTATTTTGTTGGAGAGAGAACAAAAAGTGTTTGAAGCCGATCCTACCCAACAACCCGATTTTATCGGAGTAGATTATTTATTAGAGCGGTATTTAAAACCGGAACCTCCCGAAAAAAGCTGGCATCCGGTAATCAAACCCACTTCCATGCTTCATTTAAAAGATGGTTTGGCAGCAGGATTAATACAACTTTGCAACGCTTCCAATTTAGGATGTACTATTTTTGAAGAAAAACTTCCCATTGATATTCTTACTTTCAACAAACTTAAAGAACTGAACATGGTAGCCACTACGATTGCTTTAAATGGCGGAGAAGATTATGAATTTTTATTCACTATTAAACAGGAAGATTATAAAAAAATAGATGAATCTAAGGGAGTGAGCATTATAGGGTATATGACCCCGAAAACATTGGGAAAACATATTATTACGAACGACAACAAACAGTTTGAATTAAAGGCACAAGGATTTTAAGTTCGAGGGTTTTTTAAACAATTTAAAACTTTTTAATTTCTAAAATTTTAAATCTCTTTTCGAAGTCGTGCTACCGGAATATTTAATTGTTCGCGATATTTAGCAATGGTGCGGCGGGCGATTTCGTATCCTTTTTCTTTTAATTTTTTATACAACACTTCATCTGTCAATGGCTTGGTTTTGCTTTCATTTTCTATCAGTTCGGTAAGTAAAGATTTCACTTTTTTAGAAGAAATATATTCATTTCCAATAGATTCTGAAAAAAGATGTTTTAATGAAACGGTCCCAAAAGGAGTTTGCACGTATTTGCTGTTAGAGACCCTGGAAACAGTGGAGATATCCATATTTACCATAGTGGCTATATCTTTCAAAATCATAGGTTTCAAATCCTTATCATCTCCTGAAAGAAAATAGGCACGTTGTTTATCCATAATGGCATACATGGTATCAAAAAGGACCAATTCTCTTAAATTTAATGTCCCGATAAAACTTTTTGCCTGAGCTACATTCTCTTTAATAAACCGTTCGGCTTCTTTTTTTTTCTCTTTACTTAAATGAGGGTTATTAAACGAAAACTGATTTACAAATCCTTTATTTACTTTCAATTTGGGAATATGGTGGTTGTTTAAATTTAATATTAGTTCTCCTTCTTCCACCGTAATAATAAAATCAGGAGTAATCTGATTGGCTCTGTTTTCCGAATTTTCAAAAAAAACAACAGGATATGGCTGAAGTTTGAGAATTTTAGCAACGGCATTTTTAAGAGCATCGTTACTCACATGAAGTAGTATCCTCAATTTGTCATATTGTTTTTTAGTAAAAGTATCAAAATGCTCGTTAAGAATTTTTTTTGCTAATACAAGGGTATCGGTTTCCTCTTCCTGATTGAGTTGCAGGATTAAACATTCCTGAATAGTTCTTGCTCCAATTCCTACAGGCTCAAATTGTTGGATTACATTTTGGAGTATTCTTTCTACTTCCTGGGGGGTAATGTGCATATTGTAAGTAATCAGGAAATCCATTACAATATTTTGGGTATTTACCTGTAAAAAACCTGATTCGTCTAAACATCCGATAAGATATTCGGCAATTAACAATTCTCTTTCCGAAAGTTCAAACTCATGCAATTGTTGTAATAGGTTTTCTTGAAGAGAAGTCGTGTAAGTAGCCAAAGGGGAATACTGAGCCTCATTTCCGGAGCGGTTATGGTCTTGCAGGCGATAATCATAACTATCATATTCATCTTCATTATAATAATCTTTAAAATCATCAAAATTAGGGTCCAATTCCGGTTCAAACTGTTCTGGCTCCTGCGTTTCAAAATCACTCTCAATCTCTAAGGCGGGATTTTCTTCTACTTCTTTCAATATTTCCTGTTCTAAGTTAACATTTGAAAGTTCAATCAAATGCATTAACTGCACTGTTTGAGCAGCCGTTTGTTTTAATTGTTGTTGTTGTGTAAGAGAATGTTTTTGCATTATAAAAATACTATTCCGACAATGTTTTAAAACTCTTTTGTTCTCCGTAAGAAGTTCCCACCCAATTTATAGCATAGGCTCTCAGGTAATAGGTGGTATTTGGAGACAAATTTCCTAAATAGCTTTTAAAACTGCCTGTACCCGTACCGTTTTCAGTTTTATAATCATGAGTCGTAGGATTTTGAGAAGTACTCCAGCACACCCCTCTGCAAATAATCAGACTATTTCCGTTATGAATAATATTTCCCCCGGATATGGCTGTTGTAGCATGAATATAAGTTATATAATCAGTAGTAATTACCGGTAATACAGAGGCGGCAAAAGTAATCGCATCAATATGTGTATTAGCTTCACCGGCTTGCCACTTAAAAAGGTGTTTCCCTTTTTCAAAAAAATAGGTTGATTTTGTCCAATCTCCAACTTGAATAGAAGAATTGTCCTGAGCTAAAACATTATCAATAAACAAATCAATATGTTCTCCTTTAGAATAGAATTCAATATACCCGGGAACTTCCATGGTTTTCTGTGCAAAAACGAGCGCCGGCCGGTTGGCTGCTCTTAGCGAATATTTATCGTCAAAACCCACCGTATTATCAATTTCCCATGTATAGGTACTCCAACCGGCAGGGAATTGTTCATTGGTAAATGTTACAAAGTCAGGACTCTCATCCGGAAGATTAAGATTTTTCGCAGCATATACGGTAGCAGTAGCTTCTGCCCTCTCCCCTTTACTGTTTACTGCAACTGCTTTAATGGTATGTCTTCCCGGGATTAATTTGTCGGCAGGGATGAGAAAGGTAAAAGGTTCTGCAGTAGCCTCCATTATCGGGAATAGTTCATCAAAAGTTAAAGAAATTTTTACAATAGTATTTTTAGTATCTGTTGCTTCCACCGTAACCGTTAAATCACTATTTGCTAAAGCCGTTGTTCCATCATACGGATAGGTAATTTTACAGATAAACTTTTCTTTGTTACAACTGCTAAATAGAACAGCAAAGGCCAAGCATAGCAAAGGGAGCATCTTTTTCATAAAATATTTTTTTTTGTAATATTAATAGATGCAAAAAAAGTATATTTTTTTAAATAATTTGTTTCACCTGTTGCCCTAATAAAAAAGAATAAATATTTTATTTTTGCAATCCCGAATAACATAGTTCTAAAACATTAAAATTAAAATAGGTATGATAAAAGTAGTTTCTTGCTTAATTATTGGTGGCGGACCGGCAGGTTACACCGCCGGCATTTATGCATCGCGTGCAGGATTGAATCCCGTGATTTACGAAGGGATTCAGCCAGGCGGGCAATTAACAATTACCTCAGAAGTTGAAAATTTTCCCGGCTACCCTAAAGGGGAATCGGGCCCGGTAATTATGGAGGATATCCGAAACCAGGCGCTGCGTATGGGTGCTGATATTCGTTCGGGGGAGATTACGGAGGTCGATTTTTCCCAACGTCCGTTTCGCCTGGTGGTTGATTATGATAAAGAAGTTTTTTCCGAAACGGTAATCATTGCTACCGGAGCCACTGCGCGTTGGCTGGGGCTGGAAAGTGAGGCACAATACAGAGGATTTGGCGTATCTGCCTGCGCCACTTGTGACGGCGCTTTCTTTAAAGGCAGAACCGTTGCTGTAATCGGCGGCGGTGATACTGCATTAGAAGAGGCGCACTACCTTTCTAAAATGGCTGCAAAAGTATACTTGGTGCATCGCCGCGACCAGTTTCGCGCCTCAAAAGCAATGCAGGACAGAGTTTACAATACCCCTAATATTAAGCCGGTTTTAAATGCCATTCCGGTGGAGATTCTCGGAGAAAAACAAGGGTTTACCAAAAAAGTTACAGCCTTGCGTGTGCTAAACAATAAAACAGAAGCAATTACAGATATTGAATTAGACGGTATTTTTGTAGCCATTGGAGTAACGCCGGTAACCGATCTGTTTGCGGGACAGATTGAAATGGATGAACAAGGCTACATTAAAACCCAGGGGGCCCGTCCGCTAACTAATATTCCGGGTGTGTTTGCCGCAGGCGATGTACAAGACCCATACTACCGTCAAGCGTGCACGGCAGCGGCATCCGGCTGCAAAGCAGCGATGGAAGCGGAGAGATTTCTAAACTCTTAAACTTTTGAACTCTGTTTTTGTGGCGGGAACGAGAGTTGAACTCGTGAC